>VOFJ01003781.1_pt1 | contig 53535 bp, 71 predicted proteins | sample 5384081 | NCBI WGS metagenome assembly VOFJ01 (sample SAMN12384729, study PRJNA508395) | human gut metagenome | isolation source: healthy gut I | host: Homo sapiens | reverse complement strand
GGAGTCTCTCGAACCTTTTTATAAAATATCATAATCTATCAAACATCAGATTATTAAATAGTTATATTTAGCTATCATCTATCTAAATATCTCTTAATATCATTGCATATCTCAATTATTGGGTGTACTTTTTGGGTGTAACCTTTTCAAATACACCCAGTTTATGAACATCAAGAGAAATATCATCTTCGCACTGGAAAGCCGCAAAAAAGATGGCATTCCTATCACTCAAAATGTACCCATCCGTATGCGTGTCGTTTTTGCAAGCCAACGGATTGAGTTTACAACAGGCTATCGGATTGATATGGAGAAATGGGATGCAGACAAGCAACGGGTAAGAAACGGCTGTACCAATAAGCTGAAACAAAGCGCATCAGAAATCAACACCGAACTACTGCGTCAATACACCGAGATACAGAATGTGTTCAAGGAGTTCGAAGTACAAGACATAATGCCCACCCCTGCACAAATCAAAGAGGCTTTCAATCTAAAGATGAAAGGAGAAAAAGGAAGAGAGCCATCATGAGAAAGAGGAAGTGAAATTAGACTTCATGAAAATCTTTGATGAGTTTTGTTGCCGAATGCAGCAAACAAAATGACTGGTCATCCTCTACTCTAAAGAAGTTTGCAACAGTAAAAAAGCAACATCGCAACTTTTGATCCGAACACGACATTTGAGAGCTGGACGGAAAGACACTTCAATGAGTATATAGATTACTTACGCAGTGATAAAGATATGCGCAACACTTCCATAGCCAAGCAAATCAAGTTCTTGAAATGGTTTTTACGTTGGGCTAACCGAAAAGGGTATCATCAAAAACACCGCTTATGACAAATTCATGCCCAAAATGAAAAGTGCACCGAAAAAAGTAATATTCCTTACCCGGAATGAATTGGACAAAATCAGAGCCTGCCAGATACCTGCTGCCAAACAATACCTTGAAAGAGTAAGGGATGTTCTATTATTTTGTTGCTTCACAGGTCTTCGGCATTCTGATGTGTATAACTTGAAACGCAGCGACGTGAAAGAGGAACACATAGAAATTACCACCATCAAAACGGCTGACAGCCTTATTATTGAGCTGAATGACCACAGCAAAGCTATTCTTGAAAAAGTATAAAGATATTCCTTTCCAAAACAATAAAGGCATTGCCAGTGGTAAGTAATCAGAAGATGAACGAGTATTTGAAAGAGTTAGGAGAACTGGCAGAAATAGACGAACCTGTACGGGAAACCTACTACAAGGGAAATGAACGAATAGACGAAGTCACACCTAAATATGCCTTGTTGAGCACCCATACTGGCAGACGCACATTTATTTGTAATGCTTTGGCTCTAGGCATTCCGGTGCAAGTGGTCATGAAATGGACAGGGCATAGCGACTACAAAGCCATGAAACCTTACATTGACATAGCAGACGACATCAAAATTCAGGCAATGAACAAATTTAATCTCCTATAAACATGAATACGATAACAACCCTCATACCCCAATACGGAGAGCTGAACAGAATCAGCAAAGACTGGATTGTAAGCCATACTTTCTTTTTTTGAAAAGCAGAAATTCATCGTTGATTTCTACTCGGAATGGAACGATATAACAGCTTTTGAACAAGCTATCCTTGAACTGGTGCTTCATACACCGCCAGAGCCATGTACCCTACTGCTGAAAAGCCTGAAAAAGGAAGTCAGAGAATACACACGGCTTTATGAATCTTACCGACTTCTCCATGACGAAGTGATCATACGTGTATGCAACCAATACGCAGACAGCTACAAGGAAGCCATCAAGGAAGAGATGGAAGTGGTAAACAGGCTACGCAAACCGATGAACGAAGCCAACAACCGCTATGATTCCATCGGCTACCGAGAGCATACACCCGAAGAAGAAAAAAGCTGGCGGAAAGAGAATATGAGCGTTGCAAGGCTGAATATGAAAAGGGGAAAGCCCAGCTGGACCATCTCTATGACCTGCAAACACTTGTCCGGAAAGAAGCCCGGCAATACATGAAAAACCGTTGCGGTGACATCTGTCTGCTTAGCGTACACTTCATGGGCATCCTGACCAAATATGTACCGGACGAAGAAAGCAAGCCGAATGAAGCAGACAGGCAGAGCCGTACAGACAGCCAGCCGGAAGCTGAAACTACAACCGCATCGGCTACAGCTACGACTGCCGGATTGCCTGAACATTTCAGTATGAAACTGATTTCCCTCATTCATGAAATTTGTGCAGGGGAACAGTTTGAAGACATTACCGCACCGGATTTCTATGCCTGCATGAATCTGCATCCCTGCCAGTGCGTACTGAAAATAAAGCCAAGGGAAAAGATACGGGTATGCTATCTGATTTCCCTGATGAAGGAGCAGTTGCCAGAGCAGGATAAGGACAAATGGAAGGAAGCCATCCTGAAACACCTGGATATTGATGAAGACTATTACAAGTCCAAGTACAGGGAACCCGTCTCCGATTTACCCAGTATTCCCAACCAAAAGTTCGCCAAGGAAATGGACGGAATATTCCGATAACCCGTGATATTCCAATATATTTTACGACATGACCACTTATACCACTCAAAAATATTTTGAGTGGTATTTTTTATTTCTTGATATTCAGCGATATAACAAAGCAATCCGTATCTATCATCATCCACATACTTACCACTCAAAACCCTACCTAATTTTGCATCGTTCGAGAACAGAAAAAAAAAACAGCCTGTGCGCAGGGCTATTGTCAAACAAGTAATCATACGGACGATGAACAATCTCAAAGAACTGTTAGTGAAACCCGTCTGGCAGATGACAGGCGAAGAGTTCCTTTTTCTAAGCAGACACGCTTCAGTACAGGCAGAAGCGCAACCGCAGCCGACCACCGATACGGAAAGAAAGTACGTGTACGGCATACTCGGCATAGCCAAGCTTTTCGGGTGCAGCCTGCCCACAGCCAACCGCATCAAGAAAAGCGGAAAGATAGACAAAGCCATTACCCAGATTGGGCGCAAGATTATCGTGGATGCGGAATTGGCGCTGGAACTGGCTGGCAAGAAAACCGGAGGACGCAGATAAAGGAGGTGATTATGGACTATATAAAAGAAATATCACCCGAACAAGCCGTTATCCTCTGGCAGGAATCCCGGTTAAGCCTGTCGTCAAGATGTTACGAGAAAGCGCCTGAAATTCTGAAAGTACACGGCTCTGTCATCGGGACGCTGGGCAATTTCAGCGCATCCATCGGCAAAGCCAAGAGCAAGAAGACCTTCAATGTATCGGCTATCGTAGCCGCTGCATTGAAGAACGGTACCGTGTTACGATATGCGGCTGAACTGCCCGAGGAAAAGCGGAAAGTGCTTTATATAGATACGGAGCAAAGCCCCTACCACTGCCTGAAAGTGATGAAGCGGATCCTGCGGATGGCAGGATTGCCCGACGACAGGGACAGCGGTTATCTGGAGTTTCTCGCTTTGAGAAAATACACCCCGGAACAGCGCATCAGCATTGTAGAGCAGGCAATCTACCACTCACCGGATATTGGGCTGGTCATCATAGACGGCATCCGGGATATGGTGTACGACATCAACAGCCCCGGTGAATCCACCCGCATCATATCCAAGCTGATGCAATGGACGGACGACAGGCAGATTCACATCCTATACGATACTGCATCAGAACAAGGGGGGATGAGAACGCAAGAGGGCACATCGGTACGGAACTGAACAACAAGGCGGAAACAGTCCTGCTGGTGGAAAAGGACAAGGGAAACAGCGACATCAGCCATGTTTCCGCCATGCACATCCGGGCGATGGATTTCGAGCCTTTTTGCATTCCGCATCAACGATCGAGCCCTGCCCGAACTTGCGGAAGGTTACAAGCTGGAAGCAAGGAAGCCGGGAAGACCTGTGGAGGAAAAGTTTGACCCCCACAAGGATATTAGCGAGCAGCAACACCGCATCGCACTGGAAGCGGTATTCGGGTTGAAAGAGGAATACGGCTACAAGGAACTGGAAGAGGCTTTAATCAAAGTCTATCCCACGGTAGGTATCAAACTGAACCACCAGAAAGCTGTTACCCTTATCACCATGCTGCGCAACAAACGGATGATAGTACAGGAAAACGGCAGGAAGTATTCCTTCAAGCCCGATTACCACTATTAAAACTGAACCGTCCAATCACTTCACTTTATTTCCGTATCCTATATATACGAGAATATCGTGAAGTGATTATATACAGACCGAACTTCACGGAAGAAGTTACGGGCAAAAAGAGAAACAACCGCTTCACTTTATTCCGGGGGTGTATATAATAGGAATAAAGCTAAGCGATGATACAGACCGCATACTTTTAAGAGTGGCGGAAAAAAAGAGAAATAATCAACGTACTCACTAAAAACGATTTCCTTATGAACATCGAGACTGCAAAACAAATCAATCTGGCTGACTACCTGCACAGCTTGGGTTATTCACCCGTCAAACAGCAGGGTATCAACCTTTGGTACAAATCCCCCTTGAGGGAAGAAACAGAGGCTTCCTTCAAAGTGAACACCGAACGCAACCAGTGGTACGACTTCGGTTTAGGAAAAGGGGGCGGTATCATTGAACTGGCTGCACACCTGTATGCTACCGACCATGTACCTTACCTGCTGGAGCGGATTGGCGCGGAACAGACACCGCATGTACACCCGGTATCTTTCTCTTTTTTGGCAAGCAAGACTCTTTCGGTCCGAGCTTCCAGCAGCTGGAGATAGTACCGCTATCGTCTCCTGCCCTGCTTGCCTACTTACAAGGTAGAGGAATAAATCTGGAGCTGGCAAAAAGAGAATGTAGAGAAGCCCGTTACACCCACAACGGCAAGCGTTACTTTGCCATTGCCTTCCCTAACAGTTCGGGTGGGTTTGAGGTTCGTAACCCCTATTTCAAGGGCTGCATCTCTCCCAAGGATATCTCCCACATCAGACAGGCGGGAAAAGCAAGGACTGCCTGCTATGTGTTCGAGGGTTTCATGGACTACCTTTCCTTTCTGACATTGAGACAGGAAAGCTGCCCGAATTATCCGGAATTGGACGGGCAGGACTACATTGTATTGAACTCCGTATCGAATATAAACAAGGCTCTCTATCCGTTGGGCAATTACGAACGCATCCACTGCTTTTTCGACAACGACCATGCAGGACTGGAAGCACTCTGGCAAATCCGCATGGAATACGGCAGAGACCGATACATCCGGGACGCTTCGCAGATTTACAGCGGATGCAAGGACTTGAACGAATACTTACAACAGCAGAGAGCCGAAAAGCAGGCGGAAGCCATCCGGATGAAAGCTGAAACAGCAAGCCGACAGAAGGGAAAAGAAGCCACCGGAGAGGAACCTGCCAAACGGGGCAGAGGGCTCAGCATGTAGGGACGGACGCGTGGACTTTTCCATGCTGAAAAAAGTCGTAGCTCATTAGGGGATTTTTTCGAGCCGCATTACAAGTAACGCTAAAAATCCCCCAATGAGCCAACGGGGTTCCACCCCTCTGGACACCCCGATGAACGGCTATGCCGCCCCAAGAGGGGTAAGAAAACAAATGTCTAACGAATCAGAAAAAGAAAGGAAGAACATGGGATTCGCAGTATTGCATCTTGACAAAGCGCACGGGTCGGACAGCAAGATGTCCGACCACATCGAAAGAAAGACCACCCCAAAGAACGCTGATCCGACACGGACGCATCTCAACCGTGAGCTGATTGAGTTCCCCGGTGGAGTAACCAACCGCAACGAAGCCATCAGCCACAGGCTGAAAAAGTGCCGGACTGATACGCAAAATCGGTACCAACCAGGTACGTGCCATCCGCTTCATCCTATCGGGAAGCCCCAAGGACATGAAGCAGATAGAGCAGGCAGGCAAGCTGGATGAATGGTGCAGGGACAGCGTGGAATGGATGAAACGTACATACGGCAGCGAGAACGTGGTTTCGGCTGTGCTGCACATGGACGAGGAAACACCCCATATCCATGCCACCCTCATCCCTATCGTCCAGACCGAACGCAGAAAGAAGAAGTCGGAAAAACTGGTGAAGAAGAACTACCGCAAGAAGCCGAGCGGTGCAGCACGGCTGTCAGCCAATGACATCATGACCCGGCATAAGCTGAAAGCCTATCAGGACGGGTATGCACTGGCTATGGCAAAATACGGATTGAAGCGAGGCATTGTCGGCTCGGAAGCCCGGCATACCACCACCGCCCAATACTACCGTGATCTGCTGAACCAGACAGAGGACATACAGGAAAACATCGGTCTGCTGCTTGCCGAAAAGGAACGGGCGGAAAGCGAGCTGGCTAAAATCAAAAGTGAAGCCAGAACCGAGCAGTTGAAAAACAAGGCTACGGATGCCATGACAGCCATTGCCAGCGGAGTCGGTTCTCTTTTCGGCAGCGGTAAGCTGAAGGAGCTGGAACAAGCCAACGGAAAACTACAGGGTGAGATAGACAAACGTGACAACCAGATTCGTCTGCTGAACGAGCACATGAGGATGCAGGAAGAGCGTCATAGCACAGAGAAACACTGCCAGCAGGAGATACACCGACAGGAGCTGAACATGAAGATGAAGAAAATAGAAGAGCTGAACGAAATCATCGGCAAAGCGTTCAAATGGTTCCCCATTATGAGAGAAATGCTGCAAATGGAGAAGTTCTGCAAGTCTACTGGATTCACGCAGGAGATGATAGATATGCTTTTAGCTAAAAGGAAGCCCATCGTTTGCAGCGGCAAGCTGTACTCCACACAGCATAGACAGTCTTTTCAAATAAAGGATGCGGTCTGCAAGATTGAGGACGATTTGACCGAAGAACATAAGTTGGTGCTGACCATAAACCGACAGCCCATAGTACAATGGTTTAAGGAACAATGGGAAAAAGTTACAGCAGAATCTGCGTAACTCGGTGCAGAGAGAGCAAAAATCCAGAGGTTTCAGAATGTAATCTGATAGTATTTGGTTGGATTTCAATAAAATTGACTATCTTTGCAAGCGGATGGAGGTAACTCTGTCCAGACATATTAGAACTTTGAAGACGCGTCACGCTTATCTTGTAAGTTAGAAACCTGAGAAACTTCGAACGTAGTACAAGGATAGCATAGTGGTTCTCACGCTATAGCGTGGGCTGCTTTATCACCATATCTGTACTACAAGGTTTTCTCAGGACCTCTAACTTAGGACGTGGGCATTTGCAGTTCCACGCTTCGTGGTTTAAACTAAAGGGTACTCAAGGAAGCTGCAAGACCCAATTCTCTTTTATTATGGAAATTATTTTTATTGGAATTGCCGTTATCTTAGAATTTGGCTTCTATTTCATGCGGCTATATATTTATGGGTTTTATTCGAGGAATATGTTCTTCCTATACTCATATTTTGTGGAGTTGGCTCATTTTTCTTTTTTGGTTGATATTTTGGATATTTGGCATAAAAAGAAATCTTTGGCATTTCTACCATGATTATAGGTGCTGTTATCGGTTTTATTCTATGGATATGGATAACTTTTTTTGGCGACAATGGGGGACATAGCGATTATGAACATGAAGATATGGATCATGACATGCCGATTCATGTAAAAATAGACAATTAATAACCCAATAAAAAAGAGTAAATATGAAAAAGTTTTGCTATTCGGATTATCGGCTTATTTGTAATAGTTTTAGTAAGCAGTTGTAGTAATGGAAGTAAAGTGTTACAATCGCCTGAAGATGCCGTACGCGAAAGGTATGGGCTGCCGTGGCAAACAGAAGAAGAATATGAAGCCGCTTGCAAGTCTAACAGAAAGTTCCAAGGGCTTACACCCTTTACAGAGCTTCAAGAATGGTCGAAATATTATTATGAAGAAGATGCCGTATTTGAAGAAAAAAGTCAAACAGTACGACATGATAAACAATACGCTTCAAAAACTGGCATTCGGGGTGATGTATAACAAGGGCAATGATGAAAACGCAATGAAAAAACTACTCATAGAATCAGGCTATGGCGATAATGAAGAACAATGCAAAGCCCTTATCGAAGGATTGAAAAAGACGGATTCCTAATGAAAGAGCTGAATGAAATGCGCTTAGCGCACAGAAAGCGTATCATGGCAGAGATAACCCCTCTGTGCGAGTCTCTAAATGATGAAGGGATTGCGTTTCAGGCAGAAAGCAGAGAAGGGATAGAAAACAATGTCATCAAAGAAGCGTATGTTACTGCGAAACCAAAGGACTATGAAATACAACCGGGACAATGTCCCTTTAATTTCTATATCAAGGCATCAATGCTGAAAGACGTCTATGTGAGTAGTTGTTCGATATATAATAAGACATTTCTAATGCATGAAGACGGGGAAGATTTTATATCGGGCATAATAGGCTTTGAAGACTTGAGATTGTTTCCATTTATCACAGGAAAGTTAGTTACATTTAGGTATTTCTAATATTAAAACCAAGAAACAATGAAAATTAAGACATTTACTATTATCGCTATAGCATCATTTGCCGTTTTGTCAGTTACCGCATGCGGTGGGAAACAAAAAGCATCAATCGAAACCGAACAAACAGAAGAAACTTCAAAGACAGAAGTTATAGTGAGTGACAATAAACTTTTTATTAACTCTGATTTGTATAACATGTCGGAAGAAAAAAGTGATATTCAATGCGCACGGCAGACTAGATCCTGACAACCCATCCTTTGGTACAGACCACATAGACCATTATCGCACTTTATTCGTTAAAGAAAATGGCGGATTGACCGTTGGCTATGTAGTTAAGACAACGAGAGGAATCACCCTGCAAACCGGGAAGACTTTCTATTTTTACAATGACTTATGTTTGAAGGAAAGAACAAGGGATCTTTACAATATTGTTGGGATGGTGAAAAACAATGGAGTCTTGATACCAATGAAAATCACAATTGACGGAGAGGACAACCGCATCATGCTGGAATGTAAAGGAGATGAGACGCTTACATTCGTTCCGCTTCGTGGTGATGATTCCGAAATTGAATATACGGTTCAAGCACTAAAAAGATTATTGCCACAAGAACAAACTTACTATCCATGCTGTACCTTATCTGGAATTTACAGATTAAACAACTCTAATATAGCGAAATTCACTCTTTTAGTGAAATTGGGTAGTATAATTCCACAATGGTAAAAACAAAAGAGTCGTATCATTACTCATAAACGAGCTTGATACGACTCTTCTATTTAATTAGGTAACTACAATTCAAGAAGGTTGTTCTATTGGTTTATCAAAAATAACTAATTCGTCAAATAGAAGACATAATCATAAATAGCCCAATCTTTATATTTATAAATACCTTCTATCGGGAACTGTAATTTGCATTTCTTTTGGGCAGTTGAAAGTATAAGAGAAACATCGTCATCCGTAACTGTTAAGCCTTCAGGAAAAGCTAATGTAATATCAGTTATACAGCCATTTAAATCCGAATACAAAAAAATATTCATCCAACCTTTTACACCTTGAGACTTATATTTATTACAAATTTCATCTAAAAAACTGATCCTTGCAAAATTACCGGAGGTGCATATAAACTTTCTTCTGCAAATGAGAAATTTCGGATAGACTCAGCTTTTTTTTCTCACTTGTATTTGTAGATACATACACATTGTTACCGATACTTTTTTTCTTTCAAATATTGACTGAGCAACAGTATCTTGAAATGCAAGAAAAGCAAATAAAAAAAACAATATCTTTTTCATAACAGTAAATTTAATAAAGTTTGAGTAATGAATTAATGCATGATGTACCATAGTCGTAATTGCCAAACTTATATCCTTTTCCACTATATCCTCTACTATATTCTCCAAAAATATTGCTCCACTTTACGAATTCATTAATATCTATAGATGTAGGCTTCCCATTTGCACATATAGAAGCAACATACGTTTGAAATTCTCTTTCATATTGAGGTATTAAAGAAGGGTCAGTCAAGCCCGAAGTCCATAACGATTGATATGAAGGGTCACCATCTTCACCTTTAAAAGTCCAAGAATACCCAGCATGAATATATCTAATAATACCTTGATAAAAGGCTAATTCAAATTCCATCATACCTGTATCTCTTTTTTTTCCTTATCAGTATCAACTTTTTTACCCTGAACATCTCTTTGATACATGTGAATAAACTCATGTTCCATACTGCTGGCTAAGATACCATAAGGAGGAAAAGCTAAACTTCCTTTTTCTAAAATATGCTGACGCATATGTATCATCCAAAAAGATAGTTCCAGCATAAGAAGTCTTATTGCGTACTGCTTCATCTATATTTCTATAGCAATTTATACTGGTCATTTTGCATAAGCATCATTAACTTCTTTAATTTCAGCAGAAGTTAATGTCGGAGCTCCTCCTGTAAATAACGATGCCAAATTAGCGTTTAAGGCAGTTGAAACTGAACGGGTGCTTGGTTCAACATTACCTATAAATTCATCAACCTCATTAGTACAAGAAGACCAACATAGCCCAACGCATGTAAGTAAATACAAAATTTTCTTTTTCATAAGAGATCTGATTTTTAAGGTTATTACAAAACAGGAAGACTGTCACTATTTATAAGCAACTAATCATCCATGTTAATATATTTTCAAATAACAATTTTAGAAAAACAACTTAAATCGCTTTGATTATTTTACAGAAAGGATTAGATTATTTAATACTTTAAAATTTCAAAGGGGATGGAATGGAGTAACAAAATCGGGGTATTCACAAAAACTCAAGGTACAAAATAACAAGCAATACAGAAAACACCATTAGTTTTCATGATATACTTACCGCTCATCAAAAGTGGACCTGGGGAGAATCGAACTCCCGTCCAAACGAGGAAACCATATGCTTTCTACATGCTTATCTTTGCCTTCGGTTTTCGAGCATAAGCAAGACCAAAGCCACCAACCTATGCCTTATCCCCTAATATTTCGTAAGAGCTATGGAGAAGAACTCAAACTATCCCCGATTTTGCTGTGCCGCTTTATCAAACGCTTCGGAGCAAGAGCTTTTGAGCGACATCTCGTTTCCACCACTTTGGCAGAAATAAAGCTAATCTACTATACTTCGATTAAGCAGCGAGAGCATAATTTTCGTTGCCAGATAAAATTTTGATAACTGAGATTTAAGTGGAAATTACCGACCCCACTGCATGCTTACATACCATTCCAACTCGCTGTCAATTCCAGTCAAGCCCAAAATGATATTTCAAAGTTACGTATTTATTTGATAAGAACAAACAAAACAGCAAAAAAATAATAGAATACCACAAGGCATCATAATAGTTAAATTATTTAAGACTTGTAGATAGTGCTTGATATAAAGAATGATAATCAGACTATCACTTTTTATTTTAGGGTGTATTTTGGGGTGTAAATCCCGTAATAATCTGATTATCAATCTTATTTGTGGAGCTGGAGGAACCGGTATCACGAAAAATAAAATAAAAAACGAATACCAATATGAATAATACTCCCGCACCTCCATAAATCCGCCTGGGAGTGAAACGCTTTTTACGTTCAATTAGTGTGTCCATATTTTTTAATGGTTAATAAAACTTCCTGTCCGATAATACATAGTTAGTCGCGATGTCAGTTCGTACTGCAAACGCACTCTTATTTTTTTCCGCTTTAGCGACAAGCAGGCGATTTCGTGCTTCCATCAACTGAAACACGGAAACAAGCCCTTCCTCCCACTTCCGTTCCGTTTCTTTCAGCACTTGCGTTTCTGCTTTTACCTGCAGGGAAGCCTGTCGATGCTCTTCCCATCCCGAATGTAATGAAAGTACAATTCGTTCCGTTTCATTACGTAAATGTAACTTCTCTTCCTCTATGCTGTTCCGCACCCGTTGCAAGTTTAATTTCTTCTTCTTTACTCCGGCATACCGATCCAATCCGCTAAGAATAGGAAATGAAATACCTACTCCTATATATTTATTCCAATGGTCACGCAATTGATGTAACGAGAACAAGGAATTATAAAAATCAGATCCCCATGAGAAACGGGCGAAGATAGTGGGGCTGAACTGCCCAAGGGCCACAGCATACTCCTTACGGGCTGCTCGTTCCCACATCTCCATCCGTTTATAATCCGGCAGTACGTGTACGGACCGTAAATAGACTTCTTCTACCTCTACTTGAGGGCATTAACAAGAGCGTATCCTCACTGACTGATAAGGAAACAGACAAAGTATCGCCCTCTTTCATTCCCAGTATTTCCTTCAAATAAAGGAAAGACATCTGACTATTTTTTTTTCATACGAACGCTTTCTGAACACATCTCCTTGATGACGTGCTTTCACCTCCTGCAAGTCCGAAAGCGACTTCAAGCCCAGTTCTACGAAAGTTTCCGTCTGCTTCAGATAACGTTCTCCCAAACGAAGCTGCTCAGCGGCCAATTCTGAAAGCTTTTTATCCAATGCCGCTTTATAATAGGCTTCGGCTACCTGATAAGCCAAATCATTTTTCTTTGCCAGATGATCCCACTCCTTCTCTTTTTTAGTCCAATGCGTATATTGCAAACGATTGATCCGGGCAAATCCTTCGAATAAAGAAAGAGTTATATCCATTCCTATAGTTCCTTGATTATATGAATCGGCTGTATATCCATTAGTATCCGGATCGACAGAACGTCCGATATGCCTGCCCACTTCCGCCTGTACTGAAACATAAGGAAGAAATTTACCCATAGCAGCCACATAGTCTGTTCGTGCTTCCTTTACGTCTATCCGGATATTCTTGAAACCGGGATTATGTTCCCAGGCATAGCGTATGCAATCGTCCAGTGTACTTTGCCCACACACAGGCAAAGACAAACTCGACAACAAACACACAATTATCAAGTTATTTCTCATTGCATTTTAATTTAAACACAGAATAGGAAGCAAACGATATGCCAAGAAGATCAGAACATTAATAATCAACCAGTTACAAAATAAAATATAAATTAGCTGTCCAAATTTTAGACGGTATAACGTCCAAATTATAAACACTATAAAACCAGAAAGAACCAAGGAAGATATTGGAACGCTGACAACACGGACTGAAGACACATTCCAATGTCAAGTCACCGTTATGATAAATAAAAAGCATTACAGAAAATAATAAAAAATGTCCAATAATTGGACACCTCATTTGCAGGAACAGTCAAAAGCAGATATCTTTAGCCTCTGAAAGCAAAAATGAGATGGAAAAAGGAACGATTTTAATAGTAGATGATAATAAAGGAGTATTGGCCTCACTGGAATTATTACTGGAAACGGAGTTCAGCGAAATAAAGACAGCCCATCATCCGAATCAAATTATATCTATTCTGAATACCTCTCCGGTAGATGTAATTATTCTTGATATGAATTTCTCAGCAGGAATCAATAACGGCAACGAAGGGTTGTATTGGCTGAAACGAATCCGCGAGATAGCTCCTGCACTACCCGTAGTCATGCTTACGGCATACGGGGATGTGGAACTGGCGGTAAGAGCTTTAAAGAATGATGCGACCGATTTTTTGTTGAAACCTTGGGATAACCGGACCTTAGTGCGCAAAATAAAAGATGCTTTTGGAAGCGGTAAGAAAAGGAAAAACAGAATCCCCGATAGAAACAAATCACCGATGATTGTGGGAACATCCCCTGCCATGCAGCAGTTAATGAAGATAGTAGTGAAAGTGGCACGCACAGACGCCAATATCTTGATTACCGGAGAAAACGGAACAGGAAAAGAAATGCTGGCACAGGAAATACACCGGCTTTCCACACGAAAGGAACATTCTATGGTAACGGTAGATATGGGGAGCAATCAGTGAATCTTTATTCGAAAGTGAACTGTTCGGGCATGAGCGCGGTTCTTTTACCGATGCCTACGAGAGCCGGCCGGGAAAGTTTGAAGCGGCATCCGGCAGTTCCCTGTTTATGGATGAAATAGGAAATCTCCCTTTAGCCATGCAGGCAAAGTTGCTCACCGTATTACAAAACCGAAAAATTACACGCATCGGCAGTAATAAAGTAATCCCAGTGGATATCCGGCTGCTTTCAGCTACCAACAAGAATATTCAGGGTATGGTGGATTCCGGGACTTTCCGTGAGGACTTATTGTACAGACTGAATACCATCCACCTGGAAATTCCGCCTTTGCGGGAACCGGAGGGAAGATATACATTTATTCATTGATTATTTTATGCAACGTTATGCCGCCAAATACGAAAAAAAGAAATCTTCCTGCATGAACATGCTTTAGAGAAATTATGTTCTTATCATTGGCCGGGAAATATCCGGGAATTGCAACATACCATCGAGAAAGCGATCATCTTATGTGAAGGAAATGTCATCCGTCCTAAAGACATTTTCGTAAAACAAACCTGGAGTCCATCAATTCTCCACTACCGTTCCTAATCTGGAAGAAGTAGAACGCCAGGCCATAGAAACAGCCATCCGTCAAAACGATGGAAATCTGACAGCAACAGCCGAACAGTTAGGCATCAGCCGCCAGACACTTTACAATAAGATAAAACGCTTCAAGCTCTGATAATCATGGTATTCAGCAAACATCTATATATGGTTATCCTGAGCTACATCTTATTAATAATCGCTGTGGCCGGAGCAGGGATCGCACTTGTCATTACACATACCGCCCTCATTCTCTAGGCTGTCTTTTCTTGATTATTTCACTTTTTTTTATCGGAGCTTTGGTAAAACGGTTGAATAAGTTCAATACCAAAATAAGGATATTTCTGGATGCGGTGGAAGATAAAGAGAACATGATATTGTTCAACGAGCAATCGGCAGATAAAGAAATGAATGCACTGAGCCATTCACTAAACCGGATCAATGAATTGCTTGCCACAACGAAATCGCAGAGCCGGATACAGGAGAACTTTTATCACTCTTTACTGGAAGAAGTACCAAATGGAGTGCTAGCGTGGAACTCCGAAAAAAGAGTCATATTTGTGAATGGCGCAGCTTTACGTTTGCTGGGAGTTGAGCCAATCATATTCCTCCGCCAACTGGAAGAGCAATATCCGGCCTTGAAAGATTTCATAACCCATGGAAATGTGGAAAATTCCTTTCTTTTACAATCTAACTCAAAAAAAAAACAACTGTCACTATCCATGAACCGGATGAAACTAAATTCAGAAACGATTACCCTGTTGGCTATCAAAGATATCAGTAATGAACTGAATGAGAAAGAAAGTGAGTCATGGAACAAACTTACCCGGGTGCTTACTCATGAAATTATGAATACCATTGCTCCTATTGTTTCTCTGTCTCAAACACTTTCATTGCGCCCCGGTACGGACGAGAAAGTAATACGAGGACTTGGAGTGATTCGTGAACAAAGCGAAAGATTGATGGAATTCACAGAATCATACCGACGCTTATCGTATATGCCGGAACCGAAAAAGAAGCGATTCTCACTGACCGATTCATTGCACAATCTGGGTCTGTTACTACAATCTGATTTTGAGAATGCCCATATCCATTTCATTCTGCGCAGTACCCCTTCTGACATATATATTGAGGGCGATGAGAAGCAACTCTCTCAAGTTTTCTTAAATCTGCTGAAGAACAGTATGCAATCATTGGAAGGAAAGACAGACGGACAAATAGAAGTAACACTGGAGGTAACAGACAAACTTTATATAAAACTACTTGACAATGGGCAGGGAATCCCTATGGAGTTACAAGAAAAAAATATTCGTTCCTTTCTTTACTACAAAAACAGAAGGGACGGGAATCGGGCTTAGTCTGTGCCGGCAGATTATAAAAAGACATGGGGGCAATCTCTATTTACAGGAAAGCGGACAAGGAAAAAACTATATTTGTTATAGAATGGCCCGTAGCTTCTTTTTTTTATTTTGAAATAACAAAGTTCATTACAGGATCACTCTGATTAACACAGGTTATTCTTAAAAGTAAGGCGGAAATATAAAATAATAACCACTTATCTATAAACCAGCGTTAACCTGAGTAATCCGTAATGAAACATTTTTTTATTTCTTTATCTTCAGTTCATAAAGGTCATGCCTGCGGTCACGCAAATTGCGCACACTGCCATACGTATGCAATTCATTCAACAGATTCAGATCAACATCCGAAACTAAAATCATTTCGGTATTCGGAGTCGCCTCGGCCCGTTTGCCATCAGTTGGGAAAGCGAAATCACACGGAGTAAACACTCCAGACTGTGCATACTGAATATCCATATTGTGCACACGCGGCAAATTACCCACACTACCGGCTATAACGACAAAACATTCATTTTCGATTGCCCGTGCCTGAGCACAAACACGGACACGCGGAATAGCCGTTCTGCGTATCGGTAAGGAATGGAACAAACAGAATCTGCATTCCCTGATCGGCCATGATACGAGAAAGCTCGGGAAATTCCACATCATAACAAATCAAGATACCAATTTTAGCACAATCCGTATCAAAAGTCTGCACCATCTTACCGCCCGAGAGGCCCCAACTCTTTATCTCATCGGGAGTGACATGTACCTTTTCATACATTTCGTATGAGCCGTCACGCCGTACTAAAAAACCAACATTATAAAGCCCTCCGTCCTCTTTTACGTATGGCATACTACCCGTAATGATATTAATATTATAACTGATAGCCAAATTGATAAAACGGTCGCGAACCTCTTCGGTATATTGCGCCAAAGAACGAATGCTCTGGGCTTCTCCCAAATGATTGAACTTGGCCATCAACGGCGCATTGAAATATTCTGGAAAAAGAACAAAATCACTCTTATAATCAGAAACGGCATCTACGAAAAACTCAACCTGCTCAAATACATCATCCAATGTTTTATAAGGGCGCATCTGCCATTGCACTAACCCTACACGTACAGTGGTTTTCTTATCCACATAATCCTGCGTAGGCTCCTGATAATAAATATTATCCCATTGCAACAAAGTGGCACAATGCTTGGATTCTTCGTCATTGGGAAGATAATTCTTCATGACACGACGCACATGAAAATCATTGGAAAGCTGAAATGTCAATACCGGATCATAAATCTCACGGGAACGCACCTTATCCAAATATTCCTTAGGACGCATCGTATCCGCATACTTATAATAATTAGGAATACGACCACCGAACATGATCGCTTTCAGATTCAGTTTCTCGCATAATTCTTTCCGGTACTCATACATACGGCGTGCCAGACGCAAACCGCGATAATCCGGATGGATAAACACCTCGATACCATACAAAATATTCCCTTCCGGATTATGCGTACAGAAAGTTTCATTACCAGTTACTTTGGCATAGGTATGATCTCCCTTTACCATATCATAGTCTACAATAATAGAAAGAGCACATCCCACTATCTTATCGTCTACCACCGTTACTACTTGCCCTTCCGGAAAAATTCGGATAAGCGTTTCTATTTGCTCGTGTGTCCAAAACACATCCTTATCCGCATACACCCGCTTGAATGATTGTGATAATTGGATGTAATCTTCGATCTGTAAATTCCGGACCTCTACTTTATTAATTTTATGCATCGGTTCCATAATGATTCTCTTATTTATATTTTAAAAACAGCGGTGCAAAGGTAGGACAAATTATAAAACGATGTTCTCCCAAACAGAAAAAGATAAAGAGAATATCACTCAGTATGAAAGAAAATATCTATGAACTTTTCATAGGATTTTCAGAAAACTTTTTGTTATCTTTGGAAAGTTAACCCAATAACAAACAAAAAAACAACCAATTTTGCTATGAATAAAGAATTAATAATGAACCCTAACCAATTGGTGGCATTTCTAGAAAAACCTTGTGCAGAGTTTACCAAAGAAGACATAAAACGATACATTCAACAGAATGGCATCCGTATGGTCAACTTTATGTATCCCGCCGGAGACGGACGACTGAAGACATTGAATTTCGTTATCAACAACCAAGCATATCTAGATGCTATCTTGACTTGCGGGGAGCGAGTGGACGGTTCCAGCCTATTTCCATTCATTGAGGCGGGCAGCAGTGATCTATATGTAATTCCCCGATTCCGGACGGCTTTTTTGAGACCCTTTTGCCGAGATCCCTACACTTTCCATGCTTTGCTCTTTCTTTAACAAGGATGGAAAGCCGTTGGAAAGTTCCCCCGAACATACCTTACACAAAGCATGCAAGGCATTCAATAAAATAACCGGCATGGAATTTCAGGCTATGGGGGAATTAGAGTACTATGTAATTGCTCCGGATACAAATATGTTCGAGGCAACAGACCAGAAAGGTTATCATGAATCAGCACCATACGCCAAGTTCAATGATTTCCGTACCCAGTGCATGGTCTATATTGCACAAGCAGGCGGACAAATAAAGTATGGACACTCCGAAGTAGGTAATTTTACCTTGAATGGCATGATATATGAACAGAATGAAATAGAATTCCTGCCTGTCAATGCCGAAGATGCGGCAGACCAATTGATGATTGCCAAATGGATTATACGTAATCTGGCCTATAAACATGGTTATAACATTACTTTCGCACCTAAAATAACTACAGGAAAAGCTGGTTCCGGATTGCATATCCACATGCGTATCATGAAAGATGGACAAAACCAAATGTTGAAAGAAGGTGTTTTATCAGAAACAGCACGCAAAGCTATTGCCCCTGGCATGATGGAACTTGCTCCATCCATCACTGCATTCGGTAACACCAATCCTACTTCTTATTTCCGCCTGGTTCCCCATCAGGAAGCGCCAACTAATATTTGCTGGGGTGACCGCAACCGTTCAGTATTGGTACGCGTACCTCTAGGATGGGCAACTAAAACAGATATGTGCATGACTGCCAATCCACTGGAAACGGAAAGCCATTATGATACCACACAAAAAACAAACGGTGGAAATGCGATCACCGGACGGATCGGCCGATCTCTACCAACTGATAGCAGGATTAGCTGTAGCCTGTCGCCATGGATTTGAAATAGAAAATGCACTGGACATTGCAGAAAAAACTTACGTAAACGTCAATATCCATCAGAAAGAAAATGCAGACAAACTGAAGGCATTAGCCCAGCTTCCCGATAGCTGTGCAGCTTCCGCAACCTGTTTGCAACAACAGCGCGAAATATTCCAAAAACATAATGTGTTCAGCCCCACTATGATTGATGGAATCATCAGCAAATTAACCAGTTATAACGATCTGACCTTACGTAGCGACTTAAAAGATAATCCGGAAGGGATGTTAGCGTTGGTCAATAAATATTTCCATTGCGGATAATTTGACTAAAACAGCGGGAGGAGGGTATATCAATATTTTGATTTGACCTTCTTCCGTTTTCTAACATTTACACCATGATAAATAAAAAAGATCAATGTACTTCTACACTGATCTTTTCTCTTGAGCGGAAAACGAGACTCGAACTCGCGACCCTAACCTTGGCAAGGTTATGCTCTACCAACTGAGCTATTTCCGCAAACCTCTAATATGGTGCCCAGAACAGGACTCGAACCTGCATGCCTCTCGACACACGCACCTGAAACGTGCGCGTCTACCATTCCGCCACCTGGGCATTCTGTGTAACACTCTTGTCACAACGCACAAGATTTTATTTATGTGAGCGGAAAACGAGACTCGAACTCGCGACCCTAACCTTGGCAAGGTTATGCTCTACCAACTGAGCTATTTCCGCAAATATCTTCTCTTCGTGAAGGAAATGAGACTCGAACTCACACGACATAATTGTCACCACCCCTCAAAGTGGCGCGTCTACCAATTCCGCCATTCCTCCAGAAACGAAAACCTCGTGTGTAGTGCCCAGAACAGGACTCGAACCTGCATGCCTCTCGACACACGCACCTGAAACGTGCGCGTCTACCATTCCGCCACCTGGGCATTCTGTGTAACACTTTGTCACACCGCACAAGATTTTATTTATGTGAGCGGAAAACGAGACTCGAACTCGCGACCCTAACCTTGGCAAGGTTATGCTCTACCAACTGAGCTATTTCCGCAAATTCCGCCTTCGGTTTTAACTATTTCTCAGCTGTTTCCCGATTGCGGATGCAAAGGTAGTGCTTTTTTCTAAACTTCCAAAAGTTTTCTATACTTTTTTTTATAGCACTTTTATTACATTATTTCATCAATTTCCTCATAATCAATACTTCTGTAAACCAAAAGTTTTTTTTTAATTACCATCAGGACATGCGATCACGATAGTCCTCATACCGGAAGTCTTTATATACTTCCAATGTATTATCTGTATGCCAAATAGCAATAGAAGGGTGATGGATTCCATTAAACATATTTGTTTTTACCATAGTGTAATGAATCATATCTTCCAGAACAATGCGTTCTCCTACCTGTAACGGATGGTCAAAACGCCAGCTACCCATATAGTCGCCACTTAAACAACTGTTTCCACCCAAACGGTAGATATTCTCTTCCGTTAAAGCTGTTTTTATCGCATCGACAGGTAAAGCTTCGGCACCACGCACTGCCGGCTGATAGGGCATTTCAAGACAATCGGGCATGTGACAAGTAAAACTAACATCCAGAATCGCAGTTTTTATCCCCCGGTTTTCCACTATATCGACAACAGAAGCTACCAAAGGTCCGGTCTGCCAAGTAAAAGCCGAACCCGGTTCTAAAATAATCTCCAAATGAGGAGGATAACGGGCTTTCAATCCTTTTAATAAAGAAATAAGATGCTCCGTATCATAATCTTTACGTGTCATCAGGTGTCCCCCTCCCAAATTCAACCATTTTATTTGTGGAAACCAAGAAGCAAACTTCTCTTCTATGTGCTGCAAAGTATGCTCTAATTCATAAGAACTGGATTCACAATGACAATGACAATGGAAGCCTTCGATACCCTCCGGTAAAGTCTCGGGAAGCAAATCGGCCGTCACCCCAAAACGCGTACCGGGAGCACAAGGATTATAAAGTTCCACCTCTACTTCCGAATATTCAGGATTGATGCGGATACCACAGGTTATCTTTTCTCCAAAGGCCTCAACCATAGGATAAAAACGCCGGAACTGACTGAAGGAGTTAAAGGTTATATGACTGCTGCATTGCATGATAACCGGAAAATCAGTATCCGTATACGCCGGAGAATAAGTATGGGCCTTACTGCCAAATTCTTCATACGCCAAACGGGCTTCATATGCCACGGAACTGGCTGTAGTATAACGAATGTATTCCCTGAAAATGGGGAATGATTTCCACATGGCAAAAGACTTGAAAGCCAAGATGATCTCAACTCCGGCCCGGTCTGCCACACTCTTTATCAAACTCAGATTCTTTCTGAGCAATGCTTCATCCATCACATAGCATGGAGAAGGTACTTTATGGATATCTATCATTTTTGTATCAGAATTCTATTAAAATATTTATTCTATTCCACAACTTTGAATCGGGCAAATTTCAGTAATAATTGTTTTTCTCCGGCATTCCGGAAACGGACAGTCGCTTTGCTGTTCTCACCAATTCCTTCCACCTTTATCACATCGCCTATTCCAAAACGCTCATGCTCTATCACCTGCCCTGCCAGCACATTCACCGGCAAGGTTCCCGCCGCGGACGGCTTTGAGACCGTTTCCGGACCTACCTTAGTCAAATTGCGCGGCATACTGGGACGGATAATCTCAGCTTTCGGTCTTTCTCCAACTAAAAATGTTTTCTGACCACCAGACAAGTTTGATGAAGAACGCCCATAAGAAGGCTGCGAAGCAGATTCGTCAAACAAGAAACGAGACGCACGTTCATTTTGCTCACGACAGAAACGGCTGGCTCTCTCGTCTATTCTCCGGGCCATCTGTTCCTCCTGAGGTAACTTCAGGAAATGTACATCAATATCTTTCAAGAAACGGCTCGGGCTACTGAACTCCATCTTTCCATATTTAAACCGGCTCTTGGCAAAAGACAAATAGCAATGCTCCTCGGCACGTGTAATCGCCACATAAAACAAGCGGCGCTCCTCTTCCAATTCCTTATACGAATTGAGTGACAAAGCACTGGGAAACAAGTTCTCTTCCAACCCAACTACAAAAACGTTTTTAAACTCCAAGCCTTTAGCAGAGTGAATGGTCATCAAGGTTATCTTCTCGGCATCCTCCTCTTTCTCGTTATCCTGGTCTGTCAACAGAGAAACCTCCGACAGAAAATCCGCGTCAACAGGATGTTTTCATTCCCTTCTTCTTCACGGGTTGCACAAAAAATCGTGCATACCGTTTATCAGTTCTTCAATATTCTCCTGACGGCTCAGATTTTTTTTTCAGGATCATTGCTCTGATAAATCTCATTCATAATGCCGGATTGACGAACAATCATTGCTCCCAATTCGTATGCATTCTTCTTCGGGACCTCCACTATAAAACTTTCTACCAGTTCACGAAACCCCTGTAACTTGGTATGCATCCCCTTGTTAATATTCAAGCCGTATGCCAACGGCTCTTCCAAAACCATCCAAAGACTAACATGATGCTGTGCAGCCGCATCAATGACCTTGTTCAACGTAGTATCCCCGATTCCTCGCGCCGGATAATTCAACACCCGCTTAAAAGCCTCCTCATCATTCGGATTTACCGCCAGACGGAAGTAAGATATAACGTCTTTAATCTCCTTGCGTTGATAAAAAGAAAGCCCTCCGTAAATTTTATAAGGTAGACTACGCTTCCGCAAAGCCTCCTCGAAAATACGGCTTTGAGCATTTGTACGGTATAAAATAGCAAAATCATTATAAGAATAATGTTCCCGCGAACGCAGTTTCACAATCTGGTTGGCAACAATCTCCCCTTCCTCCACATCACTGTAGGCATTGAAAACTCCGATAGGCTCCCCTTTCGCTTTTTCCGAAAATACCTCCTTCCTTATCTGCTCGCTATTTTTCTCTATCAAACTGTTTGCCGCGCATACAATGGTCTGGGTAGAACGATAGTTCTGCTCCAATTTAAAAAGCTTGGCTCCCTTTATACAGCTGAGTAAATTTCAATATATTGTCAATATTAGCCCCTCGGAAGGAATAAATACTTTGTGCATCATCCCCCACTACGCATACACGCTGATGTTCCTGGGTAAGCTGAAGCACAATGCTGTGTTGCGCAAAATTGGTGTCCTGATACTCATCCACCAGCACATAACGAAACTGCTCCGCATACTTACGGCAAATTTCGGGATGATCGCGGAATAACATATAAGTATAAACCAACAAATCATCAAAATCCATCGCATCGCTTTGGCGACAACGTTCCCAATATCGTCGGTAAATATCACGGGTAGCGGGTACTTTGGCATTCAAATCATACTGATAAAGCTCTGCGTTCGAAACATATGCATCAGGAAAAACCAAGTGATTTTTCGCATTGCTGATACGCGCCTGTATCAACCCTGATTTATAGGTTTTATCATCCAATTGCATTTCTTTTACAATAGACTTGATCAAACTCTTCGAATCTGAAGAATCATAGATGGTAAAATTGGAGCTAAAGCCGATAACCTGTGCCTCACACCGCAGGATACGCGAAAAAATGGAATGGAACGTTCCCATCCATAAATAGCGTGCCTGATCGCCCACCTGACGGGCTATACGCTCTTTCATTTCACGAGCAGCCTTATTGGTAAAAGTCAATGCCAGAATAGACCAAGGAGTATATCCCCGCTCCAGTAAATAAGCTATTTTATAAGTCAGTACGCGTGTCTTCCCCGAACCTGCTCCGGCTATCACCAAAGAGGGACCTTCGTTGTAAAGCACCGCATTGCGCTGACTTTCATTCAATTCTTCTAAATAATTCGTCATAAATTTCACCTTTCGCCTGCAAAGATAGAGAAAGTTTGAGTTTATCAGAACAATTCTATGCTCAATAATGTTATTATGATAGAAGTTTAATTAAAACCTCGACTAAAAATGAATATATTATTAACCACTTTAATTTCATTAGTTATGACTTACGAAATGCCCAAACTCCCGTATGCAAACAACGGACTCGAACCTGTAATCAGTCAGGCTACTATAGACTACCATTATGGCAAGCACTTACAAACATACGTAAACAATTTGAACTCTTTGGTTCCGAGTACAGAATTTGAAGGAAAGACCGTAGAGGAAATTGTTGCATCAGCTCCCGACGGAGCGATATTCAATAACGCCGGACAAGTATTAAACCATACATTATATTTCCTTCAGTTCACCCCCAAACCCAACAAGCATGAACCGTCCGGCAAATTGGCAGAAGCCATCAACCGGGACTTCGGAAGCTTTGAAAACTTCAAGAAAGAATTCAACACCGCTTCCACAGGACTGTTCGGTTCGGGCTGGGCTTGGCTTTCTGTAGATAAGCAGGGAAAACTACATATCACCAAAGAGCCAAACGGAAGCAACCCGTGGCGTGCAGGACTGAAACCATTGCTGGGTTTCGATGTATGGGAACATGCTTACTATCTGGATTACCAGAACCGCCGTGCAGATCATGTGAACAAGTTATGGGAAATCATTGACTGGGATGTAGTAGAAAAACGTCTATAAAAGAACCCTTAACTATACATCATAATAAAGCTGCCTCGCACCCTATTCATTCAGGGAGCGGGGCAATCTGCTTTAAGATGCAAAGATACAGCAGATATGCATTCATCCTTTTACAAGAATAAACAAGCATAATGCAAGATAATCATAAAAAAACATTCTTCCACAAAAAATAAAGCAGTCTGTTGTAGCATTATTCATTTCTTTCCCATATCTTTGCCATCGTAAAACAAAGGGGTGCCCCACGTAAACAGCGGACGGGCTGAGATTATACCCTGTGAACCTGATGCGGTTAGTACCGCCGAAGGGATTGTTACTTCTTACCTCATACCATCCGGTCAAAAAGCAACTCTTTGTATTTACAAGTAAATTCATAAACTGATATAGTATGAAACTGACAGTAAACAGCAAAGAAACCGAAGTAAAGGACGGATGCACCGTAGCCGAACTTTCCACCTTTCTGGCACTTCCTGAGAAAGGTATCGCCATAGCGGTAAACAACCGGATGGTTCCCCGTATAGAGTGGGAGAAATGTGTGTTACACCCCAATGACAGTCTGGTAGTCATTAAAGCTGCATGTGGAGGATAAGACCGTGGAACTTCAATTCATCACTCACTTCACCGACACATATTCCTATTATGATTCCGCACGCATGGCCTTGGAAGGCGGTTGCCGCTGGATCCAGCTACGCATGAAAGACACTCCGGTTGACGAAGTGGAACGGGAAGCCATACGCCTGCAAGGCTTATGCAAAGACTATGGAGCGACATTTATCATAGACGACCACGTGGAGTTAGTTAAGAAAATTCATGCTGACGGAGTGCATTTAGGAAAAAAGGACATGCCCGTAGCCGAAGCACGGGGAATATTAGGAAAAGAATTCATCATCGGAGGCACCGCCAATACATTTGACGATGTAAAGATGCATTACAAAGCCGGAGCTGACTACATCGGCTGTGGCCCGTTCCGTTTTACTACTACAAAAAAGGATCTCTCTCCAGTGCTGGGACTGGAAGGCTACCGTTCCATTATTCTGCAAATGAAAGAGGCAAATATCCATTTGCCCATCGTTGCTATCGGGGGAATTACTTTGGAAGATATCCCTTCCATCATGGAAACGGGAATCACCGACATTGCTTTGAGCGGAACCATACTCCGGGCGAAAGACCCGGTAGCGGAAACTAAACGAATCATGAATTTATAATAAAATCACAAAATACAATGAAGAAACTGATTATAGCTGAAAAGAATTTAATTCCCGTTTATTTCTGGGAACCGGTAAATTCAATTCAAACACCGTAATGGAAGAAGCCATTCTGGCATCAGGGTGTGAAATGGTAACCGTAGCCATGAAACGCATTGAATTGGACGATAAGGAAGATGATATGCTGAAACATATCATTCACCCCCACATACAGCTATTGCCCAATACCTCCGGTGTGCGCACAGCCGAAGAAGCCGTCTTTGCCGCACAAATGGCCCGCGAGGCCTTTGGCACCAACTGGCTGAAACTGGAAATTCATCCCGATCCGCGCTACTTGTTGCCAGATTCTACCGAAACATTGAAAGCAACCGAGGAACTAGTCAAACTAGGTTTCGTCGTATTGCCCTATTGTCAGGCAGATCCTACATTGTGCAAACGGCTGGAAGAGGTAGGAGCAGCAACTGTCATGCCGCTTGCCGCCCCCATCGGGACAAACAAAGGCTTGCAGACACGTGACTTCCTGCGCATCATTATCGAACAAGCTTCCGTTCCTGTGGTAGTGGACGCCGGAATAGGTGCCCCCAGCCATGCTGCCGAAGCGATGGAAATGGGTGCGGACGCCTGTCTGGTCAATACAGCCATCGCAGTAGCCGGCCAACCGGTAGTCATGGCAACAGCCTTCAAGGAAGCTGTCATTGCCGGACGCCGCGCTTATGAAGCAGGCTTAGGAGCAGTAGGACAGAACTTGATCGCATCTGCCTCATCCCCTTTAACTTCATTCTTAGATTAAACAGAAATATGATGGACAAAAAGCAAGATAAAAAAAAGCATACGCTCATGCAGAAAAGGCATATATGCAAGGAACCCTGTTCCCATACATCAAAGTAGGAATGCAGAAAGTAAACCTGACTCCTACTGTGAACATAGTGAACGGTGAAAAAGTAATAACGCCCAATGCTCCCGTTTATATTTATGACACCAGCGGTCCGTTCAGTGACCCAATATGGAAATCGATCTGAAAAAAGGACTTCCCCGTATACGCGAAAGCTGGATTACCGGACGGGGAGACGTAGAACAACTGCCCTCCATCACTTCAGAATACGGAAAGATGCGCCGTGACGATAAAAGTCTGGACCACCTGCGCTTTGAACACATCGCCCTGCCCTATCGTGCCAAAGCCGGAAAGGCCATCACACAAATGGCATACGCCAAAGCCGGCATAGTTACACCGGAAATGGAATATGTAGCCATCCGTGAAAACATGAATTGCCGGGAACTGGGCATCGACACCTTTATCACCCCTGAATTCGTACGTGATGAAATAGCCGCAGGGCGTGCCGTACTTCCCGCCAATATCAACCACCCCGAAAGCGAGCCTATGATTATCGGCAGGAACTTTTTAGTGAAGATCAACACGAACATCGGAAACTCCGCCACCACTTCCTCCATTGACGAAGAGGTGGAAAAAGCCGTGTGGAGCTGCAAATGGGGAGGTGACACCCTGATGGATCTCTCGACCGGCGATAACATTCACGAAACACGCGAATGGATTGTCCGCAACTGTCCTGTCCCCGTAGGTACCGTACCTATCTATCAGGCATTAGAGAAAGTAAACGGTAAAGTAGAGGATCTGAATTGGGAGATTTATAAAGATACATTAATCGAACAATGCGAACAAGGAGTGGATTACTTTACCATCCATGCCGGAATACGCCGCCAGAATGTACATCTGGCCGACAAACGTCTGTGTGGCATCGTAAGCCGCGGAGGCAGCATCATGAGCAAGTGGTGTCTGGTACATGACAAGGAAAGTTTCTTATATGAGCATTTTGATGACATCTGTGATATTCTGGCACAATACGATGTAGCCGTATCCTTGGGTGACGGACTTCGTCCGGGCTGTATCGCTGATGCCAATGACGAGGCACAGTTTGCCGAACTAGATACCATGGGTGAACTTGTACTCCGAGCATGGAACAAAAACGTACAGGCATTCATTGAAGGACCGGGACATGTACCTTTGCATAAAATCAAAGAAAACATGGAACGCCAGATCTCTCACTGTCACAACGCACCGTTCTACACCCTCGGTCCGCTGGTAACGGACATCGCTCCGGGATATGACCATATCACTTCGGCCATCGGTGCCGCACAAATCGGCTGGTTAGGCACTGCCATGCTATGTTATGTCACCCCGAAAGAACATCTGGGATTGCCCAACAAAGAAGATGTACGCGTTGGTGTCATCACTTACAAGATTGCTGCCCATGCAGCCGATCTGGCGAAAGGGCATCCGGGCGCACAGATCCGTGACAATGCTTTAAGCAAGGCACGTTACGAATTCCGTTGGCGCGACCAGTTCCATCTGAGTCTGGATCCCGACCGCGCTTTGGAATACTTCAATGAAGGCCGCCATACGGACGGTGAGTACTGTACCCATGTGCGGACCCAACTTCTGCGCTATGAAACTGAGCCGCGACTTGAAGAACGTGGGTAATTAAACAACTGACTTTGTAAAAACTATGGAAGATTTCAAGAAAGCACTTGAAGGAACTTTAGGAAGAAAACACATAGACAACATAGTAGATCAAGTAGCCGGCTCCCCCGACCGCTTTGATGCTCTTTATACTCTGACACAGCATGAAGAAACAAGGATAGCTTGGCATGCCACTTGGGCTTGTGAAAAACTGAGCATCCTCCTCCCTTCCCTATTGATGGATAAAAGGGAGGAACTGATGCTGCGGGTCATGCAATGCCCCCACGACGGAACAAGACGTCTGCTACTGAATATCCTTCATCATCTTCCTGTCCCAAAGCCTGTCAACGCAGCTTTCTTTGATTTCTGCCTTCAAGGCATGCTGTCTTCTGCCGAAAGCGCATCCGGACAAGCTGTCTGCATGAAACTTGCCTACGACATCTGCCTGGAAGAACCGGAACTGACAGGAGAACTGAAAGCATACTTGGAAAATATGGAACCGGAATACTATACGGTCGCCGTGCAATGTGCCCGCAACAACATCCTAAAAAAAATAAGGTAATGAAGATATTGATACTCAACGGAAGCCCTCGTTGCCAAGGACTTATCAGCCAAATGCTGGACATCATGACCGAAGAAGCCCGCATACGTGGCGCCGAAGTGGAAGTAATACCCATCCGTAAATTGCAGGTGCACCCCTGTACAGGATGCATGGCTTGCCGCAGCCGACAGACCTGTGTCCTACCCGAAGACGATGCGCAGCGCACGCTTCAAAAGATACAATGGGCAGACGTGCTGATTGTCGGATCACCTTGCTATTGGGGAAATATGAACGGACATATGAAAGTAGTGTTCGACCGCATCGTGTACGGCATGATGGGAGAAAGTCCGAAAGGGCTCCCTCAAGCGTTGCATAAAGGCAAGAAAGCAGTCATCGTAAGCACCTGCTCCACCCCATGGCCATTCAATATCTGGTTTAACCAGACACGCGGCGTAGTAAAAGCGTTGCGCGAAATTCTGAAGTGGAGCGGATTCTCTATCAAAGGCGTTATCCAGAAGGGAGGGACAAAACAACATCCCGAACTGACGGAAAACGACAAAAAGAAATGTAGAAAAAATAATAAGGAAATTATAGCTTGAAGCCTGTTTAAATGCCGAAAAAGTTTAAATAGGCTCTTATAGAAGCGAAATCATCTTATAGAACTATAACAAAAAAAATTATGTTTTCAGAAGAACTTGAAAAAATAGATTGGGAAGAAACCACCAAAACCATCTACTCCAAGACCGAAAGTGATGTGCTCCGCGCTCTTGGCAAGGAACATTGCGATGTGGACGACTTTATGGCGCTCATCTCCCCCAGCAGCAGCAAAATACCTGGAGCCGATGGCGCAACTAAGCAAAAAAATATACCGAAGAACGTTTCGGCAAAACCATCTCCATGTTTATACCGCTGTATATCACCAACTCCTGCACCAATTCTTGTGTGTATTGTGGTTTCCATATCAGCAACCCGATGGCACGTACCATCCTCACCCCCGAACAGATTGAAGATGAATACAAAGCCATCAAGAAACTGGGGCCTTTTGAGAACCTGTTACTGGTGACCGGAGAGAATCCGGCAAAAGCCGGAGTCCCTTATCTGGCTAAAGCTTTGGACATCGCCAAAAAATATTTCAGCAATCTGAAAATAGAGGTAATGCCCCTCAAAGCCGAAGAATATGCCGAACTGAAAGAACACGGACTGAATGGAGTCATTTGCTTTCAGGAAACTTATAACAAAGCCCGTTATAATATATATCACCCACGCGGGATGAAATCCAAATTCGAGTGGCGGGTAAACGGCTTCGACCGCATGGGACAGGCAGGAGTCCACTCCATTGGCATGGGAGTACTTATCGGACTGGAAGAATGGCGCACCGATGTGACCATGATGGCTTATCACTTACGCTATCTTCAGAAAAAGTATTGGAAAACCAAATACAGTGTCAACTTCCCCCGTATGCGTCCGGCAGAAAACGGTGGTTTCCAGCCGAATGTCATCATGAATGATCGTGAGTTGGCACAGCTCACTTTTGCCATGCGTATTTTCGATCACGATGTAGATATCTCCTACTCCACTCGTGAACCGGCACAAATCCGCGACAACATGGCAGGGCTAGGAGTGACTACCATGAGTGCTGAAAGCAAAAACTGAACCGGGGGGGATACTATACCTATCCGCAAGCTTTGGAACAATTCCATGTAAGTGATGAGCGTACAGCCGTAGAAGTAGAACACGCACTGAAATCATTAGGAAGGGAGCCGGTATGGAAAGACTGGGATGTTTCTTTTGACAAGTTCACGCCAATACGATAGATTTTACCCATATTTTTAAAGGAATGGGGCTGTATAAATGATACAAAGCTCCTTTTTTTTTTTTCAAATTAACAACAAAGAAAGTGGAAAGATATAACCGTCAAATTATTCTCCCTGAATTGGGAGAAAAAGGACAACAACGGCTTCAACAAGCCAAAGTACTTATAGTCGGTGTAGGTGGTCTGGGATCTCCTGTTGCCTTGTACCTGACAGGAGCCGGAGTAGGTACCATCGGATTAATAGACGATGATGTGGTAAGTGTCAGCAACTTGCAACGTCAAGTACTTTATAGTGAAGCCGAGGTAGGTATGCCCAAAGCCATCAAGCCAAGAAACGTCTCGAAGCCCTGAACCATGATGTGCAAATCAATGCCTATCCCACAAGACTGACTAAAGAGAATGCGGATGAAATTATCCGCACCTACGATATCATTATAGACGGATGTGATAATTTCGCTACCCGCTATCTTATCAATGATATCTGTGTGAAATGGGGAAAAGTTTATGTATATGGCGCCATCCGCGCCTTCGAAGGTCAAGTATCCGTTTTCAATTACCAAGGAGGCCCCGATTACCGCCACTTTTTCCCCGACGAAACAGAAATGCTATCCATGCCCCATCCGCCCAAAGGAGTATTAGGTGTAACCCCCGGCATAATAGGTTGTGCCGAAGCTGCTGAAGTGTTGAAGATTATAGGTGAATATGGCGAAGTGTTAAGCGGCAAATTATGGACGATTAACGTAAAAACGATGGAAACCCATCTCATTTCTTTCTAGAGGAATCGAACCGGCCCTATTCAAAAGACATTAATTCCTCAATTATGTGCCAACAGCCGAGGCATGACGACATCCGTCGCCCGGCTCCGACTGGCACATAAATAGTTTGACTTTATCCTATAATATGTGGTACAAACTCGGACAAGTTATCTGTAACCTCCATACGATTTTCGCGAATACCGATGCCCGCAGCTTCTCCTCCTATAATCCAAGAACCAATAACTGGATATCTGCCACTGTACGCTGTCGGTTCCACATACTCCTGATATACATAAGCTCCAGTGTTATAATCACCCTCCGTTTCAGCTATACGTACATATTCCTCCCAATCCCGGATATCAACAACGCTTACATTATGACCTTCACGAGAGAAGACCGGTTTTTTACAAAACAATCCCGACCGAGGGCGCGACAAATAACAAGGAAGCACATAAGGAGAATCCGGAAACAACTCGTACAATGTGGCAAGGATCGCTTTATTGGACATCACCAATTTCCATATCGGCTCCAACCATTCCATTTCCGCCAGACATCCGTCAGGACTTTCGTCCACCATCCACTCCCACGGATAAAGTTTAAAGCACCGGTTCACTAGTTCACCTGCCGGATCAAAAAATCGTCCATTTTGCAAATCCAGCGCCTGCATATCTAATACTCGGGTAGAAAACCCAGCCTCCATCGCCGTACTTGCCAGATATTGCAACGTTCCTGTATCTTCATTATTCTCTAATGCACCAGCAAAATGAATCTCTCCTTTTTTGGGGAAAATATCTTTCCATGACTGCACCAATCCTTCATGAATACCATTAAACTGGTCGCATTCCGGAAAAACATCCTCTTTCCATTGCCATTGGATAACAGATGCTTCAAGCAAAGAAGTCGGTGTATCAGCATTGAACTCCAATATTTTCGGAGTACCATCCTTGGCTAATATAAAATCAAAACGACCATACAGACTTAACTCATCCGCATCCCAAGAAGCACGGATACGCTCACCAATCTCCTTCGGAATATTCAATGCACGCTCCATAAATTCCGGGTTATCTTCAATAATGAATTGAGCAGCCTCACAATACAGATGGTACGCCTCATTGGTCGCTTCCTCCAAACAAGCTGTTTCTTCAGCCGTAAAACGATAATACGCTTCCTCGCGCCAATAATCACCATGAAAATCAAAGCCCAGCGCTTCTATTTTCTCACGGTAGTCTGAACGTGGCGTAACAGGTATTCTTTTTCATATCCGCTTCCTATTAACTATGAACACCGGATGAACGGCGTGTTTTCCCAAAAAACACTTCCGCTCGATTTTGATTTTGCAGACGATTTTGACCCCACATTCACTTTTGAAGGAGCATCCACTTTCGTTCCGTTAGCATCTGTCCACGAATCAGATTTAGGATAATAATAATGTGTGGTAGAAAGTCCGTTGGCCATAGACGGCATTAATGCCCAACGCATTAGCATAGCGTTATAAATCCAACTGTTTCCCTGATGATCACGGTACTCTTCTTGATCTTTAGGATTCTCAGGCAATTCCGTTTTTTGCGTACATCCGGCAAGTGCCATCAAACAAAATGCGGCTGCAAGAAATTGTTTTTTATTCATAATTCTATCTATTCGTCTTGTTTTATTAGCGCAAAAGTAAATAAAAAACGCCTATTTCATGCAGGTACGCACACATTATTTAAAACTTTTCCATCGCATGAATTACATTTTCAGGGAAAGTATCCTATTGATTTACAGGCTTATCAAAAATAAATCTATAAATCCACTAGGATTATTACAAATAGGTTGCTATCTTTGCTTAGCAATTAGTCATAAGGTATGAAGTTAATTCTAATAACACCCCCCACTTATTTTGTGGAGGAAGATAAAATAATTACAGCTCTTTTCGAGGAGGGACTAGACACACTCCATCTGCGAAAGCCCGGTACGGCACCTATGTTTGCAGAACGTCTGCTAACCCTTATCCCCGAACAATATCACAAACGCATCGTGGTTCACGGACATTTTTATCTGAAAGAGGAATACAAACTGAAAGGAATTCACCTGAACGGCCGTAATCCGAATCTGCCGGAAGGATACAAAGGACATGTCAGTTGTTCCTGCCATTCGCTAGACGAAGTTAAAGAGCGCAAATCCAGTTGCGATTATGTCTTTCTGAGTCCGGTATTCAATAGCATATCCAAACTAAATTATAACTCGGCATACACCGCCGAAGAACTCCGTACCGCCGCCAAAGCAGGCATTATTGACAAAAAAGTCATAGCTTTGGGAGGCATTGACGAAGAAAACTTGCTGGAGGTAAAGGACTTTGGTTTCGGAGGAGCCGCCATATTGGGCGCCCTTTGGAATAAATTCGATGCATGTACCGATCGCGATTATCGGTGCGTGATAGAACATTTCCGGAAATTAAGAGATTTAGCAGACTGATTTATCAAAATAATTTAGAATAGAAGTCTAAAAAACGAAGAATATGCTTCACACCAAACATGTTACAATAATGAGAAGTTATTTTTTAAATTTCTATTTTTAATTTCTAATTATAATACGTACCTTTGCACGCAAATTAACAAATAGGTAATCTCTATTACAAAAATGAGCAAAACATCACCTTTTAGGGTATTCTCAGGAACAAATTCGAGATACCTTGCAGAAAAGATTTGCAACAGCCTCGGTTGCAAATTAGGAAACATGAACATCATGCATTTTGCTGATGGTGAGTTCGCTGTTTCTTATGAAGAATCAATTAGAGGCGCACATGTTTTTCTAGTTCAATCTACCTTTCCTAACTCTGACAACTTAATGGAACTGCTGCTAATGATTGATGCAGCTAAAAGAGCCTCTGCAAAAAGCATTGTAGCCGTTATTCCCTACTTTGGATGGGCACGTCAGGACAGAAAAGACAAACCTCGTGTTTCTATCGGTGCTAAACTGGTAGCCGATCTTCTGAGCGTAGCAGGCATCGACCGTTTAATCACAATGGATTTGCATGCCGATCAGATTCAAGGATTCTTTGATGTACCGGTAGACCACCTCTACGCTTCTGGCGTATTCCTGCCTTACATTGAATCATTGCAACTGGAAGACTTGGTAATCGCAACTCCGGACGTGGGTGGTTCAAAACGCGCCAGCACTTATTCCAAATATTTGGGTGTACCCTTGGTACTCTGCAACAAGACGCGCCTGAAAGCCAATGAAGTGGCCACCATGCAAATTATCGGTGATGTAAAAAATAAAAATGTCATCTTAATTGACGATATGGTAGATACAGCAGGTACTTATTACCAAAGCTGCCGATATTATGAAAGAAGCGGGAGCTATTTCCGTCCGCGCTATCGCTTCTCACTGTGTAATGTCAGGTCCTGCATCCGAACGCGTTCAGAACTCCGGCTTAGAAGAAATGGTATTTACCGATAGTATTCCTTATGCTAACCGTTGTTCTAAAGTGAAGCAACTGACCATTGCCGATATGTTTGCTGAAACAATCCGCCGCGTGATGAATAATGAGTCTATCTCTTCACAATACATCATTTAATCTTTATATGATTATAGAAATAAAAGTCCGGACTTTCCCAAGTTCGGACTTTTATTTTAATTTTACCTAAAGATTGGATTCCCTAAATCGTTTTATCAGCAAGACTAAATGTTTTCCTTTAGATTAAGTCATTTCTTTCTCCGGTGATTCCTGCGACGACGTTGCACCTTTTCATGCTGATAACGCTGAAGCTTTCTATACACGGTGAATACCACCATAATCCCGGCAAATACCAGAATCACAATAACCACGCCTACCCCCAAATTATCCCCCTTTACACGCGACCACATTTCCAAGACCAATTCGGTCTTGTCACCGGAATCACGAATCATGGCACAACGCTCCACCACTGTACGGTCAGGATACTGTACCTTATCTATTTGTATACTATCGGCAGCAGGACCGAAAAAATAACTTAAATCTGCAAAGTAAGATAAGGTAGTATCTATCTTTGCCTCCAAAATCTCGGGAGTCGCGACGGCACTCACATAACCACAGGCGTCCATATTACGTAAAAGCCACATCAGGACGGCATAAATAATTAATAAAATAACTGGCAGCCTTTTTATTTCTAGCATACTTAGGGATCACCCATCCGTCATACCACACATTACTTCCTTCCACCGGCACCTCATAGTCCAGATGGATACCCACTCCTTCAGCCTCTTCTATCGCCCATACCGCATCCCCGCTCCAGGTCATGTTCAGCCATGCTTTACCTTTAGTCATCATTTCCTTGCCCAAAATCAGCTTCCCAACCTGCTATCAAGGGTTTCATGGCTTTCAGATACTTCTCAACTGTATCGATGGATGCTTGCGAATAGTTGTTCATCAACTCCTCTACCGTAACCTTGCCTTTTTCAAATCCCCAGCATTGGCATAAATCAATGCGGTACCATATGCATCACGATAACTTTCCTTCATCAGAATCTTGTTCTTATATTTCAGATTCCAAAGACTGGCCCAAGTCCTGGCATCTTCCGCCGGAACATGATCGGTATTAAAAAGGATACCTGCTGTTCCCCACATATAACCGATGGCATAATCTGAAGCACGATGCCCCGACCGACTCAATTTATCCAATTGTTCGCGGATATAAGGAGATTCATTATGTAGATAATTGGGAGGGTCTTTCCAAAAACGGTATCAATGGGAAGCAATAAACCTTTCCTCAGCATACGCTCTATGATATACTCCGAAGGACAAACTACATCAAAATCTTCATGTCCGCGTTCTATCTTGGTCAACATGATTTCATTGATGTCAAAAGTCTGATAGACAATCCGAATATCTTCCCCCGTCTGTTCTTTGTACCACCGGGGAAATTCCGCCAACATATCCTCATCAATGTAATCGGCCCAATTATATATTTTCAGCACACTCTCACGAGGCTCTATGTTATAGCATCCGGTTAAAGAGAATAACGCGCACACACACACCATCAGCCATCTATTTATTTTCCTCATTTTTTTATACCTCCTTTTTTCTTGCTTGCATGGCGATTGATGATAACCAACAATACCAGCACCAATACGAATATAATGGTAGAAAGCGGACGAAGTTCAGGAGTCAGCCCTCCTTTCCGTGCATCCGCATAAATATAGGTGGAAAGAGTTTCAAGCCCTTCGTTACCAATAGTAAATACAGTCACGGCAAAATCGTCAATGGACAAAGTCACCGCCAGCATAAAACCAGAAATCATTCCCGGAAGAATCTCAGGAACAATCACCTTGCGGAGTGCCTGCATAGGAGTAGCCCCCAAATCAAGCGCCGCCTCATAAATATTCGGATTCATCTGTTTCAAACGCGGCAACACACTTAACACCACATATGGAGTACAGAATGTGATATGTGCAAGCACTACAGTGGTATATCCTTGTGGAATACCCAAAGATACGAACAGCAAGAATAAAGATATACCAATAATAATATCTCCATTCAAGATAGGAATGTTATTGACAAAACTGATTGCTTTACGAGCACGGGTACGAAGATTGAATATACCGATTGCCGTAATACTGCCCAGCAAAGGTAGATACGGTAGCTGCAATAAAGGCAATGCTCAAGGTATTGACCAAGGCATTTGTCAATGAATGATGTGTACCCGCAACAAATAGGGATGAATAGAGTTTGGTGGAAAACCCGGTCCAGTTGCCCAGCACCTTTGCTTCGGTAAACGAATAGATCATAATGATAAAAATAGGTGCATAAAGCAATAGCAGAAGCAGCCACAAATACCCCTGACACAAAATTTTCTTTTACCATAGCCCACCTCCTTCGTTATGATCCTTATCATCTGAAGCGAGCAAGGTTGTCGCACCAATAAGGAACAACATGATCAACGACAAGGCCGCCCCATAATTCCACATACTATTATTAATATTTTCCTGGATAGTAGTACCAAACAGTTTAATATTATTCATTGTCAATAATTCGGCAATGGCAAATGTGGAGATAGTAGGCATGAACACCATTAATATACCACTCACAATACCCGGCATAGACAGGGGCAACACAGCCTTGAAAAACACTTGCATGGGATTGGCGCCCAAATCTTGCGCCGCTTCCACATAACTTTTATCCAATTTCTGCAAAGTGTTGTAAATAGGATAAATCATAAAAGGCAAAAAAAATTATATACCATACCGAATATCAAAGCCCCCTCTCCTAAAGATACGTTCATAAAATCGAACAAGGCCACCGTAGCCAGTGTACGTATTAAAATATTCACCCACCACATGGGCAAAATAAACAATACCACCACTGTCGATGCATATTTCATCCGCGTCTGTGTCAGAATATAGGCAGCAGGATATCCCAATAAGATACATACCACTGTTGTGATAATGGCCACGCCAATAGAATAAACAAATGTGTTGATTGCCTCGGGATGGGCGAAAAATTTGGCAAAATTTCCCAATGTGAAATGCCCCGCATCATCCATAAATGCATAAACCACTATTAAAAAGTAGCGGAAGAATAACAAATACCGCCGAAAATATCACGTAAGGAATAGTCCAACTTTTACGTGAAGACAAGAAAAAATCGTATCGTTCTGAGCACCTCTTTTCTTTATTATGATTCTACAACCTGAGTTATTTTTATACTTTCGGGAAAGATGCTGATACCTACATGATCACCATTGTCCCATACATCATTGGTATCAACAAAAATATCCTCACCCCAGTCCGATGACACAGTGAGGTGATAATGATCTCCCTTATATAGGATAAAACGTACATCTCCGGTTAAAGTTCCATCCTCTTCATTATCCTGCAAAATGATATCCTTGAAATCTACCTGCACTTTTACTTTAGTTCCCGGCTCAATGTCAACCACTGGCAGACACTCAAACGTACATCCCAGAAATTCCACATGCGTTCCATCTGCCAGTTCTCCTTCAAACGTATTGCATACACGTTCTTTTTTCATAATATGGATATCAAAAGGTTTTATCAACAAACCTACCTGCTCACCCACAGCAAAATGATGATAGTCCTGTACAATAAATTCATAACCATTGGCCTCAACCACCATTTCATAATGCACACCTTTAAAGATGGATGAGGTTACGATACCTGAAATCTGTGAAGCATCCGAATCCGGAAAAATATACCAATCTTCAGGACGTACCACAACATCTACCGGCATATTTTCACCGAAACCTTCATCCACACATTCAAACTCCACTCCTGCAAAACGCACAAGCTTGTCCTGTATCATTGTTTCCATTCAAAATATTGCTCTCACCTATAAAATCGGCTACAAACGAATTGATGGGTTCGTTATAAATATCCACCGGTGTTCCGATCTGCTGTATTTTTCCTTCACTCATTACAACAATTGTGTCGCTCAATGTCAAAAGCTTCCTCTTGGTCATGCGTCACATAAACAAAGGTGATGCCCAATGTCTTATGCATCTCTTTTAATTCCATCTGCATATCTTTACGCATCTTCAAGTCCAAAGCAGCCAAAGGCTCATCCAGCAACAACACCTCCGGCTCATTGACAATAGCACGGGCTATGGCTACACGCTGTTGCTGCCCGCCTGACAAGGAATTCACATCCCGATACTCATAGTCTGTCATTCCTACCATACGAAGAGCAGCCTTTTTACTTTCTTCTCGATAGTCTGCTTAGAGATCTTTTTCAATTTCAATCCGAAGGCAATATTATCGAACACATTCAAATGAGGGAACAAAGCATACTTCTGGAACACAGTATTTACCGGACGCTTATGCGGAGGTGTCTGCGTGATCTCTTTTCCAGCTATCTTTATCTCGCCTTCCGAAGCAGTCTGAAAACCGGCAATCAAACGTAAAAGAGTTGTCTTTCCGCAGCCGGAGGGATCCCAACACGGTTACAAACTCACCTTTTTTTTTTTACATATAAATTAATGTTATCCAAGACCATTTTATCACCAAAAAAACTTGGAAACACCTTTTACCTCAATTATATAATTAGATTGTTGCATACTCATTTTGTAATTGAGTTGCAAAATTACGGTATTTTTCAAGAATGGAGGATATAAATAAAGTAATATTTATTCATCCGACTAATAATTTTCCATTGTGCGTACTATTTCTCTTCTTTCAGCAAAGTGAATGATGGGCTTTTGAGAAATTGTAAACAAAAAAATTGAGACCTTCTCCCTGCTCGGATTCAACATCTACCCGATCTCCCATAATAATACTGCTACAAATAGAAAGTCCCAATCCTATACTCTACTTGAAAGTATTCAATTGTACAAAGCGTTAAAATATCTGCCCCTGCTTCTCTTCCGAATTCCACAATCTGCATCATTTCGAGAAAAAAATACATTTTCCCTCCTGTTGTTCATAACCCATGATAAAACTTCCCTAGAAAATAAATTTCATTGCATTAATAACTAAGTTGGATATAGCTTGAATGAAACGTTATCGCTCGGTACGAATCATGTACTCTTCCATGCCGGGCACAAACCCGATCTCCACCTCCGGATTATTTTTATTCCGTAATTGAAATAATTCCTCCAAATCGTACATCATTGCATTAATATTCACATCACTCTACACAAACTTCAATGTGCCCGATTCGATTTTCGAAAGATCCAGAATATTACCGATCAACTGTAACAGTAAGGCAGCCCCCTGTACAAATTATAACCAAAGGAATTGAATGAGTGCCCATAAAATTCAAAAAAAGCAAAGCAAAACTATAGATTCCTTTATTTCATTCTGAAAATAAAAACCTTTTTTTCCGCAAACATATTAATTAAGTAGTTATCTTTGCGTGCAAATTATAATCATATTAAAATGAAAAAAATTAGTTTATTTATTGGCTGCAGGAAGTATGGCTTTCGTTGCATGTCAGAATTCGCCTTCCTATAAGGTTACAGGTTCAGTAGAAGACATCACTGATGGCGACACAATCTATTTACAGGAATACGCAGGAGGGGATCTTGTAAAACTCGATTCCGCTATTGTCAAAAGCGGAACTTTCGTATTCACCGGAAAACAAGATACGGCTGTAAACCGCTACATCACTTATATGAAAGGAAACAAGCGTTACTTTTACTGATCTTTTTCTTGAAAATGGAAATATTAATGTAACCTTAGGTAAGGAAAGCAAAGTTTCAGGTACTCCTAATAATGACGCTTACCAAAAATTCAAAGATGGTTTCATGGCTTTAAGCAAGGAAATGAATGAAATGTACCAAAAGGCTCAAAGCGACACTAGCTCAGCTTGACAGAAGAACAGGTAGAAGCTATCATGGCTGAGATTGAAAAGAAAGACAGTGTAGGCATGGATATGGTTTATCAAACAATTGAAACCAATATCACCAATCCGGTCGGTGTATATCTGCTCCCTTCCTATGCAGGCTCATTCGAACTCGACAAACAAAAAGCGTTGGTAGAAAAAATTCCCGCTGCATTAGTTAATGAACGTATCAACAAGTTGAAAGCCCACATTGAAACTTCAGAGAAAACGGCTGTAGGTCAGAAATACATTGATTTCTCTATGCAGACCCCTGAAGGTAAAACTGTAAGCCTGTCTGATTTCGTCAGCAAAAATAAATATACTTTGATTGACTTTTGGGCTAGCTGGTGCGGACCTTTGCCGTAAAGAAATGCCCAATGTTGTAGAAGCATACAAGGCTTTCAAAGATAAAGGCTTCGGGATTGTAGGTGTTTCTTTGGACGAAAATGCAGACAAGTGGAAAGAGGCTATCACTGCCCTAATATTACATGGCCACAAATGTCTGACTTACAAGGTTGGAACAATGCAGGTGCAAAACTTTATGGCGTCAATTCAATTCCTGCTACTGTATTGGTTGATCAGGAGGGTACCATTGTAGCACGTAATCTCCGTGGAGATGCCATCAAGTCCAAGCTGAACGAACTGTTGAAATAAAACAACTGCAAAATAGTTCACAAAGTAAAATACCGATGTCTAGAAAGGCATCGGTATTTTTTTATACTCGTCCTGTCCTTCCCAATAATACGCACTTTCCATAGCAATCTCAACTAGAATGATAATATCAATAGAACTTTGGGCGAACAGACTAATAAAAAAAAGAACTGCTTCCTCTCTTTTCCAAGGAAACAGTTCTTTAAATAGAAATATTATCTTAATTCAATGATTAATTAAACCAACGAACATAACAGAAGTCCTGACGATGAGGCAAATCAACATTCTTCGGGAACATACGGTATGCCACCTTGAAGCTACCTGAGTTAGACAAACTGTGTTTAACCTGGAATGTATACAAGTTACCTTCTTTCTTAATTACTTCCATTGGTTCTACAGAATAGATATGCTCTTTACCTTCCGCATTCGTGAAAGTGGTAACCAGTTCAATACCTACTGCATCATCCAATCCCTTTTCATCTATAACATAAGTAATGATATATTCTTTTCCGCTTTCAATATTACCGCTAGCTAGCTCTTCTGTCTTTTCACATGAAACGATTTCAATGGAATCCCAAAGTTCTGCAACTCGTTCTTTCCAAGCAGCCAGTTCTTTAGCCTTTGCATAATCATTGGCTACCAATTCTTTAAAACGTTTTGCTTCTTTAGTATAGAACTTAGCATAATAATCGTCTAACTGACGTTTCATTGTATAATGAGGAGCCACCTGAGCAATAGAATTCTTGATAGTCTTCACCCAACCCTCAGAATATCCCTTACGGTTACGTGCATAATACAATGGAAGAATCTCATTTTCCAAAATACTATAAATAGTTGCGGCATCCAATTGATCTTGATGATCTTGATTCTGATAAGTACGTTTTTCAGTTAACGCCCATCCTGCTCCTTCACGGTAACCTTCCAGCCACCAACCGTCAAGCACAGAGAAGTTAACAACACCATTCATCAAAGCCTTCTCGCCTGATGTTCCAGAAGCTTCCAAAGGACGGGTAGGAGTATTCATCCAAATATCAACACCTGAGACCAGACGCCGTGCCAACTGCATATCATAATTTTCCAAGAAGATGATTTTGCCCAAGAATTCCGGACGACGGGAAATTTCCACAATCTTCTTGATCAACCCCTGACCTGCACCATCGTGTGGATGAGCCTTACCTGCAAATAAGAACTGTACCGGATAATCAGGATTGTTCACAATCTTAGACAAACGTTCCAAATCAGTAAACAGCAGATGCGCACGTTTGTAAGTAGCAAAACGACGGGCAAAACCAATCAACAAGGCATTCGGATTAATCTTTTCCATCAGAGAAACGATACGTGAAGGATCACCTTGGTTCTTCAACCAGCTTTCACTGAACTGCTTACGAATATGGTCAACCAATTTGTACTTCAAAGCCATACGGGTTTCCCAAATTTCTTCATCGGCTACATTATAAATAGCTTCCCAAATTTTCTCATTAGACTGATCTTCCAGGAAATTAGGAGCAAAATGCTTAGCATATAGCTTCTTCCATTCAGTAGCACTCCACGTTGGGAAATGAACACCATTAGTTACATAACCTACATGACTTTCTTCAGGGAAATAGCCTTTCCAAATTCCAGAGAACATCTCCTGAGAAACCTTGCCATGCAGCCAGCTTACACCGTTTACTTCCTGACAAGTATTACAAGCAAATGTAGACATACAAAAACGTTCGCCTGCATCACCCGGATTAATACGACCTAAGTCCATCAAATCCTGCCAAGAAATCCCCATACGCTGTGGATAACCACCCATATATTTTCCAAACAAGCCTTCATCAAAATAGTCATGCCCCGCAGGAACCGGAGTATGAACCGTATATAAAGAAGAAGAACGAACTACTTCCAAAGCCTGGTCAAATGTCAGCCCGCTTTCTACATAATCACACAAACGCTGCACATTACACAAAAAGCAGCATGTCCTTCATTACAATGATAGACATCTTTCTTAATGCCCAATTTCTTCAACAGCAACACACCACCAATACCTAGCAAGATTTCTTGTTTCAAACGGTTCTCCCAATCTCCACCATACAACTGATATGTGATAGGGCGATCAAATTCGCTGTTCATTTCATTATCCGTATCTAGCAGATACAAAGGAACACGTCCTACATTTACCTTCCATACGTATGCATGAACGAAATAGTTCAAATAAGGAACATCAACTACCATCGGCTGTCCGTTTTCATCCATTACACGTTCAATAGGCAGGCTACCGAAATTCTGTGATTCATAGTTAGCAATCTGCTGACCATCCATTGAAAGGCTCTGGCTAAAATATCCATAACGATACAAGAAGCCAACACCACACATATCTACATTACTGTCTGATGCTTCTTTCAAGTAGTCACTGGCCAAAATACCCAGCCCACCGGAATAGATTTTTCAAAACATGTGTCAAACCATACTCCATACAGAAATAAGCAACAGAAGGACGTTTGCTATCCGGCTTAGCATCTACATAAGCTTTGAATTTAGCATATACATCGTTCATGCGCTTTTACAATCACCTTATCCTGGGTTAATGCCTCCAGCTTTTCATAGCTCAAACGTTCCAATAAAGCAACGGGATTCTGCCCCACTTCTTTCCAAGTTGCAGGATCTAAATCTCTAAACAGGTCTGTTGCTTCGTAATTCCATGCCCACCAGATGTTACGAGCCATTTCCTCCAACTTCTTCAGTTCTTCGGGAATGTGTGATTTTACTGTAACTTCCTTCCAATTAGGAGTATTCGCATTACTTACTTTGATTTTCATGTGTCTCTCAAATTATTTATTAATACAATTAATTAGCTATTCATAACAAGCCTTTTCTGTGCATTATGCAATGCCACATCATAAGCTTCATAATAATATTTGATAAAATGCTTCCACAATGCCTTTTCAGCAATGTCCGCCGCATTTTTACGCACTGTCTTGATTGTATTTTCCGGCAATCCCGAAAATTCCGATATAGTGTCCTTTATAACATCCGCCACTTCAGAATAGTTGTAATCCGAGCGATGGATAACTTTCACACCATCTTTCAACTCACAGTATCTACCCTTCAACGAATTTACCCACAAACCAAATCCGGCCAAATCAGTTGTTATAGTAGGTACATGGAATGCTACACTTTCCAATGGTGTATACCCCCAAGGTTCATAATAGGAAGGATAAACACTCAAGTCATTCCCCAACACCAAATCATAATATTCCAAATTCAAGATGCCATCCTTTCCATCCAGATAACAAGGTACAAATATTACTTTTACCTTAGATTCCGCCGAATTGGACATTCCCAAATACTTCATCATATCAAGTACCTGGTCATGACTCATATTATGCAACCAATGTGTGATAAACGGACACTCCAACGGAGTTGTGAAATTCTCTTTGCTTTTCAAACGTTCCACCAAATCCTCACGAGGGTCCCCCACCCAACCTGGTACATTAATAAATGCCAGCACCTCTTTTTTTTCAAATTTTTTATCACGGGTCAATCGGTTCAAGGACTCCAAATAGACATTGATACCTTTATTTTTAAACTCATAACGACCGCTTGTACCCACAATAAGAGTATCATCGCTCATCGTCAAGCCAAGCAATTTATTAGCCAAATTCAACATCGCAGCACGAGCTTTCTTACGCTTGGCGGCAAATGTACGACCTTGCGGAACAAAGTCATCCTCAAACCCATTCATCAACACCACATCTGCCGGCTTTGTCCAACAACTCCTTGCATTCGTTGTTGGTAATCTCACTGACCGTAGTAAAGCAATCCACATGATGCGCAGTCTGCTTCTCAATAGAATGCTTTGCCTCCATATTGAGTTCACGCGCCATCTGGTCGCCATTATAAGCAAATAAGTAATCGTAAAGGGGTTTATTGTTTCCGGCGATAGACCGGCCTATAGAAGTAGCGTGAGTAGTAAAAATGGTAGCTATTTCGGGTACCGCTTTCTGCAAATAAAGGGCCCCCATACCTGTCATCCATTCATGTGCCTGATAAATGACCTTATCATTTTCGGTCAGATTGAAACGATAAAAGCTTTCAACCACTTTTCCGGCTGCATAAGAAAACATAGACGCTTCGTCGTAATCTCCATAAGCATGAAGTGAATCAACTTTGAAATCCTCCCACATCCGGCCATATATTTCATTTCTTTTAGAGAAAAAAAGGATAAAAATCCACCAATATGACAATAGGCTCTCCCGGAATATTCCAGCGTCCCACACGAACTTTCAATCCGTCTTTCTTCAAAGCATGTTCACGCCATGCCGCACAAAGATTTTCATTTTCACTGAACAAAGGATTTTCCTTTCCTGCCCAAAAATCGGGTCCTATGAAAAAAAGACTTTGTCTTTGAATGCTTCCTGCAGTGTTTTGGCCCTGGTGGACAACACTGTATAAATTCCCCCTACTTTATTACATACCTCCCAACTTGCTTCGAAGATATAATCAGGGGCTAACAATTCTTTTGCCATCTATTAACTAATCTTAATTCGGTCGCAAAGTTACATATTTTCAATGAGATAATAAAGTTTTTTTGCAACTTTATGTTATTCAGATAGTTTCTGAATTAACATTCAATCATTTCGCTCTAACAATCTTCACAAAAAAATACTGATATCAGCTACAATAATAAATATTTTTTTAAGGTTCTGCCTTACATTAGAATAAGAAAAGCGGCTATTTCCATAAAAACAGGAAATAGCCGCCCATATAAAAAAACTAATCTGATTACGCAGCCAATGCAGATCCCATCAAGAAGGTTGCAGCCAAAGCAACAATAGCATACAATTCAGGAAAAAACGGCCAAAATCAATGTATTACCAAATACATTATGTCCTTGACCAATGGCAGCGATACCATTAGCGCAAACCTGCCCCCTGACGGATAGCGGAGAAAAGAGCTACAAGTCCCAAAGCAATACCGGAACCCAACACGGCAGCAGCCTGAATACCTGTAATAGCCGGAGTCAGAACACCGAAAATACTCTGGAACATGAAATAACCGGCAAAACCATACAGTCCCTGTGTACCGGGAAGTGCAGTCAACACCAAGAAGTTACCGAATGCACTATCATTCTTCTTCAATGCACCGATAGATGCATTACCTGCGATAGTCACACCATACGCACTACCGATACCTGATAAACCAACCATAATTGCGATGCCTACATAAGCAATCAATAAATTCATTTCCATAATTCTTCTATTTTTAATTTTTAAATTCTTTATTTTATCAAACTTCTCCTAAAAGGAATACTTTTCATGTCATCCTGAACTTAGCGAAAGATCTGCATACTATGCTTCAGATTCTCCCTTTCTGGCTTCTCTGTCTACACAGGAATACAACATTTATTCAAAATGACAATGCCGAAAAAGCTTATACAGCTTTTAATTCTTTATTCTCATTCTTTAATTCTTAAAAGGCTTGTACTCCTTGCCCCCCTCCTTCGTAACCCGAATTCTTAAAAAACTCCACGAAAGTCAGACGCATCGGATGAACCATCGCTCCCAATATATTCATAAACATGTTGATAGAATGACCTATCAAGAAAATCAATACCATCACTATCGGACCTGCAATTGCATTATCAGGACTCATTCCAGCCGCCAGACTATTGAATACACTGGCAAGAATACCACCCGACAGGCCTAAAGCAAACAAACGCACATACGAAAGGATATCCCCCAGCAAACCGGTTTGCCATATTGTAGGAATCCCACAAACCCAAACCGATATTGAGAAAAAATATTCTTTCCTGGACTGTTGAGCAAGAAAATCAGCACACACCGGCAAGCCCCAGAATTACCAAATGGACAGTTCCTCCCATCGGCATGGTATCTCCCAATAGGAATGCCAAAGCTGTACTTACCAATACAATAATCCATCCGATAGTTGACAATGCATATTTCAATCCGAACTGAATGGTCTGATTAGCCGCTTTCAGTATCATACCGAAAATAATCTGTACCGCTCCCAAAATCAATGAAAGATTAAACATCCATTGATTGTCCAAGAAGAACAAATCACGCATCTTATTAAAGAACGGAATATCATTACCATACAGATTAAATCCGAAAAAAGTACCTGTCAGCATACCGCAGAAGAAAGTAGAAGCACCCAAAATCTGCACCAAAGTTAAGATGGGCTTCATGGAAGCACCGATATTCTTCACCAACATACGATAAACTGTCACTCCTAATACCATAAACAGGCCATAGCCCGAATCGCCCAGACACAGCCCGAAAAAAGAGCATAAAGAAAGGGGCAAAGAACGGCGTCAAATCCAGTTCATTATACTTAGGAAGCATATACAGTTTCATAATCGGTTCAAACAGACGGAAGAATCCTTTATTATTCAACTGAATAGGTACATTGTCCTCCGGCGTAGGGTCAGCAATTTCAAAGTACGCCTCCTGTTGATTCAGAAAATTAGTAATCTCCGGAATCTGCGTAGCCGGTGCCCACCCCTGTAACAACATCAATTTGTCATCCGCAGCTTGTTCAGTACTTAGCACCACTTTTGAGAATTCTATCTGTGAGCGGATATTAGCTTGTGCAACTTGCAAAGAAAGAAGTTTTTCTCCTGCTATGGCAGCTAACTTATCATCCACACTCTTCATTTGCTGTTCCAAATCTTCACATCTGGCAGCGAGCCGACTCAAAGACATTACCGGCAATTTGACCGATTCCACTTCCAATTCGGGCAACGTTCCTTCTTTGGTTATGGTAATGAAATAAATGCGTGAGCCAATACGGTTAATCTCCGTAGCATAGTACGTATCCAACCATTCCTCATTAAAGTTCTTCTCTGAGCAAATATAGAAATTCACTTGATATCCAACTTCTTGCAACCGCATAACCGACGCAGGATCGAAATCTCCCCATACCTCTAACGCGGCACGCTCTTTGTCGCAAACCTGCAACTGATGCTGCAACTGGGTTTTCTCCAGTTGTAACGCCTCCACTTCCTCCAGCCCTTTCTCTCCACGGGCTACATCTCCCTCCTGTTCTTGCAATTCAGCATTAAAACCTTGCAGAAACTTAATAGTCGAAGCATAGTGGTCGGACAGACGGATGCTCTCTTGAAGTTCGGTATTCTCCGCTGTCCCCTGCGCTTTTTCTGCCACGTGGACTACGCCCAAGTCACGGACACTTTGCAGGAAACATTCATAGTCCTTATGATAAATAAGGAAAGTCAACTTCTTCATTTTTTTGTAATCATGCCTCTGCCTCCTTTCTTTTTTCTCTTGAATAGATTTCAGAATCTTCTGCGATGACTTGGACAAGAATTCTCTTCATCCTCCATAAATCGTTTTATCTTTCGCAGAGCATCCTGGTATCCGGGTATCTGCACTTTCTCAAAAAGATTCACTTTCTGAGTGGTCTTTTTACGCGCATGTTCCAGCAGGTTCAGTTTGGCAAGCATAAATTCCCTTTCAATAGCAGTCTGTGCCAATCCTTTCAACAAATATATTCCATCGGAATACCACTTCGGGCTGTTGAACAGACTGTAGGGACGGATGTCAAAGTCTACGTTTTCCAACAAGGGAACTCGTACACCGGCAATCTTCTTTATACCCAAATGAACATCACTCACTTTTATTAATGAAGCATCAAATTCATTCCAAAGTGCGAACATGGCCTCGTATGCCTGAATCTGTTTTTCAAGCCTTTCCTCCAACCCGGCAGCTTCTGTCTTGCATCTCTTTACTTCCATGCGGAGGGCGCTTTCCTTATTTTTAATAATAGGAAGCGTACGCACACGGACCTTGAGCTGCTTCTCAAGCTGTTGTAGCGAGGTCTTGTTATATTGAAACTTTATTGCCATGTTTCTTCATTAATTTATTGTTTTTTCCAATGCTGGTCAACCAATTCTTTCTTTATATTGACTTCTTCCGGCTTAAAGTATTTGCTGAACAATCCCCATGTAACATCCAGCATTTCAGTAGTATCCAGATTCACATCAATGGCGAGTAACTGATTAGCGTAATCTTTAGCAAATGCCAAAGTACGTTCATCATAATTAGTCAAGTCAAAACCATTTTCCATCTTAGTCTTGGCATTGGCGGCATCAGCATACAAACGTACAGCAGCATTCATCACCTGAGGATGATCCTTACGGGTTTTCTTACCACTCACCAACTGTTTCAAACGAGACAACGAACGGAACGGGTCCACGATAACCTTACCGATATCACTATCGCGACGCAGGAACAGCTGACCTTCAGTGATATAACCCGTATTATCAGGAACAGCGTGCGTAATATCACCGCCACTCAAGGTAGTTACCGCAATAATAGTGATTGAACCACCTGCGGGGAATTGTACCGCTTTTTCATAAATCTTCGCCAAATCCGAATAAAGAGATCCCGGCATAGAGTCCTTGGAAGGAATCTGATCCATACGGTTAGACACAATAGCTAACGCATCAGCATAACTGGTCATATCAGTCAGCAACACCAATACTTTCTGATTATGTTCCACTGCAAAATATTCAGCAGCTGTCAGCGCCATATCCGGAATCAACAGACGTTCTACCGGAGGATTTTCCGTAGTATTCACGAAACTGATAATACGGTCGAGCGCACCGGCATTAGAAAATACATTCTTAAAATACAGGTAGTCGTCATTAGTCATACCCATACCGCCCAAGATAATCTTATCGGTTTCGGCACGCAATGCCACATTGGCCATCACTTGATTAAACGGTTGGTCAGGGTCAGCAAAAAAAAGGAATCTTCTGTCCTGATACCAACGTATTGTTCAAATCGATACCAGCAATACCAGTCGCAATCAGTTCCGACGGCTGTTTACGGCGAACCGGATTCACAGACGGACCGCCGATAGGCACTTCCTGTCCCTCAATTTCCGGTCCCCCATCAATCGGATCACCAAAAGCGTTGAAGAAACGTCCGGCCAACTGCTCGCTCACTTTCAGTGTAGGCGACTTGCCCAAGAATACGACCTCAGCATTGGTCGGAATACCTTCCGTACCTTCGAACACCTGCAAAGTCACTTCATCACCCATGATTTTTACCACCTGGGCTAATTTCCCATTAACCATTGCCAACTCATCATAGCCTACTCCTGACGCTTTCAGCGAACAGGTTGCCTTGGTAATCTGGCTAATCTTAGTATATATCTTTTGAAATGCTTTTGTTGCCATCTCTACTCATTATAAATTAAAATTAAAAATTAAAATCAGACACTTCTCTCGGCAACCAATTCCTGTAACTGCTTTTTAAAATCCTCATACTGCTCAGATTTATATTTAGCATAGTTTCATCTGTTTGCAAAGGTTGATCATCTTTTGAAATAATCCATCACCTCAATGAAAGTATCAAACTTGAATTCCGTATGACAGATGTCGATTACCATATTCAAGATCTCCTCCTGACGTTCCATCGGAGTCACTGAATCCACTTCATCAAAAGCATCCTGTTGCAGAATCACAAAATCAATCAGCTCTGATTTCCAAAAGATTACATGATATTCTACAGGTACGCCATCATCACCCAAAATATTAATCTGTTCAGCAATTTCCTTACCACGCAACAATCTTGTTTTGATTTCGTTCACCTTACCAATCCATTCACCATTAATACGTTTGGCGATATATTCCTCAAATTCCGGATATTCCAGATATTTTGAATAAGAGTCAATCGGGTTCACAGCCGGATAACGCTTCCTGTCGGCACGTTCCTGCTCCAAGGCATAAAAGCAACGGGCCACCTTTTTTTAGTATTCTCCGTTACAGGTTCCTTCAAGTTACCACCTGCCGGAGATACAGTACCGATAAAGGTAATAGAACCGGTCTCACCATTATTCAGATGTACATATCCCGCACGTCCGTAAAAGTTGGAGATAATAGCCGAGATATCCATCGGGAATGCATCCGGACCAGGCAACTCTTCCATACGGTTGGACATCTCACGCAAGGCCTGCGCCCAACGGGAAGTAGAATCTGCCATCAGCAAGACTTTCAACCCCATAGCACGATAATACTCAGAAATGGTCATAGCCGTGTACACAGATGCTTCACGGGCAGCTACCGGCATGTTGGAAGTATTCGCAATAATGATAGTACGTTCCATCAGCTTACGTCCCGTATGCGGGTCTACCAGTTCGGGGAACTCGGTAAAGATTTCCACCACCTCATTCGCACGTTCACCACAAGCAGCGATAATTACGATATCCGCTTCCGCCTGCTTGGAGATGGCATGCTGAAGCACTGTTTTCCCTGTACCAAACGGACCGGGAATAAATCCCGTTCCCCCTTCTACAAATGGGGTTGACCGTATCAATAACACGGACACCGGTTTCCAATAATTTATAAGGACGCGGCTTTTCCTTATAATTAGTCATAGCCTTCTTTACCGGCCACTTCTGAATCATGTTTACCGGAATATCTTTACCTTCTCTGTCCGTCAGAACCACTACAGTATCCTCAATAGTATAATCACCTTCAGGAACAATGGATTTCACTTTATAAGTACCTGTCAACTGAAATGGTACCATAATTTTCAGTGGCTGGAAGTTCTCATCCACCTGTCCCAACCAAGCCGATGGACCAACTTCATCACCCACTTTCACCAACGGTACAAAATGCCACACTCTTTCTTTATCCAATGGATAGGTGTATTGTCCGCGTTTCAGGAACACTCCATCCATTTTATCAAGGTCGTTTTGCAGACCATCATAATTTTTTTAGACAACATACCCGGACCTAGAGTCACTTCAAGCATGTGTCCCGTAAATTCGGCTTCAGCACCAACTTTCAATCCACGTGTACTTTCAAACACCTGCACATAAACATTGCTGCCTACCACCTTAATAACCTCTGCCATCAAGCGGTCTCCGCCAGTCAGAATGTAGCAAATCTCATTCTGTGCCACCGGTCCGTCAACGGTAAGAGTAACCATGTTGGCTATTACGCCACTAACAGTTCCTTTTGTTGCCATATATCTTTAATCTGTTTATTATCTGAATTCTGCGGGAATCTGTATCTCGTCCTTCAATTTATCAATAATCTGACGGAACAGTTCGCTTCCCTTTTCCTTATCCATAGAAATCCAACGGCCAATCATTTCCAGTTTCAACAAAAACACGAAAATCCGCTCCACAGTAAAATAGTTGAAAAAGACAGCGTCTTCCATCCAGTTCCATTTCAACAAATCTATCTTCTTTTCCCTTTCCACTAATTCTTCAATTTCGCTGATACGGAGTACCTGCTCAAAATATTCCAGTATTTCGGACAAACCGAAATCTCGGGCATTCGATGTTACGAACCATCTCACTCACATCCGTCTTGCCCACTACTACCTGAGATACGTCCATTTTATATTTACGTGCAGTTAAGGCAGCCAGTATATTATTGATATTCAAATTAAATTCAAACCAGGAGGAAACAAATTGATTACCGCAGTTCATGGCATACGCATAATAGCAGGCAGATAACATATCTTCCGCACGATAGAGTTCCTCTGCGGAAAGAGCCAAATAAGCAGTAATAAATTCATAAAGATAAGATGGGTATCTCTTATCCGGAGCATCGCCTTCACGCACCGAACTGATAAGCGCCAGCAACTCATTCTGAGAATAATTCCCCTCAAAATCTGTCGTAGCTTCCTTATCTTTCAACAGTTTCAACAGGTTAGCATTATCGAATTTCAAATAGAACAAGTCGATTAACTTCCTATCCTTTTCCGATAATTCCGAATAGATTTCCGATTTAAAATTAGCCACTGTATAGTTCAGTTTGCCATCCTCCAACGAAAGATCCGGCAAACCGGCTACCAGGCAATAATAATTTGTCATAGTCCCGTTTTAAAACAACATTTCTACTAATTGAGGACGAAGGAAATCCTTGAAATAATTTTCAAATTCCTCTTCACCGAAGTTCACTTTGTAAGAGCCGTCAGCTGGTGAGATAGTAAAAAGTGATTTCGTTCCGTTCACTTCTTCTATTCTCACTCCTTTATCCAACAAAGCTTTTGCGTTCGCTGCAAAATATTTCTTAAGTCCTTCGGCATCTGCGGTAGAGATCACGATAGATTCGTTAGCAGACCATTGGGCAGCTAATGAAACTATAAACTTATTCAGATACTCCTTATCTGCCACAAATCCTTTCACACTTTCACTGACTACCTCATTGGTCAACAAGGTAGCTATTTCGGTCTTCAATGCATTTACTGCTTGTCCGGCAAACAATTTAATTTCTGATTGTGTATTTTCGGCAGTTTCCTTTGGCTGACTTCCGAGCTACAGCGAGAATAGACTCA
>VOFJ01003779.1_pt1 | contig 53675 bp, 64 predicted proteins | sample 5384081 | NCBI WGS metagenome assembly VOFJ01 (sample SAMN12384729, study PRJNA508395) | human gut metagenome | isolation source: healthy gut I | host: Homo sapiens | reverse complement strand
ATATAATAATACTATGGATAAGCAGATGAGTCTGTCGGGCCCTGAGCGATGAATTGAGCCAGGTGCGGACAAAAAGAAGAAAGAATTTCTGAGTCAGATAGAGCGCATCGTGCCGTGGGGAGAGTGGATCGAACTGATCCGGCCGCACTATTACAAAGGAGAGCGCGGCAATAAGCCCTACGATCTAAGAACGGATGCTGCGGATTTATCTGGTTCAAAACCTGTATGATCTGTCGGACAAGGCAACGGTAGCGGAAGTGATCGACAGCCGTGCATTCTCGGAATTCTGCGGAGTGGAATCGAGCAATCAGGTGCCGGACGGAGATACACTGGGTCGGTTCCGGAATTTGCTGCTCCGCAGCGGGCTGCAGGAGAAGTTGTTTGCGCAGGTGGTATATCTGCTGCAGGAAAGAGGCCGCCTGCTGCTGAAGAAGGGAACCATAGTGGACTCTACCCTGATCGCAGCGCCGTCCTCGACAAAGAACAGGGAAAAGAAACGAGACCCGGAAGCGCACTCGGTGAAAAAGGGGAACAGCTGGCACTTCGGCTATAAAGCTCACATCGGCGTGGATAAAGACAGCGGGTTGGTTCACACAGTAAAGGTCACCAGCGCCAACATCCATGATGTGACGATGGTGCCGGAGCTCTTAACCGGCGATGAGGACAGCGTATATGGCGACAGCGGCTGCCTGGGCGCTGAAAAGCGGGAAGACGCCGTTCTTTTCAATGTCAATGGCCAGGGCAAAAGGATCCGTTACAAAATCAACAGACGGCCCTCGCAGAGTAAACACGCAGACAATCGTTCCCTCGGGCAGATCAAACGCCGCGAAAAGGAGAAATCCTCCGTACGGGCCAAGGTAGAGCATGTCTTTGGGGTAGTAAAGGGCCAGCTTCGATACCGGAAAACTAGGTACCGAGGTCTGCGAAAACAGATTGCCAAATTGAATATCCTGTTCGCGCTGGCGAATCTGATTCTGGCTGACAGGCGATCCTGCCTGACGGCTTAAATCAGTGTGGCTGCAGCGCTGATGGAATGGCGTATATATGCCCTGCCGGGTGGAATCTTCCCACAGGGCCTTTCCTTTTGCGTGTTCTGCGGTGTTGCCAAAAATATTATCATGTTCGCCTTGATTTATCCGGCGCGGAAGCGGCAAGTGAAAGGATTTCAGACAAGGCAGAAGCCGCCGCGCTGAAAGGGGCTTGCGAAACACAAACGGCGGTATGCGTTTCCCTCACCAGAGAAAGAAAACCGCAGCCCCGCCGAAGCTCTTTGACCTTACCAGTTTGCAGCGGGAAGCAAACCGCATTTACGGCTACACCGCGAAGCAGACCCTTGACCTTGCACAATCCCTTTATGAAAAGCGGCTGTTGACTTATCCGAGGACGGACAGCAGCTTTCTTACTGACGACATGGGCGGCACCGCAGCGGGCATTATCAAGCTGCTTTGTGAGAAATTTTCCTTTATGGAGGGCTTGGGCTTCACGCCGGAGGTTGCAAAGGTAACAGACAGTAAAAAAGTATCAGACCACCACGCAATCATTCCCACTATGGAGCTTGCAAAGGCTGACCCGGACGCGCTGCCGGAAAGTGAGAGGAATATCATCACCCTTGCGGGGGCGCGTCTGCTCTCTGCCACCGCCGAGCCGCATATCTTTGAAGCGGTTACGGCGGTTTTCTCATGCGCTGATACGGAGTTTACGGCGCGGGGAAAGACGGTGCTTTCTGACGGGTGGAAAGAGATTGAACACAGATACCGGGCGACGCTGAAAGATAAACCCGACCCGGAGGACGGGGAAAATGAGGGCGTGACGCTGCCGGAGCTTTCCGAGGGACAGGGCTTTCCTAACCCCGCCGCAAAGGTAACGGAGCATACCACAACGCCGCCGAAGCCCCACAGCGAAGCGTCGCTTCTCTCTGCTATGGAGCGAGCCGGGAACGGGGACACCGACCCGGACGCGGAACGCCGGGGGCTTGGCACTCCCGCCACCCGCGCCGCCGTCATTGAAAAACTGGTAAAGGGCGGCTTTGCAGAGCGCAAGGGGAAGCAGCTTATCCCCACGCAGAACGGAGCCGCCCTTATATCAGTGCTGCCGGATATGCTCACTTCCCCGCAGCTTACCGCAGAATGGGAAAACAATCTGACGCAGATAGCAAAGGGAGCCGCAGACCCCGGCGAATTTCTGTTCGGCATTGAAGCTATGACGCGGGAGCTTGTGCAGACACACGCCGCAGCACTGGACGGGAAAAAAGGATTTGTTCCGGGAGGAAAAGCCCTCTGTCGGCAAATGCCCCCGTTGCAGTTCCCTCGTCCATGAGGGGAAGAAAAACTATTATTGCAGCAACAAAGAATGTGCCTTTGTCATGTGGAAGAACGACCGCTTTTTCGAGGAACGCAAGACCGCTTTTTTCCGCGAAGATTGCCGCCGCGCTCCTTAAATCCGGCAAGGCAAATGTGAAAAAGCTCTATTCCCCGAAAACAGGCAAGACCTACGACGGAACTATCGTTTTAGCCGATACTGGCGGGAAATACGTCAACTACCGTATCGAAGTGCAGAAGAACTAAAAACTTGAATAGCAAGCAGAACGTCAAGGGCGACACCGACCTTGAAGATTTCGATTTTGACGACTACGACGAGGACGAGCCGGAGCCGGACGAGGGGGACGGGCTTTCTGATGAAGAACAGGAGGACGAGGAAGCATGACCCTGTTTACCGACAATCCCTTTGAAAAGATGATGATACAAAGACCGGGCGGGCGGCGTGACAATGCGCCGCCCGTTCCCCATTCCCCGGCTTGCGCTTCCTGTCCGTACAAAGGGCAGCTCCCTTGTGTGGGCTACTATCTGAAACAGGTACAGAAGAAAAAGGCAAGTGAGCCGGAACGCTGAAAGGAGGATTTTTTTCATGGCACTTAGACTTGTGATTGCAGAAAAGCCGAGCGTGGCGCAGACTATCGCCGCCGCGCTTGGCGTTAAGGAAAAGAAAGACGGATATATCGAGGGCGGCGGCTACCTCATTTCATGGTGCGTCGGGCATTTGGTACAGCTTGCGGAAGCTGCCGCCTACGGGGAGCAGTACAGGAAATGGCAGCTTGACAGCCTACCCATTCTGCCGGAGGAATGGCAATACGCCGTTGACCCGGACAAGGGAAAGCAGTTTGCGACCTTAAAGGAGCTTATGCACCGCGCCGACGTTTCCGAAGTGGTAAATGCGTGTGACGCGGGGCGCGAGGGGGAACTGATTTTCCGCTTTGTCTACGAAGTGGCGGGCTGCAAGAAGCCCATGCGCCGCTTGTGGATTTCCTCAATGGAGGACGGGGCAATCAAGGCGGGCTTTGCTTCCCTCAAAGACGGGCGGGAATACGACGCGCTCTTTGCGTCCGCACTCTGCCGCGCAAAGGCTGACTGGCTTATCGGCATTAACGCCACCCGGCTTTTCTCCTGCCTGTATGGAAAGACCTTGAACGTGGGGCGCGTCCAGACCCCGACCTTAAAAATGCTCACCGACCGGGACGCGGCTATCTCTCATTTCCAGAAAGAAAAGGCAACACCGCAGAACACGCAAAAGGAAAGGCCCTGCGGGAAGATTCCACCCGGCAGGGCATATATACGCCATTCCATCAGCGCTGCAGCCACACTGATTTAAGCCGTCAGGCAGGATCGCCTGTCAGCCAGAATCAGATTCGCCAGCGCGAACAGGATATTCAATTTGGCAATCTGTTTTCGCAGACCTCGGTACCTAGTTTTCCGGTATCGAAGCTGGCCCTTTACTACCCCAAAGACATGCTCTACCTTGGCCCGTACGGAGGATTTCTCCTTTTCGCGGCGTTTGATCTGCCCGCGGGAACGATTGTCTGCGTGTTTACTCTGCGAGGGCCGTCTGTTGATTTTGTAACGGATCCTTTTGCCCTGGCCATTGACATTGAAAAGAACGGCGTCTTCCCGCTTTTCAGCGCCCAGGCAGCCGCTGTCGCCATATACGCTGTCCTCATCGCCGGTTAAGAGCTCCGGCACCATCGTCACATCATGGATGTTGGCGCTGGTGACCTTTACTGTGTGAACCAACCCGCTGTCTTTATCCACGCCGATGTGAGCTTTATAGCCGAAGTGCCAGCTGTTCCCCTTTTTCACCGAGTGCGCTTCCGGGTCTCGTTTCTTTTCCCTGTTCTTTGTCGAGGACGGCGCTGCGATCAGGGTAGAGTCCACTATGGTTCCCTTCTTCAGCAGCAGGCCTCTTTCCTGCAGCAGATATACCACCTGCGCAAACAACTTCTCCTGCAGCCCGCTGCGGAGCAGCAAATTCCGGAACCGACCCAGTGTATCTCCGTCCGGCACCTGATTGCTCGATTCCACTCCGCAGAATTCCGAGAATGCACGGCTGTCGATCACTTCCGCTACCGTTGCCTTGTCCGACAGATCATACAGGTTTTGAACCAGATAAATCCGCAGCATCCGTTCTAGATCGTAGGGCTTATTGCCGCGCTCTCCTTTGTAATAGTGCGGCCGGATCAGTTCGATCCACTCTCCCCACGGCACGATGCGCTCTATCTGACTCAGAAATTCTTTCTTCTTTGTCCGCACCTGGCTCAATTCATCGCTCAGGCCCGACAGACTCATCTGCTTATCCATAGTATTATTATATCATATTTTTTCTTTGTGCGGTGTTGCCATAATTTCTTTTACTCTCCCCGGCCTAGTCGGGGGCTCTCGTTTCGCTAAAGTATATCAAAACAGGGAGGCACCGCTTGCACGATGCCTCCCTGCAGAAAGTTTACGTATCTGACCAAATGATTTCTGATATTTCTTTATGCTTCCTGATCAGCCTGCCATTTAAGATTTATTTTCGCAATAAAACCGTGACGTAGAAAAAACAGAAGCCAAGCCAAATCATTTGTTCAGCCCTGTATGAGAATACGATCCACCACCAGTTTTCTGAACTCCGGAGTCAGAGAGCAGAAGTACGCCGTAAAGCCCGTGACGCGTACCACCAGGTTGGGGTACTTGCTGGGGTCCTTGTCGGCTTCGAGAATCTGCTGGCCGTTCACAATATTGATGTTCAGCAGGGTGGCCCCCTGCTCGAACAGCGTCATGATATAGTCGGCGATCTTTTGCACAGCCTCCTCACCGCGCCCCATACCAGGGTCAAGCTCCAGCTGTACCGGCGCGGTATTCCCATAGCCCGGCTGCACCGCACAGATGGAATTGCTCATTGCGGTGAGGGCGCCGTCCTTGCGGAAGCCGGGGTGCGGGTTGGCCCCATGGTTGATCGGTTCGAAGGCGTGGCGGCCGTTGGGGGTGGCACCTACCTGCTTGCCGAGCACAATCGTATTCGACCAGCTGAACCAGCCGGGGATAAACTGGTAGCCCGGATACTTCTGGCTGACGGAGCGCACCTGGTTGGAGTATGACTCCGAAATTTTCACCGCCCACTGGTCGCTGATGGTGTTTCCGCCGCCGTAGCGGGCACTGCGGGAGAGCATCTGGCGTACAAGCTCACCGCCCTTATCCTGGAAATCTGTTTTCAGATGATGGTAAAGCGTCTCCCAGTCGATCCGCTTCTCCTCCTCCACCCGCTGCTGCAGTGCGCCAAAAGAGTCCGCCACCGTGGCAATAGCCGAGCCGTCCATGCAGAGGTTGTAGTACATGGCGCCGCCGCACGTCATATCCAGACCTTTTTCGATAGGACCATGACTGATCAGGTTCAACATCAGCTCCGGCTCGTTGTACTGTTGGTACCGCAGGTGGAACGCGATACCCTCGGCAGTTACCTCTACAGCCCGGGCCATATGTCTCTGGTACAGATCCCACAGCAGTTGTGTGGAGTATGGGCCCTTATGGCTCATCATCTCATCCATGGCAACCTCGAACACCTTAGCGCTGTTGATTTTGATGCAGTCATTCAAGCTGTACTCCATGCCGGGCAAGCTCATCCAGTGGCAGCCCACCGCGATCCTCTGCCGGGCAAGCGATTCGGGATAGCCCAAACGCATGAAGCCTCTGTTCAGGGCCTCGTCACCGGAAAAGCGCGGCCAGCCGTTCTTGTTCTTGAACAGGTAGTCCACCGCTTTGTTCAGGAACTTTCTGTCGATGTTTTCGTCCACTCTTACCGTGATGTTGCAAGCCGAATCCAGCTTATCCGCTCCCTCGAGCACCATATAGCTGAACTCGCTGAGCAGGGGATCGCCGTTTTCGTTTGTCCCTCCGATCTGGTAATAGTGCGGATCGTTGAGCAACAGACAAGCGATGTAGAAGATCGCCTCGTCCCTGGTGATCCTCCCCTCTTTCATGTCGGCATCGTAGTACTGTTTGAGCACGTCATCGAGCTGGAAACCCGCTCCGTCGCGGTTGTAGGTGCGGCTGGCCATGTTGAACCAGCAAACCCACTGACAGGCTTCCCGCATGGTTTTGGGCGCACCGTTGAGGATGTTGCGATTTACCTGCGCCATTTGAAGCAGGTTTTCCCGCAGGACCGGATGGCGCTCCACACGGGCCAGACGCTCGCTCTCCTCAATCGCGTGCGAGATCCAGTTCTGCACACCGTGCACCACAAGTTCCTCCGCGTCGTAAAACTCTGCGTGTTCGGGGTGCTTTTTGCGGTAGAAAGCCAGCTTTTCCAAGATCCCGCCCCAGCCAAGGCTCAACCCGATCCGGTAGTCGCCGCCGAAGTGCGCGTCCGAGCCGATCCCGGAGATAATGCCATACAGTTCCTGTTCCGGCTTGAGATCATCGTAGGGAAAATTCGGGTTCCAGTTCAGCCCCTTGTCCGGGGATTTCTCGTCAAACCAGATCATACTGAACATCCAGCGGCAGGTGAACGCGTCCACCGGATCAATGTAGACCGGGTGCTCAGTCATCAGCTTGTAAAAATTCTTGCTCCACCCGTCATACCCGTACCAGGAACCGTTCTCATGGTTCGGAATGCAATGGAACTGGTACGTCTCCGGAGCCGGGATGCTTCCATAGTCATCCCCGTCCTGATACACCTTCATGGTGGACTTCACCCTGGTTTCCTCAAGCTTTCTTTCCTTTAAAATTTTGATCCTGTCATCGTAGCTCATGGGAGCATCCGGCTGGAATATATTGATTCTGTTGACCATACAACCTCTCCCTTTCTTCGTCAGCCTACCCTCACGGAAAGTCCGGGCGTTTGAGCGGCCACCCATTTCAGGCGTGCTGCGCCTTCCTCTCCAGTGGGGCGGGTCCCGGCAAATGTATTGTCCATCTGCAGGGCGTCATACTTGCTCTCTCCCAGGGGATTGAACAGCAGAAGCTCATAATATTGAGCGCCTCCCAGGGTTCCCACGTAGTTGGCAATGCTGCCGATCTCCTCCTCCGTGTCGTTCACTCCGGGGATCACCGGGGTACGCACCAGATAAGGCTTGCCGGAAGCCGCCACCTTCTTTGCGTTCTCCAGGATTTGACGATTGCTCACGCCGGTCCAGCGTCTGTGCGCTTCCTCATCGAAAATCTTGATGTCGAACATCACCAGATCGAGGAAGGGCAGCATTCTTTCGTAGACGCTCCATGGCGCATGCAGGTTCGTCTCGATCGCCGTGGAAATTCCCTCCTTTTTCAGGGCCTGCAGCAATTCCAGGGCAAATTCTGGCTGCGTGGAAACCTCGCCGCCGGAGAGTGTTACGCCGCCGCCGGAATTCCGGTAGTAAGCCCTGTCCTGCAGGATCTCCTCCATCACTTCCTCAACGGTCATCTCCTTTCCGGACATGACGAGAGCACCGGAGAAGCAGTTCGCGGCGCAGGCTCCGCAGTGCTTGCAGGCGGTGCGATCGTACTGCAGGGCACCGTTTTTGCCGAGGGTTCTGGCTCCCGCCCTGCAGGCCTCCACACAGGCGCCGCAGCCAATGCATTTGTCCGGATAAATCATCAGCTGTGGCCGAACCGACAGCGTTTCCGGGTTATGGCACCATTTGCACGCCATGTTGCACCCCTTGAAAAACACTGTGGTGCGGATCCCCGGTCCGTCTTTCAGCGCAAACCTCTCGATCTCCGTTATGATTCCTTTCATGGATTCCTCCCCTTCCGTTGTCGTCTCGCACACCAGAACAGGGGGCTCTCCCGCCCGGGCAGAGTCCCCCTGTTGCGTTTCGTCCCAAGGCGAAACGGCAAGTTCTTCCGTCACGCCGTGCTCTGTGCAAATATCCCTTGCAGCTTCCGCTTACCGGTCCAGTTCCTGAGCAGTGACTTCCCTGCCCAGCTGTGCAGATTTGTAAAACGCTTCGATGATCGCAACCACATTCATAACCTCGTCCTTCTGGATGGGGTATTCCTCCATGGTCATTTCCCCGTTGAGGACCTTCAGGATGTAGTTCATCTCGTGGATGTGGCCGGTGAAATCTGAGAGCTCCGTATATGGGTCGGGGAAAACTCTCGGCAAAACGTCGGCCTGGTAATTGCCCTGCGTCGTGAGCAGCTTGAGTCCATCGTCCCCAATGGTCAGACCGCCCTTGTCTCCGCAGATGCTGACAGTGTTGCTGTTGGGCAGATTCAGCGCCCAGGAGATCTTGAAAGTGACTGTCATGCCATTTTCCAGACGAATGTAGCCGTTGGCAAATTCCTCAACATCAAACTCTTTCATGTCGAACTTTCTGGGAGTGAACAGACCGGTGGGAGCTCCGCTCTCCGCATTGGAGAACTCAATATTCTTCTCCTTGTTGACGATCCTGGTCACAGCACTTCCACTGACGGAAACCATCTTCGGGTTACCGGAAATTGACATCAGGTAGTCGCACATATGAACGCCCAGGTCGCAGAAGGCGCCGCCCACATTTTCTTTCGCCATGTGGAACATGCCCCATCTCGGAACGCCGCGGCGCCGGACCAGGTTCAGATCCGCGTAGTAAATGTCTCCCAGGCAACCGCTTTTTGCCAGTCCGGCAGCCGCTTTGAAGTTACCCGTGAAACGCAGAGACTGGATGACAAACAGATGTTTCCCCGCCTTCTCCGCCGCGTTGAACATCTCCTCCGCATCCGCGCAGGTTACAGCCACAGGCTTTTCGCAGACTACATGGCAGCCCGCACGGAAACCGGCAAGGGTATACTCCTTGTGGTATGCGTTCGGTGTGCACACGGAGATGATGTCGGGTTTCTCCTCCTCCAGCATTTTATACGGATCCACATAGTACTTGGGGATCCCGTGACGCTCGGCGGTTTCTTTGGCGGCTTCCTCGCGGATATCTGCCACTGCGACAATCTTCACCTTGTCACCCATGGCTTTGTAGGCGGGAATATGTGCCGCGTTGCAAATCATACCGTTGCCGATGATGGCAACCTTATACTGCTTCATTACTCCTACTCCTCTTCCAAAAAAACATAATTTTTATTCGGCGCCGCGCCCGGATCGAGGGGGATACCCCCTGTGTGCCTCCAGACGGCAGCTCAGTATTCACCCGCAAGGCAGAGCTTGAGATGATCCATCGCCTGCTTGTTGTAGCGGCGGGGGTTGTCTGTGAACTCCAGCTCGACAGAAAGGTTCCCGTCATACCCGACATTCTTCAGCGCCTGAATCACAGCGGGATAGTCGGTGATGCCGCAGCCGGCGGGGATGTTGTTTCTGGAGACGGCATCGCTGTCTTTGCAGTGAACATTGAAAATACGTTTGCCTCCCAGCATGTAGATCGTCCATTCCGGATCGATGTGCTGCATGATCAGGTGGTTCGTGTCCAGCTGAATGCCGAAATCCGGGTCATCGACGTCCTTGAGCAGCTGCAGCATGGCGTGCGGTGTGGAGATCATGGAATAGGGGAAGCACTCCACGGACATGCGCAGCCCGTACCGCTTTGCAATGGCCAGACACTTGCGGTAACTGTCCATCAGGGTATCCCAGTCCTTCTGGTAGCAGTAGTCGGCGGGCATATGGTATCCCTGCTTGATCGCCGGTGCGGCGGGGTTGAACTTCCAGGGGGTTGCGCCGCAGGGCATCGGCACCAGCGTGGAGACAATCCGGCATCCGATCCACTTTGCGGCCTGTGCGGCCTTCTCGAAGTGCCTGACGCTGTCCTCCCTTTTTTCGCTGCAGGCGTCGTTCCACGAAGCGTCCTGGAAGACGAACACGTTGGGTTCAAGGCCGATGGAGCGGGAGTGATCCCCCAGCGCCCGGCAGGCTTCCTCCGTGAAGAATTCATCCAGTGCTTCCGGGGTTCCCAGATAGTCCACGCCCTCGAAGCCGAGTTCACGGATCTGATCCGCGATTCGGATCAGAGAGTCCCCATGCGGCATATCCTCCGGGATCGGCGTCCAACCCCAGGAAACGTTTGCAAGTTTCATGTAGCATCCTCCTCTTATATTACCCAATCGTCCAACAAGCGGTTTTTACTTCTTCCATTTTCAACGACCGGCTGGAGCGAATTCCCGCATCCAACATAGCGGCAGACCAAAGATTGTTATTGAGATCCATGGTGTAGTGTACCGGTTCTCCGGTCTCCAGGTGATGGAAGACCTCCTGAGCCAGGTTGGATCTTCCCTCAGGCAGCGGGTAGTCGTCGGAGCAATACACCTTGCTGGGCGTTGTGGAATAACGATCGAGGTAAACACAAACGTTGGCATGAATGCCGTGATCGCCGCCGTTTTCCACAATCAGGGCGCCCTTTTCGCCCCAGACAATGGGCCCGGAGGGATAGCCGCTGCTTATGGTGTTCCAGGTTCCCTCCAGAATGGAAACCGCCTCGGGGTACCGAACCATCAGGGAGGCGTAGTCCTCCGCGTCGCCAAACCGGTGGTTAAAGTTCGCCTTCAAGCCATACACGCCCTGAGGCTTTTCGCCCAGGTACCAGTTGGAAAGGATGGTGCCGTAGCAGCAGTAGTCCAGCAAGCTGCCGCCTCCCGCCGCTTCCTGATGCCACCATTCCTTGCCCAGCTGCCGATCCGTCATGACCTGGCCGTAAGAGAACGGACCCATGGAATCCGGGTTGCGGAACTGGAAACGGTACACCTTTCCCACAACGCCTTCGCTGACAAGCTTCTGGCCCAGGCGGACGCTGGCCTGCCATGTGGTCGGCCAATTGATCATGCAGTCCGCCTTACCGATCCGGGAAGCGCGGGCAATAGCCATGGCGTGTTCAGTGGAATAGGCCAACGGCTTTTCCACCACCACGTGGATCCCGCGCATGAGGATCTCGGGGATAATGATTCCGTGAAACGCGTTCTCGCAGTTCACAAGGACAAGGTCGGGTTTGAGATCGAGAAGATCACGGTAATCCTCAAACACGCGGGTGAACCCACACTGCTCCTGACAGAGCTTCAGGTTCATGGAGCGGCTGGAGCTTTCAAAATATTCAGACTCTACCATCGGCTTGATATCCGAGGCACCGATCCATTCCACGCGCTCCGGCATGGACAGAAACGGCTTGATCTGACCCAAAACGTGCATGTGAGCGAAGCCCACCAGACCAATGCGATATTTCTTCATAACATTCACCTCATCTGTGATCAGTTCCCCTCTGCTCAGAAAGTGGTGTGCAGCGGGACAATGCTCTTTGTCTTGATCGCTTCCGGAATAGTGCACATGATGTCCACCACGTGTCTGGCGTGCTCCGGGGGCAAACCGACGGGACGGTCCTCCTCAATGGCATGGATCAGATCCTGAACCACCTTGCATTGGAAAAAGTTCATCTCAGAAGCCGGAACATCCCACTCCATAGGCTTCAGCCAGCCGCGAATACCGCGCTCCGGCGCATCAAGGTAAACTTCCAGCGAATCGAGCGGGTTCATGTTACCGTTGTTGACGAAAGTGATCGTTCCCTTTGTACCGAAAATCTCCATCTGAGGTGCGCGGCTGTCCTTCTGGCAGAAACCAGACTCCACCACCGCCATGGTTCTCTCGCCGTAATCGAGCGTAATGATGTAGTTATCGTACAGCTGGTCGGCCTGGATCTGCATGCCGTCAAAGGTACCGGTTCTTACCGTGCGGACAGGCTCGGAGATTTTGGCCATGCAGCCCACAGCCTTCGCGGGACCAAGGATGCCCGTGGTCATGGTAAGGCCGTGGACGCCCATGTCGTACAGGGCGCCGCTGCCGGGCCGGTGGAACCAGGTGGGGTCCGCCGTGCGGTACTGGAAATATTCCGGGCCGCCGTGGCAAACGTTGGTGTGCACCTTCATAATCTCCCCGATGCAGCCGTCGGCAATCAGCTTTTTGGCAAAGCGGATGTCGTCACGCAGCATGTGGATCGGTGAAGCAGTGTATTTCACACCGGCTGCCTTGGCAGCCTCGATCTGCTCGGTCACCTCCTCCACCGTCAGGCCGACGGGCTTCTGTGAGTAAAGATGCTTTCCGGCCCGCAGCGCCTTCATGTTGATCTCGTGGTGCGCTGGGATCGATGTCGTGTTCATCAGGATCTCGAAGTCACACTTCTCCAGCAGTTCATCGATGCTGGTGTACCAGGCCGGCACATGAAATTTTTCTGCATAGTTCTTTGCTCTCTCCGGGATGATATCGCAGACTGCAACCAGATCCGCCTCCGGAATCTCGCCGATCCGGGGAAGATACGTATTGTCCGCGATCGATCCGCAGCCAATTAAGGCAACCTTCCATTTTTTCATTTCTGCATTCCTCCATTGTGTCAGTATTGTAATGCCGGGAAACCTGTTCCCGGGCCTGGGTTCAGCTCTTGATGCCGGATGTGGCGATTCCCTGCACGAAGAACTTCTGGGTAAACATGAAGAAGATGATGACAGGGAAGGACAAGAGGAACACGCCGGCCAGAGTTTGTTTTCCCGAATTAGGTTACTTATATTATAGAGAATCTGTTCACTATTTTCCATAAACGCTGTTGAAGAAAACATCAGGATATTGAACAATTTTAGTACACAAAGCTTAAACCCGCGGAGGATCTTGAACTTTATTTATTCATATTGACCTTTCCCTCACTGTGCTTCAGGCCGTTCCTGTACTCTGCCGGAGTGCACCGCATAATCTTTTTAAAGACGATATTAAAATGGGTGGAGCTGTTGAAGCCGGTAAGCTCTGCCACCTCGTAGATTTTCAGCCGGAAGTCGTTCAGGTACTCCTTCGCCTGTTCAATCCGGGTGTGGTAGATGTACTGCTGCACGGAAATCCCCAGGTTTTTTTGGAACAGGCGGCAGAGATAAGACTTACTGATCATCAGGTGGTCGGCGATCTCATCGAGCGAGATGTCGCCGCGGCTCAAATTCTGCCGGATATAATCCGCCGCCTCGCGAATCAGGTAGTTTTTCTGGTCAAGAGCCGGCTCTCCTGTCTTCAACCCCTTTTGGAAGTCCTCAAGGAAACGCTGCGCTTCCTCCACGGTTTCGCAGGCCTGAAGCTTTTCCACCGTTTCTTCCGGCGCCTTTCCCTCCTGCAGGAGAAGGAAGCGCACCATATTGGAGAAAAAGTTCTGCACCCCCATAACGTCCAGGTTCTCCCTGTGGTGCTGCTGCAGCCACTGGATGAAAGCATAAAATCGGGAAAGATTTGCGTGTATTGCTTCTGCGACACACAGATATTGATATTGCCAAGGCATTCCTTGACTTCCGGGCGGCTCATCGTCCGATCCGGCTTGCGCATCTCCTTGATAAGGAACCTGTCCGGCTGAAAATAGTGAAGCTGCAGAGAGTAGCGCGCGTGCTCGAACGCCTCCGGCAGTGCAGAGAATTTCGAGACGGCGCTGCTGACACCGTAGCAGGTGTCAGCATTCAGATAATTCTGGAACACGGTGTGGAGTTCGTGGACCAGGCTGCAGGCTTTCTCCTCCCACTGGGTGCTGCTGACACTGTTCTGACTGCTCAGCAGGATAACATACCGGTTTTCCTGCAGAAGAAAAACTTCCAGTTCCTGCGTCCACTGGTGCAGCACTTCCACTGTGAGGTTGATAACGCTTTGTTCCAGTGGGAAGGGGCGTCCCTCTCCGTAACGGGCCTGTACTTTCTGGTAATTCTGCACTGCAAACACAATGCAGCAGAGGTTTCCTTCCCGGATGTGCAATTGACTGACAGGCAACTGCCGTTCAGCAGGTTCGCTGCTGCCGGTGATCAGACGGTGCAGGCAGACATGACGCGCGTAGCTGTCCCAGCCTCCCTGCCCCTCGTCCTGCTTTTTGCACAGTGAGTGCCGTACCTCCTCCAGAACCGTCAGGATGTTCGCGCTGTTGATCTCATTTTTTCTCAGGTAATCGAACGCACCGTTCTTCATTGCCTCTTTTACAAAACAGAAATCATCGTGGCAGCTCAAGATAATAACCTTGCACTGAATCTTCAGCTTTTGCAGGGATTTCAGAACTTCGATCCCGTTCATCACCGGCATACAGACGTCGAGCAGGACGATATCCGGGTGTTTTTCCCTGATCATCTCCAGGCCGGTCTGCCCGTTGTCCGCTTCTCCTACAATCTCATAGCCATACTCTTCCCACGCCACAGAAGATTTGATTCCGAGCCGGACCAGGCTCTCGTCATCAATGATCGCGATCCCGATGTTACGCATTTGCCATCTCCTCCTTATAGATACGGGCTGGAATTTCCACAATCACCCTCGTGTACTTGCCGGGTTCGCTGTCGATTTGAATACCGTACTCCTCTCCAAAAATATACTGGATTCTCTTATTCACATTATAAAGACCGATCTTGTTAAACGAATGGGAGTTGAGGGGATGATCTTCCTCCAGAGCCTGTCGGATCTTCTCCTTGCTCATCCCTTTGCCATTGTCGATCACCTCATACAGAATACGGTCTTCTTTTCGGGTAATGTTGATCTGCACCGTGCATTGCCGGACCATACTGCTGAAACCGTGGTAGATGGAATTCTCTACGATCGGTTGCAGAAGGAATTTCAGCGTTTCGCAGTTTTCCAAGCCCGGCTCCACATGGACATCAACAAAGATCCTGTCGAAATATTTGAGGTTGATCAGGTTGATGTAGTCCCGGATCAGATCGATCTCGTCCTGAATCCGGATGACCTCCCGGCTGTTTTTGGAGGAAAACTGCATGAGCTTGATCATGGAATCCAACGCCGTTACCATACGCTTGGATCCTTGCATATCCGCCATCCACTTGATGGAATTGAGCGTGTTGTAGATAAAATGGGGATTGATCTGGGATTGGAGCGCCATGAGTTCTGCCCTGCGCAATTGGATCTGCGTCTCGTAGTTTTTGATGGTGAGGGCGTTGATCTCGTTGATCATGTGCTGGTAGCTGCGGGAAAGGCCTTTGATCTCCACCTGATTTTCAGGGAGCGGAATCCCGCTTTTTTCCTCTTCAAAGCGCTGGAGCTTCACATAAAGCTCCTGAAGCGGACGTGTAAAGATTTTGGAAATAAAGATTGAAACCAGAACTGCCAGAACCGTAAGGATCAGCATGAGGAGGAGCGTCATATAAGAAACAACGGCGATCTCTTGATCCAACTGGCTGCGTGGAATCATTTTGACGCTTTTCCATCCCAGGCTTTTGGAGCCCGAGACGATCGTATCGTACAATTTCCCGTCGATTCGGCAGGAAGAAATGCCGTCTTCCAGGCCGCCCTGAAAGAATTTACCGCCAATCTCCTCCGTCAGATTGCTGAACACAACGTTGTTTTCGTCATCCAGCAGGTAAAACCGCTCCTGCGAATCTTCCTTGAAAGCCGGCCAGCAGGTCTGGAGATCGTGTACGTTAATGTTGATTAGCATAGTGCCAAGCAGTTGGGAATCATATGGGGAGTAAATTGATCTTCCGACAGTTACGCAATAGGGGCTGGCTGCGTCGGAGAATGCGTACACCAGACGGTTTTGGTGCACTCCCACCAATACTTTCGCCCCCTCTTTACTGGCAATCTTTTCGTACCACTCTTCCGCATGGATATCATAGGACGGATTGACGTTTCCCTCTGTGCAGTAGTAAAACATGCTGTTGTTCCTCGGAAATATGGCGATAGTCTCTATTCTGCCATCCAGGTAATAGCCGTCCTTGTAAAGCAGCTTGTCCACCTGTGCCTTGTCGCGGTATCCTTCGAGAGGTGAACTCTGTTCCTCATAGCTTTTCTGCAGAATGTCTATGAGCTCTTCATTCATTAGCAGGGAATCGGAAATCTTGAAGATTGAATTGAAAAAGTTATCAACGCTGTAAATAATCTGGCTGTTATTCTGCAGCTCCTGCTGCTGCACGTTGCTCAAAAGGACCCCGCTGAAATACTGATAATAAAAGCCTCCCAGTACCACCGCGGGGATCACCGCAATCATGAGCATAGACAATGTCAGCTTTTTTCTCAACGACATATCGTTTTCCTTTCTCGAAAGACTATCGTCCTATGGCAGCACCGCACAATTGCTGAGGCAAGCGCTGTCGAATCACCCATCAGGCAGGAAACCATAGGCTTCCCGGCGCATTTCTTCGCGAGAGCGCACAACTTCAAGCCGCCAGGCAGGGCCTGTCAGCCAGAAGCAGATTCGCCAATGCGAACATGATATTGAATTTGGCTCGCTGCTTTTCGAGCCCTCGGTATCGCGTTTTTCGAAATTGCAGCTGTTTCTTGACGACACCGAATACGTGCTCTACTTTTGCCCGAACAGAAGACTTTGCGTGTTCTACTTTCTTTGCGGCATACTGGCCGCTCTTGCTCAGCTTTTTTAATTGAGATGGACGTCGGTTAATTTTGTATTTGATCTTGCGTCCGGATTTGTTCCGAACGATCGCGTCCTCACGGTTCCCGGCTCCAAGATAGCCACTGTCGCCGTAAACGACATCTTCCTCACCGGTCAGCAGGGATGAAGTCTGCGTCACATCATGGACATTGGCTGGTGTCGCCTCCACTGTGTGTACCAGTCCGCTGTCCTTATCCACCCCAACATGGGCTTTATAGCCAAAGTGCCATGTGTTGCCCTTCTTGACCTGATGTGCATCCGGATCCCGCTTTTTCTCCTTGTTCTTGGTGGAAGACGGCGCGGAAATAATGGTGGAATCTACGATCGTTCCCTTTTTCAGGATAAGGCCCTGTTCAGTGAGCGCGGTAACAACTTGTGCAAACAGTTTCTCCTGCAGTCCATTCTTCACCAGCAGGTTCCGAAAGCGGCCAATGGTATCTCCGTTCGGCACCTGATTGCTGGAATCAACGCCGCAGAAATCTGAAAATGCCCGGCTGTCGATTGCCTCCGCCGCTGTTGCTTCATCACTCAGGTCATACAGATTTTGCAGCAGATACAACCGCAGCATGGTCTCCAGTGGATAGGGTTTATTGCCGCGCTCTCCTTTGTAATAGCACGGCTGGATCAGCGTAAGCCATTCCTTCCACGGGACGATCCGCTCGATCTGGGCTAGAAATTCTTTCTTCTTTGTCCGTACCTGCGCCAGCTCATCACTCAGCGCAGTCATTGTCATCTGTTTATCCATGGTCTTATTATATCACTTCTGGCAGTATCGCGCCTACTTTTCTGTGCGGTATTGCCCTATATTTTCCTCGTTTTTTCATTCTTACAGCATAGGCGAAAAGCCGCCTGATGATAATTTCATTAGGCGGCTCTCATTTGAGTTTACAAATTTAATTTTTGAGAGAAACAAGTTCTCCTGTTTCCGCGGAGCGGAATGCAGCTTCGATAGTTTTCAGCACTTTCCGCACCTGCCAGGGCTGTACGATCAACTCTGCTTTTCCGTCGATCGCATCCCGCACATTTTTGTAGTATTCCGACCAATCGGCTTCCACGTCCGGAAGCTCACTCTCAAGCTTCACGTTATCCGGCCTGGGCGCAAACGTCCTGGTTGGACCGGCCGAGGTCATAATAATCTCAGACTTTGTCTCCACTGTGCTGTCCAGCCGGATGATCCCGCCGCTTCTGGAAAAATCGTTCACATAGGCAGTTGCCTCATCGCCAAGCAGAAGCCATCTTGGAAGCTCTTTGAGTACAAATGTCCCTATCTCCACTTGAACGTGACTGCCATCCTCCAAATCAAACACGAGGAAGAAATAGTCCTCCACCTCCGTAGTTTTTACATTGCTGGTCTTGCAGAATACGCTCCTGAAATTGTCATATCCCAGCATCCACATCAACTGATCGATAAAGTGAACGCCCCAGTCGTACAACATGCCGCCGCCGTGCTTCTTTTCACCGCGCCAACCGAACATTACTCCACCGGATCCATGCAGTCTGGACTGGATGGAATACACCTTTCCCAGTTCCCCGGAATCAAGGATATCCTTAACGATCCGGAAGTCCTTGTCCCAACGGCGGTTCTGATGTACGGTGAAGAGTTTCCCGTTGCGACCAGCCGCGGCAATCATCTGATCCAGCTCGTCCACGTTCAAAGCGGCAGGCTTCTCGCAGATGACATGCTTGCCGGCATTCGACGCGGCAATGCAGATCTCCATGTGACAGTCGTTCGGCACGGCAACCAGAACAGTGTTGATGTCCTCACACGCAAGCAAATCCTCCAGGGACGAAAATCCCCTGAGCCCGCTTTCCTCCGCCACCTGTACCCGCACGGGGTCAATGTCGTAAGCGCCTACCACCTGAACCCCTTCAATTTTGGAAGCGTTTCGGTGATGAAATCCGCCCATTCCTCCGTAGCCAACAATTCCCAATTGAATCCCCATGTTCATTTTCCTCCATTCTTTGCTGCATTTTTGCGCTGCGTTTGATTTCCTGAAAACAACTTTCATCCGATCGGATGGGACAAATTCACAATCATGCCCGGCCTTTTGAAAACATTATATCTTTCGAAACACATACTTACAATTAACATGATTATTTATCCTCATATACTGTTGAACAACTGCAGCATTTTAAAAAGATGTTCCGAGAATATTTTCCTTGGAACTTGAAAATATGGTATCCGCTCAAGTCTCCTCAATCCATATCTCTTTGCCAGTCGCACAGTTCAGTGGAATATCCGGTTGGTTCTGGAAAATCAGACAGCTTGATTCCGTCACTCCGTAATTTGCTTCAAAATACTGTTCCGCATAACATTTCATAAATCATTAATTCATAAAACTTGTAGGCCTTGCAGATTTGGAAATCACTCACTTTAGAATAAAACAGATTTTCCCTCGTGTCTTGCTGAAATCAATTTTGGCCAATATCTGACAGCTTTTTAAGGCAACACCGCACAAAGAAAAAATATGATATAATAATACTATGGATAAGCAGATGAGTCTGTCGGGCCTGAGCGATGAATTGAGCCAGGTGCGGACAAAGAAGAAAGAATTTCTGAGTCAGATAGAGCGCATCGTGCCGTGGGGAGAGTGGATCGAACTGATCCGGCCGCACTATTACAAAGGAGAGCGCGGCAATAAGCCCTACGATCTAGAACGGATGCTGCGGATTTATCTGGTTCAAAACCTGTATGATCTGTCGGACAAGGCAACGGTAGCGGAAGTGATCGACAGCCGTGCATTCTCGGAATTCTGCGGAGTGGGGAATCGAGCAATCAGGTGCCGGACGGAGATACACTGGGTCGGTTCCGGAATTTGCTGCTCCGCAGCGGGCTGCAGGAGAAGTTGTTTGCGCAGGTGGTATATCTGCTGCAGGAAAGAGGCCTGCTGCTGAAGAAGGGAACCATAGTGGACTCTACCCTGATCGCAGCGCCGTCCTCGACAAAGAACAGGGAAAAAAGAAACGAGACCCGGAAGCGCACTCGGTGAAAAAAGGGGAACAGCTGGCACTTCGGCTATAAAGCTCACATCGGCGTGGATAAAGACAGCGGGTTGGTTCACACAGTAAAGGTCACCAGCGCCAACATCCATGATGTGACGATGGTGCCGGAGCTCTTAACCGGCGATGAGGACAGCGTATATGGCGACAGCCGCTGCCTGGGCGCTGAAAAGCGGGAAGACGCCGTTCTTTTTTCAATGTCAATGGCCAGGGCAAAAGGATCCGTTACAAAATCAACAGACGGCCCTCGCAGAGTAAACACGCAGACAATCGTTCCCTCGGGCAGATCAAACGCCGCGAAAAAGGAGAAATCCTCCGTACGGGCCAAGGTAGAGCATGTCTTTGGGGTAGTAAAGGGCCAGCTTCGATACCGGAAAACTAGGTACCGAGGTCTGCGAAAACAGATTGCCAAATTGAATATCCTGTTCGCGCTGGCGAATCTGATTCTGGCTGACAGGCGATCCTGCCTGACGGCTTAAATCAGTGTGGCTGCAGCGCTGATGGAATGGCGTATATATGCCCTGCCGGGTGGAATCTTCCCACAGGGCCTTTCCTTTTGCGTGTTCTGCGGTGTTGCCAAAAAATATTATCATGTGCGCCTTGATTTATCCGGCGCGGAAGCGGCAAGCGGGAGGATTTCCGACAAGGCAGAAGCCGACGCGCTGAAAGGGGCTTGCGAAGCGGAAACGGCGGTATGCGTTTCCCTCACCAGAGAGAAGAAAACCGCAGCCCCGCCGAAGCTCTTTGACCTTACCTCTTTGCAGCGGGAAGCGACCCGCATTTTCGGCTACACCGCGAAACAGACCCTTGACCTTGCACAATCCCTTTATGAAAAGCGGCTCCTTACTTATCCGAGGACGGACAGCAGCTTTCTTACTGACGACATGGGCGGCACCGCAGCGGGCATTATCACGCTGCTTTGTGAGAAATTTTCCTTTATGGAGGGCGCGGGCTTCACGCCGGAGGTTGCAAAGGTAACAGACAGTAAAAAGTATCAGACCACCACGCAATCATTCCCACTATGGAGCTTGCAAAGGCTGACCCGGACGCGCTGCCGGAAAGCGAGAAGAATATCCTTACCCTTGCGGGGGCGCGTCTGCTTTTTGCCACCGCCGAGCCGCATATCTTTGAAGCGGTTACGGCGGTTTTCTCATGCGCTGATACGGAGTTTACGGCGCGGGGAAAGACGGTGCTTTCTGACGGGTGGAAAGAGCTTGAACGCAGATACCGGGCGACGCTGAAAGATAAGCCCGAAGCGGAGGGGGAAAATGCAGACGTGACGCTGCCGGAGCTTTCCGAGGGACAGAACTTTCCTAACCCCGCCGCAAAAGTAACGGAGCATACCACAACGCCGCCGAAGCCCCACAGCGAAGCGTCGCTTCTCTCTGCTATGGAACGCGCCGGGAACGGGGACACCGACCCGGACGCGGAACGCCGGGGGCTTGGCACTCCCGCCACCCGCGCCGCCGTCATTGAAAAACTGGTAAAGGGCGGCTTTGCGGAGCGCAAGGGGAAGCAGCTTATCCCCACGCAGAACGGAGCCGCCCTTATATCAGTGCTGCCGGATATGCTCACTTCCCCGCAGCTTACCGCAGAATGGGAAAACAATCTGACGCAGATAGCAAAGGGAGCCGCAGACCCCGGCGAATTTCTGTCCGGCATTGAAGCTATGGCGCGGGAGCTTGTGCAGACACACGCCGCAGCACTGGACGGGAAAAAGGATTTGTTCCGGGAGGAAAAGCCCTCTGTCGGCAAATGCCCCCGTTGCGGTTCCCCCGTCCATGAGGGGAAGAAAAACTATTATTGCAGCAACAAAGAATGTGCCTTTGTCATGTGGAAGAATGACCGCTTTTTTGAGGAACGCAAGACCGCTTTTTCCGCGAAGATTGCCGCCGCGCTCCTTAAATCCGGCAAGGCGAATGTGAAGAAACTCTACTCCCCGAAAACAGGCAAGACCTACGACGGAACTATCGTTCTGGCTGACACTGGCGGGAAATACGTCAACTACCGTATCGAAGTGCAGAAGAACTAAAAACTTGAATAGCAAGCATAGGAAGCGGGTACCCACTTCCGTAAATCCCCGTTGCGACGCTGACGCGCCGGACGGGGATTTTGCTTGTTGGGAAGTTTCCCAAACCCTCTTTTGCGGAGGGCTTCACCCTCTAAAAATTTTCAAAAATATTTGGCAGAAATGCGGGCGTACCCGTAGTAGACCATGCAGCCAAAAAATGCAGCTTATGACGCTGCCGCAGAGAAGGAGGTTTTTCACTATGGCAAGTTTACGGGACACCGTAAAGGACTATCAAGACGAGCTTAGGGACGGTATCGCATGGGTGGCGTTCTGGAAACAGGGGCGTTCATGGAACGCGGAATATTTTCATCTTGATATGGACGATACGCTCTACCCGGAGGACAGGAGCCGGTTAGAGGAAATAAAAAGCATTGACCCCGCCGCCGTTATCTTAAACGGCTACTATTGCGGGCATTTAGGCGAGGACATGAGCCTTGACGAGCTGACCGCCGGAGTGCGTTACCACTACGAAAACAGCATGAACGACATTGACGGTTTTATCGGAGCGCATGACGACAGGCTTCCCCCGGAGGTTATCGAGGAAGCGAGGGCAGCCGCCCATGAAGCGGGGCTTCCCTTTTCCGAAAAGCCCTACCGGGACGGGGAGGATTTTAACCCCTATGTATTTGACGGGAGCATGAGCATTGAGGATTTTGAGCTTATGCACCGCATGATTGAAAAAGAAAGGAGCGAACAAATGGCAGAACCGATTTTAAGCGGCTATCTTTCCAATCTTGGGAAGTACACCGAGGGCAGACCCGCGGGCGAATGGGTGACATTCCCCACGACTGCCGAACATCTGAAAGAAGTCTTTGACCGTATCGGGATTGACTTCAAGCACTATGAGGAATGGCATTTCACAGAATTTCAATCCACTATCCCCGGCTTGACGGAGCATTTAAGCGAGTATTCCCACCCCGACGAGCTGAACTATTTAGGGAAGCTCTTGGAAATGCAGTTTGACGACGACCGGGAGAAATTCATTGCAGCCATTGAATACGGCGACCATGCCGACAGCTTACAGGACATTATCAACCTTGCACAGAACCTTGACTGCTACTGGATTTATCCGTCCGTCCACAATGAAGAAGAATACGGGCGTTATCTGGTTGATGAACTGGAAGAACCGGAACTTCCCGAAGAAGCGAAAAAAGTATTTCATGTATGAGGAATATGGGCGCGACGCTTCCATTAACGACGACGGTATGTTTACCGAAAAGGGCTATATCTACAACAACCGCAACACCTTTACAGAATGGTACGACGGGCGCGACGTGCCGGAGGAATACCGGGTAACGCCGCAGCCCCCGCAGCCGGCAAGCCCCGACCCGGAAAAGGTAGAAATGGACGCAGCCGCGCCGGGGCAGAGAACCGCGCAGACCGCAGAGCAGCCACAGGAGCCGCGCCCGGTTATCCCTATCGTGCTGACGAGCGAGAAGCCCGCCGAGAAATTAAAAGAGATTACCGACCGTCTGGAACAGGGTATTGCGGAACTCTTTGACAGCGAGCGTTACAAGGAATATCTGAAAGTCATGTCAAAATTCCATAATTACAGCTTCCGAAACACCGTCCTTATCGCCATGCAGAAGCCGGACGCTTCCCTTGTGGCGGGCTTTTCCGCTTGGAAGAACAACTTTGAGCGAAACGTGATGAAAGGGCAAAAGGGAATTAAAATCATTGCCCGTCGCCCTATAAAATCAAACAGGAAATGCAGAAAATCGACCCGCACACGCAGAAGCCCGTTATCGGCAAGGACGGAAAGCCCGTCACCGAGGAAAAGGAAATCACTATACCCGCCTACAAGGTGGTGTCCGTCTTTGACGTTTCCCAGACCGAGGGAAAGGAGCTGCCGGACATTGCGGTGGACGAGCTGACAGGCGACGTTGACCGCTACAAGGATTTTTTCGCAGCCCTTGAAAAGACTTCCCCCGTTCCTATCGCCTTTGAGAATATCGAGGGCGGCTCTCATGGCTACTACCACTTGGAGGACAAGCGCATTGCTATCAACGAGGGCATGAGCGAATTACAGACCTTAAAGACCGCTATTCACGAAATCGCCCATGCGAAGCTGCACGACATTGACCTCAACGCGCCCAAAGACGAGCAGCAGCCCCGCGTTGACCGCCGCACCCGCGAAGTCGAAGCGGAAAGCGTCGCCTATACCGTCTGCCAACATTACGGGCTTGACACGTCGGACTACTCTTTCGGCTATGTCGCCGGGTGGAGCAGCGGGCGGGAGCTGTCCGAGCTGAAAAGCTCCCTTGAAACGATACGCAGCGCAGCCGCCGAGATTATCAATTCCATAGACGAAAATCTTGCGGAGCTGCAAAAGGCACAGGACAAGGAGCAGACCGCCGGACAGGAGCAGCCCACCAGAGAGGGACAGGAAGCCGCGCCGGAGAAGCCGGAGCCGGAAGCAGCCGCACCGGGAAAATCCGGCGCACAGGAAAAAGCGGGCGCAGCCCCGAAAGAAGCCTTTACCCCGGAAACGATTTACAGAGTGCGCCGGAACCCTTACAGCGACAGCCGGGAAAACAGCTACCTCTTGCAAGCCTATGTGACACAGGAGAACGGGCGGGCGAAAATGGGCGACGTGCTTTATACGGGAACGCCGGAGAAATGCCGCGAGCTTATGGGGCAGCTCAAAAGCGGCGAGCTGACCGAGGGCGACGTGAAGCAGCTTTACGCAAAGGCACAGGAAACGGCGCAGACCGCCGGACAGGACAAAGACACCTTTTCCATTTACCAGATAAAGGGCGGGGACGAAACAAGGGATTTCCGCTTTGAGCCATACGACCGCCTGCAGGCGGCGGGAAATGTGGTTGACAGGGCGAACTATGAGCTTGTCTATTCCGCGCCCCTTGCGCCGGAAACTTCCCTTGAAGATATTTACACCTGTTTCAATATCGACCACCCCAAAGATTTTAAGGGACACAGCCTTTCCGTTTCGGACGTGGTAGTGCTTCATCAGGACGGACAGGACGCGGCGCATTTCGTTGACAGCGTAGGCTTCCGGGAAGTGCCGGAGTTTTTACAGGAGCAGAAGCAGCTTACCCCGGACGACTTGGAAACGGGCGAAACTATCAAGACACCGAGGGGGTGACTTTCCATGTGACCGCCATGAGCCGGGAGCAGATAGAAGCCGCCGGATATGGCTTTCACCACCAGTCGGACGACGGAAAGTATCTGATTATGGGGAATGGGACGCGGGCGTTTGCCGTTGCCGCAGAACAGGCGCAGCGGGACAATCCCTTGAAAACCGCCGAGCAGACCACAGAGCAGAACGGGAACATGATTGACGGTATCATCAACAACACCCCTACCGTTGACGAACTGGAAGCAAAGGTTAAGGCGGGAGAAACAATTTCCCTTGTTGACCTGGCTAACGCGGTCAAAGCCGACAAGGAGCGCGGCAAGGGAGCGAAGCCGGAAAAGAAGCCCTCTATCCGGGCGCAGCTTAGAGCCGACAAGGAAAAGGCACAGAAGAAAAACGCAAAGCAGAAGTCACAGGACTTGGAAAGGAGCTGACCCATGCCGGAACAGAGCAAATTTGAAAACATGGATTTGTTTGCTTCCCTTGAAGCGATTATGAAGCAGAACACAGGCTTTTACCAGAGCGACTTAGACATTGACAAAGAGATTATCGCAAAGGCGGCGGCAAGCCCCCACAGGGAGGACAAGACCCTTTTGTGGTTCTGCCGCCCGTCCGGGACGCATTGCTTCCGGGAGCGCGACGTTTTCCTCAAAGACACCGCGCCCCACAACACATGGCGTTTCTACATGGAGCAGACAAGCGACCGCGTCCTTGCCTATGCAATCGAGCTGACGGGAAAGGAGCGCGGGAAAATCAAGGGCAATCTGTACGAACTGGACTACGCTAAACATTATGAGCGCGTCAAGGAAAAGGAGCTGCCCGCCGATACGGTGAAGCTGATTTATGAGCATGGGGAAAGGGTACAGGAAGCCGGGAGATATTTTGACGGAACCCCAGACCCGCAGCTTGGGAAGTTTGAACGCTTTGAAGCCGTACCCAACGACCCGGACGCGCTGCAATCGCTCTTACAGGAAGAACGGCGCAGCCGGGAGCAGCTTTCGCCGGGGGATTTCAAGGCGCATATCGCCGCCTTGCGGGACGGGCTGATTGAAACGGAAGCGCGGCGCATTGTGCGGGAAATGAAGCGGCATTACGAGCCGAACAGCCCGAACAAGACCCATTTCATGGCAGAGCTTTCCCCGGCGTTCATGCGGCTTGCAGCCACAAAGGACACTGACCGCCTTTTCTCCATGCTGCCCTACAAGACACTTTCCTTTTCCAAAATCGAGGGCAGACATGGGACGTATGCGCTGATTGACAAGGGGGAGAACCGGGACAGGGAGATAAGGAAGCCCCGCCCCTCTATCCGGGCGCAGCTTAAAGCAGACAAGGCAAAGACCGCCCCGAAAAAGGCGGCGGCAAAAACAAAAAATCACGATATGGAGGTATGAGCATGATTAGACTGACTGTTGAAGAAACAAACCTTTTGAGCATTTACAACGAGGGCGGCAAGCGGGCTTTGATTGAGAATGTCAACGCCGCGCTGCCCTACATGGACGCGGATATGCGGGAGCTTGCAAAGCGCACCCTTTCCAAAGTGGACGCTTTGACCGAAGCGGAATTTGCAGAGCTTCCCATTTACGCCGCTGATGAAGTATGAACGGGGTTAAGCGGCTGACGCCGCCCCAGAGCCGGAAAGTCAACGCCCTTGTGCGCCGGACGTGCTGCAATTATGATAACGGGAACTGTATCTTACTGGACGACGGGGACGAGTGCGTATGTCCGCAGCTCATTTCCTATTCGCTTCTCTGCAAGTGGTTCCGGGTTGCGGTGCTTCCCGCCGACAGGCTGCTCTATGCGGAGCTTTACCAGACAGGGGATAAGAAGAAATGTACCGAGTGCGGCGCGTTCTTTGCGTCAACCTCTAACAGTGTCAAATACTGCCCCGTCTGCCGGAAACGTATCACCCGCAGACAAGCCGCCGAGCGCATGAGGAAAAGACGCGCCCCTGTTACGCAGTAGGCGCGGAAAATCCCTTGATTTACAGGGCTTTCCGGGCGTGAAAATCGGATAGGCGGTACTTTATACCTTTACCCCCAAAAATGGCGTTCTACTGCGTAACATTCACGAAAACAGCACCCATAAAAAGACAGGGCGCGGAAGTCATATACTGGCTTCCGCGCCCTGTTCTTTTTTTGCCTATCTGACATTTCCCTTTTCCATTTCTTCAAGCGGGAACTGCGGGAGGGCTTCTATCAGCTTCTTTGTGATGGACTGGCGCATATCTTCGTTGATTTCCTGTTTCGTGCTTCCGTCCGGCTGTCTGACCGCTACCGTCGATAGCCTGTCGATTTCGTCCTTGTAGCACTCCACGACTTTCTCCACCGCCCATTTTTCCCCGGCAACGGCGGCGCGTATGGTTTCATATTCCGGCATTTTCTGGTTTTCCATGCTCAACGCTCCTCTGCTTTTTGATAGCCCTATCATAGCACAGCGGCGGGGATTTTGCTATCCTTATCCGCGCTCTGTTTCCTTTTCCCGTTCCGGCTGCCTGTCTGCCTGTAAAATGCTGTCAATGTTCTGCTTGATAATATCATATTCCCGGACTTTCTTTTTCAGCTTCCCATAGTCGGCGTAAAGGGCTTCTTTCTGCGCTTGGAGGGCTTCATACTCCGATTGCAGCGCGGCGAGGTTCGGGAGCTTCGCAATGCCCGCCGCTTTCAGTGACCTTACGGCGGCTTCATGTAGGATAATTGCCTGTTCCTGTCCGGCGCGGTACTTCTCCCTGTTCCTTGCCTTGCGGTATGCGTCATAGACGGGCTTTGTCTTTTGGTAGGTGGAAACATTCTTGATAAGCACCGCCATGTCCGCAAGCCGCTTTTCCGCGTTCTTCAATGCGTCTGCCGCCTGTCCGCTTTCCGCTGCCATTTCCTCAATCCGGCTGACTAAATCCGCGTACTGTTCAATCTTATGTTCCGTCAAGAAATTCATGGTCTTTGCTGCCTGTTTCAGATTGTGGATTTTCGCCCACTGTTCATAGCCCTTACTCTGCGCCGCCTTGATACTGTTCTCAATGTCGATAAGCAGCGACACGCCGCGCTGCTCTCTGGGGGCTTTCGCCACCTTTGCCCGTCTGCCCGCTATCCGTTCCCTTATGGCTTCCTCTGTATAATCCGCGCCGAGGGTTTTAAGACGGGTGAAGCGTTCCTGTCCGGGGGCGCGGCATGATACATATTTCCCCGGCTTTATCTCATAGCCCGCCGCCTGTAACCGCTGCAACAATTCCTCAAAACTGGAAACTTGGGGGATAAGCGCGTCAACGGCAATCTTTAGCTTGCCTTTCCAACTTGTACCCGTCTTTTCTGCCTGGTACTCCGCATAGCTCTTTCCCTTGCTGCCCTTGCCGGGGACGACGACGGACAAGCCATTTTCCCGACACAGCTTGTCGCTCATGTTCCGTATGCCGTAATAGCTCCTTTTGTTGGAATTATATTTGCGGTGGTCTACGAAATTTACGGCGCAGAAAATAATGTGATTGTGGACGTGTCCTTTGTCAATGTGCGTCGTGAGTACATATTCATGCTGCCCCTTTGTTACCGCGTCGGCAAGCTGCTTTCCGATTTCATGGGCTTTCTGATAATCGACTTCCCCCGGCTCAAAGGACTGTATCAGATGAAAGGCTAAATTGTTCCCCTTTTGGAGTGCTTGCGACAAGGTATATTCAAACTCAATATCTGCCGTTTCATAGGAGCAGCCGAAAGAGGACACAAGCATTTTTCCGTCCGTCTTGTCCGGGTTTTCGATATAGTCAAGGGCTTTGCTTAGAGTGCTTTTAATAGGCTTAATCTTTGTAACCGCCATATCTCCGCAAGCACCCCCTTTATTTCCTCTATGTCCTCTTGGTATGCGTTCCCCGTCGCGTTTACGCGGCGTGCTATCTGGTTGACGTTGACACCGATTTTCTGTATCTCTGCGGTCATTGCCTTTATATCGGCGTGGTCTATCTGAATGATATACCCGTCAATGGCAATCTTCCGCAGATATGCCGCCATGTTCCGGGTGGGTACGAGCTTCATTTTTTCCAGTATTAAATCCCGTTCCGCTTCCGTCACTCTGAATTTGATTTGCACCGTCCTTTTGCGTCCGTTCATGTATTCGCTCCTTTCCTTTCCGTTCCGAGGGTTTGGGACACTTCCCAACAAGCAATTTTCAACCGACGCGCCGCAGCGCGGGAGGGGAAATACGGAAGTGGGTACCCGCTTCCTATGCTTGCTACGAATGTTTTTATCCCTTATGCCCTTATGCCTTACTACGGAGCTATGCCCGGTTTTGCCAAACTTCCGCAAAAGAAAAACGCTGCAATCCTCAAAAAAGATTACAACGCTCTCTAAACCTTATTCAATTCTGACGGACACTTCTTATCTGCCCTCTGTTTCGACTTCCGCTATCTCCTTTGCCGTTGCGCTCACAATCCGTATGCCTGTATCGCTCATACCGTCAAGAAGCGCGTCAAGCTGCCGCCGCTGCGTGTTCTTCTCTGGCGGCGTTTCCAAAAGAAACTGGTCTACGGATATATTGTAGCGGAGCATAAGCTCAAAGAAAATCTGTAAACTTGGGTGCTGCCCCTTGTTCTCAATGTTCGCAAGGTAGCGCGGCGAGATAAACATTTCGTCGCTCACTTTCTTGCGGCTCTCCTTGCGCCCTGTCCGCGCCGCCTTTATCGCTGCCCCAAAAGCCTTGAAATCGTATTTCGGTACTGGTCTTTTTGCCATAGTTATTCACCCTATTACATTTTACTGTTCACCTTTCTTCTTGGATATGTCTACACAATTCAATCAGTTAGCCAAAATAATTCATATGTATATGTTGACAATTAGCCGCTTTTTTTGTATAGTATTATTAAAAGGGGGAAATGTTTATGTTACATAGCATGCGTATTCGATAAGCATTGAAATCAAAAAAGATTTTTCCCATTTTCAATATGGGCTTTTTTGTCATGCTTATTTTGCGTATGCTATACAACAAAACTAACGATGTATAGACATAGTATAAAAACTATGCCTTAATTTTGTTGTAGTGTTATATGTATAAATGCAGGTCAATGCTCATGTTGAGAATTGACCTGTATTTTTTTGCACAAAAGGAGAAATATTATGCTTGAAAAATATTGGATAAAATGTCCAATTTGTAACGGAAAGACGAGGGTTCAAGTATTTTATAATACGGTATTAAGAAATTTTCCTCTTTTCTGCCCTAAATGTAAATTAACACATATCATTGATGTTGAAAAATTAGAAATCATAATCAAAAACTCTGAAAAACAAAAGGAAGGATATTAAATGAAACACTTACCTAAAAGTACACTTACGGAAATATTGAATGACCCATACGGATTTACTTACAAAGAAATGTCGGAAGTAATTGGAGAGGATAAAGCAAGAGCCTTATATGCGGAATTGTATAAACAGCCATTTCACAAAAAAAATCTATCAATATCAACAAAAAAAGTCTATAAAAGTAGCGATACTGAAAAGTATGTTTATGAATTGAAAGACAACAGGTATATCGAAACGGTTTTTATTAAACGGCGAGATGGTGGGACTGTTTGGCGTAAGTACGCAAGTTGGTTGTTCTGTTGGCTGTATTTTTTGTGAGTCCGGACGCAATGGTTTCGTTCGTAATCTAACACCATCTGAAATTGTGCAACAGGTCATATTGATACGTCAAAAAGTAAATCGTATCGTTTTTATGGGAATGGGAGAACCTTTATTCAATTACGACAACTTGATTGCAGCAATCCATATTCTTCGAGATAGAAATGGACTTAACTTTCCAACCGACGGCATTACCGTATCAACAGTTGGTCCAGTTAATCAATTAAAAAAATTGCGCGAAGAACATCTAAAAATTCAGTTGACAATATCTTTACATGCAGCAACACAGGCTGCGAGAAACTGCATCATTCCTCATATGCACATGTACGCTATTGAAGATGTTGTTAAGCAAGCATTGTCCTATTCACAAAGGCATAATCGAAAAGTGGTATTTGCGTATTTGCTTTTACCAGGTATAAATGACCGTTCCTCAGATATAAGGCAACTTGCAAAATGGTTTAAGGGCAAAAATGTTATGATTAACGTGCTGCAATACAACCCGACGAGTAATTCAAAAATTAGAGCACCACAAAAACAAGAAATGGTTGCGTTCAAACATCAATTAGAGCAAACAGGACTTGAAGTTACCATGAGAGTTTCTCATGGTAGAGAGATTAAAGCAGCTTGTGGACAGTTAGCTAATACATATAATAAAGCCAAAAAACAACAAAAATAATTTAATTAAAAGAGCCAGACGCACAGACGCAGAGCCGATAATATGCAGTTTGAAATACTGCTGTTATCGGCTCTTTTTTGATTTAATTTGTGCCCCCAATAACCATATTGGAGCAAAATCAGAACTGTTGCTTGTCGTTCTTTGATTTCCGCAGCAGCTTTGAAAAACCAAAGCCGCCGTTTCTTTTTATCTTCTAATGAAATGACGCGGTATCACTGTTAAAAGCGGCGGCTAAAAGGAGGTAGCCGCCATGAAGCACATACCATATCGACAAAATCCGACGGTCATTGACACATCAAAAAAAGCCCGACCACCGCCGGGGAAAACTACGTCTATCAATATGAACTGTCTAATCATCTGAATACCGCTTACAATACCTATACGCCTGTCCGGGCTTTTCGGACAGGCGTATTTTGCTGCTCAAAAAATTTTTTGAAAAAAATCCGAAAATCTTCGGCGTTTTTTTCAAAAGGCAGTATTGCCCCGCGAAAAGGGGGAAGCACCACCAACTTTCCAACGAGAAAGGGGGTGAGAATGTGGAACCTAATCGCAGGGAGTTTATAAAACAGTGCGCTTTTCAGAAGTTTTGTAATACGGTGCTGCACAATGAAGCGTGTGACGCTCACAGGGAGCTGCACAGGCATAAGGCAAGGAAGTCACCTTTTCCGATTTGCCCTTAGACGAAGCGCGGCAGCTTCATACCTTTGATGAATATTTCAAACGGGAAACCGCCTTTGAAAGAGCCGGGAAGAAAATCACGCCGAAGCTGCTTCTTGAAGCAATCCGTACTTTGCCGGAAGAAAAGCGCAAAGCCATATTGCTGTATTACTTCGAGGGAATGAACGATACCGAGATTGCGGAGCTGTTCAACACGTCGAGAAGCACGATACAGTACAGGCGGACAAGCTCTTTTGAGAAATTAAGAAAATATCTGGAGGAAAATGCTGATGAATGGGACGAATGGTAACGAACCCGGCTACCCGGAAAAAGCCCTTGTTCCCTATCCTGTCATTGTGGCAGCGACAAAGGGCGACCCGGACGCCATGAAGATTGTCTTGCAGCATTTCAGCGGCTACATAGCCCGCCTCTCCATGCGGAAGCTGTACGACGAGCGCGGGAACGTCTATTTTGGCGTAGACCACGACATTCGGGAACGGCTGCAAGCAAAACTGATGATGGCTGTCCTCACCTTTAAGGCAGAGGAATAAACCGCAGCGGCGGCGACGCTTTCTCTCTCCCCCTTTTCCGTTCCGCTGCTGACGCGGCAGCAAAGCCATTCTGAACCTTGACAAAGAAAGCGGCGCAAGATAACGGCGGCGCAGCATAGGGCAAATCGGATACGTTCCTTTTGCGCCGAGCCATACGGCGGGTGCGCCATGACGCTATCCGGGTGAGGTTATCCCCGCCCGGACAGCCGAGCGACCAACACCGCGCCGGAAAGCAAGTGTAGCGGCTTGCGGGCGACGACACGCAAAATATACAATGATACTTCCTTACAGCCACAGTCCGAGCGTTAAGAGCGTCGCAGGCAATGGGTAGGGCGGCATGAGAACCATGCGGGGGTGCAATTCCCATGAGGTTATGCTGATAACCGTCCGATTAAAGCCTTTGTTTTATTGAATAGTGGACTTGCTGCTATTCATAGACTATATTATATGTTTGCGAAAGAAAGGGGGATTTTCTTTGACGCAAAACCAAACGCCCGTTACCACAACGGAGCATAAAATAGGAAAAGTTACTTACCTTGTATGTTCGTCCGCAAGTGAACGCGCAACGGACACACTGGATAAAAAGATAAAGAAACTCATTCGCAAAGACATGGAACTGAACCCCGCAAACGCCCGGAAATAGGGCGTTTCTTCACATTTTATACATGACACAGGCAGCGGTATGTGGTATAATATAGACAGTACAAATACCATGCTTGTCTGTCGTCGGAAAGGAGGACAAAATGTTACAGACAGACAAGATTACCGCTTTATATTGCAGATTGAGCCAGGAAGATATGCAAGCCGGGGAAAGCGAGAGCATACAGAACCAAAAACTGATTTTACAAAAGTATGCTGACGAACACCACTTTTTCAACACGCGCTTTTTTGTAGACGACGGATTTTCCGGCGTGAGCTTTGAGCGTGAGGGGCTTCAAGCCATGCTGCATGAAGTTGAAGCCGGGAATGTGGCGACCGTCATAACAAAAGACCTTTCCCGTCTGGGACGTAATTATCTGAAAACCGGCGAACTGATAGAGATTGTTCCCGAATATGAAGTGCGCTACATTGCCATTAACGACGGTGTAGACACAGCAAGGGAAGATAACGAGTTTACCCCTCTGCGGAACTGGTTCAACGAGTTTTACGCCCGCGACACTTCAAAGAAAATCCGGGCTGTCAAACAGGCAAAGGCACAGAAAGGCGAGCGCGTCAACGGCGAAGCTCCTTACGGCTACCTTATCGACCCGGATAACCGCAATCATCTGATACCCGACCCGGAAACGGCACACGTCGTAAAACAGATTTTTGCAATGTATGTACGGGGCGACCGTATGTGTGAAATCCAGAACTGGCTGCGGGACAATGAAATACTGACCGTCGGGGAACTGCGCTACCGCAGGACAGGGAGCAAACGCCACCCCCGCCCACAGCTCAACGCATGGTACAACTGGCCGGATAAGACACTGTACGACATTCTGACAAGGAAAGAGTATTTAGGGCATACCATAACCGGGAAAACCTACAAGGTATCTTATAAGTCGAAAAAGACGAAAAAGAACCCGGAGGAAAAAAGGTATTTCTTCCCCAACACTCACGAACCTTTGATTGATGAAGAAACCTTTGAACTTGCACAGAAGCGGATTGCCACCAAACACCGCCCTACAAAGGTTGATGAAATTGACCTGTTTTCGGGCTGCTCTTTTGCGGGGACTGCGGCTACAAAATGTATCTGCACGCGGAGCCGGGACGCTTGAACGCAAACACGCCTACACTTGCGGCAAGTACCGCAACAGGGCAAGAACTGGCGAGCTTTGCACTACCCATTATATCCGCAAAAGCGTCCTTGAAAGAACTTGTCCTTGCTGATTTACAAAGAGTACTGTCTTATGTGAAAGAGCATGAACAGGAGTTTATCGAAACAGCCAACGAGTGCAGCGCAAAGGCAGTACAAAAGACGCTGACACAGCAGCGGAAAGAGCTTGACAAGGCGCAGAACCGTATTAGCGAGCTGAACATCTTATTCCGCAAGCTCTATGAGGACAACGCTTTAGGGAAACTTTCTGATGAACAGTTTGCTTTTCTGACTTCCGGCTATGATGAAGAAAAAAAGACGCTGACCCGGAGGATTGCGGAGCTGTCACAGGAAATCGACAACGCCACCGAGCGCAGCGCGGACGTAAAAGGTTTGTCGCACTGGTACGCAGATACACAGCGATTGAAGAACTGACCTACGAAAACGTCCATGAATTTGTTGACCGTATTCTTATTCACGAACTGGATAAGGAAACGAACACCCGCAAAATCGAAATCTTTTATAGCTTTGTCGGCAGAGTTGATACAGGTGACAAGCCCACCGAAAGTATCTCCTATTTCAGACAGATAGGAGCCGACGTAAAGAGTTATGCTATCTAACATACATCAAAAAGAGGTAAGATAACACCCTCTGCAAAAAAGGTATCGTTATCTTACCTCAACAAAGTTCGCACCAGAATAGCCATCGTCCGTGTACCAGCGCAGATTGGAAAAGCCGTTCTGCTTTGCATAGGTTTCAAGGATACGCTTCTGATTGGAAATGGAATTGCTCTCGCCTTGCAGCTCGTCCTCATGGGAAAGTCTTGGATAAAGGGCGGTAATTGGTTGTTGGTTGGTCTGTCTTAACATAAAATCCTCCGTTTCCGACAGCCAGCCCCACTATTCCGTACCTTGATTGTACCACATGGGGTGGCTGTCTGTATAGCGGCAAAAGCGTCAAATCTGCTTCTTTATGGTCGGTCAAATTGCTATTTTTTGTGTAGCAGATGATTGGGATTGCATAGTAGAAAAACTCTTGTTCTTATGGTAAAATGGAGCTAATCAATACAAGGGGGTGTGACAATGAAAGGGTTTGTCCGTAACAATCAGTACCTTTCTCTTTGTGGTCTAAATTGTAAATTGTGTCCTATGAATTTGGCAGGGCATTGTTCCGGTTGCGGCGTTGATAATCAAAGTTGTAAAATCGCAAAGTGCAGTATTGAACATGGGAAAATCGAATATTGCTTTCAGTGTACCAGCTTCCCTTGTGACAAATACGCTCATATAGATGATTTTGATTCTTTTATAACTCATCATAATCAAATGAATGACATGGAAAAAGCCAGCCAGATAGGGATTCCCGCCTATAATGCTGAACAGGAAGAAAAGCGCAAATTATTGGATTTCCTCTTGTCACACTATAATGACGGGCGCAGAAAAAATCTATTCTGTGTTGCAGTCAATCTCTTAACGATTAAAGAAATTGAAAATATCTTGCAAACAGTTAAATCCGATAAGGATTTTCAAAGTATGGGGAAGAAAGAACAGGCTTCTGTTATCGCAAAACTGTTGCAGGATATAGCTGCTCCAAAAGGCATTGAGTTGAAACTTCGGAAAAAATAAAGTTGTTACTGATATTCCAGCGGTCATGCTCCCCGGCGTGACCGCTTTTCCATGTCATCACTTATGCGCTGAACGGTGGTGTATGTCCGGCAGCAGCTTCCGCTTCCAGCACTTTCATCATCTTGTCGGCTGCGGTGTCGGTTGCGCCCTGCTTGAAGAAGCCGGAAACGGTAAGGACGGAGTTGCCCATGCGGATTTCCGTTACACAGTCCGGGCGGCGGTCTGTTTTGGTGGTGCTTGTCTGTTTGGTTTCTGTCATAGGCTCTCCTTTCGCTGCTTCATCAGTTGCTTTAAGCGTTCCAGCTTTTCCTGTGCGGTTTCCTTTCGGAAGTTGCTGCCCGTGAAGCGGACGGGGGCGCACATGGAAGTCAGCCTGTCATAGATACGGGCGTGGGGGGTGTCCTGCGGGTGCTGCAATTCCTCCAGCGTGAGGTTGGTCGTGACGATCAGCGGCTTGCCGCTGCGGTAGCGGCTGTCAATCACATTGTAGACCTGTTCCAAACCGTACTCTGTTCCGCGCTCCATTCCGAAATCGTCAAGTATCAGCAGAGGGTAGCTGCAAAGGCGGGAAATATATTCGTTCCTGCCCTCAAAGCTGGCGGCAAGGTCATAGTATTGTTGCAAAGTTTGTCATACAGACGGCAACCTCTTTCTCCATAAGGGCGTTGGCGATACAGGCGGCAAGGTAGCTTTTTCCTGTCCCCACGCCGCCCCAAAACAGGTAGCCGATATTTTCAGCCTGCATGGTTTCCCAGCTCTCCACATAAAAGCGGGCGGTTTCGGTCTGCGGGTTTCTGCCGTTGTCATGCTCAAATGTCCAGTTCCGCATAGCGGGGTCGGTAAAGCCCCGGCGTTTCAAGTCCTCCACTTTTTCAAGGTGCTTCTGTCTGCTTTCAGCGGCTTGCTGCTTTTCACGGGCTGCCCGCTGGCAGTCGCAGTCTGTTGGGTGTCGGTCATGCCCTAACCATTGGGCGGTTTCTTTTGAAAAGTAGGCTTCTTTGGGCGTATGGCACTTGCCGCAGTATAAAAGCCCGTCCTCGCCTGTGTAGTCCTCCGCTTCGGCGGTAGTGGTTGTAATGTCCGTAATCATAGCTTCAATCTCGTTTTTCATAAGCTCTCGCCCTCCTTGCATGAATAATCGGGTATGCCTTTCGGGGCAGCTTCCCTTTGGCAGCGTCCTCCTGCGCCCACTTGTAAATGGTGGCTGCATGGCTCTGGTACTGCTTCCCGGTGGAAGCGATATGGCAGGAAAGCCGGTCAATATAATACTCCCACTTGTCGGGCAGCTCTGTTTTCAGCCCGGAAAGCTCTGTATCGGTCAGTATCACATTGTTGTATCTGCCATAAGCGGCGGGGGCGGGGTGTCCCGTTTCTCCCTCTCTCTCTTTTTCTATCTCTATCTCTTTCTCTAACTCTATCTCTATCTCTGGTGGACGAATGTCGGACAAATGTCCGCCTTTTGTCCGGGGCGGTAAAAGTGCCTTGTTTTCCAGCCTTGCAGCCCGTTTCCGCTCGGCTTCGGTAGAGGACTGTCCTATCATCAGCTCAATATCGGTCATATAGAAAGCCCCGCTGTCAAGCTGCTCCACAAGCCCCAACTGCCGGAAAATCTCTAAAGCCCTCTCAACCGTCCCTATCTGGTGGCGGGTCAGTGTTGCTATCATCTGCGCTGTGTAGGGGATATGCTCGTCAAGCTGCAACTTCCCGCCGTTTTTCAGCGATTTTAAGTACAGCTTCAAGAGGATATTGGAGTATAAAATCCCGTCTTTCATATCTTCCAGCAGCACAATGGAGTCGCTGTCAAAAAAGTTCTCTTTCAGCTTGAGGTAGTAATACTTGCGGTTATCTGCCATTGTCCCTGTCCTCCTTTTTCCGGCGTTTGGAGTAGTAGTGGGGGCAGAGTATGATAACCGCCCGGAAGCTCTGCTTGCAGCTATGGGTACAGCCCCGGCAGAGGTCATTGTATGTGATACGGTCGCAGGTGGTATTCCCGACTTTCACTTGCCGCAGGAAAAAAGACCATTCCAGCCGCCGTTTCTTGCTCATTCTTGGCATGGGTGCGCTCCTTTCTGCCGTTTCCGCTGGTGTGACGGTATCGGCGGTAATTCTGTATCATCTCGGTATCATTTTCGGGGTTTTTCTGCCCTGTAAGCCCGTTAAAAAATCCTTTGGTATTTGCGGATAGGGTACGGGGCAGCCCCCTTGTTCTGTATAGGTTCGGGTACATTTTGGGGTGGTTTTTATCGCTCCTGTTCCTGCCTTTTCACAGGCTTGCGTTCCCGGCGTAAAATCTGGTCGATATTGCCCTTGACAGTCTGTAAGCGGCGGTACTCCTCCCGTTTTGCCCGGTAATCGTTGTAGCCGCTGTTTTTCTCTTTGATAAGGCTTTCAATCTCTGCTTGCAGGGCTTTATAGCTCGGCAGCTTGGAAATGCCGTTCTCCCTGAAATAGCGGGCGGCTGCGTCTGCTATGATAAAGTCACTTTCGTGCTTCTGTCGGTAGGCTGCTTTTGCTTTGGCGTTTTTCTGCTGTTTCAGCCCGTCCCGGACAGGGCGGGTCTTGGAATAGGCAAGCACCTGCCGTTGCAGCTCCTTTTTCCCGTTCAGCGTCTTTTCCACCTGCTTCAACCACGTAAGGCTTTCCTGCATGGCGGCATAGGCGGCAGAACAGGCTTCGTCCAGTTCCTCCGGGGAGGAAAAGCCGTACTGCTGATAGGCGGTAACGGTAGCTGCCATCTGCTTTAGGTTGTGCTTTGCCGCCCAGCGGTCATAGCCCACGCCCTTGCCCTCGGCTCGCTTGGCTTCCCGGTCAACCATGCGCTGCAAGGTGTTGTCTGCCGGGGTGGTTTTTGTGGTTTTTTCCCCTTGTAACGGCTTTTTAACTGCGGCAGGGTATTCGGGTATGGCTGTGGTCTGTTCGGCGGCTCTGTGGGCGTTCTGCGTAAGCAGGGCAAGGACAGCAGCCTTGTCAAAATCGTCCCCCAGCTTCCGGGCTGTGATAGGCTTTGTCCTGTCCGGCGTGAGGTAGGAAAGCCGCCCCCGGCTCTCCTTGACGGTCACGCCCTCCCGCAGCAAAAGGGAAGAAAACTCGTCAAAGCTGCCAGCTTGGGAAAGTGCCTGCCGTATCGTCCGGCGCAGCTTCGCCTTGTCCGTTTCAAACTTGGTGGGCTTGGTCGGCTGTCCTGCGGCTTCTCTGGCAGCGTTCTCTTTATCAAGGGCAAGCTGCCCTTTCTTTGCCGCCCAGTATTCCCGTTCGGTTATCCGTTCCTTGCTGCCGTTCAAGAGGTCGATTTGGTAAAGCCCCTCCCGGTGGCACATCTCCATGACTTCGCTCTTGAAATATTCCATAGCGGCATTGGTGCAGCGGTGCTTGCAGCCCTCCCGTGTGTCGGCTGGTCTGTCCATGTAGGGCAGAAGCGGGACTTCGTAAATCCGCAGGGAGTTGAGGACGATATGCACATGGATATTGCCGCTGTGGTTATGCCCGTCCGGGTGGGTGCATATTAGGGCTTGGTGTCCGGGGAAATGCTCTTTACAGAACTTCTCGCCCAGCTCCTGCGCCCGGTCTACGGTCAAGCCGTTGTCTGTCCCGTCCCGTGGGTCAAAGCTGATGATATAGTGGTGGCTTTTCACATCTTCCCGTTTTTGGTTTTTCTCATAGCGGAGATTAGCTCGCATACAGGCAACAGCGAAATCCTCGCCCCCACAGTTGAGGGAAGAAATGCGGTAATCCTCCCTCGGTATCAGCCGCCCGTTTTCATCAAGGGTGGGTTTCATGATAAACTCGTCATGCTCAAATGTGAGATAGGCTTCCGCTGCGCCATAGTCGGCGCATTTTTAGAGCTGATATGTTTGAATGTTGCCAACAGCGTCACCCACTTTCTGCAAGACTTCAAACTTTAGGGCAGCAAGGTCGGAAACCGCCGCCCGTACCTCCCCGGCAAGCTGCGGGTAGGGGCTGTGCCACTCGTTCAGCGTCCGGGCTATCTGGTTTAAGTTGCCGCCGATCCTGCCGTATTCGGCGGTCAGCTTCCCAACAGCGGCAAGCAGCTCATCATTGACGGGAGAAACGGTTGTGATGGGGCGTATGGCTGCCCCGGTTATGGCTTGCCGGATAAACTCGGCTTGGCTCATGTTGTAGGCAGAAAGCCTTTCTGCAAACTCGGCGTATTCTTCCTCGGTCATGCGTGTTTTGACTACCCGGCTGCGGTGCGGTGTGTTGTATCGTTTTCGCATGGTAAACCTCCTTTCTGTGCGTGGTGTCCTCTCACTAATAGGAGAAAAACAGGGTGTGAAGCGGAACTGTTTTTGAAAAATCCGAAAAATATTTTGAGGGGTTTTTCAGCGGCGCAAGCCGCATAAGCAGGGTTTGGGGAAGGCACTCCCCAACAAGATTCCCGCAGGGGCAAAATGAGCGATAAGCGAATTTTGGCACCTCGGTAGAATCTTGCTCTAAGAAACTGCCGGCCTGCCGTTCACTTGCTACTGCCACTTTTTCAGAAAATCTATAACCAGCTTTTTTTATAAAAGGCTGCGGGCTGGCGTTCTTCCCTTACTCCCTACAACACCGCAAAAGCAGAAATGACGGACTTTCCGGCAAGAACTTTTCCGGCGGCTCGGTCTTTCCCGACAATAAGGCGTTTCGGAAGCTGCGTTTTGCCCGCTGTCTGAAAAAAATGGCAGCCTTTTTTGGTTTCACTGTCTAATACGGAACTTTTGGAAATTTGCCAAAAATGGGCGCAAAAAAAGCAGCAAATCTTTTTCGGATTTACTGCTTCATGTGCCGCTGCGGTGCGGCGGGATATTCAGTTTTTATGTTATCGGTCAAACCGGAACTTGAACAGGCTTTCAATCAGCTTTGTTCTGATGTAGTCCTCCATATCAGAGTTATAATAGCCGTTCACTTTTGAGAAATAGCGGATATATCCGGCATAGCGGTCAAGGACAGCCTGTATCGCTATGGGGTCGCCCTCATGTGCTTTTATTATCGTGTCATAGGGGAGAAGTAGGCTACTCATGGGACAGCACCTCCATTTCTTCTTTCAGCCGCTTCAAGGCAAGCTGGATATGCCGCCCGATTGTGCTGCGTGTCCAGCCGCTTTGTTCTCCGATTTCTTTCTGCTTCAAATGCTGGAAGTAATACAAAAAGATTTCCTCCTGCGACTGTTCCGGCAGTTCGGCAAGAGCCGCCGCAAGGGAACAGCTATCTAAAAATATCGTCTTCCCCCGGACGGAGAATGGATAAGTTTCGCCATAGTCTGGCACTTGAAAATACTCATCTATGGTGCTTAGTGGAACAAACTTTTCTTCGGTCAAGTATTCAAGGGAGATTTCCCGTTTCCACCGCGCTGCCAGCATACGGGCAGCGTCAAAGGACGCATGGCGAATAACAATCCGGCAATAGGTATCATGGGTATAGCGGATATGTTCTTGATAGGCTTCGTATTCAGTCATGGAAAATCCCCCTTTCTTCGATTATGGGAAAGGGCGGCAGCACTTTTTGCTGTCGCCCCTTGATTACCCACCAGCAAGGACAGGCGGGGCTGTCAACGGTGGGCGCAGCCCATTTACTTGCCGTTGACTGGCTCGGCTGGGTTTGCTATAAATTGCACTCACTATGGATTAACAGAACGCCTAAAAATAATCCATGTACTTATGAAGTAACAAATCAATAAAATTGCCAAAATCCCCATTGTTGCCCCTATTTGTAACATCAATGTACTAAACCCAATATAGGCTGAAATTTCTGCTGATATGGTTTGGATAAAGTAAGCTATTACAACAGCAGCTACAATGATTGCTGTGATAATTGGAAGCCCAAACCAAACACTTAATTGTTGCAAGATAAGTTTTCCGATATGCTTTTCTTCCGCCCCCAATTTTCGGAGTACAGAGAAACGATACTTATATTGTCCTGCGTCTAAAAGCTGTTGCAGGGAAAGTACCGTAAGACATATAACCATCAGTACGACAGCACCATAAATCATTGCAGTCTGTAAAATAAAGTTATTTGCTATGGAACTATTGATTTGCAGTGTGCTAAAACGCACGCCCATAAATAGCCCCGGTTTCTGCCTGCTCGGGATATTTCTCTGTAAAAAGTTTTTCCAGTTTCCTTGCATTTTCATAGGAGATATTTTCCGTTGTTGTAATATATCGGTTTTTTATTACTGGCAACAGCTTTTCACAAATATTGTCTGGAAGTACATACAATACATTTGTATAGGAATTGTACGCTGTTTCTCCAATCGGATCCTCATAATAGGACTGCCCGGAAAGAGTCAATTCTCCTGCGTCAGTCATAATGCTGGTGTGTTCTTTCAAAAAGCTATCCCGTTCTTCCTCGGTGGCGATTGCTTTCCATTGTGTTGTAAATTCATCTTCCTCCAGAGAAATCTGTTCGTAACCCAGCATTTCCCGTATAGTGTTATAATCACTCAAAGAAATTGCTACAATCGGAAAATCATATTTCTGTCTGTTGTGAAAATCATCTTTCTCTGGCAGATATAGATTGAACGTGCAATCATAAACTGTATCTATTTTGTGTTCTGTCCAGAAACTCAGTAATGATTTCATAACTGTCTTGCGGCAGATTTTCTTCTTCATATACGTCATTATATCTTGAATATACCTGCACATCATACATAGAGCGCATATCCAAATAACCTGAAGCCCAGCCCGTCAAAATAGGGGCGGCAATAAACATGAAGATTGCAAGGACAAGGGTTATACAAATCAGCGTCATTGTTTTGCTGGTTGTATTTAGTTTTGATATAATTTGCCCGAAAAAGAACAGGTTTTTCTCCTTTGTATCTATGTTCCGGCGATTTTACTTTCCATGCTACAATCAAACCACTGGTAAGATAAATGAAGGCACAAATGAAGAAAAAAGTAAGTCAATCACAACAAAAAGCAGATATTGATTGAGCGTTCCACCACCTAAAGACAGATAATATTTATTTGTTAATGCTGCAACGCTGGCTGCTGTAAAAGCATTCAATACAGAACATATCAGCAAACCAGCAATGAAACATTCTCTTTTTTTTTCTTTCTAATTATGCAAAATATCGACCACAGCAAAGTAAGCAGCGGAAAAAGAATATTTCCCCAAAACATAAGCTGCACCGGAAACGCAAAGCGGGTGTCATAATAAAACCAGACCTTTTGTATTCCTGTAATCAATCCCCATACGGTAAATACTTCAAAGAGGACTACTACAACAGAAATGAAGCGGCTCTTTTTTTAGCTCTGGTTCGTTCTCTTTCTCTGCGGAAAGCATATCAATAATTTTTGTTTTTTTTGATTGTGCGTGTATTGAAAACTCCTACCACAAAAAAAACTTACCACAAAAAAAATATCACTGTCAGCAAAACGGTGTCCGGGAACAATGTCCATGAGATTTCATAAGGCTCTCCATAAGCAGTAAGGAGCATTGCTGTAATGAATTGAGAGCAAAATACACCGCAGAAAATACCAATCAAAATGGAAAACATACCCATAATCAGTGTTTCTGCAAAGAAAATCCTGCCAATGGTTTTTTGTTCCATTCCCATAATGGACTGGACAGCAAACTCTTTTTTTGCTTTCGTCTTAGCATATAATGATTGACGAACCGTATCAAAAATAACAACAGCAATGTTATCATGCAGATTGCAATTTTCATTCCGTCACTTAACAGAGTAAAATCATACTCGCTGCCTATATCCGGGCTATAATAACTACTGGAAATAGACAAGAACGCATAAAACAAGGTAACACAGATTGTCATTGTGACAATGTAGACCAGATAGTCTTTTACAGACCGTTTTGCATTTCTGAAAACAAGTTTAGCATACATGGCTTTGTCCCCCTCCGATCATGGTAAGGACATTCAGAATTTTATCAAAAAAAGCACTTCTGCTGTCGTTGCCCTTGCGCAGTTCCATAAAGATTTCTCCGTCTTTCAAAAAAAGATAATACGGTTGGCATAGCTGGCGGTAAAAGCGTCATGAGTTACCATAAGAATTGTCGCCCTAAGCTGTTCATTGATACTTTGAATGGTAGACAGCAACATTTGTGAGGAATGGCTGTCTAATGCCCCTGTCGGCTCATCTGCCAGTAAGAGCTTCGGGTTGTTGATAATTGCTCTTGCACAAGCACAACGCTGTTTTTGTCCGCCGGATACCTGATAAGGATATTTGTTTAGAATATCGCTGATATTCAGCTTTCCGGCTATATCCAAAATGCGGGATTCTACGCTCCCGGCAGGGACTTTGTTGATTGCTAATGCCAGTGCAATATTTTCTGAAATCGTCAATGTGTCCAGCAAATTGAAGTCTTGAAATATAAACCCTAAATTCTCCCTGCGAAAACGGGCAAGGGATTTTGGTTTGATTTCCGTTATATCTGTTCCATCTAAAAAAATATGCCCTGCACTTACGGTATCAATCGTAGAAATACAGTTGAGCAGCGTTGTCTTTCCAGAACCGGACGCACCCATAATTCCGAGAAATTCCCCAGCTTCCACAGAAAAGCTAATGTCTTTAATGGCTTTGGTAATATTCCCCTTCATTGCCATAATATTTCTGGATATGTTCCAGTTTCAAAATCGTATTCATCTGATAAACCTCCTTAACTGTTCCATATCTTTATTGTAAATGGAGTATCTCATTTTTTGTATCAAGTTTTCTTACACAGTTCTTACAAAAATGTAAGAAGTGCAGAACCTGTCAGCCCTGCACTCCGATAATAAAATCATTCATTTGAAAGATAAGTGAAATCGTTGTTCCTCTGTTTTCGGAATAAGCAGTAAGCCCTATTCCCAGTTTATCACATAGACGCTTGCAAAGATATAAGCCAATTCCAGTAGAATTTTTCCCGGTTCGCCCATTCTGACCTGTAAATCCTTTTTCAAAAATACGGGGTAAATCACTTTTAGGAATACCTATCCCATTATCGCTGATAGATAGCACAATCTTGTCATTCGTTTTTGTTGCCCTAAAGTGCAAAATAGGCTGCTCTGCATGGTATTTGATTGCATTACCGATAATCTGATTTAAGATGAACCGCACCCATTTTTCATCGGTATAAACTTTTGTATCTATATCGTCTATCTGAATTGACATATTGCTTTGACGCAAAAGATACTTATTATCTGCGATTGCACTATGCACAACATCGCATAAATTGACTTCACGGACAGAATAGTCTTTTTCAGCGTGTTCACTCCGGGCATAGTAAAGTGCCTGTTCTGTATATTGGTTGATATTCTCTAACTCTGCCAATACCTCTCTGGAAAAGGGAGAACGGTTATTCTCACACAGCAGCTTCATCGCTGTAATTGGTGTTTTTACTTCGTGTATCCATTGTTCAATGTATTCTTTATATTCCCTGCGTTCCCTCTGTACTTCGCCAATCCGTTCCAACATAGATTTTTCAGCCATTTTCATAATCTGGTAAAAACCTGTTCATCAGCCCTTTCCGGCACTTGCATGATTTCCGGCAATAAATATCGTTCTTCTAATTGCTCCGTCATATTGAGCAATTTATTCAGATATTTTTTTTCGTGTGAAAATAAAATGCCAGCAAAGATAAAAAACAAGGACAATCGACCAGACTGCAAAAATAAACAGGACTGTTTGGATAGGATTATCGCTTGCAATCAGGAACAAAGCAAGGACAAGCATACCCAGCAGATTGATTAAAATAACGGGGAGTTGATTTTTCAAATATTGTTTTCCACTCATAATGTATATCCTTGCCTGTGTTTTGTTTTTAATGAAATCTACAAGTCCGATTGCTGCCAGTTTGTCGCGAATACGGGTAATATTGACACTTAGGGCGTTATCATCAACATAAAGCTGATTGTCCCAAAGAAAATCCACAATATCATTTCTGGAACAGATTTTTCCGGAGTTCTTAAAAAGGTAGTAGAGGATTTTCAATTCATTCTTTGTCAATTCTGCTTTCTGTCCTTTGTACTCTATCATGCTACTCTCCAAATGCAGGGTAGCTTCTCTCCACATATAAATTTCTGTTTGAGGGGAACGGTAGGCTTTCTTTTAACAATGCAGCAATTTTAGCAAGAAGAATAGCGGGATTATAAGGCTTTGTGATAAACGCATCTCCACCCAGCATAATGCTGTTCAGTTCGTCCATATCTGTATTGCTGCTTGTTACAAATACAATCGGAATATCTGAAAAGGTGCGAATCCCCGAGCATATTTCAAAACCGTTATTCCCCGGAAGTTTTATATCCAGAATAACCAGATGTGGCGCAGCTTCTTTTAACTGCTCTATTGTTTTGGAAAAATCCGTAACTGCAAATACTTCATATCCATTCCCAGACAAAAAGAGTTTTTAAGCTGTGTTTGTATCGTAAAATCATCTTCAATGATTAGTATTTTTTCCTTCATAGAGATACCTCCCTGACACTTTATTATACTGTATCAGAGAGGTTTTCTCAATCCATATTGAAGAATAGTAACGGAATAATGGGCGGTTGTCTATCAAATTTTTGTGTGTTACTTTACCGCACATGAGCATTTGCGCCGGGGTTATCGTTGCCGTAGCCTTCAAGAAGATTGATCGCGCCCCAGATACCAAGACCTGCGCCCAGAGCTATAACGAGAGTCTGCAGTACGCCGACTGCACTGTTGAAAAATGCCATACGTTTTCCTCCTTTGCCCGGTCCCGAGGTCTTATTTGCGGATGACCGGACCATTTGTAATGAAACTTGTGGATAGAAAAAGCCCTTCCCGTGGCCGCATGTGCACCTGCAGCCGGAGAAGGGCAGAAAAATAGCCGGAACCGATGATCAGTCAGTTCCGGCTATGTAAGTATTCCTATATTCTTTTACTATTCAAAAATTCAACCAATTCATAGACTGTTGTTACTGGATTACTATCTCGACAGATTACAGCAACCTGATCTCTAGTTAATCGTTCCACTCGTTCCTTTGCGTACTGGATAGCTTCTGGCTGATGTTTCTGTAGTTCTTCAAAAACATCCACACTCTTGCCGTAGTTTTCCAGGTAGCCTTTGCTCTTTAAGATGTCAAGAAATTACCGTGGCAGAATCTTTCAAATATCCATTCCGTTTCTCAAAATGGAGCAGATACCAATATTCAAATGCCGGATTGGAATATGCGATTTTGTACCCATGCTTCTCTGCATAAGAAATTGCTGCCTGAAGCTCTGAGTCTTTATTATCATCACAGTCGAATACGCACCAAAGCTGATCTCCGTCTTTCGGGTAATAATCTGCTTGAGAAATCAAAGCCTTTGCGTGCTTTACCAAATGTTCCGCTGCCTTATGCTTTGATGAAATCGGAATAATATCTACCAGACAGTTCCGTGAACGAAAGTGTTTGAAATAAAGAGTCTCAGTTTCTTTACCCTCACAGATAATATAAACGATCGGTTTACGCTTACGCCGCTTAACTTTGTTCGGATCATACTCTTTTTTCGCATCTTACTCATCAGGCATTACCTCCGATAAAAGGGATTGCGCCAAAACGCCCTTGGAGATAACCCTTCCGTACGTTTTCACCTTTTCGTGGCGAAAAAAAAGATGCCAACGAGTAAAGCTCTGTCGCACAAGTCTCATCATTTTTTTCAGCAAACCAGATCTGATCTCTACGGAAGAAGTTCAGGTCGAGCAGCATTGCATCATGTGTTGTAAAGATCAACTGCGCTCCCTTTGTGTTAATGGCCTTATCCTGCACCATTTCAATCAACCGCCTGGTCAGGAGAGGATGAAGACTATCTTCAATTTCATCAACAACTAAAAAAAGAGCTCCGTTTTCAAGTGCCTGCAGCCATCCGCCAATGCGGGCAAAAAAAGTGTTGCGTACCAACAGATTCCTGCTCCATTAAAAGCTGGAAGTATTCTGTTGTGCCGTCCTCGTTAATAATTCTATGTGTTGTCGTAATGACCGGTATTTTACCAGAAGTGTTCTTGATTGTAACATCGGTAATTCCAAGATCGGCGAGCAGCAATTCTTTTAAGATTCGAGCTTTCTTATCATCACCGCTGACAATCTGAGCAACGGTTTCTGATGTGGCGGGCTCTTCATCCATCAGGAAGGTCAACTTTTCCAGGAACCACCGATAAGCATTTTCCGTCTGAGGCAGATTCCAGTCGTTAGAGGATACCAGATAGAGCTTATTGTCCGGTGTTCGATTGCTAAGAGTTACCTGCTCATTTACATTTTCACGGAACTCATATACTCCATTTTCTCTGGAAAAAAATTAAGGCTTCACGACCATTAGGCCAATGATAAAGATATTCTCTGTAAATCTTTTTTTTTTGCATCAAAAGAGAAGCCGTATGTGTAGCGAACTCCCTGAAAAATGAATGTCATCTCAAAGGAAGTAGGTTCCTTTGTTACTCCAAAAAGGGTTCCCAAGGCAGCTTTTGCCCCTTAGAGACTTTTTTGCTGCATTTCCCACAACCAGTTCTTTCATCGTCATCATTGCGTGCAATACATTGCTTTTTCCGGCCGCATTGGCACCGTAAATTGCAAGTACAGGCAACAATGCCTTTTTTCGTCGGGATGAAGCAAATATTCTCTTCGAATGACTTATCCTTAGAGGCTGCAAAGCTGATTACGGCACTGTTCTTTATTGATCTATGATTTTCTACTGTAAACTGAATCAACATAAATGAATACCTCCATCCATTCTCAGTATTCGAGTTTTCAGTCAATATTATAACAGTTAAAAATGCCTGGGTCAATATTTATATCTTGTTTTTGCGGAATTTCTGCAAAAATCGCAATTAAATTTTACGATTGCAATTTCTTCGGGTTTATTCTCTTCTCTCTACATACTTTTTTTTCAGTATGTAAAAGGGCGGCTCACCGCCGCCCTCATCGTTAATATTCTGTGCTCAATAAACCGCAACTCCTGCTGATTTTCATTTACTTTTCGGGTTGTGTCGAATTCTGTTCCTTTCAGTTTCAGAATACCGTCGTTTACCCGAAAAGTCCGGAAAGCAAAGGTACCAACGTGATGCCGATGAGTGCCACACCGCCACCGGCCATGAGCTGTTTTATCCCCAATTAGGTGGTAAAACTCTGCTCGATGGCGGGCGGCGGCGTACAAAAAATCTATATGGTGTTTTTTAAGAGAACCGTCCCGGCGGGACAGGTCAGGCAGTGACCTGTTCCACCTCCGGGATGGGTTTGAGATTAAAATGAATTTCGATAGAAATGTGTCTTGTTTTATCTTCGTCAATGCGTTCATGCACGACGATTTCTTTGATTAAGCGGTTAAGGGTGGCTGCGTCCAGCTCTGTGATGTTGGCATATTCCTGAATGGCTTCCACCCATTGTTTTGCGTCATTGGCAAGCTGGACTTCATCGGACAGCCGCTTTCTGCCCTCGGACACTTTTGCTTTAAGCTCCGCTTGCTCGGTCTGTGTCTTTTCCAGCATGGTGTTGAAGTTCTGTTCACTGATACGCCCTGCAATCATATCTTCATAAAGCCGCATTACCATTTTGTCCAGAACCTCAATCCGTTCCTCGTCCCTTGTAAGGGAGCGTTCCATTGCTTCCCGCTGTTCCCGCTGCTCAGCTTCACAGGTATTGGTCAGGCGGTCAGCAACCGCTTTCCCGTCCATCAGGGCAGCTCTGGCACATTCCCGGATTTTCCGCAGCACATGGCTGTAAAGGGTGTCATAATCAATCCGGTGCTGGGTGCAGTGGTTCTTTCCAAAGGCATTGTAGGTCTTGCAGGAGTAAATCCGCTGGGGATGTTTTGCGTTTGTGTAGCGTATCGTCAGCGACTTCCCACACTCGCCGCATTTTATCAGTCCGGCAAACAGGCTGATTTCATTGGTCTGCCCCGGACGCTGGCGGGATTTCAGCTTGTTCTGCACAATATCAAAGCTCATGCGGTCAATCAGCGGTTCATGCTGTCCCTCCACCACAATCCAGTCCTCCGGTTTCTTTTCCCCAATTGTGCCGATTTTGAAGCGGTAGTCTTTTTTCTGGGAAGCAATCGCCCCGGTGTAGACGGGATTCATCAAAAGGTCTTTGATAACGGAGAAGTCCCACATATACCGCCCGTTTTCCGGGTCTTTCTTTTCCCATTTGGTGCGGGTATTGCGAAGCCCCCGTTCCCGGTTCCACCATGTGGGGCAGGGGATTTTTTCTTCCTCCAGCCGTCTGCGGATATAGTTCGGACCATGACCGTTCAGGGCATATCCGAAAATCAGCCGCACAATCGGGGCGGTTTCCTCGTCAATGAGCAGATGGTTTCTGTCCTCTGGGTCTTTCCGATACCCAAACGGGGCAAGACACCCGGTAAACTGTCCTTTCTGCGCTTTCAGAAGATAAGAGGAATGGACTTTCTTGGAAATATCCTTGCTGTACATCTCGTTCAGGATATTCTTGAACGGGGCAATATCGTTGTTATCCCGCAGGGTGTCGATGCCGTCATTCATGGCAATATAGCGGACACCGTTTCTTGGGAAAAAGTCCTCAATCAAATGCCCGGTTTGCAGATAATTCCGCCCCAATCGGCTGAGGTCTTTCGTGATGACAAGGTTGATTTGCCTGCTGCGCTCAATGGCTCTCAACATTCTCTGTAAATCAGGACGCTCCATATTAAGACCTGTGAAGCCATCGTCCTGATAGACTGCCACAACCTCCCATCCCTGCTTTTCGCAGTATTTTTCCAGCATATCACGCTGGTTTGCGATACTGGCACTTTCGCCTTGCAGGTCATCGTCCTTTGACAGTCTGCAATAGACCGCTGCACGATAGCCCCCGGCAAGTGCCTTTCCGATTGTTCTGTATTCCATTTCGTTCATCATAGCCATTTACCCACACAATCCAGACGGTATCTGGCTCTTTTGAACCTCATCTTCATTATAGCTCATATCTTTCTTTTTAGCAAGATATTCTTTCGTATTTGTCTTTCCATATTTCTGGGAAATCAGGCTGACGAACACATCAGTGGCGTCCAGTTCCCCGTCAAACACCGTTGTAACATGAATCTCTGTTTTGTTTTTTGCCATAGGCAGTTATCCTCCATACATGAAAATAGCCAGACAGAGGGTGTCGGCAACGAAGTCCGGCAACGGGCTTCAAAAGACCTTGCAAACAATCTCAATCTGGCGGTGGTTACTATTTATACTTTTCTTTTATTTTTCTGTTGTTTTGGTTGTTATAAGGGAGAAAAGCCGGAAGTTTCGGGTTTTCCCCGGCAACCGGCTCGGCAACGGGATGGCAACAGGGGGTGCAACGGGCTGTCATTTTCAGAATGGAAGCTCCATCTGTTCTGTGACCTCCACAAAGCCATCCATCGTTTTTTTTCAGACGGGTTGCCGGAGTCCGTTGCCGGGTTTTCTCGCTCCCAGCCCTTTTGTCTGCCGTATTCGGAAAACATTCTTGGATTAGGGAAGTACCGCCAGCGGTCAATGCATTGGTTCATAATCTCGTTGATTTCCCGGATTTCCCATTGCTTCGGCTCGTCAAAGGCATGGTTTAAGGCTTCCTTGTAGAGCTGCTTGGAGCAGACCATGCTCCCGGTGTACTTATCAAGATATGCGCCTGTATCATCCCGGCTTTGGTGTCCTCCGGCATAAAAAATCCCGCTGGTGTTCTTTGAGATACCGCTGCATGGCGGGGCTGAAAGCTAACTTGAACCTGCCGCTTCGGTAAATCTCCATCGCTTCCGCCCACATCTGTTCGATATAGGCTCTGGAAGCAGCTTCGTCCTCCAAAATGTGAACCTCGGCTTGCTCCGGGTACACCATGACCGGGATAAAGCGGCGGTTGCCGGAACGGTCAAGGGGCAGGAAGTCAAGGGCATTGGAAGTGCCGCCAAACACGCACTGACGGGGGCGGTCTGCTGGGTGGGTTTCATAGGGTATCTTGTAAACCTCTTTCTGTCGGCTTAAAAATGACTTGATTTCCTCAATGCTCTTGGCGTTTGCGGTTGCCATCATTTCCGACATTTCGATAATCCAGTGACCTTGCAGCTTACGGTACACATTGTCATCGTCCAGCTTCCGCAAATCATCGGAGAACCACTCGTCCCGGACTGCCAGCAGACGGAAGAAAGTGGACTTGCCAGCCCCCTGACCGCCGACCAGACAGAGCATGATTTCAAACTTACACCCCGGCTGAAAGGCTCGTGAGATTGCACCCAGCAGGAACAGCTTCAACGCTTCATAGGTGTAATCGTCTGCGTCAGCCCCCAGAAAGTGCCGCAGGCAGAAGCGGATTCGCTCTGTCCCGTCCCACACAAGGGACTTAAATAATCCCGGATGGGGTGGTACTTGTTTTCATTCGCCACAATCCCGATGGCATTATCAATCTTTTTCTCATTGGTAAGCCCATAGGTTTCTTCCAGATAGAGAAGCAGATACTTCATATCTGTATCGTTCAGGGCTGTGCTTTCCCTGTGAAAGCCGATGGGCTTTATGATGTCCTTGCGGTCAGTCAGGATGTTGTATGCGATAGCCCCGGAAAGCAGCGGGTCACGCTGGAATACGGTCAGGCAGTTCCGTATGCTCTGACGGACACCGCCTTTCTCGGTAGTTTCCAGCCCCGCCTTGATTTCCTCAATGCTCTGGGGTGGCTGCATGGCGTTCATGGTGTTTTTTAGTTCTTGCTGCGTCTGCGGCTGCAAGCTCTGCCATTCGCTGTTCAAGCTGTATCACATCCTTTCCGTATTCCGTAATCAAAGCCGCTTTTTCCTCTGTTTCCCCGAACAGCAGCACATCCAGCAGATATTCCACATGGGCTTGCTTCTGTAAGGCTTCCACAAACCGGGGATGAAAGACTTCCTCTGGGGAGTGCGGGGCATATTCCTTTCTCCACACTCGGAAGTAGGTGGAGATAATCGGCAAGGATACGGAAGCAATGGTTTTTTTGCTTCCTGAAACTGTTCCTCCGGGGATTTCTGCCGGGACTTGGGCTTTTTGCCTTTCCCGGCGGTTTCCAGTCCTCATAGGCAAGCCCGAAGTCACTCGCCAACTGTGCGGCGGCTTCCTTTTTCCCCAGCCCGTACAGGGCAGCTACAAAATCAATCACATCCCCATCTGCACCACATCCGAAGCAGTGGAAACGCTTGTCCAGCTTCATGCTGGGGGTCTTATCGTTGTGGAACGGGCAGCAAGCCATCCCGTTTCTGTTTACCCGGATTCCGTAATGCTCCGCAGCCTGTCTTGTCGTAACGGACTGCTTCACAGCTTCAAATACATTCAAATCAATTCCTCCTTGTAAAAAAGAAAAGGCACTTATCATTCTCAATCTGAAAATGGCAAGTGCCTGTTAAAGTTCCATATCCTGTTGTTTGTGTTTCGTCTGCGCCGGGGCGTTTTTCTGTGCTCTCTTCTCGTCAGCCTTATCCTGCAAGACTTCTTTGAGGGGCTGCTTCTTGGGCGGCTCTTTGCTTTCCTCTGTGCCGGGTGTGGCTTTCCGTACCCAGTAGCGGATGTCCCACGGCTTCTTCAAATCTTCCTGCACCTCGGTCAACGGTACTTTCAAGTCTGCGATTTCGTCCACAAGCTTCGCCTGTTCCTGCAAAAGCTCCTTTTTCTTTCGTGCTGTCCTTATCGTCCGGGTGCTTGGCAAGGTAGGCACTGGCTTTCTCAAACCGGGCAACCTCCGGGTGTTCCAGCTTGAATTTTTCCTTAGTTTTCTTGAAAAATATCTTCTGGTATTTCTCATAAACGGGCTTACATTCCTTACAGTCCGTCCGGGCGGCAAGGATAGCGTCAATCACGTTGCTGCGGGTTTCCTTTGGCTTCATCTGCTTTCGGTAGTCGGCGGCAGATTTCCCGGACGTTTCTATAAAGTTTTCCAAATCCTCCACGGTGGAAAGTCCCTTTCTCTGGAGATAGGACAGGGCTTCGCTGACTGCCTTTAAGTCTTTGGAAGTCCCCCGGCTTTGTCCCGCCCGTGTCCAGCTGCTCCGTTCTGCCTTTCGTATCTCCATATACTTCATCAGCAGATTGGGAAGAAAGACCGCTTCCTCCGCAGCTTTTTGGGCAAGCAGTTCATTCCGCTTTTCGCTAAGCTCCGCAATCCAGCCTTTGA
>VOFJ01003148.1_pt1 | contig 53705 bp, 48 predicted proteins | sample 5384081 | NCBI WGS metagenome assembly VOFJ01 (sample SAMN12384729, study PRJNA508395) | human gut metagenome | isolation source: healthy gut I | host: Homo sapiens | reverse complement strand
CGATGTTGTTGTTGTTTTTCTGCCCAGGGGGATACCACCGATGACTTGATTACCAAAGCGGCCGAGATCACCAGTGATCCGTCCCACCGCGAAATGGATATGCTGCTGGCCACCGGCGAGCAGATTTCCATCTCGCTGCTGGCCATGGCGCTGCAGGAAATCGGCGTTCCGTCCGTCAGCCTGACCGGCTGGCAGGCCGGCTTCAACACCGACCGCGCTTACACCAAAGCCCGCATTAAGCGCCTGAACACCGAGCGTGTGGAAAGTGAGCTGGCCCGCAACCGCGTGGTAGTTGTAGCTGGTTTCCAGGGACTGAACCGTTCGGATGATATCACCACCCTGGGCCGCGGCGGCAGCGATACTTCCGCCGTTGCCTTGGCAGCCGCTCTGCATGCAGACCGCTGCCAGATCTATACCGATGTGGAAGGTGTGTATACTGCCGACCCGCGCAAGATTCCCAAGGCTACCCGCCTGAAGGAGATCACCTTTGACGAGATGCTGGAACTGGCATCCCTGGGTGCACAGGTGCTCAACAACCGCAGTGTAGAACTTGCCAAAAAGTATGGCGTCGAGCTGGAAGTTCTGTCCAGCATCAATCCGGTGCCCGGCACCGTTGTTAAGGAGGAAACCAAAGTGGAAGGTATGCTGATCAAAGGCGTTGCAAAAGATGAGGACGTCGCTGTTGTTTCGATCCTGGAAGTTCCCGATGTGCCGGGTATGTCCTTCAAGGTGTTCAGCCTGCTGGCACAGAAAAACATCAACGTGGATATCATTCTGCAGTCTTCCGGCAGCGCTGGCTGCAAGGATGTGATCTTTACCTGCTCCAAGGGCGAAGCTGAAACCGCTCGTGCAGTGCTGGAATCCAACAAGACCCGCTTTGGCACTGATAAGATCACCGTCCAACAATGACTGCGCCAAGGTCAGCATTGTCGGTGCCGGTATGCAGAGCCACCCTGGCACGGCTTCCACCATGTTTGAAGCTCTCTACAGCCAGAACATCAACATCCATATGATCTCTACCAGCGAGATCAAGATCAGCGTGATCATTGATAAAGCCGATGCTGACCGTGCTGTTGCCGCCATCCATGATGCTTTCATCCAGTAAGCGGTAATATCCATCTGGTGTAAAAAGTTTACAAGTTTCAGCCCCTGCCGCCCGGCGGGGGGCTGTTGCCATATCCGGTACGGAATGGTATAATCAAACGCACAGCCGGGTGGGAATCATTCCCGCAAGCCCGGTTGTGCCCAATGTATTCTGCTGCAAAGGAGGTAACATATGGAATATATGGACGAAACCACCCTTGCCCACAAACACACCAGCCCGTGGCTGATTGCGTTCCGGATCATTTTTACCATTGCGCTGGTTTGGTGCATTCTGTTTATCTTTCATAACTCGCTGGAACCAGCTCCATCTCGTCGGCCCGCAGCCATGAGGTCATGCAAAAAATCAATGCCATCCTGGCACATCTCAATATCGGCCCGCTGAGCGAACATGTTGTGCGCAAGCTGGCGCATTTTTCAGAGTTCACGCTGGAAGGCTTTCTGCTTATGCTCTGCCTGCGGGTTTATACCCGCCGTTTTGTGCGCCATGTCAGCTGGCCCATGCTGGGCGGCATGGCGACCGCGCTGCTGGATGAAACCATCCAGCTGTATGTGCCGGGCCGCACTTCGTCTGTGCGGGATGTGTGGATCGACTTCGGCGGTGTGATTGCCGGTTTGTTCGTGGCCCTGCTGTTGCTGCTCATCGTGCGCGGGCTGACCTCTTTCCACGCCATGAAAAAAGAAAACCGCCGCCTGCGTGCCGAACGGGCCGAGCTGCTGCGCCAGCAGCGCGCCGACCGGATCAACACAGCGGATGACCGTCCCGAAAGCCCAGATAGGAGAGAATATTTATGACAGAACAACAGGCGATTGAAGCCCTGCACGCCCTGCCGCGCCTGCCCCGCAGCGGCGCATCCCTGGAGCGTATGCAGGCACTGCTGGACCACCTTGGAAACCCGGAAAAGCAGTTTAAGTGCATCCATATTGCGGGCACCAACGGCAAGGGGACCCTTGCCGCTATGACATCTTCTATCCTGACCCATGCGGGCTACAAAACGGGCCTTACCATCAGTCCGTATGTTCTCAATTTTCGGGAGCGTTTTCAGATCAATGGACAGATGATGTCCCCGCGCACCCTGGCCGGCCTGACCCGGAAAGTGCTGGATGCTGCCGATGCCATCATCGCTGAGGGCGGGGAAGGCCCGGTGGAGTTTGAAGCCGTTACCGCCATTGCTTTCCTCTGGTTTGCCCGCCAGAAGTGTGATTTTGCCGTGGTGGAAACCGGCCTTGGCGGCCGCTATGACGCCACCAATGTCATCCCCGCGCCGCTGGTTGCGGCCATTACCCGCATCGGCATGGATCATACCGAAATTTTGGGCGATACCCTTGCCGAGATCGCCGCCGAAAAAGCCGGTATCATCAAAGAGGGTAGCGTGGTTGTCTGCTACCCCGAGCAGCCGGAGGAGGCCATGGGCCCGCTGCTGACCGCCGCGGCCAACGCGCATACCTCGCTGGTGGTGCCGGATACCGCCGATTTGCAGCAGCTCAAGTGCCGCCCGCTGGAAAATTATGTTGATTACGGCGGCTATCGTGCTCTGCTGCAATTCCCCGGCAAGCATCAGGCCAACCATGCCGCTATGGCGGTGGAAATTGCCCTGGCCCTCTGGCGGGAATACCATTACGAGATCCCCGATGAAGCGATTGAAACCGGTCTGCGGGATGCCAAAATGCCCGCACGGATCGAGGTCATGCGCCGCCACCCGTTGCTGCTGCTGGATGGCTGCCACAATGCCGATGGCACCGCAGCCCTTGCTGCAACTCTGAAAGAAGCCGGATATGACGGCAACCTTGTGGCGGTCCTTGGCCTGCTGAAAGATAAGGATCACAGCAAAATGCTGGAAAACCTGGCCCCCTGTTTTGAGAAGGTCTTTACCGTCACGCTGGATAGCCCCCGCGCCATGACGGCAGAAGAACTGGAGGAGGAAGCCAAGTACCATATGGATGCCGAAGCCGCCCCCAGCGTGGCAAAGGCCATCCGCCTTGCGGTGGATTACGCCGATGAAAACAACCTGGCTGGTGTGGTGGTGTGCGGCAGCCTTTACCTTGCTGCTCAGGCCCGTCCGCTGCTGCTCAAAGAAGCGGAAAAGTAACCCCAATTCCAACAAAATATGCGCACAGCGCCCTGTATACTGGGAACATACCCCAGCAGCAGGGCGCTTTTTGCTGCTATTACCAAAAATGAAAGAGGTGGACAACCCCCTTGGCGAAAGTTTGTTTTGTTCCGGCGCAGGGAACATTGGCGGCTTACCTGACCGGTGAGATCGACCACCATGCCGCGCAGGCCCTACGGCGTGAAATTGATGCGCAGATCGATGCCCGCATGCCGGAATTGCTGACGATGGATTTTTCCGGCGTTACTTTTATGGATTCCTCCGGTGTGGGGCTGATTCTGGGCCGCGGGCGCCAGATGTCCGGCCTGGGTGGGCGGCTTGTTGTGCAAAACGCACCGGATACCGTGCGCCGCATGCTGGACCTGGCGCATATCCATTACGTTTGATCGTGGGGGAGGTCACATCATGAAAATGCTGAATCAGGTCAAAATGACCTTTGCGAGCCGCAGCGTCAACGAAAGTTTTTCCCGTGCGGCACTTGCGGCGTTTCTGGCCCAGGCGGACCCCACCGTGCCGCAGCTGGCAGATATCAAAACGGCCGTGTCAGAAGCTGTCACCAACTGCATCGTCCATGCCTATCCGGATACCGTCGGCCCCATTACGATGACGGCTGTTTTGTATGAGGGCGGCAATGTGCGCATTACCATATCGGATAAAGGCGTTGGTATCCCGGACGTTGCCAAGGCAATGGAGCCAATGTATACCACCGGCAACCCGGACGAGCGCGCGGGCCTGGGTTTTGCGGTAATGCAGAGCTTTATGGATCGGGTCCATGTATCCTCTGCGCCGGGACGGGGAACACGCGTTACCATGAGCCGTCACCTGGATTCCCGGTGAGTTTTGGCGTGTGCGCTCCTACATAGGGCAGAATCAGCCAGTACAGCAGAGTGGAATCTGTTGACCGTTGCGGATATGCCCGCTAAAACCGGAACGAATCAGCGCCTAGTGGCAGGGCAGACGTTCGTTCCCGATTGCAGGGAGGCAGCTGATATGGCAACCGCAAATCCCACCGCACTTTTTACCACATTACCGCGCACGGAGTTCATCCAGAAAAACCTTGGCCTTGTACATTCCTGTGCTGGCCGCTTTACAGGCCGCGGCATCGAATACGAAGAATTGTATTCGGCGGGCTGCCTGGGGCTTGTCAAAGCGTGCGATGGGTTTGACCCGGACCGCGGGGTCTGTTTCTCCACCTATGCGGTGCCGGTCATCTTGGGTGAGATCAAAAAGCTGTTCCGGGACGGGGGAACTGTTAAGGTCAGCCGTTCGATCAAAGAACTTGGATTAAAAGTGACAGCGGAACGGGAACGCCTGATGAAGCTGACCGGCGCAGAGCCAACCGTGGCACAGCTGGCACAAAACCTGGGGGCAACGCCGGAGCAGGTGGCGGTATCCATTCAGGCTGCTATGCCGGTTGTCTCCCCTGACCCCGGCGGATGATGAGGACGGAACAAGAGAATGGGATATCCCGGTGGATTCACCGGAAGAAGTATTGGCGGAACGGATCAGTTTGGCGGAAATATTGAAACGACTGAATGAATCCGACCGGCAGCTCATCTGCCTGCGCTTTTATGCGGGCAAAACCCAAAGTAAAACGGCACAAATCCTTGGTACTACCCAGGTACAGATATCGCGCCGCGAACGAAAGATTTTGAAATGGATGCGCAAAGAGCTGACAAAGAAGCGAATAAGAAAACACAAAATGATGGCTGTTTTTCCAATTCGAGCCATAAAAACTGTGCGATTCGACAAAGGTATGACTTCTGCACGTTTTGCCCTTGACGATGACACTTGCATGTGCTAAAATAACACCACTTTGAATAGCACAGGCGATATCCAATAGGGGACGCCTGGCTGGACAAAGCAGCATCAGAAAATTTGGAAAAACATCAAAAAAGCTGTTGACAAACCAAACCTGATGTGGTATCCTAGTGAAGCTGTCCGAAAGACAGCGGCTGGTTGAAAAGATTGCTTAAGAAAATTTCAAAAAAGTACTTGACAAACAGGACTTGATGAAGTAAAATAAACAAGCTGTTTCAAACAGCGCAGGACCTTGAAAATTGAACAATACTGAAACTTGTGGAACCTTAAACGTGATGGAAAATCACGAAAAACAATTCCAAAGCCGAGAGATCGGCAAACAAGTAATTCATACAGGACGCAAGCGATTGTGTTCTGAGTGAAGATGATTTAACACTTTATGAGTGATAAATACCATTTATAAAGAGTTTGATCCTGGCTCAGGACGAACGCTGGCGGCGCGCCTAACACATGCAAGTCGAACGGAGCTTAGAGAGTTTGCTTTTTAAGCTTAGTGGCGAACGGGTGAGTAACGCGTGAGTAACCTGCCCTAGAGTGGGGGACAACAGTTGGAAACGACTGCTAATACCGCATAAGCCCACGGTACCGCATGGTACTGAGGGAAAAGGACTTATTCGCTTTTAGGATGGACTCGCGTCCAATTAGCTAGTTGGTGAGGTAACGGCCCACCAAGGCGACGATTGGTAGCCGGACTGAGAGGTTGAACGGCCACATTGGGACTGAGACACGGCCCAGACTCCTACGGAGGCAGCAGTGGGGGATATTGCACAATGGGGAAACCCTGATGCAGCGACGCCGCGTGGAGGAAGAAGGTTTTTCGGATTGTAAACTCCTGTTGTTGGGGACGATAATGACGGTACCCAACAAGAAAGCACCGGCTAACTACGTGCCAGCAGCCGCGGTAAAACGTAGGGTGCAAGCGTTGTCCGGAATTACTGGGTGTAAAGGGAGCGCAGGCGGGAAGACAAGTTGGAAGTGAAAACCATGGGCTCAACCCATGAATTGCTTTCAAAAACTGTTTTTCTTGAGTAGTGCAGAGGTAGGCGGAATTCCCGGTGTAACGGTGGAATGTGTAGATATCGGGAGGAACACCAGTGGCGAAGGCGGCCTGCTGGGCACCAACTGACGCTGAGGCTCGAAAGCATGGGTAGCAAACAGGATTAGATACCCTGGTAGTCCATGCCGTAAACGATGATTACTAGGTGTTGGGGGATTGACCCCCTCAGTGCCGCAGTTAACACAATAAGTAATCCACCTGGGGAGGACGACCGCAAGGTTGAAACTCAAAGGAATTGACGGGGCCCGCACAAGCAGTGGAGTATGTGGTTTAATTCGAAGCAACGCGAAGAACTCCTTACCAGGTCTTGACATCCGATGCATAGCACAGAGATGTGTGAAATCCTTCGGGACATCGAGACAGGTGGTGCATGGTTGTCGTCAGCTCGTGTCGTGAGATGTTGGGTTAAGTCCCGCAACGAGCGCAACCCTTATTGCCAGTTACTACGTTAAGAGGACTCTGGCGAGACTGCCGTTGACAAAACGGAGGAAGGTGGGGATGACGTCAAATCATCATGCCCTTTATGACCTGGGCTACACACGTACTACAATGGCGTTAAACAAAGAGAAGCAAGACCGCGAGGTGGAGCAAAACTCAAAAACAACGTCTCAGTTCAGATTGCAGGCTGCAACTCGCCTGCATGAAGTCGGAATTGCTAGTAATCGCGGATCAGCATGCCGCGGTGAATACGTTCCCGGGCCTTGTACACACCGCCCGTCACACCATGAGAGCCGGGGGGACCCGAAGTCGATAGTCTAACCGCAAGGAGGACGTCGCCGAAGGTAAAACTGGTGATTGGGGTGAAGTCGTAACAAGGTAGCCGTATCGGAAGGTGCGGCTGGATCACCTCCTTTCTAGGGAGTCAGACGGAAGATCTAGCTGGTCTAGATGTTTCGGACAGGTTAAAGTAAGTTTCAGTTATTGTTCAATTTTGAGGGCCTTGCAAAAGGAACCTCAAGTAAGACGAAGAAGCGACACCCGATCGCGATGGCGTGGGGGTATAGCTCAGTTGGGAGAGCACCTGCTTTGCAAGCAGGGGGTCAAGGGTTCGAATCCCTTTATCTCCACCATTTGGGCTGATAGCTCAGCTGGTTAGAGCACTCGGCTGATAACCGAGAGGTCGATGGTTCGAGTCCATTTCAGCCCACCACAGGGTTCACCTAGTGATGGGGGAACCCACAAAGTCTTACGACATGTACCTTGAAAACTGAATATAGAACTGCGAAATAAGATTTTGATCAGAGTCTAGCGATAGACGAAGATCCCCAAGTAAAATTAATTAGCTAACTGATAAAGAAGTTAGGGGAACAATTTCACCAAGCGGTAAAAAATCTTGTTGGCAAATGGAGAATCAATTGAGAAAACGGTCAAGCTAAAAAGGGCGCAAGGTGAATGCCTTGGCACTGGGAGCCGATGAAAGACGTGGTAAGCTGCGAAAAGCTTCGGGGAGGAGCAAACATCCATTGATCCGGAGATATCTGAATGGGGCAACCCAATGGAGTTCATACTCCATTATCCAATACTGAATCCATAGGTATTGGAAGGGAACCGCCTGAACTGAAACATCTAAGTAGGGCGAGGAAGAGACATCAAATGAGATTCCGTAAGTAGTGGCGAGCGAACGCGGAAGAGGGCAAACCGAGAGGAGAAATCCTTTCGGGGTACGGACTGCTTTTAAGACTGGAAGAGTTAACAGAATGGCATGGGAAGGCCAACCGAAGAGTGTGAGAGTCACGTAAGTAAAAATTCTGACAGCTGCGCAGGATCCAGAGTACGGCCAGACACGTGAAACCTGGTCGGAACATGGGGGACCACCCTCCAACCCTAAATACTACCCAGTGACCGATAGCGTATAGTACTGTGAAGGAAAGGTGAAAAGGACCCCGGGAGGGGAGTGAAAGAGAACCTGAAACCTTGTGCCTACAAGCACATAGAGCCCGTCAAAGGGTGATATGGTACTTTTGTAGAACGGTCCGGCGAGCGATTGTACGTTGCGAGCTTAAGGTCTTAAGGACTGGAGGCGTAGCGAGAGCGAGTCTAAACAGGGCGTTTAGTAGCGTGCAATGGGCCCGAAACCGGGTGACCTACCCATGATCAGGCTGAAGTGAAAGTAAAATTTCATGGAGGGCCGAACCGACCTCCGTTGAAAAGGCGGCGGATGAATTGTGGGTAGCGGAGAAATTCCAATCGAACTCGGAGATAGCTGGTTCTCCCCGAAATAGCTTTAGGGCTAGCCTCATGTTAGATATCCGGAGGTAAAGCACTGAATGGCCTAGCGTCCGAGAGGATAGCGAAGCCTATCAAACTAAGAATGCCGGAATATTGATGCATGGGAGTCAGACAGTGTGAGATAAATCTCATTGTCAAGAGGGAAACAGTCCAGATCTACAGCTAAGGTCCCAAATTGTATCTAAGTGGAAAACGATGTGGAAATACGCAGACAACCAGGATGTTGGCTCAGAAGCAGCCACTCATTTAAAGAGTGCGTAATAGCTCACTAGTCGAGTGCCCCTGCGCCGAAAATGTAACGGGGCTAAGATACAAACCGAAGCTTAGGCTGCATACGTAAAGTATGCGGGGTAGGGGAGCGTTGTGTAAGCGGAGAAACGATAGCGTAAGCGGTCGTGGAGTTTACAGAAGTGTGAATGCCGGAATGAGTAGCGCGAATGATGTGAGAATCATCATGGCCGGAAACCTCAGGTTTTTGGAGGAAGGTTCGTCCGCTCCAAGTTAGCCGGGAGCTAAGGTGAGGCCGAAAGGCGTAGCCGATGCACATACGGTAGAGATTCCGTAGCCGCCGAAAGATTTAAGCAGGGGGACACTTTTGAAGGTTGGAGCCAGGTGTTGGTTCTGGTAGAGATCGAGGGAAATTAGTACCGAAGTCCGGCTGGATAAGAGGCGAGAAAAGCTGCGTGTATATCTAAGGTGCCCGTACCGCAAACCGACACAGGTAGGTAGGAAGAAGATTCTAAGGCCAACGGGAGAAGGGTTGTTAAGGAACTCGGCAAGTTGACCCCGTAACTTCGGGAGAAGGGGTGCTCATGAAAGTGAGCCGCAGAGAATAGGTCCAGGCAACTGTTTAGCAAAAACACAGGTTTGTGCTAAATCGAAAGATGACGTATACGAGCTGACGCCTGCCCGGTGCTGGAAGGTTAAAAGGAGATGTGCAAGCATTGAATTGAAGCCCCAGTGAACGGCGGCCGTAACTATAACGGTCCTAAGGTAGCGAAATTCCTTGTCAGGTAAGTTCTGACCCGCACGAAAGGCGTAATGATCTGGGCACTGTCTCAACAGCCCGCCCGGCGAAATTGTAGTACCGGTGAAGATGCCGGTTACCCGCGACAAGACGGAAAGACCCCATGGAGCTTTACTGTAGCCTAATATTGGGTTTCGGTGTTGCATGCACAGGATAGATGGGACACTGGGAAGCAAGGGCTTTGGCCTTTGTGGAGTGGACGTTGGGATACCATCCTTGCGACATTGGAATTCTAACCTGCGCCCTTGAATCAGGGCGGGGGACATTGTTAGGTGGGCAGTTTGACTGGGGCGGTCGCCTCCTAAAGAGTAGCGGAGGCGTTCAAAGGTTGGCTCGGTCTGGACGGAAACCAGATGATTGAGTGCAAACGCAAAAACGAGCCTGACTGCGAGACTGACGGGTCGAGCAGAGACGAAAGTCGGAGTTAGTGATCCGGTGGTATGTGAGTGGAAATGCCATCGCTCAACGGATAAAAGTTACCCTGGGGATAACAGGCTGATCTCCCCAAGAGTCCACATCGACGGGGAGGTTTGGCACCTTCGATGTCGGCTCATCGCATCCTGGGGCTGTATTCGGTCCCAAGGGTTTGGCTGTTCGCCAATTAAAGCGGTACGCGAGCTGGGTTCAGAACGTCGTGAGACAGTTCGGTCCCCTATCTGTCGTGGGCGCAGGATATTTGAAAGGCGCTGTCCCTAGTACGAGAGGACCGGGATGGACGCACCTCTGGTGCACCAGTTGTCACGCCAGTGGCACAGCTGGGCAGCTATGTGCGGATCGGATAAACGCTGAAAGCATCTAAGCGTGAAGCCGGCCTTAAGATAAGATATCCCACTGAGTCAATCAGGTAAGACCCCTTGAAGACTACAAGGTTGATAGGCACACAGTGTAAGCGGAGTGATCCGTTCAGCTAGCGTGTACTAATAGGTCGAGGGCTTGACCCCATCTTGATCAGATACTCTATTTGCTAAGAAAGCAGTTCGATATTCAGTTTTGAGGGTACATCCTCAAGAAAAAGAGAAGCATGACAAGCGCCATGTGAGATGGCCGGTGTCGATGACGGTGAGGTTCCACCTGTTCCCATTCCGAACACAGAAGTTAAGCTCACTTGTGCCGAAGATAGTTGGCTGGAAACGGCCTGTGAAAATAGGTAGATGCCGGCTTCTCTTTTTTATTATGGCCCGTTGGTCAAGCGGTTAAGACAGCGGCCTCTCACGCCGTTAACGTGGGTTCGATTCCCGCACGGGTCACCAGGAAGAGCACCATAGCGTAAGCTAAGGTGCTTTTTTAGTATGTCTAAAACCACTCGCTAGGCGAGTGGTTCGATAAAGATTATATCGATGAGTAATGAAACTCAAACGAAGGATTTTGGAATAGTACCAGTGGGGGAATTCCAGACTGGGTTATTGGCGTATCGCCGGTAGTCCTGTATTAAAGGGTTCCATTACAAACGCAAGACTCGCAGCAGCAGGATATTTTAGTATCCTCCGCTACTACGAGTCCTTGCATTTATGCGGTTGAACCGCCGTGTATTACCGGTCGGTACGCACGGTGGTGTGAGGTCGGCTCTTTAGTTAAGAGAGCCTCCTACGCGATTCTTTTAGGTAAAAAGCAAACAAACAGAACACTTCATTCAAATGCATATAGCGGCTATTTATTTCATACAGAGACAAATAGCGGCACAGAACAGATATAATAAAAGAAGCTATAAAAAAAGCAGGTATTCACGTGGAGGACGATATCGTTTCTACATGAACACCTGCTTTTTATTTATTATTTACTGGTGGAATAAATAGTGGTAGCCAAGTATTCATCACTGACCCAACCATAAATCCCATTGTAATATACAACAACCCAGTCAGGCACATTGCTGCTATAGCCGCATTCCCATACGATGGTACCGTAGGGGATATTATCCATTTTTTCATAATTTGTACCGGGACCTTTACGCATAACCAGCCCATGATCAGCAGTGGTGTAGGTACAAAGGCTATCAATTCGGCTAAGCGTTACATCTGGTGCAACGCATCCATCCGCGGCAGAATAATGTCGGCATTGTTTTCGATATAATCCTGTACTTGCAGCAAGCCCCAAAGGCCATTCTGTTTTGCCCATACGCAGCCATCGCGCGCGGGGGCTAAATCTTCATATTGCCCAGCGGAAATTATCTCATTGCCGTAAACATCCAGGACCAGCTTTTGTCCGGATTGATTTTTCACAACTACCATGTCAGATAAGTCTGCGTAAGGATATTCAACAGTTTCGTTCATGATGGACAAACTCATCTGCGGCTGATAAATGCAGGGGGATTACTAAAGCACCGCTTTGGTCGCAATATCCCCAGTTACCGGCTGCATCCTTTACCGCGATTAAAGATTCACCGGTCATGCAGGCATCCTGGTAGTCGAAATCGGTTAAAATTGTACCGTTTTTATCCGCAACGGCAAAAAGGTGCAGAATTGTCAACAAGATAACCGGCATATTCATCATCCCAAATGCCTTGCTGGATGCCAACCAAATCAGGAGCATACACCTGTGTTCGATGGGCGTGCCACTAAATGTATAGACACCAATAGCAGAACGATAAATCTGGCTGTCACCTAAAATCCACTGGATGCCATACCCGCCGTGCCCGCCCAGCATGGTTGTAAAAAGGCATTTGTTGGGCAACCAGCTCCTGGTTAATCTGTTCTTCCAGGGCATTCAGCTTCTGGTAATCGTATGTATCATCTACCCCAATGGAGAGCTCCTGCTCACCATACAGGTACAGATGCTTTCTGACAAATCTTCCAGAAAAGCATTACAGTTGGCAGCATTAAACAGGCTCCAGCGTTCGCCCTTGCGCACAGCGTACAGATTTCGGGCAGCGGCGTAACCGGCAGTGTGGGTTTCGCGGGAGAAGAGAGGAATCATCTCGTCAAAATCATATTGCGGCGGTAACTTCCAGTTGGCATTGCTAGTGGATGGTATAGCTGTGGCAACAGCTTCACTGGTCGGGGAAAGAGCAGCGGAGGAAGCAGGTTTATTTTCTGGCGCTGCAGCACAAGCGGTAAGCATTATTGTGGTGATAACACTGGCAAAAATGAGAATAACTTCCTTTTCATGGCTTTTCACTCCTTGCGTAAATGATTTTTCGGTAAGATGAAGAAGTAATATAAGAAAGTGAATTCATAAACCCTATAATATCTTATTTTATCAAAAATATCTGCTAATGGGAATAGCTAACAATTCTACATGGATAAATTTGGATAGTATGACAAAGATTGCAGAACTGGAGTGAAAGTCCGAATTATGGGATGAGTGATCTGCTATAATAGAGAAAAAGCAAAACAGAAGGGAGTTTGATTATGCACCAGGAGAAAAAGATGCTGGCTCATATCAGTGAAGACGGAACCCGCGTCCAAACGGTAGCGGACCATTTGCAGGGAACGGCAGTCCTATGTGGGCAATTTGCAGCAGCCTTTGATGCCCAGCAACAGGGAACTTGGCTTGGATTACTGCATGATATTGGTAAATATAGTACAGAGTTTCAAAAGCGCGCCTGCAAGGTGGAGAGAAAGTGGATCACTCAACGGATGGTGCACAGGTGGCTGCCCGATATGGTCAAATCCCACTGGCTTTTTTTGCGATTGCGGGACACCATAGCGGCCTGCCGGATGGAGGAGGCCGAAGCGATACCGCGCAGGATGCGACAATGTTTGGGCGATTCAAAAAGAGCGTTGAACCCTATACCCAATGGACGAATGAGATTAAACTGCCGTCCATACCGCCTCAGCCGGAAATGATGAAGGAAAATCGTTTTACACAGGCATTTTATACCCGGATGTTGTATTCCTGCCTGGTCGATGCGGACTATCTGGATACGGAAAACTTTATGAGCAGCCCTAAACCGCGCGGACAAGGCCAGACAATGGATGAACTGCTGAAAAGGTTGAACCAATATACCGCAAAATGGAGCCATCCCCAGGGAACCTTGAATCAGCGCCGCAGTTCAATTTTGAGTGCCTGTACAACGGCAGGGCAAACAGGGCGGCGCGGCCTTTATTCCCTGACCGTTCCTACAGGCGGGGGAAAAACGGTAGCGTCATTGGCATTTGCGCTTTCGCTAACTGTAAAGAACCATATGGACCGGGTTATTTATGTGATCCCTTATACATCCATTATTGACCAGACCGCGGATGTGTTTTCGGAAATATTAGGAGCAGAAAATGTTTTGGAACACCATTCAGGGGTGGACTACTCTGCCAAGGAAGATGATGAGCCGGCAGCCTACCGCAAAGCATTGGCGGCGGAAAACTGGGATGCTCCGGTGATCGTGACAACTGCCGTGCAATTCTTTGAATCACTTTACGGCAACCATGCGTCACAATGCCGTAAATTACATAACATTGCAAATAGCGTGGTCATTTTTTGACGAAGCACAAAACCTGCCGGTTCCTTATTTGCGCCCCTGCGTTGCGGCAATCGCGCAGCTGGTACAGCATTACCGCGCAGCAGCGGTGCTTTGCACGGCCACACAACCAGCTTTGCAGCCCTTTGTTTGATGAACTGGCGCCTGGGCTGCAGATGACGGAACTTTGCCCACATCCCAAAGAGCAATATCAGGCATTCCGGCGTACAACGCTAAAAATGCGCGGAGAGTTGGAACAAAGCCAGCTTGGCGCAGAACTGGCAGCGCAGGAACAAGTGCTGTGTATTGTAAACCGGAGCAAAACAGCACAGGAATTATACAATAACCTGCCCAAAGAGGGCAGCTACTGCCTGACAACATTGCTATACCCAGCCCATCGCAAACAGTTATTGCAGGAAATCCGGGAACGCTTAAAAGATGGGCTGCCCTGCCGTGTGATATCAACTTCTTTGATCGAAGCGGGTGTTGATGTGGATTTCCCGGCTGTGTACCGCGAGGAAGCAGGTTTGGATTCCATTTTGCAGGCGGCGGGGCGCTGCAATCGAGAGGGAAGACGCCCGGCGGAGCAGAGCTTGGTACAGATTTTTTACATTGGAAGGGCAGCATGTACCGCGCATGCTGGAACAGAATGTATCCGCAACGCAAAGCGTCCTGAAAAAATATGCAGATCTGGCATCTCTGGAAGCAATCGAAACATACTTTCTGTTTTACCGTACCTTAAAAGGAGATAAAAAGACTGGATGAACAGCAAATTCTGCAAGGGTTCGAGCAGGATATGGAAGGGCGCATTTTCCCCTTTGCAACAGCGGCAGAGAGGTTCCGCTTAATTGAAACACCTGCCGTGACCGTATACATTCCCCAAGGGAAAGGGGAACATTTGCTTGCACAATTGCGTGCAGGAGAGGTGAGCAAAACTTTGTTCCGTCAACTGGGGCAATATGGTGTTCCGGTTTACCCGGAACATCTGAAAACGCTGGAGAATGCCGGGGCGGTTTGCCAAATCAGTGAAGGCATATGGGAATTAACGGACGGAAGCCTTTATGATAACAACACGGGCCTTGCTATGGAAGCTGAAACGGGAGAAGCCTGGTTTGCATAAAGCAAAAACGGCAGGGAGCCTGCCCCTGCCGTTCTTGTGCGATAAAAAGTAAAATCAACTATTTCTATCCACGGCATAAGCTGCCGACACAATTTATTATAAAAAGAAAACCGAATGAAAAGCAAACAAAAAGTATACATGATAAAAGGATTGACATTTGGTGCCAAGTAGCGTATATTGAAACTATAGCAAAAATATAAATTAAAAACAACTGAAAATAGAAATGCAAAGGAGTTGATGCAGATGATCCAGCTGGAAGTATGGGGGAATTATGCTTTGCTCTCGAGGCCTGAGCTAAAAAGTCGAAAGGGTTTCATATGAAGTCCTCACCCCTTCCGCGGCACGCGGCATAGTAGAAGCAATCTATTACCACCCCGGCTTACGGTGGAAAATCCGGAAAAATCTATGTTATGAACCCAATCCGCTTTACCAACATCCGTCGGAACGAAGTAAAAAGCAAAATTCTTTGTTCCGACGTACGCAGCGCGATGCAGGGAACAGGGAAAGAGCTTTACCTTGCCACGCCCCAGCAGATCGTTCAGCGTGCAGCCATGGTGTTGCAGGACGTTCATTATGTGATTGAGGCAGAATTTGAGATGACTGACCGTGCGGCACCGAGCGACAATCCGGGAAAGTTCCAGGATATTGTTACCCGGCGCATGTCCAGGGGTCAGTGCTTTCATACCCCTTATTTTGGGTGCCGTGAATTTCCTGCCGCATTCCGCGCATGGCCCGGCGGGCCAATCCCGACCATTGAGGAAACACGGGATTTGGGATTCATGATATATGACTTTAACTACACTGATCCGCAGAACATAACCCCGATGTATTTCCATGCAAAATTGGAACATGGTGTGTTGAATGTGGCAGACTGCGAGGTGTACCGATGATTTTACAGGCTTTGGTACAATACTATGAAGATTTGCTGGCCAATGGCAAAATCACGCGCCCCGGTTGGACAAGCGCAAAAGTCAGTTGGGCTTTGGAACTGGATGAAAACGGCCAACTGATGGCATTTGCACCCTTGCAGCAAGAGGAAAAGCGCGGTAAAAAAACAGTGCTTGCTCCATGTCAGCTGCAAGTTCCGGAACAGGTTAAACGCTCTAGTGGTGTGGCAGCCAATTTTTTGTGTGATAACAGTGCTTACATGCTCGGCATTGACGGAAAAGGCAAACCGGAGCGTGCAATGCAGTGCTTTGCCGCTGCAAAGGAGCTGCATCTTGCCATTTTACAAAATGTTCCCGGTCAGGCGGCACAGGCAGTGCGGAACTTTTTTATAAACTGGGACCCCAAGGCGGCGGAGCAGAATCCAGCGCTGGAACAAAGTCTCAAGGAACTTTACAAGGGTGGCAATCTGGTATTTCTGATTCGGGAAAACTATGTTCAGGACGATCCGGAAATACAGGAAGCCTGGCAGCGGCAGTGTGATAAGAACACGGATGCACCGGAAATCCGATGCCTGGTTACAGGGCAAAAGGCACCGCTTGCCCGCCTGCACCCGGCGATTAAAGGCGTGACTGGGGCACAGTCTTCCGGCGCATCGATTGTTTCTTTTTTAATGCGGACGCTTTTTGCTCATACGGACATGAACAGGGGGGCAATGCGCCGGTTGGCAGTTATGCGGCCTTTGCCTATGCACAGGCATTAAACTATCTGCTGGCAGACAGGGAACATGTTCAGCGCGTGGGCGATACCACCATTGTCTGCTGGGCAGCAGGTGGTGAGACCGCCTACCAGCAGGTAGCAATGGATGCATTGTTTGCCATGGATGCGCCTGTCAGCGAAAGCGATGTGCGAAATGCAGTGGACAAGCTGGTCCATGGACAGAGTGTAGAGTGGCAGAACGTGACACTTGACCCACAAAGGCACTTTTATGTGCTTGGCTTGGCCCCTAATGCGGCGCGCCTCTCGGTTCGCTTTTTCTGGCAGGATACATTTCAAACGCTGCTTGATAATGTGCAGAAGCATTATGACCGCTTAGAGATTGTGCGCCCCGCTTATGATAAATTCCCGCAGCTGGGGGGTGTATTGGCTGCTGCAGGAAACCGTCAACACCAATTCCCGCAGCCCATCGGCAGCACCGCAGCTGGCGGGCGATGTTCTGCGTGCAATCCTGAATAATACAAGGTACCCGGCAACCCTGCTGGATGGCGTTATGATGCGTATCCGCGCAGAGCAAAAAGTAACACGCGGCCGTGCCGCTATTATAAAAGCATACTACTGGCGTAATGAAGATCCCCGTTGCCCAAAGGAGGTATTAACCGTGGAAAATAACAAAAACCAATTATCAACCGTATGTTATGGGTCAGCTTTTTGCTGTGCTGGAAGCAATCCAGATGGCGGTAAACCCGGATATCAATACAACCATCAAAGACCGCTATTTTAATGCGGCGGCATCCACCCCAGCTACTGTATTCCCGACAATTCTGATGCTGGCACAAAAGCATATGCAAAAAATGAGCAAAGCGCAAAAGATTTATTACGATAAGCAGATCGCAGCCTTGGCAGGCGGAAAACTGGAAGGAAGCTTTCCCGCACGGCTGACCTTGCCGGAACAAGGCTCTTTTATTCTCGGCTATTATCATCAAACACAGGAACGCTATACAAAGAAAGTGGAGGAATAACAATGGCACAGGCAATCAAAAACCGGTATGATTTTGTAATTCTGTTTGACGTTGAAAACGGAAATCCGAACGGCGATCCGGATGCAGGCAACATGCCGCGCGTTGACCCGGAAACGGGATATGGCATTGTTACAGATGTCTGCTTGAAGCGTAAGATTCGCAACTATGTCGAAGTGGCCAAAGAAGATGAAGCAGGATACCAGATTTACATTAAAGATCAGGTCCCCCTGAACCGCAGCGATAAAAAAAGCACTCGAATACTTGGGCATTGATGCTGATGCCAAGGATGCCCTGAAAGTCGCCAAGAAAGGTGACCCGGAGTTGGACCGTAAAATCCGGGACTTTATGTGCCAGAACTTTTATGATATCCGCACATTTGGCGCCGTTATGACAACCTTTGTAAAAGGCGCATTGAACTGTGGGCAGGTGCGTGGCCCGGTTCAGTTGAGCTTTGCACGCTCGGTAGACCCTGTTCTCCCGCAGGAAGTGACCATTACCCGTATTGCCATTACGACCGAAGCGGATGCAGAGCGAAAAGGCACTGAGATGGGCCGCAAGTATGTGATACCGTATGGTTTGTACCGTGCAGAGGGTTATGTTTCGGCCAACCTTGCCCGCAAAACTACAGGATTCTCAGAGGATGACCTGCAGCTGCTGTGGCAGGCAATTCTGAATATGTTCGAGAACGACCACAGCGCAGCCCGCGGCAAGATGGCCGTGCGGGAGCTCATCGTGTTCAAGCATGATTCTGAGCTGGGCAATGCGCCGTCCTATAAACTGTTTGATGCAGTGCATGTCACGCGTGCCGAAGGGGTAGCCTTCCCGCGCAGTTACCATGACTATGTGGTAACGGTGGATGAAAATCTTCCCGCAGGGGTAACGTGCGAGAGGCTGTCGTAATGGCTTCCCCAGATGATTACCTGCTGATGTCCGGTATCCAGCATTTTAGCTTTTGCCGTCGTCAGTGGGCGCTCATACACCTGGAACAACAATGGTCCGAAAACCAACGCACCGCCGAAGGACGCCTGCAGCATACCCGCTGCCATGATGTTACCCTGACGGAAAAACGCGGCGATTTGCTGATCGCCCGCGGTATGAGGGTCGTCAGCCACCGCTTAAAACTGACCGGCGACTGCGATGTGGTAGAGTTTCACAAGGATCCAAACGGCGTGTCATTGCAGGGCCGCCGCGGCCTGTGGCAGCCCATGCCCGTGGAATATAAGCATGGCCGCAGCAAGATAAACGATGCCGACCGTTTGCAGCTCTGCGCACAGGCCATGGCACTGGAAGAAATGCTGGTGTGCGAGGTGCCGGAAGGGGAAATCTTTTATGAAGAAACCCGGCAGCGGGAACATGTTTCCCTGACACCGGAACTGCGCAGCACCGCGCAGACCATGGCGGATGAGATGAACCGCCTGTTTGCGCGCGGCTATACCCCAAAAAGCAAACCCGGCAAGCATTGCAATGCCTGCTCACTGAAAGAGCTTTGCCTGCCGGCGCTGTATCAGCAGGCAGACCCGGCGGCGTATCTGCGGGAGCATATTGAGGAGGGCGCGCCATGAGAAAGCTGCTCAACACCCTGTTTGTCATCAATGAGGACGCTTACCTGACATTGGATGGCGAAAACCTTGTTGTTACCCGCAATAAACAGGAAACCCACCGCTATGCCATGCATACGCTGGAAGGCATCGTCTGCTTTACTTACGCGGATGCCAGCCCCGCTTTGATGGGAGCTTGTGCCCGGCGGGACATTGACCTTTGCTTTTTGACCCGTATGGCAGATTTCAGGCCCGCACCGTGGGGGAAGAACGCGGCAATGTGCTGTTGCGTCAGACACAGTACCGCGTGTCGGATGACCCGGCCCAGAGCTGTCGCTATGCCCGGAGCTTTATCCTTGGTAAAGTGTATAACGCGCGCTGGGTGCTGGAACGCGCAACCCGCGATCATCCCCAGCGTGTCCCGGTCGAAAAACTGAAACGCACCTCCACCCAGCTGGCCGCCGCGCTGCCGCTGATACAGACCAGCGATGATCCGGAACAGCTGCGCGGCCTGGAAGGCGAGGCAGCCCAGCGCTACTTTGACTGCCTGAATGACCTGATTCTGCAGCAAAAGCAGGATTTTGTGTTTGAGGGCCGCAGCCGCCGTCCACCGCTGGACAATGTGAATGCGCTGCTTTCGTTTGCCTACAGCATGCTGGCGCGGGAGTGTGCATCCGCCTTGACCGCTGTGGGCCTGGACCCTTATGTTGGCTTTATGCACCGCCCGCGCCCCGGCCGCAAAAGTCTGGCACTTGACCTGATGGAAGAACTGCGGGCGGTTTATGCAGACCGGCTGGTCATCAGCTGCATCAATCAAAAGATCATCACGGCAAAACACCTGCAAAAACAGGAAAATGGTGCCGTACTGCTGACGGATGATGGCCGCAAAGCTTTCCTGACCGCATGGCAGAACAAAAAGAAGGAAGAGATCACCCATCCGTTTTTGAAAGAAAAAAACTGCCCTGGGGGCTGGTGCCCCTATGTTCAGGCGCTTTTGCTTTGGGCCCGTGCTCTGCGCGGCGACCTGGAAGTGTACCCACCGTTTTTCTGGAAGTGAGGTGCCGTTATGTTGGTGCTTGTAACCTATGATGTCAACACCGAAACAGCCGCCGGTCGTCGCAGGCTGCGCAAAGTAGCAAAAGTCTGTGTAGACTACGGCCAGCGGGTGCAAAAACTCCGTATTTGAGTGCCTGCTGGATGCCGCGCAATACACGATGTTCAAAGCAAAATTGACCGAACTGATCGATTCGGAATCGGACAGCCTGCGCTTTTATCAACTGGGAAACCATTACAAAAGCAAAGTCGAGCATGTGGGTCTGCACCCGGATTTTGATCAGGATGGAATCTTGTTTTTGCTTAGTGCGAGGGGAAGGCAATCATAAAATTCCCGCTTCCTTCGCACCAGAAAATATGGAAAAAAACAGGGGCAGAAAGGGTAAAAATACAGCCTTGCCTGTCAGCATGAAGATGCAATCTCCATAAAATTTGTTTCATATGCGCAAAAAGTGCCCCACTGTTTTGTGCATCTTTTGCTGTCGCTCTCCGCAAGGAGAGCGTGGATAGAAATCCTTATTTGCTTTGGCAGTTTGGCCGGGCCTTCGTCGCTCTCCGCAAGGAGAGCGTGGATAGAAATGGACTGGGCGTCTGTCATTACCGCCATGACGTCGTCGCTCTCCGCAAGGAGAGCGTGGATAGAAATATTGACGCGCAAAACTTTTGCGTAAGTGTCATAGGTCGCTCTCCGCAAGGAGAGCGTGGATAGAAATACTTTCGGGTTTAAGTTCGTTTTCTGCCATGTGCGTCGCTCTCCGCAAGGAGAGCGTGGATAGAAAAAATTATCAGGCTAATGCCGTTGATCAGATTCTGCCCCGGTCGCTCTCCGCAAGGAGAGGCGTGGATAGAAATCTTTGGTGGGGCGTGCGGAAGGCTGTTGGCTCTCTCGTCGCTCTCCGCAAGGAGAGCGGATAGAAATGTTTTTATCTATGGGTCTTGACGGGAAAGGTTTAAGCGTCGCTCTCCGCAAGGAGAGCGTGGATAGAAATAATGTCAGATAGATTATAGTCAGTATCGGCCCAGTCGCTCTCCGCAAGGAGAGCGTGGATAGAAATATGCCCCTCCCATTGAATAATATCGCGGACGGGGGGTCGCTCTCCGCAAGGAGAGCGTGGATAGAAATTGATTCCGTGCGGAAATGCAGCCATTGGTCACCCCGTCGCTCTCCGCAAGGAGAGCGTGGATAGAAATGAAATGTACTGAATCGGATTAAACAGCGCTTTTGTTGTCGCTCTCCGCAAGGAGAGCGTGGATAGAAATGCTCTGATGGCCGGGTGACGTGCTGTGAATAATGAGGTCGCTCTCCGCAAGGGAGAGCGTGGATAGAAATATCGTTGATCTGCTGCCGGGCGGTGGTAAAATTTTTTTGAGTCGCTCTCCGCAAGGAGAGCGTGGATAGAAATACTCTGATGGCCGGGTGACGTGCTGTGAATAGAGGTCGCTCTCCGCAAGGAGAGCGTGGATAGAAATCACCAACCGACGGGAATTTCCGTGATGGGGCCGTCGTCGCTCTCCGCAAGGAGAGCGTGGATAGAAATGGAAAATTTGTTTTGCAGAGCCCTGAAAAAGAAGTCGCTCTCCGCAAGGAGAGCGTGGATAGAAATTAACGTGGGGTTCCCCATCGCCGCATTTTTTGAGTCGCTCTCCGCAAGGAGAGAGCGTGGATAGAAATAAAGATGCCTGCCTGTCTGCCAAGCTCATGTACCGTCGCTCTCCGCAAGGAGAGCGTGGATAGAAATCTTCATAAATAACGCGAAATATCATTGATACGACCGTGTCGCCGCTCTCCGCAAGGAGAGCGTGGATAGAAATACCTCCCCGTCCATACGTGGGATCAATGATACGGGCGTCGCTCTCCGCAAGGAGAGCGTGGATAGAAATGGGGACAAGCTCCAAGACGGCCGAAATAGCCAAGTCGCTCTCCGCAAGGAGAGCGTGGATAGAAATTCGTTTAACTGACATGTCTGCCGCGTGGAACCGGTCGCTCTCCGCAAGGAGAGCGTGGATAGAAATGGACTGGGCTTCTGTCATCACTGCGATGACGTCTGTCGCTCTCCGCAAGGAGAGCGTGGATAGAAATACACGAAGCACCTTAGCATATGTGTCATAGAGTTGTCGCTCTCCGCAAGGAGAGCGTGGATAGAAATTTCGACGCAGTGCAGATTGTAATTATCGTAATGTAGTCGCTCTCCGCAAGGAGAGCGTGGATAGAAATTTGAATCGTTATACAATCTAACAATTACCGGATAGTCGCTCTCCGCAAGGAGAGCGTGGATAGAAATAAGGTTACAACTTGCATTTTCATTTTTATACCCTGTCGCTCTCCGCAAGGAGAGCGTGGATAGAAATGATGGCGTTATGGATGCTGAGAAGGTTGAAAAAGTCGCTCTCCGCAAGGAGAGCGTGGATAGAAATCCGGATTGGCAAAAGGTTAAAAACGCCTTGCGTGTCGCTCTCCGCAAGGAGAGCGTGGATAGAAATAAGCGCCCCATAGCTGGAATCAAGATCTGTATAGAGTCGCTCTCCGCAAGGAGAGCGTGGATAGAAATTTTGCCATCTAGCCTTTGATGACATCCTAGCCTGGTGTCAAGTCGTCGCTCTCCGCAAGGAGAGCGTGGATAGAAATTCTGGTGGGGCGTCCGCAAGGCCGTTGGAAGCCTGGTCGCTCTCCGCAAGGAGAGCGTGGATAGAAATAGGGGGACAAGCTCCAAGACGGCCGAAATAGCCGTCGCTCTCCGCAAGGAGAGCGTGGATAGAAATTGCAAGTTTATGCGTAGATTGCCGGGTTGCGTTTTGTCGCTCTCCGCAAGGGAGAGCGTGGATAGAAATTTATCATTTGATGCTCAAAATCGGCACTTGCGGTCGCTCTCCGCAAGGAGAGCGTGGATAGAAATGGAGTGGAGATTGAAGGTGTGGGGCCTATGATGTATGGTCGCTCTCCGCAAGGAGAGCGTGGATAGAAATCCAGTTGGGGCTTGTCAGCTGATTAAATCATCAATGTCGCTCTCCGCAAGGAGAGCGTGGATAGAAATTAAATTATCAAGATAACATAAACCGCCCGCGGCGGTCGCTCTCCGCAAGGAGAGCGTGGATAGAAATATAATTTTGGCGAAACAACTTGACAGAGCGCCGCGTCGCTCTCCGCAAGGAGAGCGTGGATAGAAATCACCCAAAGCCGACAGCGCTAAGGATGTGTTAAGTCGCTCTCCGCAAGGAGAGCGTGGATAGAAATACAAGTTGCACATCAATAGGCCGACCATAACGAGTCGCTCTCCGCAAGGAGAGCGTGGATAGAAATACGGTCACAAAGCCCTGTTTCCAGCAATCACGGACGTCGCTCTCCGCAAGGAGAGCGTGGATAGAAATTTCAACGCAGTGCAGATTGTAATTATCGTAATGCAGTCGCTCTCCGCAAGGAGAGCGTGGATAGAAATAATGGACGACTTAGAGCCGTCCAAAACGCGCAAAGTCGCTCTCCGCAAGGAGAGCGTGGATAGAAATTAGAATATGGTATTGTGGTACATCTATTGCCTTGTCGCTCTCCGCAAGGAGAGCGTGGATAGAAATCTATTGTTCCAGCTGAACTTTACAACGCTCGTCAATGTCGCTCTCCGCAAGGAGAGCGTGGATAGAAATTAACGTGCGAAGCCAGCCGAGCAAACCAGGCGGTCGCGCTCTCCGCAAGGAGAGCGTGGATAGAAATGCCGAAACAACTTAGCAGAACGCCGCCATTGACAAGTCGCTCTCCGCAAGGAGAGCGTGGATAGAAATTATATTATCAAGATAACAGGAACCGCCCGCGGCGTCGCTCTCCGCAAGGAGAGCGTGGATAGAGATTTTTAAGCCGAACAAGAGCAGAATCAGAAATAAAGTCGCTCGCCGCAAGGAGAAAGCGTGGATAGAAATCATTGATTATATTATTGATTATGTCAATGATGCTGTCGCTCTCCGCAAGGAGAGCGTGGATAGAAATAACTGGTATTTTATGGGTTTTTGGCTTTTACAGTGTCGCTCTCCGCAAGGAGAGCGTGGATAGAAATCTGGGTATGTTATAATATAATTGTAAAGAGGAAAGTCGCTCTCCGCAAGGAGAGCGTGGATAGAAATCCCGTTTTGGCAAGCTTGACCTTGTAAGCTCAGTCGCTCTCCGCAAGGAGAGCGTGGATAGAAATCGCGGGAAGTGTTTAACGCCGTTGCCGTTCCGAGTCGCTCTCCGCAAGGAGAGCGTGGATAGAAATACATGTTAGCAGTTAGAAGCTTAACTATTGCTATTAGTCGCTCTCCGCAAGGAGAGCGTGGATAGAAATTTGAATCGTTATACAACCCAACAGTGATAGGATAGGTCGCTCTCCGCAAGGAGAGCGTGGATAGAAATCAAGTAGTCATAATAATACCTCTCTTTTTATGTTGTCGCTCTCCGCAAGGAGAGCGTGGATAGAAATTTTGGTCTATGCTGACGATGCCAAGGAAAGCTGCTGGTCGCTCTCCGCAAGGAGAGCGTGGATAGAAATGCGCGATTTCCTGCAAGGGCTTTATAATCCTCTTGTCGCTCTCCGCAAGGAGAGCGTGGATAGAAATGTGTTGTGGATGGCTCCAAGTCATCTATTGAAGAGGGTCGCTCTCCGCAAGGAGAGCGTGGATAGAAATGCCAATGCGATGTTGTACGCCTAGAACAGTAACGTCGCTCTCCGCAAGGAGAGCGTGGATAGAAATTGAGTTTCTACAACTCTATTCGGCGTTGTCTCATGGTCGCTCTCCGCAAGGAGAGCGTGGATAGAAATCATGTTGTGCTTGTCGTTCCTGGCGGTTGCTGGTGTCGCTCTCCGCAAAGGAGAGCGTGGATAGAAATTCTCCGGAGAAGTCATAGTTCGGGGGTAATTGCTCCGTCGCTCTCCGCAAGGAGAGCGTGGATAGAAATTCTCCCGGGTGATATCGCTGCCGTTCTCCTGCATGAGCCAGTTCGGCTGCTCCTCGGTAATGCCGGTGATCTTGTTCTTTACGTCTTCGCGTTTCATGGTGGAAACTCCTTTCTGTGGGTAAAACCTCGGTTTGGTGACGCAGTTCTCCGTCTGCGTCCGGTTGTGGACAGGGTACGCACTGCCCGCTGTGATGGTGCCCGTTCCGTCCTCATGCGGGCAAAATGGGCATAATAAAAGCACGGTGCGGTCTGCATCGTGCTAAAAATGGTAAACAAAAACCACGGTGCGCGTGCATCGTGGTTCAAGTTGCATTATTTTTGTGTTGTTTCGGTTTTGTTTTTGTCGTTCTTCGCGGAGTTTCTTGCCTTCCTCATATGCTTTCTCAATATAAGCCCAGCCTTCTTCCCAAGAGAGCTTATCTCCATCCAACATATGGCATCAACTCCTTCCTATACCGTAAGTATAGCCGTTTTTCAAGAAGTTGTCAATAACATCATCCCATTCCTTTTCCGCTGCACCGCGATATTTGCGCAGTTCTGCAAAAGCTGCATCGTAATCAAAGCGGGATGTTTTGGAAATCGTTCAGACTTTACCTTGATTTGTAACGATTGACATTGTGCCGATGAAATCGTTTTTTAAAAAGACTGCAACATCTTGCAGGGAAAAGTAACTTTGCCTGGGGTGATTATGGCAAAGCATAATGCTTCCGGGGTCGCTCTCCGCAAGGAGAGCATGGAATGTTTCTCTTTCTGACTGTTCAGGGTGGTTTTGTTCATGCGGATATCCGCTTTAATTTTAAAAATTGCTATAAAAAAACTCTCGCATAAAAATAATATAAAAATATTATATTATCTACTTGACAAGGTACCCCGGCGGGGTATATAGTGAATATACCCCTCCGGGGTACCTTGCATGTGATGGGAGGGTAACATAATGCAGGAAAACGAAAAGAAGGAACCGTGTTGCTGTTGTGCACACAAAACAAAGCATCGCAGTGAAGAAGAGTATAAAAGCCTGATCCACAGACTGAACCGGATCGAAGGGCAGATTCGGGGCATCCGTGGGATGGTGGAAAACGAAGCGTATTGTCCGGATATTCTGGTGCAGTCGGCGGCGGTAACGGCGGCGATGAACGCGTTCAACCGTGAGCTGCTGGCAAACCATATCCGCACCTGTGTGGCGGATGATATTCGTGCCGGGAATGACGAAGTTGTGGATGAGCTGCTGAAAACGCTGCAGAAACTGATGAAATAAGCATTGCCTGCACAAAATAGCAGAAGCAGAACATGAAATAAATGCACGAGTGTTTGAGCCAGCAAAAAATGCCATGCCAGTGCCCAGTACAATTGTTTTTCTGTTCACAAACACCGGTAAAAGTTTGTGTAACATTACCAGAGCCATGAATAAATGCCAGTCATTCCCTGTGAGAGGGTGTGGATAGAAATGCCGCATCGGCCTTGGTTGCCCCCAACGTATCGCTCTCCGCAAGGAGAGTGTGGATAAAAATGGTAACCTCAATAATACGTCGAATTGCAGGCTAGCCGCTCACCAAAAGGGGAGTGAGGATAGAAACAACTCAAACATCAACAACCCGTGTTCAAACACCAAAGCGAAACCACTCACCAATCATCACACAGGAATTATAGAATCACCACCGCAAAAGAGAGGAACAGGAGGAAAGAAGTGGAACAATATAACGTAACCGGGATGAGCTGCGCCGCGTGCAGTGCCCGGGTGGAAAAAGCCGTCAGCAAAGTGCCGGGCGTAACATCCTGCTCGGTCAGCCTGCTGACCAACTCAATGGGGGTGGAGGGCACCGCCGCTCCGGCAGATATTGTGGCCGCAGTGGAAGCCGCAGGCTATGGCGCAAGCCCTAAAAACGCTGCCGCCCAGTCCGCCGCGCCGTCAGCAGATGCCTTAAAAGATACCGAGACCCCGCGCCTCAAACGCCGCCTGATTGCCTCGCTGATCTTCTGGGTGGTGCTGATGTACTTCTCCATGGGGCACATGCTATGGAACTGGCCGCTGCCGGGCTTTATGCAGGGGGCAACCATGTGGCAATGGGTATTTTACAGATGCTGCTCACCATTATCATCATGGTCATCAACCAAAAGTTCTTTATCAGCGGCTTTAAGGCGCTGTGGAACCGTGCCCCCCAATATGGATACCCTGGTATCCCTTGGTGCTACCGCGGCCTTTGGCTACAGCACTTACGCTCTGTTTGCCATGACGGTGGCCCAGGTGCAGGGGGATGCCATGGCCGTGATGGGCTATATGGAGGAGTTTTATTTTGAATCCGCCGCAACCATCCTGACCCTGATCACGGTGGGCAAAACGTTGGAAGCCCGCTCCAAGGGCAAGACCACCGATGCCCTGAAAGGCCTGATGAACCTGGCCCCCAAAACCGCAACGCTGCTGCGCAATGGGGCGGAAGTTACCGTTCCCATCGAACAGGTGCAGCAGGGCGATGTGTTTGTGGTGCGTCCCGGCGAGAATATCCCCGTTGACGGCGTGGTGCTGGAAGGCAGCAGCGCGGTGAACGAATCGGCCCTGACCGGTGAGAGCATCCCGGTGGATAAGGCCGAAGGCGACAGCGTGAGCGCCGCAACCCTGAACCAATCCGGCTTTTTGCGCTGCCGTGCCACCCGCGTGGGTCAGGATACCACGCTGGCTCAGATCATCCAGATGGTCAGCGATGCCGCAGCCACCAAGGCACCCATTGCCAAAATTGCAGACCGCGTCTCCGGTGTGTTTGTGCCGACCGTCATCACCCTGGCGGTCATCACCACCATTGTCTGGCTGCTGGCAGGGCAGACCGTTGGCTATGCGCTGGCCCGCGGTATTTCCGTGCTCGTCATCAGCTGCCCCTGCGCGCTGGGCCTGGCAACGCCGGTTGCCATTATGGTTGGCAATGGTGTGGGCGCTAAAAACGGCATTCTCTTCAAAACCGCGGTTTCGCTGGAGCAGACCGGTAAAACCGAGATCGTTGCCCTGGATAAAACTGGCACCATCACCAGCGGCGAGCCGCGCGTGACGGATATCCTGCCCGCAGACGGTGTGACGGAGCAGGTACTGATGAGCCTTGCCGCTGCCTTGGAGCAGAAGAGTGAACACCCGCTGGCCCGCGCTGTGCTGCAAAAGGCACAGGAGGATAACCTGCCCCCCGCCGAGGTGGCAGATTTCCAGGCTCTGCCCGGCAACGGCCTGACGGCTGTGCTGAACGGCAGTACCCTGTACGGCGGCAACGCCAAGCTGATGCAGACCCTTGGCGTGGCGGTGCCGCAAAGATGGCATCCAGCGCCGAAGCACTGGCCGCCCAGGGCAAGACCCCGCTGTTCTTTGCCAAGGATGGCACCATGCAGGGCGTTATCGCGGTGGCGGACGTCATCAAGGAGGACAGCCCGCAGGCTGTGCGTGAACTGCAGGGCATGGGCATCCGTGTTGTGATGCTGACCGGCGATAACGAGCGCACCGCCAAAGCCATTGGTGCACAGGCCGGTGTGGACGAAGTGATTGCCGGTGTGCTGCCCGATGGCAAGGAAGCTGTGATCCGCAGCCTGAAAAACAAGGGCCGCGTGGCCATGGTGGGCGATGGCATCAACGATGCACCGGCCCTGACCCGCGCGGATGTCGGTATTGCCATTGGCGCCGGTACGGATGTTGCGATTGACGCCGCTGACGTTGTGCTGATGAAGAGCCGCCTGAGCGATGTGCCCGCCGCCATCCGCCTGAGCCGCGCTACTCTGCACAATATCCACGAAAACCTGTTCTGGGCCTTTGCCTACAATGTGTTGGGCATCCCCCTGGCGGCAGGTGTCTTTATCCCGCTGCTGCACTGGCAGATGAACCCGATGTACGGCGCTGCGGCCATGAGCCTGTCCAGCTTCTGCGTAGTTTCCAACGCACTGCGGCTGAACCTGTTCGATATTCGCAGCACCAAACATGACCATAAACGCAAAGCACACAAAACAAGCAAAAAGGAGAACACGACCATGAATAAGACCATTAAAATTGAAGGCATGATGTGCGGCCATTGCGAAGCAACCGTGAAAAAGGCACTGGAAGCGCTGGACGGTGTTTCCGCCGCCGAAGTAAGCCACACCGCCGGTACCGCTGTTGTAACGCTGGATAAGCCGGTGGATGACACTGTGCTGAAAAAAGCCGTTGAGGACAAAGATTATACCGTGACTGGCATTGAATAATCCCGGCTCAAAAGCAAAGAAATAAGCATGAAAGCGCCCGCACGCTGCCTTGCAGCAGGCGGGCACTTTTTTGTTGTGGCCCCGCGGTAAAACAGAAAAGCTGAAAAAACTTTTTGATAAGTATTCTAATATTATTTGCGAAAATCATAACAGAAGTATAACAAAACAATATGATTTGGCCAGTTGCACTTGCACTATAGTGGGTAATATTATACAATCTACATAAAAGATGGGGGCGCCCGTCTTACCCAGCCAACACGAGGGAGCAACACAGATGTATATCAATTTTGGTTCCATCAACAGCCGCCAGGCTGCGGACGGCAGCTGTACTGCACCGCTTACAGTGGATTCCTGCGGGACATGCCGATTGAAAAAGCACGCCAGCCTGCCAACTATTACGCGGTATGATGAAAATGCGTATCAGCTGTTTTATATCGCTGCGGGCAAGGCGCACTTCTGGTTTGATGATGCCGAGCATGTGGTAACAGCGGGTCATATGGTGCTGTACCGCCCGCAGGAAGAGCGCCGCTATATCTACTATCTTGAGGACCACCCGGAGGTGTTCTGGGTCTATTTTTCCGGCAGCGAGGCCGCTGCAGTGCTGCAGGCGCATGAGATTCCGCTGGATGGCCATGTGTTTTACAGCGGCATAATGCCGGAGTACAAAAATACTTTCCGCCGCATGATCCAGGAATTGCAGCTCTGCCAGTACGCCTATCGGGATTATACGGCCGGGCTGTTCCAGATGATGCTGGTGCTGGTCAGCCGCCAGCGGCAGGAACGGCGGTCGATCAACGGCACCACGCGGGAGCAGATCGAAGCCGCAGCCGCCTATTTTAACGAGAATTATACTGCCCGCATCAATGTGGATGAATACGCCGAGTCCCTGCACATGAGCACGGCATGGTTCATCCGTAGCTTCAAACAGTATGTGGGCTTGTCGCCCGCACGGTATATCCAGTCGCTGCGTATCGTCAATGCACAGCGCTTGCTGGAACGCACCAAATACAGCATCGGTGAAGTTTCCGAGATCGTCGGGTATGATAACCCGCTGTATTTCAGCCGTGTGTTCAAAAAGGAAACCGGGCTTTCCCCCGCGCAGTACCGCAAAGCGGAGCGGGCAGGCGAACAGTCGTCCGACCCGCAGGAAGAGGACGCCTGCACCCCCAATATCGACAAAAACCGCAATTCATAGTATAATACCCCCATACACTTTGGTATGGGGGCTTTTTATGTTTGCAGCAGCAATTTGTGTCAGCATCCTGTTGGGGGTGCTGGTTTGGGCACTGCCGGGGCGGCTGTGCGACCGCAGGGCAACCCATGCGGATGTACTGGCCGGGCCGGGCATTGTGCTGGCAGTGTGGATCATCGCAGCATGTGTGTTTGCCCAGCCGGGGCTGGCGCAGGGGTTTGATCTGTTCCGCCTGCTGGCCATCAATGGGGTGGCACTGTGGGCCTGCGGCACTGTGTTGTTACTCCGCCTGCGCAGCGGGCGGCGGTACCGCACACTTTGGACGGTTGCTGCGCTGCTGATTGCCGCCATCGGCCTGGAAGTATTCGTGGGCAACGCACCCTATTTTGCAACCCACGGCTACCAGCCCGTTGACCTGCGCGCCTATTTGCAGGATGCCCCGGCGGATGGGGAGCCGATTGCTTTGAACGATGAGCACAGTACCCTTACCTTTACCGGCATCCATCAGCCGCTGTATAACGTTGCGCTGGATGGCGTTGTCTACCAGTATGACGGCAACTATCCGCAGGATCAGAACCCGCTGTTTATCCTGTGGGTGTCCGGTACCGACGAAGCCAGCACCGCCCCGCGCCAGAGCTGGCAGTGGCAGGCGGCCCCGCGAGCGGCACGCAGCCTGGTGCGCACGCTGGATTTTTCCGGCGCGGTGGATACCCTGACCCTGCAAGCGGAGGGCTATAGCGGAGAGTACCGCAGTTATGACCTGAACTATACCGTGCAGGCGGTTCTGGCCAATGTACCCCGCCCGATGGATTTCTCGCTGCTGCGGCTGGCAGTGGTGTATCTGGCACTGCTGGCCTTGTGGGGGCTGCGCCCCGGCGCTGCCGCGTGGCACGAAGCCTACCTGACTCACCGCGCCAAATACCGCCCGGCGGTGCTGGTGCTGGGCTGCATGCTCTGCCTGCTGGCCGCAGCGGCCCCCTTTGCCGATGCCCGCAACTCCGGCGTGGCGACCTCGTTTTATAATGTCGAAAACTGGGACGGCGAAAGCCGCATCACCTTCACCCAGCATATCAGCGATTGGCAGAATGATTCCGCTGCGCAGTACGGCGCTCTGGCCCACAGCCTGCTGAATGGCCGCCTGGATCTGCAGCGCGACCCGCCCGCCGCCATGGCGGAGATGCAGAACCCTTACGATACCGCCGCCCGTCAGAGCGCGGCCCCGGATGCTTTGTGGGATGTTGCTTATTATCAGGGGCGGTACTATGTTTACTTTGGCATTGTGCCGTGCCTGCTGTTCCAGCTGCCGTTTGAGCTGCTGACCGGCGTACCGGACCTGCCGCCCAGCTTGGCCATGATCGTGATGGCCTGGCTGCTGATTTTGGCAGTGTTTGGTTTGGTGCGGCAGGCTGCGCAGCGCTGGTTCCCGTCCGCCTCAGAGGCGGCCTGCCTGCTGGCTGCGGCGGGCATTGCGGGCGGTAGCCAGGTGTACTACCTGCTGCTGCGCCCCTCGGTGTATGAATACGCCATCCTGTGCGGCGCGGCATTTGTGCTGCTGGCCCTGTGGCAGTGGCTGTGCGCCGCCAACACCCCGGTGCAGCACCATGGCAAAATCATGCTGCACATGGCGCTTGGCAGCCTGTGCATGGCGCTGGTGGCGGGATGCCGCCCCCAGATGGAGCTGTTTGCCGTGCTCTGCCTGCCGATTTTCTGGCCGCAGTATATCCGGCAAAAACGCTTGCGCAGCAAGCAGGGAATAACCGAAGCCATCGCCTTTGTTCTGCCGGTTATTCTGGTAGCCCTGGGGCTGATGGCCTACAATGCCGCGCGGTTCGGCTCGCCGTTTGATTTTGGCGCCAATTACAACCTGACCAGCAACGATATGACCCACCGCGGCTTCCGCATTGGGCGGCTGGCCCCGGCGTTGTTCACCTATTTCCTGTCCCTGCCGGTGGTGCAGGCGGTGTTCCCCTACCTGGCGGGCACCAAAATGCAGACAAACTTTATGGGTATGACCATTACCGAAGTATTTTACGGCGGTGCCCTGGTCAGCCTGCCGCTGCTGTGGGCCTTTGCGGCCCTGCCTTTGCTGCGCCGCCGTATGGCAAGGCAGAAAGACCTGCGCGCCATGGTGCTGCTGCCCGTGCTGCTGGCTGTTATTCTGGCCGCGTTGGACTGCCAGATGGCCGGTGTGCTCTACCGCTATCTCAGCGACTATTTAACCCCGCTGCTGTTCGCCGCCGCATTGGTCTGGCTGTGGGCCGAAAGCGCCCTTGCCCCGCGTGTGCAGGCCGCCGTATCGGGCAGCACCCTGCATACCGTGCAGCACATGCTGCAGGGGGCGATGCTGGCAGCTGTTGCCATGGGGATCTGTTACAGCTTCTGTGTCTACTTTGCTGCGGAACCGGGCCTTCTGGGCCAGAATCCCGCGCTGTACCAGAATGTCAGCCGTCTGGTGCAGTTCTGGCTGTAAAATCAGGGCGAAAACAAAATTCAGCAAAATTCAAATTAGGGCAGCACCGCACAATTCCCGCCTGACGGCTTAAGCACCGCTTCGGCGGCTGCGGCACGGCATCTGCGTTGCCAAAATGCTCGATAATGTCGGGTTGCGGTACCCGCATCGTGCTTCGGGGGCAAAAGCCCCTCGCACTCTGCGACCGCTGCCCCTGCTTCGGTTCGCTGTTTCCGCCACTGGCGGCGCTCACCTTTGCAGCATCCAGTATTATCTGCGCTTTTGGCTTAGCATCTGCCGCACCTCGCTCGTCGTATCGGTACTTAGAATTATGCGGTGTTGCCTTAGATAAAATAAAAGCATATGCCCCATGTCAGCCGGGAAAATCCGGCCCGTCAGGAGAGCATGTGCTTTTTATTTTTATATGGGCATTCTGTATGGATCGTTTTCGGATGGAATAAATATAAGGCAACACCGCACAATTCCCGCCTTACGGCTTAAGCATCGCTCCGACGGCTGCGGCACGGCATCTGCGTTGCCAAAATGCTCGATAATGTCGGGTTGCGGTACCCGCATCGTGCTTCGGGGGCAAAAGCCCCTCGCACTCTGCGAGCGCTGCCCCTGCTTCGGTTCGCTGTTTCCGCCACTGGCGGCGCTCACCTTTGCAGCATCCAGTATTATCTGCGCTTTTGGCCTAGCAGCTGCCGCACCTCGCTCGCCGTATCGGCACTTAGAATTATGCGGTATTGCCATAAAAAATCCTGCAAACAGGATAGCGGCCCCGTTTGCAGGCCATTCAGCTCAAAATTTAATAGGTGATGATCACGCCCTGGTCCTGTGCGTAAAAGCTGCACAGACCGCTGCAGGGCACAATATCCACCTGCGCATCCGGCCATTTGGCGTGGATGCCGTGTTCCAACAGGTTGGCGGCGTTCTGGTTGTTGCACTCGCTGATCAGCACCGGGCGCACACCATCGTAACCGTCCTCGTCCATCTGTTCCAAAATCTTGGCAAGCACCCGCGCTTCGCCGCGCGTCTTAAAGAAAAAGTCGATTGTGCCATCTTCGGTGCGGCGGCCCAAAACGCGCATGTTCAGCCGCCCGGCAATAAAGCCCACCACGCGGCTGACCCGCCCGGCTTTGGCAAGGTTATCAAAGCTGGCCAGGGCAAACATAATGTGCCCTTTCTGTGCCCAGTTGGCCAGCTCAATGCAGATGGTATCAAAGTTGGTTCCTATCCGGATCAGCTTGTTGGCCAGCTCTGCTGCACCGGCCAGCGCGCCGGAACAGCTCAGGGTATCCAACACAAAAATCTGCTTTTCGGGGTGTTCTTCCAGCACCATCTCCCGCGCGGCCAGCGCGGCGTTGTAGCTGCCCGAAAGATTATGGCTGATGGTCAGCGCAATGCTTTTGTCCGCCATCAAAAACAACTCGGCCCATTCTTCCGGGCTGGGGCAGGCGGTGGCGCTGGCGCCGTTATAATCCGTCATGGCCTGCAGCATGGCTTTGGTGTTCAGGGTGGGCAAGTCCACAAACTCGCGCTCGCCAACGCGAATCTTGAATGGAACCAATGCAAATTGAACCCCCGGTGCAGTGTCCGGCAGGGTACGGATCTCACAAGAAGAGTCCGATGCGATCATCCATTCCATAAAAAGTCCTCCTGTAACGCAGGCAAAAAGCTGCGTAATCAGCCGGAACAATCCGGCATTTTTTTGGCGCGCTCGTGGCCGCCGTGCCGCGGCGGGGCCAACCCCCAGGCCGCGGATACTATTTTCTAATTCTATTATACGGGCCGCCCAACAAAGCGTCAAGCAAGAAAAAACAGCAAGTGTAAAAATTAGCGCCTTTTCCCGGCGGGCTATTGCGCCAATGTGTGCAGCGGGGTATAATATCTATATCTGTTGTTTTTGCCCTCCGGCGCGCCGGGGCTGCTGATAAAAGGAGAAAATAAACCCTATGGCTGATTATTACCACTACCGCCAAAAGATAGAAAAACAGCGCCGCCGCCGCAACGCGGTAGTTGCCCTGATGGTGGTGCTGATCATACTGTGTGCAGCTGCAGGCTTTTTCTGGATGTCCCGCCACAATCAGCAGGCGAACACCCCCCAGGCGGAGCCTACCATGCCCACAGCGGAAACTGCTGCCACGGCAACCCCGGAGCAGCCCGAACCCACCGCTCAAACGCCGGGTAACCCCCAGCGCCTGCTTCCCGCCGTGGATAACGCCGCGTGGGATACAGCCACCCCGGTGGAACAGACCATAGATCTGGAGTACCTGAACACCGATTCCCGCATGGCCGCCCTGCCTGCCCTTGGCACCGTGGAGCGCAGCCACTTTGACACTGTTACTTTTTTGGGTGACAGCATTACCGAGGGCATGGAGTGTTATGCCACCGGCTACCAGAACGCCCATGTGCGCGCCTACCGTGGCGCCGGTCCGGAAAGTGTTGTCTATAATACCACCGTCAAGGACCACATCCGCAATGTGCAGGAACCGGCCTTTGACGCCGTGGTGGAGACCCAGCCCGATGCGCTGTATATCCTGTTCGGCACCAACACCCTGGTCAACGGCAGCGAGGACACCGCCACCAAGTTCATCACCTATTATGAAAAAATGATCGACATGTTCCACGAAAGCCTGCCGAACGTACCGATCTATGTGCAGTCCATCCCCGGCGTTCAGGAATGGGTCAAGGATTCCAAGCCCGGCTTGCAGAATGACCGCATCAAGCTGGTCAACAACCTGCTGGCTAACATGGCGCTGCGCAAGGGCTGCTACTTTGTCAATATTGCCGAAGCCCTGAATCAGCCCGATGGCAGCCAGATTGACGAATACGAAGCCGATGGCATCCACATGCAGCCGGTAGGCTATACCGCCTGGTGCAACTATCTGGCAACCCATACGGCATGGGATCGCCGCAACACCTATGCGGGCGAAAATCCGCTCTATATCCTGGGCAGCTGATGTTGCCCGGGCCTTTATGCAGCATCAACAACATAAGTACAACAAATGCACTGCCAACCCCCGTTTTGCTGCGGGGCAAGGCGGTGCATTTTGTTCTATTTGCATAGAAAAAACGGCGGGATATTTCGCGGTATTAAATCGTTTTTTGTCTAGTTTAACAAAGATTCCTGTAAATGTGTGTCAATTTTACACAAATCGACCCAGCAACTTACGAAAATTTTAGCGCTTTATTACAGAAATCTCTTGAAATTCCGCTGCAAAACAGGTAATATAAATATAGCAAAAACAAATTGGGTGCAGTTTATGCCGGAACAGGCAGCAGGAACAGGAATTTGTGCTGTTCTTTGTATCATCGGCGCATAGCCTGCCTCAATCAGAGGTGTTTCCGGAAACCTAAGGCAACACCGCACAATTCCCGCCTTACGGCTTAAGCACCGCTCCGGCGGCTGCGGCACGGCATCTGCGTTGCCAAAATGCTCGATAAGACATCCAGTATTATCTGCGCTTTTTGCTTAGCATCTGCCGCACCTCGCTCGCCGTATCGGCACTTAGAATTATGCGGTATTGCCCTGGGAACATGATCAAAGGGGCAGCCCGGTCGGTGGTAAACCGGCGCGGTGCATGCCAAAAGGGGAGATTACAAGGTGAAACAAACACAGTCAGCGGCGAAGCCTTCCGATTTGCCAGTTTACCTGTTCCATCAGGGCAATAACTTTGAAGCCTACCGCTACTTTGGCAGCCACCTGGAAGAGCAGGATGGCCAGCCCGGCGCGGTGTTCCGCGTGTGGGCGCCACACGCCAAAGCAGTTTCCGTTGTGGGCGATTTCAACAGCTGGGTGCCCACCAGCCATCCGATGGAAAAGGTGTCAGACGGCATTTGGGAGCTGTTCATTCCCGGCATCAAAACCTATGATGTTTATAAATACTGCATTACCACCCCGGCGGATGAGCTGGTGTACAAGGCTGACCCGTATGCGTTCCATGCCGAAACCCGCCCGTCCAACGGCAGCAAAGTTTTTGATATTTCCGGCTTTGACTGGCACGATGCCGCGTGGGAAGATGCGCAGAAGAAAAATGATGTGATCAACGGCCCGATGAGCATCTACGAGCTGCATGCCGGCAGCTGGAAAATGAAGGAGGACGGTGTCCCCTATAATTATTCCGAACTGGCGGATCAGCTTGTGCCTTATATTAAAGATATGGGCTATACCCATGTGGAGCTGCTGCCCATTACGGAATATCCGTTTGATGGCAGCTGGGGCTATCAGGTCAGCGGTTACTTTGCCCCCCACCAGCCGTTACGGTACCCCGCACGACTTTATGGAGTTTGTGGATAAGCTGCATGCGGCCGGTATCGGCGTGATCCTGGACTGGGTGCCCGCCCACTTCCCCAAGGATGCTTACGGCCTGTACATGTTTGACGGCGCCCCCTGCTATGAGGACCCCAACCCCCGCCGCGGTGAGCATAAAGAGTGGGGCACCATGGTGTTCAACTTTGGTATGCCGGAAGTGGAAAGCTTCCTGGTATCCAGTGCGCTGTTCTGGATCGAGCAGTACCATGTGGACGGTCTGCGTGTGGACGCAGTGGCCAGCATGCTGTATCTCGATTACAACCGCCGTGATGGCGAGTGGGAACAAAACGTAAAGGGCGGCAAGGAAAACCTGGAAGCCATTACGTTCCTGCAAAAGTGCAATACGGCTATCCTGGGCCGCCACCCGCATAAAATGATGATTGCCGAAGAATCCACCGCATGGCCGCTGGTTACCAAACCGGCAGCCGATGGCGGCCTTGGCTTCAACTTCAAATGGAACATGGGCTGGATGAACGATATGCTCAGCTACATGAAGACTGACCCGCTGTTCCGTGCCGGCAACCATAACAAAGTTACGTTCAGCTTCTTCTATGCGTTCAGTGAAAACTTTGTCCTGCCCATCAGCCACGATGAAGTTGTGCACGGCAAGTGCAGCCTGATCAATAAGATGCCCGGTGATTACGAAGCAAAGTTCGCCAACCTGCGCACCTTCTATGGCTATATGATGGCCCATCCGGGCAAAAAACTGCTGTTCATGGGCCAGGAATTCGGCCAGTTCATTGAATGGGACGAGAAAAAGCAGCTGGATTGGATGCTTCTTGGCTATGATAAGCACCATGAACTGCAAACCTACGTCAAGGATCTGAACCACTTCTACCGTGAGACCGCCTCTCTCTGGCAGGTCGATTACAGCTGGGAAGGGTTCCAGTGGATCGTGCCGGATGATAACAAACAGAGCGTGATCGCGTTCCTGCGCCGGGACGCCAAGGGCAAGATGCTCCTGGTTGTCTGCAACTTTAACCCCGTCCTGCGCGAAAGCTACTCGATGGGCGTGCCCAACCCCGGTACATACAAAGAGCTGATCAACTCGGATGACGTCAAGTATGGCGGTACCGGTGTCAAAAATGGCAGCGTAAAGAGCGTCAAGGGCCCGATGCACGGCTTTGACCAGCATATTGAGGTAACCCTGCCGCCGCTGTCCACCATCTATTTCAGCGTTCCTGCTGCCCGCAAAAAGGCAGGAAAGCCCGCCAAGGCAGAAACTGCCGAAGCGGCCAAACCCGAAAAGGCAGCCAAGCCTGCGGCCACCAAAACTGCCGCCCCCAAAAAGCGCACAGCCAAACCCGTGGCAACAAAACCGGCTGCTAAAAAGCCCAGAGCGGCAAAAACAACCAAGCCCAAAACACCGGTAACGGAATCGTAAACGTCTGGTGTGTAAGGGCGGTACCGGCGGCAACCCGCAGCCGGTGCGGCCCGTGGAGATAAACAAGTTTAAGGGGAGAACAATTATGGCAAAAGAAATGATCGCAATGATCCTGGCTGGCGGCCAGGGTTCGCGCCTCTACGCGCTGACCCAGAAGCTGGCTAAGCCGGCGGTTCCGTTCGGCGGTAAGTACCGTATCATCGACTTTCCGCTGTCCAACTGTGTCAACTCTGATATTGACACCGTTGGCATCCTGACCCAGTATCAGCCGCTGGTCCTGAATGAATACATCGGCAACGGCCAGCCGTGGGACCTTGACCGCCTGCATGGCGGCGTCCATGTGCTGCCGCCGCCCAGCAGGCCACCGGCTCTGACTGGTACAAGGGCACTGCCAACGCAATTTACCAGAACATTTCCTTCATTGACCGTTATGACCCGCAGTACGTCATCATCCTGTCCGGCGACCAGATCTGCAAGCAGGATTACGCTGATTTCCTGCGCTTCCACAAAGAGAAGAACGCCGAGTTCTCGGTTGCCGTTATGGAAGTGCCTTGGAGCGAAGCCCCGCGCTTTGGTCTGATGGTTACGGACGAGAATGACCGCATCAGCGAATTCCAGGAAAAGCCGAAGAACCCCAAGAGCAACCTGGCTTCCATGGGCATTTATATCTTCAACTGGGATATCCTGAAAAAGTACCTCACCGAGGACGAAAACGATCCCAACAGTGAGAACGACTTCGGCAAGAATGTCATTCCCGCACTGTTGCGTGATAACCGCCGCATGTACGCTTACCGTTTCAGCGGCTATTGGAAGGATGTCGGAACCATCTCCAGCCTGTGGCAGGCCAACATGGAGGTTCTGGATCCGACCCATTCCGGCATCAACCTGTTTGATGAAAACTGGAAGATCTACTCCCCCCGCAACTCCGGCCGCCCCTGCCAGCGCATTGGCACGGACGCTGACATCGTGAACTCGATGATCACCGAAGGCTGCCAGGTTGACGGCACCGTTAAAAACTCCATCCTGTTCCCCGGCGTTGTGGTCGAAAAGGGCGCCACTGTTGAAGCAGCCGTTGTTATGGGCGGCACTGTCATCAAGGCTGGCGCAAAGGTCGAACACTGCATCGTGGCCGAAAATGTCACCATCGAAGAGGGTGCTACCGTGGGCAAAATGCCGGAAAGCGGCCTGAATATTGCCGAACCCGGCGATGTTGCAACGGTTGGCTCCGGTGTCAAGATCGGCAAGGGCGCAACGGTTGGCCCCAAGGCAATGATTTCCAATGATGTAAAGGATGGTGAGGAACAATGGTAAGCAGCAACGCAAACGCACTGGGCGTCATTTTTGCAAACTCTTATGATAACCTTGTCCCCGAACTGGTAGCGGAGCGCACAATGGCCTCCATCCCGTTCGCAGGGCGTTACCGCATGATCGACTTTGTTCTGTCCAACATGGCAAACGCCGGTGTGGATAATGTTTCGGTCATCGTCCGTAAAAACTATCATTCCCTGATGGACCACCTGGGCGCAGGCCGTGAATGGGACCTGACCCGCAAGCGCGGAGGCCTGAACATTGTTCCGCCTTTTGCAGAACGCAGCATCAAGCTGTACAGCGGCCGTGTGGATGCACTGGCCAGCGTTCTGAACTGGCTGAGGGACCAGAAAGAGCGCTATGTGATCCTGTCTGACAGCAACATTGCCATGAACTTCGACTTTAACAAGCTGATCGAAGCTCATGTCAAGTCCGGCGCAGACGTTACCATGGTATACAACCGCGGCGAAATCCCCGATGGCGCCCGCACCGATAACTACACCATCCGCATTGATAATGGCCGTGTGGCTGAGCTGCTTTCCAACGATTATCGTCCCGGCGTCCAGAATCTGTCCATGAACCTGTACATCATCGAGCGCGAAAGCCTGATCCAGCTTGTCCGCGATGCATCTGTGCGCGGTCTGGTCTATTTTTTGAGCGCGATATCCTGGCCCGCAACCTGAGCCTGCTGAATGTTCAGGCTTATGAGTTTGACGGCTATGTGGCCCGCATCAGCGATATGAAGAGCTACTTTGACGAGAACATGCGCCTGCTGCAGGCTGGCAATGTCGATAAGCTCTTTAACGAAGGCAACCCCATCTACACCAAGATTCGTGACGACAACCCCACCCGTTACCTGGAAGGCAGCAAGGTCAAGAACAGCCTGCTGGCTGACGGCTGTGTGGTGGAAGGCACCGTTGAAAACAGCGTGCTGTTCCGTGGCTGCCAGATCAAGAAGGGTGCTGTTGTGCGCAACTGTGTGCTGATGCAGGATACCGTTGTGGAGGAGAACAGCTCCGTTGAGTATGTGGTTACCGACAAGAATGTCCACATCACGGCAGATAAAAAGCTGATCGGCACGGATTCTTTCCCGGTGTTTGTTGCCAAAAGGCACACGGTGTAACCTGATTACGCCCTGAACTTTCCCGCCAACTCTCCCCGGCGGGTAGTTTGCAGGAAAGGGCGGGGGAGTGAACACGCTTCTCCGCTCTTTCCTTATTTTATCATAACAGCCTGCCCGGCAGGCGTTGCAAACAGCCGCTCCAGCGGCTCTGCAAGGAGGTACCCATGAAAATTCTCTATGCAGCCAGCGAGGCTGCACCGTATGCAAAATCCGGTGGTCTGGCCGATGTTGCCGGTGCACTGCCCAAGGCTCTGGTTCGTGACGGTATTGACTGCCGCGTTATCATGCCCCTGTACGGCGATCTCAAGTTCAAGGATACGCTAACCTATGTTACCAATTTCAGCGTGCCCGTGGGCTGGCGCAGCCAGTACTGCGGCCTGTTCAAGGCCGAGCATGACGGCGTGACGTTCTACTTTATCGACAACGAATATTACTTTAAGCGCAGCGGCCTGTATGGCTTCTATGATGACGGCGAGCGTTTTGCTTTCTTCTCCCGCGCCATTCTGGAAACCCTGTTCTATACCGACTTTGAGCCGGATATCATCAACTGCAACGACTGGCAGACCGCCCTTACCCCGGTTTACCTCAACCTGTACTACCGCCACCTGGATAAGTTCAACCATATCAAGACGGTATTCACCATCCATAACATTGCCTACCAGGGCAAGTATGGCATGGATATCCTGGAGGATACCTGCGGCATTGGCGCACGCGATGCCCACATTGTGGAGTATGATGGCTGCGCCAACTTTATGAAGGGCGCAATCGAGACTGCTGATAAGGTCACCACCGTCAGCCCTACCTATGCACAGGAGATCCTGGACCCGTGGTTCAGCCATGGTCTGGATGGCCTGCTGCGCCAGAAGCAGTATAAGCTGTGCGGTATCCTGAACGGTATTGACGTGGATGTTTTCAACCCCGCCACCGACCCGGATATCCCGCAGAACTATGATGCCAACACGGTGCAGCAGGGCAAGCCCGTCTGCAAAGCAGCTTTGCAGGATGAGTTCGGCCTGAACAAGGATGGCAGCCCGGTCATGGCCATGGTCACCCGTCTGGTTGGTCACAAGGGCGTTGACCTGGTGCGCAGCATTGCCGAAGGTCTGCTGCAACAGGGCATTGAGCTGGTGATCCTCGGCTCCGGCGAAGCCCAGTACGAGAACTTCTTCAACGAGCTGTGCGCCCGCAACCCCGGCCGCGTTGGCGTGTACATTGGCTTTAACGCCAAGCTGGCCCAGCGCATTTATGCCGGTGCCGATATCTTCCTGATGCCGTCCCGCTCCGAACCCTGCGGCCTGGCCCAGATGGTATCCTGCCGTTATGGCACCATCCCCGTTGTGCGTGAGACCGGTGGCCTGCGCGACTCCATCCACGACTCCGGCGATGGCTATGGCAATGGCTTTACCTTTGCCAATTACAACGCCCACGAGCTGTACGAAGCCTGCTGGCGTGCCAAGGAAGGCTACTGGAACAAGGAAGGCTGGCCCGTGCTGGTCAAGCGCGCCATGGAATGTGATTTCAGCTGGTCCAACTCCGCCAAGAGCTATGAGGGCCTGTACAATGAGGTCGTGAACCTCTGGTAAGTCTTTGGGAAGCTGCTCCCTAATGAGTTAAAATCAAATCCCGCTGTGTGCAGCCTGAAAAGCCGCATACAGCGGGATTTTTGTTTCAGTGGGATTGGTCCGGTGAAAAGGAAAACGGAAAGAATAGATACGCCTGTGCGGCAGCATAGCAGCGTGACAGGGGAGATGAACCGAATGCTTCCAGAACGCAGCACAGGAATTTCGAAAAAGCCAGCCATCCGGAAATGAAGAAATTTCGGATTTTTTGCCACAATTTGCCGAACATGTGTTACAATAGTACCGGAATTTTGGCCGTGGCATTAAGGAGAATCCCATGCCCGCGGTCAATCGGGAAAGGAAACATAACAGCAATCCTATGGGGAAAAGAAAACATTGGTATGTACCGTGCATCGCCCCGGCACTGGCCACGCTTTTGCTGGTGGGCTGCGGCGCAACGGTGGATTTGAATGAACAGGCCACAGCCGAAACCGCCATGGCCGTGCAATGGGTGCCCAATGGCAGCGTTTATGCTACTGCGGCGGAAGAGCTGGAATACTGGTCCACAGCCCAAAAGCTGGAATCCGCCCTTGCCGCCACGCGGGAAACAGCCCCCAGCGTAGACTTGAACGAGCTGCTGGATGAATTCTGCGCCGCGCAGCCGGGCAGCTTTTCGCTTTACCTGCAAAATCCGGCAACGGGGGAAAGCTATACTTATAACACGGATGCCCTGTATTACCCCGCCAGCCTGCTCAAGCTGCCCTATGCGTTCTGGCTGTGCGGCCAGGCCGATGCCGGAACACTGGACCTGGAAGATGAACTGCCCAACCAGTTCCGCGGCCGTTTGTCTGATACGGCGCTGCAAGCCTATAACGATGCCGAGAGCATCCCGGCCAAAGCCGCCATGCGTGCTATGATCGCCCACAGCGATAACAACGCCGTCACCCTGTTGACCACCCACTGGCCAGCCAATGAATCCAGCGGCTTCCAGCAGTTCCTGGCGGATTACGGCTTTGCCTATGCCGCAACCTGCGACCTTACCCCGCAAACCGGCATTATCGGTATGGCTTCCACTGGCGAGTTTGCCAACATTGTGTCCGCGGTGTATGATTATCTGGATTCAGGCAGCGCCGCCGCAGCCTACCTGAAAACCTGTATGCTGGCCGCCGACCATGATATTTTGTATGTGCCGGATGGCGTGCCTGCCGCCAAAAAGTATGGCAGCTGGGATTACGCATATCACGATGTTGCCATTGTGTATGCCAAGCATCCCTACTGGATTGTTTGCATGACAGACCAGGGAGATGAAAATGTAGACTTCCCCGAAGAACCCACCCAGGCCATGCAGACCCTTGGCCAGCTGGTGTATGAATACTGGAACCCATAAACCACGCCAGCGCCGTTTCAAGAAAGGAGCCGACCTTTGCCAAACAAGAAAACTGCCGCCCAGCGCCAACCCTATGTGGACGCTATGAAAGGCTTTGGCATCCTGTGCGTTGTCATTGGCCATTTTATCGAGTATCACCGTGGTACCGCGCCGGGCATCAACGCGCTGTTTACCTGCATTTACCTGTTCCATATGGCAATTTTTTTGCACAGCCAGCGGCCTGGTGGCTAAGTTCAGCCTGCGCAAGCTGGTCACGCAGCAGCTATGGCTCTACCTTATCAGCCAGACGGGCATCACGGCGTTCCGTGCGGCTGCCCTGAAAGATAACATTGTGGATCAGGGCGGCTGGCTGCAAAATGTACTGCTGCCATGGCGGCACATGTGGTATCTGTACGCCCTCATGTTCTGGATGCTTACCGTGCCTTTGCTGCGCGCCATCCAGCGGCGCGGCCTGCTGGCCAGCACCGTAGGGATGGCCGCGGCCATTGCCATAGGCCTGTTGGGCGGCTGTGTCAACTGGCCGTTTGATCTGGGCCGTGTGTTTTCCTTTTTCCCGTTCTTTGCATTCGGTGTGCTGTTTGCGGAGCCGTTCCGCAGCTGGCAAAAGCGCTGGTATGCCTGGGGCCCGCTGGCGGCGGCCATCGTGGTGTTTTATACCGTAACCGTCCAGCGCATCGTCACCGCCGAAACCCCGGTGTATGAGGGAGCCCGCATCTTCCAGTCCGATGCCTATGCGGTGGGCGGCTACCTGATGCAGGATCGCGCAGTGTTCTACCTGCTGGGCTTTGGCACCGTGCTGGCCATCACCCCCATTCTGGGGCTTATCAAGCCGCTTGCCAGCCTGGGCCAGCGAACCCTGCCCATCTACATCCTGCACATGCCGCTGTACGCGCTTCTGGTTCAGCTTGGCTGTTACGAAGCCTGTGCTTCCCACGGGCTGCCCGCCGTTATTACCTGGCTGTGCTTTATCATCCCCGCGGTGGTGGCCCTGTGCGCCAGCGCCCCGGTGTGTGCCATCCTGAACGGCATTGCAAACATCTGGTACAAAACGCTCCCGGCTCTCTTTTCCCGCCGTGGATAAAGCGTTCGCAGATGCGTTTATCCAACCGCAATAAAACAAATAAAAGAGCAAAAAAATAAACCAGGCGTGCCCTGCAAAGCAATCGACTTTGCAAAACACGCCTGGCTTTATTTTATAAAATCACTTTCAGGGCCAACGTGAAAGAATCAGCCCTCCACCAGGAATCACTGCTCGTCCTTGTGATCCAGCAGCTTTTCCATGGTGTGCCAGCCCAGCACTGCGCACTTTACGCGGGCCGGCATGTGGGAGATATCCTGCAGCGCACCGGCTTCTTCCAACTTTTCAATGTCGGCATCGGTAGCTTCGCCCTTAATCATCTTCAAAAAGGTCTCGGCCAGGTCTTTGGCTTCATCCACGCTGCGGCCAATGATCATGTCCAGCATGATATCTGCCGAAGCCTGGGAGATCGCGCAGCCGTCACCAACAAAGCTGCCGTCCTCAATCTTGCCGTTTTCTACTTTCAGCTGCAAAATAATGTCATCGCCGCAGCTGGGGTTCACACCCTCCAGCGTCATGTTGGCGCCGGGCAGCGGCTTTTTATGGGCGGGGTAGAGGTTGTGGTCGGTCAGCACCTCATTATAAAACGTACTACTCGGCATAACCCATTTCCTTTCTTACGCCGCCCAGCGCCGCCAGAAAGCGGTCAATGTCAGCGGTGGTGTTATAAAATGCAAGGCTGGCGCGTGCGCAGGAACGCACACCCAGATAAGCCAGCAGCGGCTGTGCACAGTGGTGCCCGGCACGCACGTCCACATGGCAGCTGTCCAGAATGGTGGCAATGTCGTGCGGGTGTACGCCATCCACCGTAAAGCTCAGAATGCCGCAGTGCTTGTCCGGGTCATCGCTGCCCAGAATATTCACACCGGAGATCTTCTTCATGCCCTCATAGGCATAGCGGGTCAGGGCCTGCTCCTGGGCGTGGACATTTTCCAACCCAACGGATTCCAGATAATCAATCGCTGCAGCCAGCGCAACCGCGCCGCCTGCATTCACGGTGCCGGCCTCAAATTTGTGGGGCAGCTCGGCAAACACCGCGCCATCGCGGGTGACGGAATCAATCATCTCGCCGCCGGTCAGAAAAGGCGGCATGGCATCCAGCAGCTTCTCCTTGCCATACAAAACGCCAATACCCATGGGAGCCATCAGCTTGTGGCCGGAGAATGCAACAAAATCAGCATCCAGAGCCTGCACATCCACTTTCATGTGGGGGGCACTCTGGGCGGCATCGACCAGCACAACACCGCCGTTGCGGTGTACCAGCTCGATCACTTTCTCTACCGGGTTTACGCAGCCCAGCACGTTGGAAACATGGCCAATGGCGGCCAGCTTTACCTTGGGGCCGATGACGGCTTCCAGCTTTTCATCCGGCAGGCTGCCGTCTTTTTCACATTCCAGGTAAAGCAGCTTGGCACCGGTCTGGCGGGCAACCATCTGCCACGGGAGCAGGTTGCTGTGGTGCTCCATGATGGTGATGACGATCTCATCCCCGGCATGGATGTTGTTCAGCGCATAGCTGTAAGCCACTAAATTGATGCTCTCGGTGGTGTTGCGGGTAAAGATGATCTCGGCATCACTGCGTGCATTCAGGAACTTGCGTACCCGCTCGCGGGCGGCCTCGTAACGGTCAGTCGCCTCCACGCCCAGTTCATACAGGCCGCGCAGGGGTTGGCGTTGGCCTGCTCATAAAATTCTTTCTCTGCCCGCAAAACGCTGGCCGGGCGCTGCGCGGTGGCGGCGCTGTCCAGATAGGCGACGTCCTGCTGCATCAGCAGGGGAAAGTCCTTTTTATAATCCACAAAATCAAAGCTCATCGGTGTGCGCCTCCATGAATTTGTGCGCTTCTTCCGCCAGTGCCTCCGGCAGCAGATCAACTACGGCCTCAATGCGGGCGCGGGCCAGCAGGCTGCGGGCAGCCTCTTCAGGAATGCCGCGGCTGGCGAGGTAGAACAGCATCTTTTCGTCCAGGCGGCCGATGGTTGCACCGTGGTTGCCTTCCACATCCTCTTCGCCGCACAAAATCAGCGGAATGGTCTGGTTGACCACGCCGTCGCCCAGCAGCAGAACGTTCTCCTGCTCCTGGCCCTTGGCACCGGAACCGCCGGGCAGCAGGTCAATGCTGCCGCGGAACAGCTTGAATGCCTTACCGGCCAGTACGCCGGTGGAATCCATCTCGCAGGTGGTCTTTTTGCCGCGGTGGCGGGCTACATAGTTCATGTCCAGGCGCTGTTCGCCCTGGCCCAGGTAGCCGATCCTGGCGGTAAAGTTGCTGCCTTTGCCGATCAGATCGGCGGCAGCACCGGCATACAGCTTGCCGGAACCCAGTTCCAGCTTGGTCAGCTCAAAGCTTGCGCCGTCTGCGCAGGTGGTGCCGATATCACTCAGGCAGGTAAAGCCATTATCCAGTACCTGCACCATCGAAAGCTTGACCACAGCGCCAGCCTCGGCCTTGATCTTGATCTGCAAAGCGGCCAGTCCCTCGCCAGCGGTCTCGTTGCGCAGGATCACAGCAACCTTCATGGTGCTACCGGCCTTGGCTTCCAGGTACAGCCGGTCCCCGGCGGGGGTGCCGGGCTGGTAGGTATAGGTGATAACCGCGGGGGCATCCATCACTTCGTTTTCGCCCAGGGTCAGGTACTCTGCTGGGCTGTTGGCCAGAAAACGGTCAACGTCGGTGCCCATGCCGGTCTCCATGGCCCAGTCCTGTGCAGCGCTGCTGCGGGCCAGCTGTGCGGTCTGCACAAAGCTGGGGGCGGCACCCACGGCGGGGGCGTTTGCTTCCAGCCGGGCTGCGTTCATCTTCAGCCAGTTCCACGTCAGAGCGGGAAGCCGGTTGACGGTCATTGTTTCATTTGCCATACTCCCAACTCCTTTGCTCACCCAATGCTGCCCTTCATCTCAAGGCGGATCAGGTTGTTCATTTCCATTGCGTATTCCAGCGGCAGCTCCTTGGAAACATTATCCGCAAAGCCGCTCACGATCATGGCGCGGGCTTCCTCTTCGGGGATGCCGCGGCTCATCAGGTAGAACACGGCGTCATCACTGATGCGGCCAATGCGGGCTTCGTGGCCCACGTCAGCATCGGGGGTGCGCACGTCCATTGCGGGAATCGTGTCCGAACGGGAGATGGTGTCCAGCATCAAAGACTGGCAGGAAACCGCAGCCTTGCTGTTCTTGGCATCCTTGTTAATGACCACCGCGCTGCGGAAGGTGCTGATGCCGCCGTCCTTGGAGATGGACTTGGTGTTGATATAGCTGGAAGTATCCGCGCCGGTATGAACAACCTTGGCGCCGGTATCCAGGTTCTGGCCATGACCGGCGAAGGTTATGCCGGTGAACTCCATGCGGGAGCCCTTGCCCTTCAGGATGGTCATGGGGTACAGGTAAGAGGTGTGGGAGCCAAAAGAACCGGAAACCCATTCCATCACGCCGCCCTCTTCTACAATTGCGCGCTTGGTGTTCAGGTTGTACATGTTCTTGGACCAGTTCTCAATGGTGGAATACCGCAGCTTGGCGTTCTTGCCCACAAACAGCTCCACGCAGCCGGCGTGCAGGTTGGCCACATTGTACTTGGGGGCAGAGCAGCCCTCGATGAAATGCAGCGAAGCACCCTCGTCCACAATAATCAGCGTGTGCTCAAACTGGCCAGCGCCGGGGGCGTTCAGGCGGAAATAGGACTGCAGGGGAATCTCCACATGCACATGCGGCGGAACATACACAAAAGAACCGCCAGACCATACCGCGCCGTGCAGGGCGGCAAATTTGTGATCCGTGGGGGGAACCAGGTGCATGAAATGGGTGCGGATCATCTCGGCATAAGGGCCGTGCATGGCACTTTCCAGGTCGGTGTAAATAACACCCTGCTCCGCAACCTCTTTTTTCACGTTGTGATATACCAGCTCGGAGTCATACTGTGCGCCGACACCGGCCAGGCTGTCGCGCTCGGCCTGGGGGATACCCAGCTTTTCAAAGGTATCCTTGATGTCGGTGGGCACTTCGCTCCACTTGGCGCTCATTTTGGTGTTGGGGCGCACATAGGTGATGATATCATCCATGTTCAGCTCATCAATCGGCGGGCCCCACTCCGGGATACCGGTCTTATTATAGATCTCCAGCGATTTCAAGCGCAGCTCCAACATCCAGTCGGGGTCGTTCTTCTCGCGGGAAATCTGCTCTACAATGGCGGGGGTCAGGCCAGCGTCTACCTTGTAGGCGTCTTTTTCCTCATAGCGGAAATCATACAGGCTGCGGTTAATGTCCTCAACCTGCGCTTTTTCGCGTTTTGCTTCGTTTACTTCTGCCATATAATTCTCAGGCCTCCGCCATCTTTTCAAAGCGCTCGTAGCCGTTCACATTGATCTCTTCCACCAGGCTGCCATCGCCGTTTGCAGCAATCTTGCCGTTGACCAGCACGTGGGTGTAATCAACAGACAGCGCATCCAGAATGCGGGTGCTGTGGGTGATGATCAGCAAAGCGCCGTTGTGGTCTTTCTGGTATTCTTCCACGCCTTTGGAAACCAGGCGCACGGCGTCAACGTCCAGGCCGGAGTCCGTCTCGTCTAGAATGGCGAGGGAGGGCTTAAGCATCATCAGCTGCAAAATCTCGGCCTTTTTCTTTTCGCCGCCGGAAAAACCAACGTTCAGGCTGCGCTCTGCGTAAGAAGCATCCATCTGCAAAATGTCCATGCAGCGGGCCAGCTCTTTCTTGAAGTCATAGTAACGCACATGGCCGACCTTCTGCTGCAATGCGCTGCGGATAAAGCCTTCCAGCGTCAGGCCGGGAACTTCCAGCGGCTCCTGGAAAGAAAGGAACATGCCGGCCTTGGCGCGCTTATCGGTGGATTCATGGGTGATATCCTCGCCCTTGAACAGGATCTGGCCGCCGGTCACGGTATATTTGGGGGCACCCATCAAAACATAGCCCAGGGTGGATTTGCCTGCGCCGTTGGGGCCCATCAGCACATGGGTTTCGCCCTTGTTGATGGTAAGATCCACGCCGTGCAACAGCTGTTTGTCTTCCACGCGTGCGGCCAGACCGGTTACGTTCAAAACTTGCTCTGCCATAAAAACTGCCTCCTGCTCGCTTTATAATAAGGTGAGCGTTTGTATTTCAAAAAGCCGCAGGCAAACCCGCAGCTTGGTTCGGCGTCCGGTGCAGCCATCCGTTTGCAGCGCAAAGCAGGCAGGCGGCGGTGTGCCGGGCACCTTTGTTATTTTCATATCCTATAAAAAACTCTAGGATTAACGGTGCTTATTATATTCCAACAATTTCTTTGCGTCAAGGGCAAACCGCAAAAACTGGTACAAACCCTGCAATTTTGCACCAAAAATGGACGAATCGGGCGATTTTTGGCGTTCGGTGACCACAGAAATGGCGGTTAGGCATAACAAATGCGAGCCGACCCCGCCCACCGCTTTCCAATCAGTGTTGGCCGTGACTGCAGCGGTTATGCAAAGGGGAACCCCACAAAAAAAGAAGAGCCTTACCGGAAAATCCGGTAAGGCTCAGCCAGTGCCGCTGACCGGGATCGAACCGGTACGATTTTTCCACCGAGGGATTTTAAGTCCCTTGCGTCTGCCAGTTCCGCCACGGCGGCTAACTGTATGGTATTGTAGCGCAAAACGGGGGAATTGTCAATCCGCAAAGCCCTGCCGCCCAGAGTGTAAAAAAGCGAATGGTTTATTTGCGGCGAACGGCAAAGCAGCTCACTTCATGTGGCAGTGTACCCGTTATTTTATATGTGATGTGTTTTTATATCCGCCCACATCACACATCTTTCATATCGTGCGGTGCGCCGCCGCCGACACGGGGAATCGTGCAATGCCGCAGGTAATGCAGGAACATCAGAGAAGAGATGCTCCAGGTCAGAGGGTATGCCCAGAAGATGACCCCGATATCATGGATAAAGTGCAGCGTTATCGTAATGTAAGTAATGCGCAATGCGCACCAGACCGCCAGCATAACGGCCATGGGCACAATGGGGCGGCCCAATCCGCGCAGGATGCCGGCGCAGCAGTGGCTGAACGCAAGCAAAAAGTAAAACAGCGCAATGGTGTGTGCCTGCCGCACGCCAAAGGCGACCACATCGGCCTCGCTGCTGAACGCACCAATCAGCCAAGGTGCCAGCAGGTAAACCGCAACGCCGACGCACTCGGCCAGCGTAATCGAACAAATCACGCCAAAACGCATACCCTTGTGCACGCGGTCAGGTTTGCCCGCACCCACATTCTGGCTGACAAAAGTGGCCAGTGCCATCGAAAAGCAGGTGACCGGCAGGAAAGCAAAACCTTCCACCTTGCTGTAAGAGCCGCACCCGGCCATGGCCAGTGCGCCAAACGAGTTGATGTTTGCCTGCACAATAACATTTGCCAGCGAGATGACCGAGTTCTGGATGCCGGAGGGCAGGCCCTGCAAAATAACGCCGTGCAGCATGGGGCCGTCAAACCGAACCTTGCGCCAGCTCACAGCCCAGGCTTCCTTGCTGCGCATCAGCTTGAGAATGCCAGAATGGCACTGACTGACTGGGAGATAATCGTGGCAAATGCGGCCGCAGCCACGCCGTACCCCAGTACGCCGATAAACAGTAGGTCCAGCACAATGTTAATGAGCGATGCTGTAATCAGGTACTTCATAGGGCTGCGGCTGTTGCCGACCGATTGCAGAATGCTGGCACCCACATTGTACATGACCACTGCAATGGAACCCAAAAAGTAAGTGCGGAAGTAGGCGACCGAGTTGCCGATAACATCCTCCGGCGTGCCCATCCAGTGCAGGATCTGCGGGGGGTCAAAATCACGCCCACAACCGTCAGCACCGCCCCGGCGGCCAGGCCCAGCGCCACCGTGGTGTGGATGGCTTTTTCCAGGCTCTCCCAGTCCTTTGCGCCAAAGTAGCGGGCAATCAGCACACCGGCACCCAGCGCTACGCCGTTCACAAAACCGGTCAAGAGGAAAATCAGGCTACCGGAAGAACCAACTGCCGCCAGCGCCTCGCCGCCCAAAAAGTTGCCCACAATCAGTGAGTCTGCCGCGTTGTACAGCTGCTGGAACAAATTGCTGATAAAAATAGGGATCGCAAACAGCAGCATGCCGCGCGCTACACTGCCTTCGGTCAGGGAATTGCTCTTGTTTTGTTGTGCCATCTTGTTTTGTTACGCTCCTAAATCTATGTTTTCTTATGGCAACACCGCACAATTCCCGCCTTGCGGCTTAAGCACCGCTCCGGCGGCTGCGGCACGGCATCTGCGTTGCCAAAATGCTCGATAAGACATCCAGTATTATCTGCGCTTTTGGCTTAGCAGCTGCCGCACCTCGCTCGCCGTATCGGCACTTAGAATTATGCGGTATTGCCTTATATCTTACACCAAATTTAGATAAAATGCCATTAAACAACCAAAAGCAGCGGCAAGCCAAAGCTGCCGCCGCTGCAAAATTATAATTGCGCCGCTGGTAAATATTATGCCTGCTGCCCGGTTGGAACATATTGCAACACGTTTTCGGAAACATGGGTGTTGAAAAACTGGATCAGCGGTCCCAGGCAGAACGCACAGATCAGGGTGCCCAGCCCCAGCAGCCCGCCCAGCAAAAAGTCAGTAATGCGCACAGCGTATCCGTAAAAAGGCGGCAGCAGAAATAGGGGAGTGGCGTGTGGTCCCGCAGGCCCAGCGCCAGGTAATCATACGGGGCAACCCCCAAATCGGAGGTCTGGTGCAGCGAAATGCCCAAGTGAGGTGCACACCACCGCTGCAGCCACCCACGCCAGCTGTGCGGGCAGGGTAGCGGCCTGTGCAAAATGCGCAGTGAGGAAATCATAGAAAAACGTGATGATAAACCCACAGCAAACGGCATTTGCAACGGTGCCAAAGCCGACATATCTGCGGCCCCAAATCATCTGCATCGTGAAAAATACCGCGTTATAAATCAGGTTTTGTACGCCAAGGGTCAGCCCGGCAAGCTCCGCAGAGCGGATGTTGAGCGCGTTGAAAGGGTCGTTGCCCAGATGGGCAAACTTGAAAAGGGCAACACCAAGGCTGATGATCACAATGCCCACCAGCATACCGGCCACGCGCCGGAAGGTGACATGCTGTTCCATAACCATACTCCAGTTGTGCTGCCCGGCCGGACAAAAGTTGAGCTCATGAATAAATATGCGTACAACTTATTACAACAAAAGTGTAACATGTCCACGCTGAAAGGTCAATATAGAAATCTATGGCTGGTTATCCATTCTTCTTTACCTGCTTTTGGGCCAAAAACCGCCTGCTTTTTGTGGGAAAAATTTCAAAACTGCTTGTATATTGTGGCCGTTTCGTTTATACTAATATGTATGTCTGAAAACTGTATGCTCTGTGCATACAAGCGGACACAAGAGGGAAACGTACCTGGACCTGCCCTGTGCGCGTGCAGCACCATGGCAGCCCACGATCTAGGGGGAAATGATTATGGCAAATTATTTTGAAATGTCCAAAGACCAGCTCCGTGCAGAAAAGGCTGCGCTGGAACAATCCTATGCCGAGTTCAAGGCCAAGGGCCTTAAGCTCAACATGGCCCGCGGTAAACCAGGCCCTCATCAGATGGACCTGGCCATGGATCTGCTGAAAATGAGTGACTATACCACCGAGAATGGCTATGATGCCCGCAATTATGGCAACTTGGAAGGTTTGGAAGAAGCCCGCACCCTGTTTGGCGATGTGATGGGCGTTAAGTCCAGCGAGGTTTTTG
>VOFJ01001190.1_pt1 | contig 53723 bp, 105 predicted proteins | sample 5384081 | NCBI WGS metagenome assembly VOFJ01 (sample SAMN12384729, study PRJNA508395) | human gut metagenome | isolation source: healthy gut I | host: Homo sapiens | reverse complement strand
GCAGAGGCTGTTCATTTAGCTACTGGTGATCCTCACTTTAACTGGAAATGCAGTGAAGAAGCAAAAAAAGACAAGAGTTACTTGTTTCTTTTTGACCCTGGTCAGGATCTTGGAATGTACGATACAGATAAATTAAGAGACGTTATTACAAATACTACCATCCTTTTTGGAAACCATTACGAAATTGAAAGAATATTGGAATCATTAAAGTGGATTTAGATGGATTAAGAGAAATTGGTCCTAAAAATCATTGTAAAAACCTGCGGAGCAAATGGAAGTGAAATCTATTCAAACAATGATAAAATCAAAGTTGATGCCATTGTTCGTGAAGCTGTAGATCCTACCGGAGCTGGAGATTCCTATAGAGCAGGATTTTATCAAGATTCCTAAATGGGGAATCACTTGAACAATCTGCCAAATTTGCATCATCAGTATCTTCTTTTTATTGTGAGAAGAACAAGGATGTCAAACCAACATGCCTACTTTGATGATGCATTTGACAGAATGAGTGAATTTTATTAATCACTCTTTTTTTACTTATTTTTTAAAATAAACTTTACACATATCAACTTTTTTTGAATTAAACTCAATCATATTAATTTAAATACTATTACAGTAAAAAAGAGAATAGTATCAATCAAAAATGATAAGTTTTTAAAACTTATTTTGATAATTTTAAAAAAATTATTTGACTAAATTAATGTGATGACCTATGACACAGATAATGGATGCAAAAAAAGGTATTTTTAACTGATGAAATGAAACACGTAGCTGCAAGGGAAAATGTTTCTGAAGAATTCATTTTAAAATCAGTAGCTAACGGAACAATAGTAATTCCGTCTAATGTAAACAGAGACATCGAAGCTTCAGGTATTGGTGCAGGACTTAGAACAAAAGTAAATGCAACCGTTGGAACTTCAACTGATATTGTTGACTTTGATGAAGAAGTTAAAAAGCTCAAATTGCAATTGACCATGGTGCAGACTGTTTAATGGAATTGAGTATTGGTGGAGATTTAGATGTAATCAGAAGAAGAGTTCTTGATATGTCTCCATTACCAGTAGGTTCAGTGCCAGTTTATCAGGCAGCTATTGAAAGAATCAGAAAAAGACGGTTCCGTAATTTATATGGAAGAAGAAGGATTTATTCAAAACCATCGAAAAACAGGCAAAAGACGGTATTGACTTCATGGCATTCACAGCAGCATCAACATCGAAAAATCTAACCAGACTCAAAAGACAGGGTCGTGTAACCGGACTTGTATCCCGTGGAGGATTTCATGTCCGGATGGGATTGTTGAAAACGAAAAAAGAAAATCCCCTATATTCAAACTTTGACTATGTTTTAGAAATTGCTAAAGAACATGATGTTGTTCTTTTTCACTTGCAAATGGAAGGAGAGCAGGATCAATTGCCGATTCAACAGACAGGGCTCAAATCCAAGAACTGATTATTTTAGGAGAATTAATCGACAGATCCCGTGAAGCAAGGGAGTACAATGTATGATTGAAGGCCCCGGACACATTCCAATTAACGAAATTCCAACAAATGTTATGATCCAGAAGAAAATGTGTTCCAATGCTCCTTTCTACTTAATAACCGGACCTATTGTATGTGATGTAGCGCCAGGTTATGACCACATAGTATCTGCAATTGGTGCAGCATCTTCTGCAAAAGCAGGAGCAGATTTCATCTGTTATGTAACTCCCCTGCAGAACACCTTGCTCTTCCAGACCCCTAATGATGTAAAAAGAAGGAGTAATTGCAACAAAAATAGGAGCATATGCCGGTGATTTAGCAACTGGTACAATCGACGGTTCACAAGATTTAGCTATGGCTGAAAGCTCGTAAAAAAACTTGATTGGGAAGCACAATATGCATGTGCAATGTTTCCGGATGTTGCACGTGCAAAAAGAGACCAAAGACCTCCTGAAGATTCAGATGCATGTACCATGTGTGGAAATTACTGTGCAGTAAAATAGTAAACGAATGGTTGGACAAATCTGACAGCGATATTTTTAAAATAGATTTTCATATCTATTTTTCTTTTTAAGAGAAATTTAATAATATATAAAAAAAAAGTAAGAGAATTGAGAATTCTCTTTTAAGGACTTATTTTTATTGTGTTTCCTGTTTGGAAGTCATTCCAGTAGGAAGTTATAATGTATTCACCAGCCATTAATCTGATTCCTAAGCTTGCAATACCATCTTTATTAGTAACTTTGTGATAGAATACACCGTTTACATTAAATGATACATTTTGGTTAGCTAATGGTTTACCTTGACCATCTAAAGTTAAAAGCAGTAAAATTGCTGCCGTCAAGGTACTTCATGGAGAGATCTTTTTGTTACTAAAGTTGGCATGACAGTTATGTTGTTAGCTCTTTCTTCACCGGTTGCCGGGTTGTAAGCTGTTATAACATATGATTTTGGATTTAATCTGATGCCTAAACTAGCTGTACCGTTTTCATCAGTTACGCGAGTGTAGAACACACCGTTAATGTTGAATTTAACAGTTGTGTTTGCTAATGCTTTTCCGTTGCTGTCTAAGAATTTATCTACATATTTTGTTCGGTTACAGAAGTATAATGTAGTGTCGTTTCCAAAGACTGTGTTTTTAACTGTTACTGTTGCATTAGCTGTTGCTTTATCATAATCTTTGGTTCCGTTAAATACAGCATTTACTTTGTATTCGTTAGAACTAATCCGATACCCATGGAAGCTGTGCCGTTTTTATCAGTTGTTTTAGCATAAACTTTGCCGTTTACTGTGAAGTAAACAGTTGCGTTAGCTATTGGGTTTCCAAATGCGTCAACAAGTTTAGCTGTGAGATTTTGAGCACCTTTGAAGTATTTTACAACATCGTCCATTGTTAAGGTGGTTTTAGTGTTTTTATTAACTGTTATTGTTCCGTTAACTATCATGGAGTCGTATTTAGCATCTCCTGTGTAGAAGGTTACTACTTTGTAGGTTCCTTCATCTAAACCAGGAATAATAACTTTTAGCAGTACCGTTAGTGACTGATCCTTTGTAATCTGTACCGTTTATTGTTACAACTACACTACCGGTTCCGTCTTTAGGAACAGTAACAGTAATTGTAGCATTTTCACCTTTAATAATATCTGCAATATCAACAGTCATATTATAATCAGACACTTTAGAAACAGTAAATTTAGTAGTATTTTCACTTGATAAGTATTTATTATCACCCTAAATAAACTGCTTTTACATCATAAGTTCCATTAGCTAAACCAGCTACTTTAATAGAAGCCATACCATATTTAGTTGTTACATTATAAGATTTACCATTAATGTTTACAGTTACATTTCCAGTAGCATCATCAGGAACAGCTATATTAATAACAGCATCATCACCCACTTTAATATCACTAACAGCAACATTTACAAAAGAACCTACTTTAGAAACAGTGAATTTAGTGGTATTTTCACTTGATAAGTATTTATTATCACCTAAGTAAACTGCTTTTACATCATAATCATTAGCAGCTAAGTTAGAAATAGTTAAGACACCTTTTTCATCAACAATAGCTACATTATAAGATTTTACCATTAACAACAACAGTAGCTACACCTAAAACTACATTAGGAACAGCAATGTTAATAACAGCATCTTCACCAAATTTGATATTATTAGCTGTGACATTTACAGCTGAAGGCATTTTAGCAACAGTTAAAGTAGTACTGTTTTCACTTTCAGTATATTTGTAATTTCCATCATATTTAGCTGTAATTGGATAAGAATTAGATACCAAATTAGATAAAGTTAAAGAACCTTTACCATTATTGATAAGAACAGTATAGGATTTACCGTCAATAGTTACACTAACCAATTCATTAGAAATTTCATTAGGAAGAGTTATGTTAATAACTGCATCTTCACCAACTTTAATATCATCTACAGCAATTATCATATTTGTAGGTATTTTAGATACTATAAAAGAAGCATTATTTTCACCAGGTAAGTAATTATTATCTCCCATAAATCTAACAAGTCACATCATAACTTCCAAAAGTAAGTTTTCAACATTTAATTTAGCAGAACCATTTTCAATAGCTACAATATATTCTTTTGTTATTAACTGTAAAATACAACATTTCCAGTAGCATTAGTCTGGTAAAGTTTTAGCTATAATAGTAGCATTGTCCAACATATTTTTGTACATCAACTGAAATATTAGGGTCTATTTTTGGATATAAAACATAAAAGTGTATTTTAGTACCAATATAAATGTTTCCAGTTTTATCCATTGCAGGTATTTTACAATAGCAGATCCAAAATTGTAGCTATCTTTTTTTACCATCATACCAATTATCCAGAAAGTTCCTTTATCATCACCTAAATATAATGTACCATCAGCACCAACCATAATTGCTGAAGAAACTGTGCTTTCAATATCATAAAACTCAGAGATATTACCAGTTAAACTATCAATTTATATACCATTACCATCAATAATAATACTTATTTTCATTATCAATGTCAAAACCTTACCGGAATTCCATCTGTTAGTATTACCAGTTGCCATATCTATTTTGTTAATTGCCCTTATTATGTTCCAACATATAAAGTATTTTTTCGTTATCAATACCTAATGCAGTAGCCTGCTCCAATTTTTTGTACCCCAAAGCTGATAAGTAGGTAATGATGTATTCCATAAAAAATATACCATTTACAGATACTGCATATACTACTTTTCTATCACTTTTAACAAAATATACAATACCATTTTTACCCTACAATAGGGCGAATACCAGAATAACAATCAGTATAACTAGCAACTTGATTTCCAGTTTTAATATCAACAGCAACTAAATTTGCAGTATCCATGAATTAACTTCCCATAACACTCCATTATTATCTAAAACCGGAATAGTACTAACTGCTGTATTGAATAAACTTTTATATGCATAATCATAACCACCATTAGGATTATAATGTGTGCTGTTATAATATTTAACAATAGGCACATAACCATTATCATATTCATATTGACCTACAACATAAATATTTCCGTCATCATCTAACATAGGAGCATATGCACTAGATGCTTGGAAAATATTTCCACCCAAATCTGCACCAGTAGTTTTTATTTAATATTACAAGACGATTATCTTTAACAGGTATTATGATATTTCCACGATTATCTAATGCTAATCCAGGCATTGTAACTTGACCTAAATTTTTACTCCATTTTAAAAAACCATGGATTATAGAATCCCAAAAGCAGTGACATTAGACCCTGCAGTCAAATAAAAAAACTACCCTCTTCATCAATTACTAAACCAGATACAACTCCACCAACATCATTTTTCCAAATATTTGGATTTGTAGTAACACCAATATATGGAACATTAGCAGAATTATGATTATCATAGCCACTCATTGCCCATTGATTTTGAGTAACAGTATTAAAATCAGAAATTGGTTGATTAAAAACAATGGATCTAAATTTAAGAGATTTTAATAAATTAACATTATTGCTTTCAATTATATTATTATCTGTACCAATAGTTTGAGGACTATTAGTAAAAGGTATTGTTTCTAAATGAATAATTACCCTCTGAAATAAATACAGTATCGTTTGTGGTAATTGTATGATTTATAAATTCATTATTATAAATTTGTAAATTTGGAACTCCTCCAGTAGAATTATCATAATTTGTATTATATGCACAAATAGCTAATCAATTTCCTGCCCCATTATGTACAAAAATTAGAACCATGAACATTTAAATATCCTCCATTTAATACAGAAATTGCTCCTCCACGACCTAAAGAAGTTGTAGATTCATTAGTAAAATCATAAATTTTATTATCTTTAAATATGCAATTCTCAAATAGTAACATTATATGTGGAGATATAAATTAAATGCACCTATTGCTCCTCCACCATTATTAGTAGTACAATTATTATCTGTAAAAGTAGAATTATACACTTCTAATTTACTGTAAGAGTATAAATGCTCCACCATTCCATCCTGCAGTATTTTCTTAAACTCAGAATTTAAAATTCTAGTTTATGCATTACAATGAGTATGAATAGCACCTGCCCAATATCTAGCAGAATTACTTACAAAATTAGAATTTGATACATTTTCAAATACCACAATTATTAATTGCACCTGGTTCATAAGTAGCAACATTGTTTATAAAATTACAATTTTCAACATTCATAAGAACATTTGTTGGAGAACCTGGATTATAATTTGTTATTAACACCAAAAGAACTTGTACAATTAGTAAAATTACAACAGTTGTCAACCTCCATTACTTCCATAAGTATTGTAAAGCACAGATTTATGGTTAGACCCCCAGTAGTAATATTATCAAATGTACAATTTTCTAGTTTACTATTACCAGCATAATTGAACTAACATATCACAATTACTGTCTTTAAAATTTACATTTAAAAATGTAATGGAAAGTTCAGAATTAGAATTTAAAAAAGGAATAAGATTCCCATTGCTTAATTGTAATATAACTATCAGAACTACCCACTATAGTAGCACTATTTCCAAAAACAATTTGACTATTTGCATTATAAGATTGACCAGTTAATGTAATAACTTTATCACCACTACTTTGACAAGCTGTTTTTAACTCATCCCAAGTAGCAGCATTTGTACTAGCCACATCTTGACTTTGTTCAACATTAATTAATCAATGCTTCATCAACTGAAATACTATCATCTACATCAGAAGAAACTTCAACAGTCCACCTGCCAGAATTATCATCTTAAATCAGTTGCATTAACTGCACCAATACTACAAATCAACACCAAAAAGGCGATTAATATATATTTATAGTTTGATTTAATAATAAATCCCCCAATTAAATTAACTTAGTTAAGTAAATCAATAAATTATCCAAATATCAAGCGTTTCAACACAATGATTCAAAAAATAAATATAAATCTAACTGAATAATTATTAAATTATACATTAACTAATTAAATATCTACCAACATAATATATAAATATAGTTATAAACTACCCAAAATGAGAATATATTTAAAATTTGTCTAATAATTTTAAAAAAAAAATGAATAAAATATGAAAAAAATTTATGAAACAGTATATCCTGATTATAAATCAAATAAAATTTATATAATAAATTATTAATAAGTTAATTATAATTAATAAGGAGAAGATTTATGTGAAAAATAGAAAAAAAAAATAATTTTAATATTGATTCTGGGATTATTTTTTTATAGCATTAAGCAATGTTAATGCTGAGGATAATTCAACTGTCACTTTAAACCATGCTAACACAGAGGATATTGGACAGCTTATATTGTGAATCTAACAGTACAATAAATATTAATAAAAATCAAAACTCAAAATATTGTTAAAGTTGGAGAAAATGTATATATTGGTTCAAAATATCCAAGTATTGAAAATACAATAACCGTTAGTAACACAAGTGAGTTTAATAAAACTGGAAATATAACTATAAATATTCATGTAACCGGAAAATTCACTATGGGAGAAAAAGAATTTAACAAAACTTCTTTAATAATTTATGAGAATAACACAATAATAAATCAGAAAACTCTAAACGAATTAAATTTACCACCATACCAACATTTTACAACCCCTGGAAATTACACATTTGATATAAATTTTCCATACCATGTACAAGATAAAAAGTAGGTTACAAGTGTATGTTTTTGGAATATATTCTAATACAATTGTTTTTGAAAAATTAAACAAAATACAATTAACAAATTTAACAAATAAAAACATAATTATTGATAATAAAATTAGATCCAATAATAATTGGACAAATTCCATAAACTCTATTAAAAAGGCATTAGATTTAGTTGAAAATGAAGGAACAATATATTTATCCAATTTAAATATAATTCATGACCAAAAATGAAAATATTTTAATAAATAAATCCGTTACAATAATTGGAAATAATGTTACATTTAATGGATTTGAAAAAGAAAGCCTATTTAATATAACAAATAATGCAAAAGTGACTTTTGTAAATTTGACAATTACAAATACCACAAGTTACAGTATAAATACTGAAGGAAAAGTTAATTTAATAAATTGTACATTTAAAAATATTCTCGGAAGAGCTATTAACAATACCGGAATTTTAAATTAATTAACAACACCTTTACTACAGATTCAATTTATCAACACCCAAAAAATAACTAATTTAAAAAAAAATTTAAATAACTCCTTAATTTACAACACTGGCCACATCTAAAAAATAGAAAATTGTAATTTTAAGCATTTCTCTTCAAAATCAAATAATAACAAAAAAAATAACATAACATGGGACAGCATAATCTACAATGCAGAAAATGCAAATTTCACTATTAATAATTCAAAATTTACCAACATTGAAAATAGAGTTATTAAAAACAATGGAAAAATAAATATTACCAATACTTCTTTTTTGAAAATAAAACAAAACTTCAAATAAATCAGATAATAAATGATACTTATCAAACATTAAATAATTATATATATCAAACATATAGGGAAAAAGCTATAAAAACTGTAAATGGATCAATAATTCATAATTCAAATATAATGATAATTGAAAATTCAAGTTTTAAAAATATCATGGATATTATTAATAATCAGGGTTATTTTAGTTCTTAAATTGCCCCTACAGATTATTTTGGATCTTTTGGATGGTTTGGAAGTGATAAAGGTGCATTATATATAATATTGGAAACTTTAAAAATTAAAAAAATACATCATTTAACAATGTAAAAACAAAAACTGGGGGAGCAATATATAACTCAGAATTGGAACTATTGAAAATTCAAATTTTAATAATTTGACTTCAATTGGAAATGGTGGTTCCATATTAAATACTGAGAAATTAATTATAATAAATACAAACATTAGCAACTCAAAAACAAGAAAACAATGGAGGAGGAATATACAATATAGGAGATTTAAATTTAAAATATTATGATAACAACTTCCGAAGCAACAAAAGTGGTGCCATAACATATACTGCAGGTGGAGGAATATATAATGCAGGGAACATGTATCTTTTAAATTCATCAATAAAATAAAACATCAATAGGCAATACTAAGATCTACGGATCTGCAATTGAAAATACTGGAAATATGACCTTTAAACAAAACTATAATCCACAATATAACTGGATATAGAGCAATACATAACGATGAAACAGGTAACTTATTAATAACCAATTCCATAATAAAAAAATAATAAAATTTACTCAATAAAAAACTATGCAAATAAAGTTTTTTATGGTGCAATAGAAAATTCAGGTATTTTAACAATTAATAAAACAATCTTTTTGACAACAACATTAATGGAGATAACGATTTCTATTATCTTTCAGGAGCATTTAATATTTATAATAAAGGTACTTTAAATGCATTTTACAATATATTCATAAATACAAAACATTTAACTGTAAAAACACATGTTTACTACATTACCCCCAACAGACCCATATGCATTCCTATTTAATGAAGGTACTATAAATATGGATTACAACTATTTTTGTACAAATACTAATCCTTATCCAAAAAGATTCAAACACTGAAATAGGCAATTATCTTATATTCACATTTAAACCAGAATATAAATCTTTAAAAATTGGAGATACTATTCAACTTAAAGTAGATTTAAAACTAGCAAATGGAAAAGCATTTACAGATTATAACTTACTTCCTGAAATGAATGTTACATTTACCACTATAATTGATGGAAAAGAAGTAAATATAACTAAACCTTTAATAAATGGAACCACCGTATTAGAATATAATTACACTTCTCAAAAAAAGGCCAATACAAAGTTTATGCTAATTTAGGAGGACACACAGAAGAAATAATTCTTGATGTTGGAAAAGAAACTTCAAAAATAGATGTGGATTTCAATAACAACATTATCTACGGTGAAGATGCAATATTCAAAATTAAAGTAAGTGGAAACTACACACACATCCCAACTGGAAATGTAACAGTCATTATTAACGATAAAAAAATATTCCATAAACTTAACTAATGGATTAGCTAATTTAACACTCACTAATTTAACACCTGGAACTTATAGTATTAAAAATAGTTTATGAAGGCGACTCAGATTATGCTAAAGTCTTCTATTACTGCAATTATACTGTAAATAAACATCCAACTACATTAAATATTACTGCACCTGAAGTTAAAATCGGACAAAACGGAGAACTAATTATAAATCTTGAACCTAAAGGCTCCCAAAACACAAGGTTACCTATACATCAATGGAGAACTTAAACAAATAATTTACATTTATGCCGGGAAAACTACAATTCCACTTAAAAACTTTGCTGTTGGAGAATATAACCTTACAGTAGTTTTATGGGATTCAAAATACTATGAAAAGCAGCAATGCAAGTACAATTTTTTAAAGTAAGTAAATTTGACACCAATTTAACAATAAATGTAGATGATGTTAAAACTGGAGAAGATGCAACAGCTACAATAACTGTAAATCCAAGCAATCTTCGCGGAGAAGCTATACTCTGTGTAAATGGCATAAATACTACAATATTTTTAAAATCAGAAGTAACAAACATTACACTACACAATTTAACTAGCGGAAGTTATAATGTAACTGTTTATTATCCCGGAGACTCCAAATACGCCCCATCAACTGCAACAACAACATTTAAAGTTCTAAGAGATTCATGTAATCTAACTGTAAATATTACATATAACAATGATTTAACCGGAATCGTCAATGTAAAAACTAATCCCAACACCTGTACTGGTGAAGTTGGAGTTTATATCAATAAAAATTCTATAAATTAACTCTCACAAACGGAACAGCTGTATTTAATGTTAATTTCACAAAAAAGGAAGCAATTACATTTATGTTTTATACCTTGGAGATAAGCAGTTTGAATCTGCAAGCTGGAATACGACAATAAACATAACAAGCATCGATTTTATATTAACTGGTGAAAATTTAACAATCAAAGAACAGGATAACTCAATATATCACTTTAATTTAACAGACAAACAAGGAAATCCTTACACCTATACAAAAAAGTTGAAATAAACATAGATAACAAAAAATTACACAGTAATGACAAATTCTAAAGGTTTAGGTTATCTTAATTTAAATTTAAAAGCAGGAGAATATATCCTTAAAGCAACATTCAATGGAATCACAGCCAAAAAACAAAATTATTGTAAAACCAGCAGATTTAAATATTGACATTAAAGACATTTTAGCCGGAGAAACTGAAGTAACTACTGTTAAATTACCTGCCAATGCAACAGGAAACATATTATTTATTATAGATGGTAAAACTTACAGTAAAACATTGAAAAATGGAACTACAAGTGTTGAAATAACTAATTTAACCTTAGGAAAACATACATTAAAAAGTAATTTACTCAGGAGATTCCAACTATACCAATAACACAAAAGAAGTTGAATTCAATATTAAAAAACTCATTATCCTCCATTACAATCAATACAATTAAAGACAGCATCTATGGAGAATCCATTACTATAACAGCCAACATTACAAGAGGTGCAAATGGAAACGTTACTTTTACTATTGACCATGACTCAAAAACTGTTGAAATAATAAACGGAATAGCCAAAGTTACATTCAATAAAGTCAATGCAGGAAATAAAAATGTTAAAGCAACCTACAACGGAAACAATATTTACCAAGGCTCCTCTGACAACAAAGAATTTAAAATAGCTAAAAGCACCTTCAAATATAAACATTATAACTTCAGAAATCATAGAAGGCCAAAATATTAGAATATATGCAGTAGTAAATGATGATGCAACTGGAAATGTTACTTTCAGAATTTTAGGATTATATTCACCAAGAAATAAAACCATCAGCAATGGTAATGCATCATGGTTAATTTCACCATTAACAAGTGGATCATACACCATAAATGCATACTATAAGGGAGATAACAATTATTTAAGCTCAAATACAACTAAAATACTTGTAATCAATCAAACAAGAAGTATATTGAAAGTTAATGTTGAAATAGGTGAAAATGAAATAATATTTAGTGCAACTCTTAAAACAGAAGATGGAAAACCAATTACAGGTAATGTAACTTTAGAACTTAACAAAGAGTTCTATAAAATAGTAATAACTGATGGTGTTGGTTTTAGAAGCTTTGATAAAACTTCCAGAGGGCAAATACACATATTCTGCAACATATAAAGGAACTGATAAAATTTCTCGAGCTACTGACAACGGAACTTTTGAAATCAAATCTGTTGAATATAATGTTATTTTAAATGCTCCTGATGTTAAAATGACTTATCATGACGGCACAAGATTCATAGCTACTTTAACAGACAAACAGGAAAATCCTATAAGAGATGCTCCAATTGAAATAACAATTAACGGAAAAACCTATACTAAAACAACAGATGAAAAAAGGTGTTGTAAGTTTAGGATTGAGCTTGGACAGCGGAATATACACAGTAACTGTCAACTTTAAAGGATTATTAAATTATACTCCGATAACCAAGCAGGCGAAAGTTACTATTGAACCGACAGTTAAAGGATTGGATGTTGTTAAAATGTTTAGAAACAATACTCAATACTATGCCATATTTACTGATTCACAGGGAAATCCTCTTAAAAACAAAGATATACAGTTTAATATCAATGGTGTCTTTTACACTAAAACCACCAATGATAAAGGAATAGCTATGATGAGTATTAACTTAAATCCCGGTAAATATGTTATAACAGCAATCAATCTGGTTACTGGTGAGCAGTCAGGTAATAATATTACTGTAAAATCACTGATTGTTCAAAATGATTTAACAAAATACTACTTAAACGCTTCCAGATTCCAGACAACAATCTACAACAAAGACGGATCATTAGCTGCAAACAAGGAAGTAACCTTTAACATCAACGGTGTATTCTACCACAAAAAACAGACGAAAACGGTATTGCAAGCCTGGGAATCTCTTTAAGACCTGAGAATACATTATAACCACAATGGTTGACGGATTAAGTATAGGAAACAAAGTCAATGTATTGCCGACATTAATTACTAAAAACTTAAACATGAAATACCTGGACGGAAGCAGCTTCACTGCACAAACATTAGACGACCAAGGCAAACCACTAGCTAACCAAAATGTATCATTTAATGTAAACGGAGTATTTTACCACAAACTCACAGACAATAACGGTATTGCCAAATTAGGAATCAGACTGGATGGCCGGTGAATACATCATAACTTCCTACTGGAACGACTTCCAAACAGGAAACACAATAAAAATAGAATAAGAGAATTAACTAATTCTCTTTTTACATTTTTTAAAATTCATTATTTTTTCTTCATAACATGCACAAACATGTTATTTTACTTTTACTATAAAATTTTCAATAAAAAATACAATTTAAAAAAAGACTAAAAAAAACTTTCCATAACTGCCTTTTTTAAACAATCTTTTTATATTAATAACAAGAAATATTAATTGTATAACTTATTTTTTATGATTATAAATTATCGGTGATGTAATGAAACATTGGATTGAAAAATATAGCTGAGGAATTAAGTAAAAAGAGATACTGATAAACATGTAATTGCAAGTGGGACCTCAATATCAGGTTCTATTCATATTGGAAACTCCTGCGATGTATTTATAGCTACGCAATCGGAAAAAAAAATTAAGAGAATTAGGAAAAGAAGCTCAAACTATTTGGATTGCTGATGATCATGACCCCTTAGAAAAGTTCCATACCCATTACCTGAAAATTATGACAAATATCTTGGAATGCCTTACTCAACAATTCCATGTCCTGACGGATGTTGTGACAACTTTGTAGAACACTTTGAAAAACCATTTTTAGGAGTTATGGATTCATACGGCATTGAAATAGAACATAAATCAGGATTTGAAATGTATAAAAGCGGAATCTACAATGACTACATAAGAACCGCTCTTGAAAATGTAGACAGAATCAAAGAAATCTTCAATCAATACAGAAGAGAACCTCTAGCAGATGACTGGTTACCATACAATCCGATTTGTGAAGAATGTGGAAGAGTAAATACCACCTATGCATATGATTTTGATGGAGATATCATTAAATACAGATGTGACTGCGGTCATGAAGGTGAAATGGATATCAAATCCGGAAACGGAAAACTTACATGGAGAGTGGAATGGGCAGCAAGGTGGAAAATATTTAATGTTACCTGCGAACCATTCGGGAAAGACCATGCAGCCAGTGGAGGTTCCTTTATGATGTAAGTAGCATTATTTCAAAAGAAATATTTGACTATGAAGCACCATACCCAGTTCCTTACGAATGGATTACTTTAGATGGAGAAGCTATGAGTAAAATCTCATGGAGTATTTTTCACACCGGAACAATGGTTAGCTATCGGACCTGCTGAAAGTCTCAATTATTACTTATTCAGAAGCAAACCTATGAAAGCTAAAGATTTTTTCACCTAAAATGTCATTTTTAGACTTCATGGATCAGTTTGATAAAGTAGAAAAAGTATTTTACGATGAAGAAGAAGCACCATCTGAAAAAGAAGGTAAAAAAATTCAAAAAAATCTATGAAATAGCTCAAATAAATGAAGGCAGTCCTTTACCATTCAGACCACATTACAGATTCTTAGTTAATGCTTTTAAATAGCTGGAAATAACTTGGAAAAATATTTTTACAATTCTTAAAAACAATTCCCAGTTAACAAAAAAGCTTTAAGGATAAAGAATTCGGAGATTTAAATGAAACTGAATTAAAACAATTCCAGGAACGTGTTGACAATGTAGTTAACTGGTTAGACAACTATGCTCCTAAATTTGTAAAATTCCAAGTTCAAGAGAAAAGTGTTCCAAAATTACCATTAACTGATGAACAAACACAATTCTTAAGTGATTTAGCTGATTTAATGGAATCAAAAGAATTTAACAAAGCAGAAGATTTACATGATGCAATGTATGAAATTCTTGAAGGCCAAGGATTAAAACCTCAAAAAAAGGATTCCAGGCTATTTATAAAATGATTTTTAGGTCAAAAACAAGGTCCAAGAGCAGCATCATTCTTACTATCTCTTTGATAAAGATTTTGTTGTTAAAAGATTAAAGGCAAGAAGCTTAAAAAATCACAAACATTAGTAGAATTCCCTACTTTGGATAATTCATTTTTCCAAGATTCAGGGTTTTCTTCTACATATTTTTCAAACAATTTTTTACATTCTAAATTATTTAAAACCGTTATTTCTACACCATTTTTCTCAAGCAAACATTCTGCACCCATTAATGTTGTATTTTCACCAATTACAACTTTCGGAATATCATATAACAATATAACTCCAGAACACATCGGGCAGGAGAAAGAGTTGTGTATAATATGGATTGAAGATAATCTTCATGATTTAAACGGCCGGCATTTTCAATAGCGTCCATTTCTGCATGTAAAAATTACAGAATCGTTTTGAATTAGCCTGTTATGGCCGCGAGAAATAATTTTTCCATCTTTAACTAAAAAACAGCTCCGATTGGAATGCCTCCTTCAGCTAAAGATTTTTCAGCTTCCTTTAAAGCTTCATTTATAAAATAAGTATCATTATGCATAATAAAAATGGGATGATGATTTAATCATCATCAATTGAGACTTTTTATTGGAAAGTCTGTCTAAAAAATCCTCTATTAGCTTGTTTTCTAAAAGTTTTTTTAAGTTTGGAAACTTGTCCTTTTAAATCATCAATAGTTTTTGTGAATCGTTATGTAATTTATCGTAACTACTTTTGCTTACCTTTAAGTTCTGCAGTAAGTGACTTAATTTCTTCATTAAGCTTATTCATTTCGCCTTTAACTTTAGCATCAACTTCTTCCTTATAATTTCCCATTTTCAATAACTTGTTTTCTTAAATCATCAATTTCAGATTTAAGATCAGGGACTAACTCTTTAAGTTTATCTAATTCAGAAGTTTTTTCAGTTAATTGGGAATGTAAATCCTGATTTTCAGCTTTTTATTTTATCAACTTTATCTGCATCAACATCATCCAATTTAGCTTTGAAATCAGCTACTTTAGCTTCTGCATCTTTTTAATATCATCAATTTCAGATTCAAGCTTTTCAGCTCTTACTTTATTAATTGCATCTTCAGCACCAATTTTTGTTAATTTTTCGCTTAAATCTGCATTAATATCTAATTGATCATAATATTTCCTAGTAGTTTTTTCTAATGCTTTCAGTTAATTCATTTTTAATTTTCTTTAACTCCGCATTTTCTTTTTTAAGATTAGGAATAATTTCATTAGTTAAATAATTAAGTTCACTAGACTGATTATCTAATTTTTTGATCTTTTTCTTTTAATTGGCTTTCAAATTCAGTTACGTTTTCTTCAGACACTATATCACCATACAAGCAATAATAATCTTTTTCTAAATTTATGTTCAACAACAAGTATACAAAAATAAATATATTACTATTAAATTATTTAAATCTTTATCAACTACAGATGAAAATTTTTTGTGCCTCCCAATGATTAAATAAGTAGCAAAACATACATTATACTAACAGATTTTAAAAACTCATGGAGATAAACATGGACTATTTTGATAGATTAGAAGCAGATACTAAAGTATTATATAAAATAGCTAATGAAGCAAGGTCTAAAGGACTTGATGTTGAAACAAAAAGTGAAGTTCCTTTAGCAAAGGATTTAGCTGAAAGAGTTGAAGGGCTTGTTTGGTCCTGAAGGTGTTGCTAAACGTATTAAAGAATTAGAACAGGATATTACCAGAGAAGAAGTAGCTTTTTGAAATAGCTGCAGAAATAGCATCTGGAAAATTTGAGCTTACAAAGAAAAAGCAAATTATAATGAAGAGCAAAGGTGCGACCAGGCTCTTAGGACTGCACTGGCTATTCTTACAGAAGGGGGGTTGTAGCTGCTCCATTGGAAGGTATTTCCCAGGTAAAAATTAAACAGAATTTCGATTCTACAAAATATATTGCAGTTTATTTTGCAGGACCTATCAGAAGTGCAGGAGGAACTGCAGCAGCATTAGCTGTTTTGCTTGGAGATAAAATTAAAGAAGCTATAGGTATTGATGATTTTAAACCTGTTGATGATGAAATTGAACGTTATGTGGAAGAAGTGGAACTTTATGAATCAGAAGTTACCAACCTGCAATACTCACCAACACCGGAAGAGGTAAGATTTGCAGCTAACCATATACCAGTAGAAGTTACTGGAGAACAAACTGATCAGGTTGAAGTATCTCACAGAGATTTGGAACGTGTTGAAACCAATAATATTATTAGGGAGGAGCTCTTTTAGCTATGGTTGAAGGAGTTATTCAGAAATCCAAAAAAGATTTTTAAAAAATCTCTAAAAAAAACTTAAACTGGATAGCTGGGGTTGGCTTTCCGAATATTCAAAACCAAAAATGATGACAAAAAATCTGATGATGACAACACAGATTTAGTAACTTTAAACCAAAATATATTCAGGATATTATTGGCGGAAGGCCTGTTTTAGGTTATCCTTCTGAAAAGGAGGTTTCCGTTTAAGGTATGGCCGTTCAGAAACACAGGACTTTGCAACTATGGGAGTCCATCCTGCAACAATGGCATTGCTTGATTTTTAGCTGTTGGAACACAGCTTAAAATTGAATATCCCTGGAAAAGGTAACTGTGTTGTTCCGGTAGACTCCATTGAAGGACCTATTGTAAAAACTTAAAAACGGAAGATGTTGTAAAAATAGATAAAATCAAACAGGCAAAAGAACTTAAAAATCAGGTTGCAGAAATCCTGTTTTTAGGAGATATGCTTGTTGCATTTGGAGAATTTTTAAGAAACAACCAACCATTAATGCCTTCAGGATGGTGTGAAGAATGGTGGATTGGTCTGCTTCAAAAAGCGACAAATTTGATAGCACGGATGAAACTTTAGATTTACATCATCTGGAATATGATTATATTCCTGCTGCTGAAGCTTTTAAGTTATCTGAAGAATATAATATACCTCTACATCCAAAATACACCTACTGCTATAATGATGTAACAATAAATGATTTAAACTCATTGATTGATGTGATTCTTGAAAATAAATCAAATATTCACAAGAAAACGGACTTACTATTGATTTGGATTACAGAAAAAAGAGTACTGGAAATTATAGGTGTTCCCCACACTGTAAAAGATGGAAAAATAACAATAGACAAAGACCACAGCTATGCTTTAATAAATACATTAGTAAATCATGTTCCTGTTAAAGAACATACTATAGAAGCTTTAAATGAAGTTTCACCAGTTGAAATTAAAAATAAAGCTCCTGCATATATTGGTACCCGTGTAGGAAGACCTGAAAAAATCCAAAAGAAAGATTAATGAGGCCTGCACCACACGGATTATTCCCAATTGGCAATTATGGTGGAAGCAGAAGATTAGTAGCTACTGCAGCTAAAAAGGTAATATCAAAGTAGATTTAGCTAGAAGAAAATGTACTCAATGTAAAATTAGTTCATTCCAGTCTATCTGCCCTCACTGTGGAGCTCCAACAGAAATCAGCCCACATAGTGTAAAAAACATAAACCTTTCAGCTATGCTTAAAAAAGCATCTGACAATGTAAAAAGTAAGAAAAAGTTGATGAAATGAAAGGTGTTGTAGGTATGATTTCTGAATCAAGTTACCTGAACCTCTTGAAAAGGAATACTTAGATCCAAAAACGAAGTATTTACATTTAAAAAGATGGAACCATCCGTCATGATTCAACAGACTTGCCTTTAACTCATTTTTTATACCAAAAAGAAATTGGAGTTACTGTTGAAAAACTTCTGGAAATGGGTTATACTAAAGACTGCTATGGAAATCAATTGAAAATGATGAGCAGATTATAGAGCTTAGAGTGCAGGATATTGTTATTTCCAATAACTGTGCAGACTATCTTGTCCGTACCGCCAATTTCATTGATGATGAACTTGAAAGATATTATGGAATGGAAAAAATTCTATAATGTTAAGGAAAATCTGACTTGATTGGACATTTAGTGGCAGGTCTTGCTCCCCACACTTCTGCAGGAGTATTAGGCAGGATTGTTGGATTTACAAAAGCATTATGCTGTTATGCACATCCTTATTTCCACTCTGCAAAACGTAGAAATTGTGATAGTGATGAAGATGCAGTAATGCTGCTTCTAGATGCATTAATCAACTTCTCAAAATCATACCTTCCAAATACAAAGAGGAGGAAGTATGGATGCTCCGTTAGTTCTATCTTCAAGAATTGATCCTGAAGAAATAGATGACGAATCCCACAATCTGGATATTTTTTTTGAAAGATTCCCTGTTGAGTTTTATGAAAAAACTTATGAGCCATTAAAACCTGCTGAAGTTTTAGAATACATTGACAATGTGGAAATGCATTTAGGAACCCCTGCAGCAATACGAAGGATTGATGTTTTCCCCACCATACATCAAGTATCCATGCTGGACCTACAGTATGTCTTTATAAAAAGACTTCCTTCAATGAGGGAAAAAGTAGAAGCTCAAATTGCACTGGCTGAAAATATCAGAGCGGTAGATCAAAGGGGAGTTGTGGAAAAAGTTTTATCTTCCCACTTTTTACCGGATATTATGGGAAATTCAAGGGCATTTTCCAAACAAAAAAGTAAGATGTACAAAATGCGGTTCAAAATACAGAAGAATGCCACTTACCGGAAAATGCAAATGTGGTGGAAATTTAATACTTTCAGTTTCTAAAGGTTCAGTAACTAAATATCTTGAGATATCGCAGGATTTGGTAAATAGATACCCTGTGTCTCATTATTTAAGACAGCGTTTAGAAATTCAAGAGTTTGGAATTCATTCGCTTTTTTTGAAAGTGATAAATCAAACAAAGTTCTTTAGATGTTTTCTTCTAAAGAACATCAATACTTTTAATTGCTCTTGCAGTTTAATATAATATTTAAAAATTCATAAATAATTTTAACTGAAGCATATATCGTTCGTATCAAAACGAACATAATATATACAAGTAACAATATACAATTAATACAACTGAGAGAAAACTCTCTCGTCAAAATTTATAGGATGGTGACATATATGGAAAAGACTTCCGAAATAATGAAAGAACTTGCTAACTCAAAAAAATCAACGTTGAAAAAACAACGGTATTAAAGAAAGATTTAGCTATGAAAAATTATTAAAATCATTAGTAATGGTTTGAAACCCCTTTCTTTGAATCTGATAAAATTGTGGCTCAGGTTGTTTCCTCACTTTATGACGGCATTAAAACCAAAGAAATTAAAAAAAATCGTATATGAATGTTTGGAAGATATTGATGGTGAAATAGCTAACAAATATTTAGCCAACACCCAATTAAAAGTACGTACTTCCAGAGATACTATTGAAGCATTTGATTTATCCAAAATCGCAAAATACTTTAATTGAAGAAACCGGTGCATCTCAGGAAACTGCATTTGAAATAGCTACTGAAGTTTGGAAAGAACTTAAAAAAATTAAATGTTGAATACTTAACTGCACCAATGATTAGGGAAATGGTAAACACCAAACTTGTAGAATATGGATTAGAAGACCTAAGAAGCCGTTACACTCGTTTAGGTATCCCTGTATACAACATCACTTCATTAATTGAAAACGGTAACAGAGATAATGCAAAAATATGATTCATAATCCTGAAAGTATCCACAAAAACATGTAGCTGATGAAGCATTAAAACAATATGCTCTTTTGCAAATGCTCCCATCACATTTAGCTGATGCACATATGTCTGGAGACATTCATATTCACGATTTGAATTCTTTGCAGGAAAGACCTCTAAACTGTATGCAACATGATATAAGAACTTTCATCAGATACGGGCTTAAAGTAGACGGAACTGGAGATCATACCTCTGTTGCAGGTGCTCCAAACCATATGGAAACTTTAATGAACCATACTGGAGAAATTATGCTTGCATCACAACAGAATATGTCGGAGGGCAAGCTATGTCCTTATGGAACGTATTTGTAGCACCATTTGCAAGAGGAAGAACCTATGAAGAAATCAAAACAATCTGTTCAAATGCTTATTTATAATTTAAATATGGCTTACGCAGCTAGAGGTTCCCAAGTACCGTTTACAAGTATGGTTTTTAGAATTCGGGAGTTCCAAAGTTCTTACAGGATGTAACTGCATACGGTCCAAAAGGAGGAGAAGTAGTAGGAACTTATGGTGATTTTGAAGAAGAAACCAGATTAATCCAAAGAGCATTTACTGAAACATTGCTTGCAGGAGACCAAGAAGGAAAACCTCATCTTTTCCCGAATACTATTTACACACTTCGTGAAGAAACATTAAAAAGGAGATTACGAAGAAGACTTACATTTAGTCCATGAATTATCTGCAAAATACGGATCATCCTATTTTATCAATATGTTGCCTGATTACAGAGGTAAAATGGCGAATTACATGGGATGCAGAACTTGTTTACAAGATAATTGGACTGGTGATTGGGAACAAGACTGTTTAAGAACAGGTAACCTTGCATATGTAACTTTAAACCTCCCAAGAATCGGATACCAATCCAAAGACGAATCCCAAGTATTTGAGTACTTAGATGAATACATGGATTTAGCTGCAGAAACATTAATGCTCAGAAGAGAACAAGGATTAAAATGTTTAAATGACTTCCATATATTACCTTTCCTTAAACAAAAAGTTGGAGAAGACAGTTATTACAGAATCCAAAATTCAACATTATCCTTTGGTTTTGTTGGTCTTAACGAAATGTTATTATCATTATTTGGAAACGGTATCGAAGATAAAGATGCAAACAAATTTGGTGTCAAATGTATTGAATACTTAAATGAAAGAGCTGACAAATTAAAAGAGGAAACCGGTCTCAGATGGTCTGTTTTACAAACTCCTGCAGAATCCACTGCATACAGATTTGCAACTCTTGATAAAGAGCAATTCGGAGATCAAGCTATCGTACAAGGTGACGGAAGTGCTAATTACTACACTAACTCCTCACATGTTCCAGTAAACACAGATGTATCCCTTATTGACAAAATAAAAATCGAAGAACAATACCACAGTCTAACTCCTGGCGGACATATCTTCCATGCATTTATGGGAGAATCATATTCCGATCCGGATTCATTAATGAGTTTAACTATCAAAATAGCTAAAAAATCAGATATTGGTTTCTGGGCTTTACAGTTCTGCATTAAGTTTCTGTCTTTAATTGTAAAAACTTTAATGAAAGGTTTAAACAACAAATGTCCAACTTGTGGAGAAAGTGAAGATGTTGAATGGTATGACAGAATTACAGGATATGTTCAACAAGTAGGACGTGCAAAATCATCATCAGGTGGTCGGAACCCTGGAAAACGTCAAGAGTTAATTGACAGAAGAAGATTTGAAGACGAATAATCTTCTTCCAAACACCATCCTTTAAAAAAAAAAAATCACACCATCCTATTTTTATCAGAAACTTATTATATGAAATCTTCCAGAAATAAAACATATTGTTCAAAAATTAGGAGGAATTTCTATAAATTTAAATATAAATTATTTTGAAAAGAAAATAATGTTAATTGCAATATTCTGTGTGGCTTTTGTTACAACGAATATTGTTACTATAAAAAATTTTAGATCTGGGCTTTTTGGGGGACTTACAGTTCCCTGCGGAGTAATAATTTATCCAGTAGTCTTTATTCTCACATCAGTAATAGCTGATACATATGGAGAATCGACAGCACAAAAACCATTCTTTTTGAAGTAGTATGTAACTTGCTTTTCGTTGTTGTTTCAACAATTGCATTGATGCTGCCGGCAGCTAGTTTCTGGGAAGGGCAAGACAGTTTTGTATATATCTTCTCACAAACTCAAGAATGTTAATTGCATCTTTCATTTCCTATATCGTTGGTAACTTTGTAAATGCTAAATTAACCAGAATGATTAAAGAAAGATCCAAAGACGGAAATGTCGGATATAAATCTATTGGACTATTGCTATTGGTGAAATCTTAGACAATACAATATTCATCTCTTTAGCATTTGCATTTACTGTAAGCTGGACCAATATTGCAATGATTCTTGTTCATTTCACCATAATGTTCATTTGGACATTTATAGCACAACCTATTACAGTTAAAAAGTGCCAAATGGGCTAAAAAAAAAGGTGAACCGATAACCGCATAATTAAGAAAGATTAATTTAAATCTTTCTAACTCTTTAACATATCAACAGTAAACAATATATAGTTCATAAAACATACCAATAAACATAGTCTTATTAAAATTACAATTGGTGACATATTTAACTACTATTTTTTTTAAATTTCCTAACCAAAATCCAATTGATAAAAAAGGCTATTGAGGGATTTTTATGGCAACATTTAAAGGATTTGCAATGAAAAAAACTGAATGAAAACTGGTTGGGTTGAAAAGAAGTCCCAGAATGTGGACCATTAGATGCGATTGTAAGGCCGACATGTGTCTCTCCTTGTACTTCTGATATACATACTGTATGGGAAGGAGCTATCGGAGATAGAAAAGATATGGTCTTAGGTCATGAAGCTGTCGGTGTTGTTGTTGAAGAAGTCGGCAGTTTAGTGAAAAATATCAAAGTAGGAGACAAAAAGTAATCGTTCCAGCTATTACTCCAGACTGGGATGATGAAGCTGCTCAAAGAGGTTATCCTTCACACAGACTACAGAGCCATTAGGCGGATGGAAATTTTTCAAATTTCAAAGACGGTGTCTTTGGAGAAAGATTCCATGTTAATTTAGCTGATGCTAACTTAGCCTTAATGCCTGAAGGATTAACTGATGAAGCTGCAGTAATGCTTGTAGATATGTGGTCTACCGGTATGATGGGATCTGAAAATGCAGAATATACCATTGGGAGGAAGTGTATTAGTAATTGAATTGGTGCTGTAGGACTTTCAGCAATTGCAGGTGCTGCTCTTTTTAGGAGCTGCAGATATTTACGCTGCAGGAACCCGTCCTATTTCAGTAAAAGTTGCTAAAAAGAATACGGAGCTACAGAAATTATTAACTACAGAGAAGCTCCAATTGATGAACAGGTTAGAGAAGCTACAGACGGAGCAGGTGTTGACTCTGTAATTATTGCAGGAGGAAACCTAACAAACACCTGGAAAGAAGCTGTAGCCAGTACAAAAGCCGGAGGAACAATATCAAATGTAAACTACTTAAGTGGAGCAGATGATGTTTAATCCCTCAGAGTAGAGTGGGGCTGTGGTATGTCCAATATAAATATCACAAACGGATTATGTCCTGGCGGACGTGTAAGAATGGAGAGATTAGCTCGCCTGCACTTACAAACCGTGCAGACCCTGAACTCTTAGTTACCCACAGGTTTAAAAGGTCTTGAAAAAATTGAAGATGCTTTATACCTGATGAAAGACAAACCAAAAGACTTGATTAAAAATCGTAAAGATAGATTAAGTAATGATTAATTTCATTACTTTTCCTTTTAAAGGAGGATTGAAAATGATAATCGTTCAGGCAAAAGCAATCCCTAAAGATGAAAAACATCAAAAACAGAATTATCAAAGCTGCTGAAAATCTAATTGAAAAGTCAAAATCAGAAAATGGAAATATTAACTATAACTTATATTCAAGTGTTCAAGAGGACACCTTACTTTTGTAGAACAATGGGAAAATCTGGATATATTAAAAGCACACCTCCAAACAGAGCATTTTAATCAATTTGGAGCAGATATTGATGGTCTTTTTAAAAGAAGATTTAGAAATTAATGTATTTACAGCAGAAAATATTGAACTTTAATGTGTTACTTCAAATCCAAAAACTAAAAAGTATATTAATATCTTTATAGAAATAATTTAATATTATCAAATAAGTGATAATATTTTTATAATTTTATATTCTGTGTTACTAGTATTATGGGCATTTTATACTAGGTAGCTGATAACATGGATTCATTTACCCAGTGCATTAATATATAAAAAAAGAGGTTATTTAAATGCAAAGATCAAGAGGATTTAGAAGTAAATCAAGAAGAAAAATGACTAAAGTAGTAAGAGAAGGTAGGTCTAACCCAATTACCAACAGACTTCAAAAATTTGAAGAAGGAGACTTAGTTCACATTACTATCAACCCAAGTATCCAAAAGGTCAACCACATCCAAGATTCCATGGAAAAACTGGTAAAATCACTGATAAAAAAGGAAAAGCTTACATTGTTTCATTAACTGATGGAAACAAAGCAAAAAAAAGAATTAATTATCAGACCTGATCACTTAAAATTACAAACAAGCCAATAAACTGATAACTATGATTGGGAAAAAAATAATTGAGAGCAAACCAATTCAAAGTGTAAAAGTTAAAAGAAGCTCTCGAAGAATTTTTCACAAGAAAATGAATTAAATTACAGAACAAAATATCACTTTAAATCATCTTTCAAGATTTAAAAAGATACTCTGTTGAAGACAGCGAAAAAATAATATCTGAACTTGAAGATAAAATTGGTTTAAGGCAAAAAAAAGTAGCTGTTCGCATCGTTGATTTAATTCCACAAGATTTATCTGATTTAAGATTAATATTTGCTAAAGAAGCTACACACATTGAAAAGAGCAAATGGAAGATATTCTTGAAATCTTAGATCAATATACCATCATTGAATAGTTTTTTTAAACTATTCTTCTTTTTTATTTTTAAAAAATAATCACATCACTATTTTTTAGATATGTTTATTTAAAGTTAACAATTAAAACATATAATTATAGTTTATTAAATTGGCAAATAAAACTTTAAGAAAAAAATGAATTGTAAACTATTAAAACAATTAATATTTCCTTACTAACAATTAATCGTTAATGTAAGAAAATTCCATCCTCCATGAGGACGGAGTAATTCAAATGTGAAGTGATAAAATGGAAACAAAAAACAAAAAACAAAAATACCAGCAGCAACTGAAGAACATGCTGTTATATTGGATTATCTTAGTTTAGGATATGTAAACTCAGATATGTCTAAATTTAAAGGTAAAGCTATTGCTCAAGCTATTGGTACCGACTATTTCACTTTGCTAGAATTAGTTCCTAAAAAGAGGAGTTGATTTAGAAATTCAAGACACAGTATATATTGGAAAAGTAAAAAGAGACCAAATATATAAAAGTTCTTGGAAAATTAGACTATGAAAACTTAACTGCAACTAGCAGAATCGAGTTAGAATATAGTATACGCGAAATAGTTAATAATAACGAAGAAAAAAATTTGTTGATTTCTTTTAATACTGCAGGTGCAATTAGTACCCGACTTCACAAATTAGAATTGATTCCCGGAATTGGTAAAAAATATATGTGGGAAATTGTTGAAGCTAGAAAAGAAAAACCATTTGAAAGCTTTGAAGACATAACTACAAGAATACCTTCATTAAATAATCCTGCTGAAATGATTGTAAATAGAGTAAAACAAGAACTAGATACAACAACAGCTAAAAAAGGTAAAAAAAAAATATTACCTATTCACTCCAATTCCAAAAACTCAAAAAAGAAACACAGAAATAATAGGAATCAAAAAAAAGTAAGTGATAACCTTGAATAGTGATGCTGCTTCCACTTCATTATCTAAAACAACAAAATCTATCCTTAATGAATATGGGATAAAATTAAATAAAAATCTCGGACAAAACTATTTGATTGATAGAAATAAACGAGATCAGATTATCCAATTCGGTAATCTTACAAAAGATGATATTGTATTAGAAATAGGTCCTGGAATTGGCACACTAACAATAGAACTTGCCAAACGAGTTAAAAAAAGTAATAGCTATTGAACAAGATTCTAATATTTGCCAGATATTAGAAAATCGATTGAAAAAACGAAAATATAGAAAATGTAGAATTAATCAATGATGATGCATTAAATGTGGACTTTCCAAAAATTTAAAAAATCATCTCAAATCTACCTTATCAAATTTCATCACCAATTACATTTAAATTTCTAAATTATGACTTCCAGCTAGCTATTTTAATGTACCAAAAAAGAATTTGCCTCTAGAATGAATGGAAAAGTAGGAAGCAAAGATTATTCCAGACTTTCAGCTATGTTATATTTTAAATGCGATGTTGATTTATTATTAGTGCTAAGTGTTAAAGTTTTATTCCAAAAGCCAAAAGTTGATTCTGCAATTGTCAAATTAACTCCGAAACTTCCCGAATTAAACGGGCAATTAAAACACTTAAATATTAATGAAATAAATGAAAATGATTTTAAAACTTATTCCAAATTTGTAAAGGCCCTATTCCAGCATAGAAATAAAAAGTTAAAAAATGCTTTTTAATTGATTCCAGACACATTATAACTGATTTAGATAAAAAAGAAGTAAAAAAGCTAAACTGAATTCAATTAAACAAAATAAAATTGAAAAAACTTTTATCTGAAAGAATAACTAATTTGACACCTGAAGAAATACTTTATCTTTCAATACACTTAAATTCTGCATTAAAGGAGTAATTTAAAATGGATAATTTTATAATAGATACTGCTGAAACTGTTTACACTCCCGCTGAAGACAGCTATATGTTAGGCTGAAAATCTTTTAATTAAAGATGGTCAAAGTGTCCTGGAAATTGGAACAGGATCTGGAATAGTAGCCATGTATGCTTCAAAAACTAACCAGTAAAGTTACAGCTACAGATATTAATTATGATGCAATAGAATTAGCTGAACAGAATTTTAAAGCTAATAATATAGAAAATATTGAATTATTGTTCGGCAATCTATTTGAACCTGTAAAAGATAGAAAGTTCGATGTAATTTTATTTAATACTCCATATCTGCCTACCGAAAAATGATGAAGTTCTTGATGATAATTTAAATTATGCATTTGATGGCGGATTAGATGGTAGAAAAGTCATCGATCTTTTTTTAAATGAAGTGAAAAATTACTTAAACAATGGTGGAATTGTCCAGCTAATTCAGTCTTCACTTTGCGGCAATGACAAAACATTAGATATTCTGGATAAACAGGGTTTTGTAGCAGAAATAGCTGTTAGTGAACACTTCTTTTTTTTGAAGATGTTGTGCTGATTAATGGTTATTTATAAAAAGTAAAAAGAGAAATTATTGAATTTCTCCATCAAATACTAATTGAGCAGGACCTTCCATAAAAGCTCCTAATTCTCCTTCTTTTTCATAGACATTAAATTTCAAGTCCCCACCAGGAAGATGCAATAAAACTTCACTATCAAAAAAAAGACCTAATTTAAATCCTGAAATAGCTGTTGAAGTAGCTCCAGTTCCACAAGCTAGTGTAACTCCTGCTCCACGTTCCCCAGGTAAACGCATTTTTCCTTCATTTTTTAGAAATCACTTCAACAAAATGAACATTGATTTTTTCAGGGAAAGCTTCATGTGTTTCAATAGCCGGACCATATTTGTCTATGTCAATTTCATCAATATTGTCAACGAAAATAATTGCATGAGGATTACCTTGACTAATGGCTGTTGTATTGAATGTTGTATCTAATACTTCCAATGGAGAGTCTAAAAATTCTTCCATATCTGATGCCATTGGAATTTCAGGAGTTTTTAAAAGTAGATGTTCCCATGTCAACCTTAAATAATGCCGGTTCATCATTTTCTAATGTAATTTCAATTGTTTTAATTCCGGATTTTGTTTCTACAGTCATTTTTTCCTGTTTTAAAATACCTTTTTCTGTATACAAAAATCACCAAAACATCTAATACCATTACCGCACATTTCAGCTTCGCTTCCATCAGGATTAAACATTTGTACCCAATATCAGCTACATCAGAAGGAGTTACAAATAATACTCCATCCCCACCTACACCGAAATGTCTGTGGCATAAAAAACCTGCATGCTTCAGCTTTATCTGCTTCAGGTATTACTTCTCCAACACTTTCATCAATTATCGGAAAATCATTACCGATTCCATGCATTTTAGAGAATTTTAATCCTTTTAAATCCATCTTTTCACCTATTGCAAGTAATCAGGAATTATCTGTTTGTTGAATAAATCTTCAAAACTTTCTCTTTCACGGGTTAAGAAACATTCGCCATCTTTAACAAGAACTTCAGATGCTTTTGGTCTTGAATTGTAGTTTGAAGACATGGTAAATCCATATGCACCTGCATTAAGAATAGCTAATAAGTCCCCTTCTTCAACATCAGGCATTGGTCTGTCTCTTTTGCAAATAAATCTCCTGATTCGCATACATTTCCTGCAATATCCACTTCCTGAGTGTTTGGTGCATCCATTTTTATTAGCTACTACAATATGATGGTATGAATCATACATTGCAGGTCTGAGTAAGGTATGGAATCCTGAATCTACACCTAAAAATTTTCTGTAACTTTGTTTTTTACACTGTTTACAGAGTTAAAAAAGCACACTTGCATCACCTACCAAATACCTTCCAGGTTCAAGATACATTGTTGGTTTACCTAAATCATGCTCTTCCAATTTAGATTTGAATAATTCAATGTTTTCTTTTGCAAACATATCAATATCTACAATGTTTTTCTTCAGGAGTGTATGGAATTCCAACTCCTCCTCCGAAATCTATAAAATCAAAATCTACACCAGCTTCATCGTGAACTTTTCCTGCAATATCTATTGTTGATTCAATAGCTAATTTAAATGGTTCCGGATCTAAAATTCCTGAACCTATGTGGGAGTGCATACCTACTGGGTAAAACCTAAATCTTCTGCAAACTGATATATAACTTCTGCAGCTTCATTATCCATAATACCGAATTTACTCATTACTCCCCCTGTAATACAGTGATCATGATGACCTGCACCAACCATCGGATTTACTCTAAATGATATTTTAAATCCTTCAGGATCAACAACTTCAGCTAATCTTTTTAATGCTGAAACTGAATCAGGTTAAGAACTGCTCCTTGTTCAGCTACAAATTTTAATTCTTCAGTAGTTACATTGTTACCAGTGAACAATATCCTATCTCCAGAGAATCTAATTTTTTAGAAGTGTATACTTCCCCAGGAGATACTGCATCAATACAGCATCCCTCACTTTCAAGAATTTTCATTACTGCTAAGTTAGTGTTGGCTTTACATGCATAATATACTTTAAAATCAGGATAATATTTTGAAAAGGCATTGTAGAATCTGTTATAATTATCCCTTATTCTGTTTTCATCTATGACATAAGTAGGGAGTTCCAAACTCCTCAGCAATGTCACATGCATCAACACCACCAAACATATCAAGTGGTTTTTTATCATTAATTTTAATATTTAAATCCATTTTGTAAAAACTCCTGTAATTTAAATTATTAATATTAATTTTTTATTAGATATTGTATTTAAAATTAAGGAAGGAAAAAAAAATTTTCCCGCTTAATCATAACCTATATATTTGGCAGGAACTCCCATTTCAATCAAACCTAAAATAATGACACAGCATAAAAATGCCAGAACAAATGTCAGTATTACAATTCCAACAAAATTATCTAAAAATGAAATATCCACAAATGTAGTTAATATAAGCAATAATGACTGGTTAAGCAAATAAACTCCGTAACATGCTCTACTAATTGTCATTACAGAATAATTGAACTTTTTTGCTATTATGAATTCTTTTTTAGAATCCTGTTGTTCTGAAGCTTTGGATCATTTAAATATTTAATCATTACAAACACTCCTGCTGCCTGCAGGATAGCTACCACACTTACATCTACATAGTTTTCTGTAAGGAAATTATAATGATGCAGAATATTGTTTTCTGAATTCCATTTACAAATATATCAAAATTTATCATATAAGCTGTTGTTATTAAAAAATATGATAAATCCAACTAAAATCAACCATTTGGATTTTTACATTGAATTTATGATTTTCCAAATAATATCCCAGAAACATGTAAAATAGGACCTATGAAGAAAGTTAGATTAAAATAGGTTGGAGACCCGATATATGCAATTAGTTGATAGATAAGTGATGCAGATATTGCAAGGATAAGAAATATTTTGCACCTCTTAATTTTGTTGACCTAACATAAGGAGAAAATATAGGTAAAAGACAGGTAAAGACCAAGTAACATCCATGCATACCAATGCTGAGTCATGAATTTAGATGCAAAATAAGCTACACAGCCAAAGCTAAAGCTAAGCTTGCCTGCAGATGCCGTCATAAGTAAAGCCAGTAATGTATTCAAAATTAAAAAAGGAATGAAAATCCTTAGAAAATCCGTTTTAATAAAATGTTTCAATATCTGAGTAATCCCTGTCAATCATTAACAAACCTAAAAGCATGAGAAATATTTGGGAACACCGAATCCGAAAGTCGTAAAAACAACATATTCCTGTAAATTTCCTACACTTTTATGCTTAAAAACCATAGCTACGTTTATTGCAATTAAGAAAAGTATACTGACTGCCCTTAATTGATCAACATATCTTATTCTTTCACCAATTTCCATTGAACTTTACCCTCTTTAAAGTTGAACTATTAACTAATAATTAGTTATAAAATTTAATATATTATAAACATTACTCTTGAAAATGATACTAAAATGAACATAACAGATAAATCAAAATAATTAAATATCACCGTGGCAAACAGTAAAGCAGGTGGATTTAAAATGGACAAACCATATGGACTTACAATGAGAGGAATCGTTAAAAACAAAGATAATGAAATATTAATACTTAGAAGACATCCAAAATCCAGAACAAACCCTCACAAATGGGAATTACCCGCGGAGGAAAAGTAGACCCCGGAGAATTTTTTCGACGAAGCATTAGTACGTGAAATAAAAGAAGAAACTAATTTAGATGGAGCAGTTGGTGACTTTTATGAAGCAATACAAGATGATTATGTCCATAAAAGAACTGTTCAAGTTATTATGTATTTAAAAAATATCACAGGAAATGTAGCTATCAGTGATGAACATGATGACTGGATGTGGGCTAATTTAGAAAAAAAAAAAACATTGGAATTGTCAACAGCATTTGAGAAAGTTTTTAAAAAGAAAAATTGGAAAATTTAAAGAGCTTTATCTAAAGCTTCAACAAATTTATCAATTTCATCTTCAGTAATTATGAGAGGGGGAACAAATCTTAATACATTGCCTGCAGTACAGTTAATTAAGAATCCCATTTCTCTTAATTTATCAACATAAGCAGCACCATTTTCAGACAATTCAACACCAATCATCAATCCGTGTCCTCTGACATCAACTATTTTATCGTGTTTTTCCTTTTAATTCATTTAATTTATCTTTAAAGTAAGCTCCAACTTTTTGGAGTTTTCAATAAACCTTCATCCAGAATAGTATCTAAAACAGAATTGGCTGCAGCACATACTAAAGGGCCACCGCCAAAAGTAGTTCCATGATCACCAGGTACAAAACCACTAGCTACTTTTTCAGTTGCAAGAAATGCTCCCATAGGAACTCCTCCTCCAACACCTTTAGCTATAGTCATAATATCTGCTTTTATATCAAAAAGTTCATGAGCAAATAATGTTCCACATCTTCCAAAACCAGTCTGAACTTCATCTAAAATCAAAAGAATATCATTTTCAGCACAGATTTTAGTTATTTCATCAAAATACTCTTTGGACGGAACATTTACCCCTCCTTCTCCCTGAATTGGTTCAACCATAATTGCTGCAGTTTCATCACTTATAGCTTCTTTAATAGCTTCAATATCATTATATGGAACTTCAATAAATCCCTGTGGGAGATTTTTTAAATAAGGCTCTTTGTATTCTTCATGACCTGTAGCAGCTAATGTCAGTAAAGTTCTTCCGTGAAAAAGAGTCTTTAGCTGTAATAATTTCACTTTTGCCTGTGTATTTAAAGCTAATTTAATAGCTCCTTCATTAGCTTCTGCTCCACTGTTTGCGTAGAATATTCTGTCAAATTCTGTTAAAGGAAGTAATTTTTAGCATATTCAATAGCTGGCTCATTATAATAAATGTTTGAAACATGAATAAGCTTTTCAACTTGGCCTTGAAGTGCATTAACTAATTTAGGATGTGTGCATGTCCTAAAGCATTTACAGCAATTCCTGCAAACATATCAATATATTCATTTCCATCTTTATCCCATACTTTTTACACCTTTACCATGGTCTAAAACAATTGGCTGTCTTGTAAAAGTGTTAATAAAATATTTATCTTCAGCTTCAATAAGTTCATTTGTGTTCATAAAATACTTCCATAAAATACTTATATTAACTATATTTATAGTATTAATGATATTTAAAATTTAAAAGTGATAAAATGAAAGTTGCAATAATTGAAACTGAAAAAGGAACAATTGAATTAGAATTATTCGAAAAAAGATGCTCCAAATACTGTAGCTAACTTTGAAAAACTTATAAACGAAGGATTTTTTATGACGGATTAACTTTCCACAGAGTAATACCAGATTTTTGTAATTCAAGGAGGATGTCCTAACGGTAACGGTACTGGAGGACCTGGCTACACCATTAAATGTGAAACCGAAGGAAACCCAAACAAACATGGAACCGGTGCACTTTCAATGGCTCATGCAGGAAAAGATACTGGAGGAAGCCAATTTTTCATTACCCATTCACCGCAACCACACTTAGATGGAGTACACACTGTATTTGGCCATGTTATTGGTGACGGTATGGATGTTGTAAATAAAATCCAACAAGGAGACAAAATGCTCCATTTATATGTTGAAGAAAGATAGTTATTTCTAACTATCCTTTTACTATTTTTTTTAGATTTAATTCCAATTAAAAAGCAAATACTGAAACTATACATAACACCATACAAATAAAACAGGTTATTTGAGAACTGGCTATCAGTAATGAGAAATATTTAGGAATTATAGGAACATTACCCATCACAAAAGCAAATACTAATGTAAGCATCCCCATACTCATTGACTGACCAATAACTCTCATTGTAGAGACTGAAGCAGAAGCTGTAGGGAGTATCTTTTGGCGGAACTGCTCCCATAATTGCACTGGTATTTGGAGAAGAAAATATTCCCGAAACCTAAACCTTCCAAAGCTAGGGCAAATATCAATAACCATAATGGAGTACTGGAATCCAACATGGCAAGCAATCCAATAGCTACAGCAGCGATTCCAATTCCAAGTGCAGATAGTTTTTGAGGATTTACCTTATCAGAAAGTTTTCCGGCATAAGGAGCAACAATTACCTGAATCAGAGGTGCTGCAAGGAGAAATATACCTGCAAGTTGTGAATCAAAGCCTCTAATATACTGCAAATGATAATTGACAATTGTAACAAGTGAAAAAGATGCTAAATATGCACATACTGCTGCGAAATTAGCTGATGTAAATTCAGAATTTTTAAATAATTTAACATCAAATACCGGATATTTCACTTTCAGTTCAATAGCTACAAAAATGGCTAATGTAATCAATCCTAAAACTGTTAAAATAACACCTAATGTTTCATTCAATATTGTAAATCCATAAATAAACAATACAATACCGATACTATAAACTGCAGAACCTTTCCAATCTATAGAAGTATCTTTTAAAGAATTCCATTCCTTATTTACTTTTGTAATCAACAGCACAAGAATCAGTACCAAAAATGGAATTGTAAATACGAATATTGATTTCCATCCTACAGTATGATTTAAAAAATCCTCCAATAACCGGAGATAATGAAGTAGCTAAATAAACACCGGTAACGGTAATTCCAATAGCTTTACCACGTTCTTGAGGTTTAAATGCAGATACAACCAAAGCCATAGATGCAACACTTAAAAATGCCCCTCCAATTCCCTGAATTATACGGGAAATAAAAAATATTACACTAGATATTGAAAAATAGCTACAACTGCACCAATAATATATAAAAAGAGTTGCCACAACCATAGACTTTTTAAGACCATATTTTCCTGAAATTTGTCCAACTGGAACTGTAAAAATTGCAATAACAAAGAAAAAAATACCATTGTTACCCAATTCTGAAGAATATTATTCATTGAAAATTCACTGGCTATACTGGGAACAGCAATTGTTAAAGCAGATGATAAAAAAACCGTGAAAAATGATGATAAAGTAGCTATAATAAGAACTACATTTTCTAATTTAAGATTCATTTTCTAAGCCCCGTGCTGAATTAGAACTATACTAACACCATTCGGGTCAATAACCCTTGCCATGATTCCAACAGATATTCTGGTAGGTTCCATGGCTATTTCAACATTGTTTTTCCTGAAATTTTCCATTTCCTTATGGATATCTTCAACATCCAAACCTACAGAATAAAAACCTGTTTTAAAGGTGCTGTTCTGTATTAATTCAAAAACCCGTTTCATCTCCGTTGCTAAGCAGGACAATTTTTCCGCCGGGCAAAATCAAATACATCATCAACTTCAAAACCTAAAACTTCGGTATAGAACTCAATAGACTTATCCATATCATCTACAATAATCGTAACATACTTTATCTTCATAGCATCACTTCCCCTTAAGTTTTTTTCATTAAACCAGAACATTCTGGCATAATGGAATAAATATAATTGAACATATCAACATAATCTCCAAATTCTTCCATGCCAAATTCCTTATTTTAGAAATATTAACATCATTACCATCAAAATAAAGATAAGAAACTATACGTTTAATCCAAACATCACTGGGAAAAGCCTGTCTAAAATTAAAACCGTAAAGCAGTATGCAGTCAGCTACTTTAGGTCCAACACCAGGAACTTTCAGTATTGTGTCAAATGCCTCATCATAAGACATTTTTGAAATATCCTCCAGGTCCATTTCAAGTGTAAAAAATTTCACTGGCTTTTTTTCATGTATGGAGCCCTATATCCCACCCGCAGCTTTTAAGTTATTAATACATTCATTAGGATTATTCAGATTGCTGCAACATTTCAACTCTTCTAAATCATCACAGTATACATTTTTTAAGATCGGAAACATCAGGAAATGTAAAATAGTCTTTTCCCAAATAAGTGAATTTATTTCCCCATGATTTTTTAATATCATCAATGGATTTTGTCCATCTGACTATTGAATTATTTGCAGAACATATTGAAGAAATTACACATTCAAATTTATCTTTAGCTAAAAATAATCTTAAATCTCTGCAAAAATTAGTCATGTCAGCTAATTCCGGCTGATTATTTAAATATTTATAAAATTTATTTAAATTGAAATCTAAATCAAAAATAGTCTTTATTTTATTGGTAGCTTCCTTATTAGAAATATCTCCAACAAAAATCAAATTTCAAATTATTTCCTTCCTGTTTAACTTGAAATAAAACTGCATTATTATCCACTACAACAACATCAGAGTAAACATTACTTTCTAATTTCCAGGGAGGTTGAGATGTTTGGCCTGAATTTTGAGTTAAATTCAGGTCAACAGGAGCTTTAATTATCATAATCTCACAGAAATGTTATTTTCCTTTAAGTATTCTTTAACATCACTGATTGAATACTGGTTAAAATGAAAAAATACTCGCTGCAAGAGCTGCACTAACATCAGTTTTTTGAAATACCTCTAAAATATGTGCCGGATTTCCTCCCCCCACCACTAGCTATTACAGGAATATCAATTGCATCATTAATAGCTTTATTTAGAGCAATGTCATATCCTTCTTTAGTTCCGTCACCATCCATACTGGTTAAAAAGAATTTCACCAGCGCCTAATTCCTGACATTTAGCTGCCCAGTCTATAGCATCCATACCAGTAAATTCCCTTCCGCCATAAATACTGCCCAATCAAACCAGCAGTATCCTTCATCAGTTTCTACAACATTTTTTATCTGGAGCATCTGACGGATCATCTACATATCGTCTTTTTGCATCGATTCCAACAACAACAGCCTGAGAACCCACAACTTTAGAAGCTTCAGTAAGCAATTCCGGATTTTTAATAGCTGCAGTATTTGTAGAACATTTATCTGCCCCCCTGCTTTTAGCATTTTTTGTATAATCTTCAACTTTTCTAATTCCCCCACCTACACAAATAGGTATGAAAACATTTTCAGTTAAACGATCAATTACATCAGCCATTGTCGCTCTTCTTTCATAAGATGCAGTAATATCTAAAATAACTATTTCATCAGCACCCATTTCATAGTAACGGGTAGCTAAATCTACAGGATTTCCAGCATATTTAATTTCTTTAAATTCCACACCTTTAACAACTCTTCCTTCAGGAACCTGCAAATCACAATCTAAACAAGGAATAATTCTTTTTAGTTAACATTTAAATTACCTAAATATAAAAAAAATAGCTTGTTTTTTTTTAAAAAACAAGAAAAAAAAGTCTGGATTTTATCCAGAGAATCTTAAAACAAAACAGAAAATAGCTAAAATAACTGTAATAACTATAACATGTTCAGGAGAAAGTTTTGGACCTACACTTTCTTCATCAAAATATCTTACTAAACCAGCACCAGTTTGAGGCATGCTAATTTTATCATTCTTTTTTTGACATAATAAACTCCCTTCAAATTAATTTATAAAAATAATTGACTATATTTATTTTTTTCATAGTATATAAACTTTAGATTTTCTTTTTTTAATTACACAAATGTCACTTATTCTTGTATCAGGATACTGTCCGTTTTCATCTTTCTCAACTGCCTTAACCATGTCCCATATTGTAAGCAAACTAACCCTTACACCAGTTAAAGCCTCCATTTCAACACCAGTTTTTCCTAATGTTTTAACACTGCATGTTGCAGTTATTTCAGTTGATTTAACATCAAAAATCTATTTCAATCCCAGTTAAACTTAACGGATGACAGAGCGGAATAATTGAAGAAGTGCCTTTAACTGCCTGAATTCCAGCTATTTGAGCAGTAGTCAATACATTTCCTTTTCTTAATTTCTTCATTCTGAATCATTTTAATGGTATTTTCATCCAAATGTATTTTTCCACTAGCTATAGCTAATCTTTTTGATCCGGCTTTTGGCCAACTTCAACCATATGTACTCCACTGTCTGTAAGGTGTGTAAACTCTTTACCCATTATTATTTCTCCTATTTTCACTTACTTCTACAACATCCAGCTGTTCACAAATAGATTTAACTCCTAAAACTTCGCCGACATTAGGTTCGGTTCTGTTTTCATCACCTGAAATTAATTCCTTAATATACAGACCGCCTTCTGTTTTAACAGTCATTTCAAAAGTAGTATCATCAATTATTTCGCAGGAAACATTATGAACATGCTTAATTTTTACTTTATCGGCTCTTCTATGAAGTACTCTTAAAGGTGTTTGCTGATGAATTTCATCCAAAATTGTTTAAAGTAGCTAATTTGTCCTTGTCATAAGGCTTATCGCATTTTACCAATGCTTTATAAATTTTATAAGCATCACTTGAAGATACTTTTTTAATTTCTGCTTTTCTGTTCCGTTCACAGAATTTTAAATTATGATAAGCTGTTTTTCCCTCATTTATTTTATTTATTTTTTCTTCCAAAGCAGGCAAATCAATTTTTTTCTAATTTTAGGCTCTTTTTTATTTCAAGAACAAAAGGTCTTCCAGAACCCAACATCAATACATCAATGTCTTCACGACCCGCACCATGGAATTTAGCCTGCCAGCCATTTGTAGCTTCCAAAATATGCTCAGACAATAATTCTTCTACAGATTCGGCATATTGTTTGCCTGTAAAATTACATTCTTCACATCCTTTTCCATTACATTTGCCACATGGCCATTTTGTTTGAGGAATTCCCCTGACTAATTTGTTATATTTCCCTTCAATGAAAAGAGGATTAATTTGAATTCTAACTTTAGGTTCTTTTCTTAAATCAACATTAATTACAATATCCTGTTTTTCAAATTCAACTTCCTTTTCTAAAGTGTTTTCAATTTCACGACCAATTATTCTATTTATTTCTTTTTTAATCGGTTCAACATCTAAATCAAATTTTTTCACTTAATTCATCGTCACGGGTTTTAATTTGCTTATCAATTCTGGATCCTACAAGAAAAAGTATCAAATTCTATATCTAAAAAGTCAATTTTGTCATAAACTTTTTAAACAGGTCATCGTTGATTTTATCAAATATATTTCCGCAAATCACACATTCTTCAGGCTCCGGATTTCCAAATCTTCAAATATCTTTTTCACCGCGATTTATATTATCCCTGCCATCTACAATATGAGAAAGTTTACGCCCTAAACAGTGTTTGCAAATTTGACCGTCAGTTTCTGCTAATATTTTTTTGGCTAAATCATACATATTAATCATTTCATGAAGTGACCCATCATACGGTTCATTGAGCCATTACCAAAGCGTCCACGTTTTCCAATACCTTTCATAGTCTTTTAGTATTGTTATAATATTTCAATAAGTCTCTGACTTCTGCTTCTTCAACACCGGAACCCATAGCTATTCTTTTTTAATACGTGACTGTTTAATTAACTTCGGATTTTCCATTTCCTTTTGAGTCATTGAGGACATTATGATTTTATATCCCTCAATTTTATCTTCCGTCATTTTAGATGCTTTTTAGATACTTTATTTCCAAGTCCAGGAATCATACTTAAAACTTGCTGCATTGGCCCCATACTGTTCATCATTTCAAATTGGTTTTTCATATCCACCAATGTGAATTTACCGGACATCATGTTTTTCATGGTTTTTCAGCCATGTCTTCATCAATGTTGTCTTCAGCTTTTTCTATAAAGACTTTGAATGTCTCCCATTCCAAGCAATCTTGAAATAAACCTTTCAGGATCAAATAATTCAAAATCATCAATACGTTCACCAGTACCGACAAATTTAATTGGAGCGCCAGTTTCAGCTACTGCAGACATTGCTCCCCCACCTTTAGCTGAACCGTCGAGTTTGGTAATAATTATAGAACCAACATCTGTTGCTTGTGAGAATGCTTTAGCCTGTTCACCAGCTTGCTGACCAATTGTTCCGTCAATTACAAGAATAGATTCAGTCGGTTGGATAATATCATCCAAAGTATCCATTTCAGCAATTAAGTCTTCTTCCTGTTTATGTCTTCCTGCAGTATCAAAAATAATAACTTTCCTATTTTTAAACTCTTTTTAAACCTTTTTGAGCTAAATCAAGAGCATCTTTATTGTCAGGATCTCCGTAAAGAGGCACTTGCATTTCTTCAGTTAATTGCCTTAATTGTTCATAAGCAGCAGGTCTCCATGTATCTGTACATACAACAGCAGGGTTGAAACCTTTTTTCTGTAAATATCTGCATAATTTACCAATAGTAGTTGTTTTACCACTACCTTGCAAACCTAAGAATAAAAATTTTATAAGGTTTAACATCAATATCCAATCCTGCTGCGTCACCACCTAAAAAGATTTACCATCTCTTCATAAATAATTGTTATAACATATTCCCTTGGAGTAATACCTTTCGGAGGTTCCTCTTCAAGAGCCCTACTTTCAATTTTTTTGGATAAGTCTAAAACTAAAGCGATATTAACATCAGATTGAATTAAAGCACGTTGTATTTCTTTTTTTACAACTTCTTTTATTGTTTTTTATCAATAACTGACATCCCTACTAATTTTTTCATGGTTTTAGTAAGATTTTCACCTAAATTTCCAAGCATCGCCATAATATCACACGATTAAAATTAATTTTTTAAGAAAAATTTATATTAAATTTTATATTAAATATATATTATATTTAATTTAATTTTTAAATTTTTGTGTGAGATAAATGTTAGAAGAAGTTAAAAAATCTTTAGAAAGCTTCTCCTATTGTTAAAAAAAGGAGATTATAATTATTTTGTTAATCCTATAAGTGATGGAGTCCCAACTATGAAACCTTCAATGCTTCGTGAATTAGCAAATGTGGTGAAAGAACATGTTGATATGGATATTGATAAAATAGTTGCTATTGAAGCTATGGGAATACATTTAGCTACAGCTTTATCTTTAGCTACCGACATTCCATTTGTAATTATCCGTAAAAGACAATATGGACTTGAAGGAGAAAAAAAAGAAATAAGTCAGAAAACAGGCTACGGATCTTCTAAATTATACATAAACGATTTAAAAAGAAGGGGAAAAAATTCTTTTTAATAGATGATGTTGTAAGTACTGGTGGAACCTTAATTTCAACTTTAAATGCGCTAAAAGAATTGAATATAGACATAAAAAAGCTGCAGTAGCTGTTATTGAAAAGGTGAAGGTAAAAATTAGTTGAAAAGAAACTGGCATCCCAATATTTTCAGTTGTAAAATTAGATGTAATTGACGGCAAAGTAGTTATTGAAAAAAACCATTGCAGATTAAAATGTCAATGTATAATATGGACTTGGACAAAGTCATAAGAAAAATCAATAAAAAGGAGCAAGAACTGTAGGTCTTCAATTTCCGGAAGGCCTTAAAATGCAAGCTGTTAAAATAGCAAAAGCTATTGAATCACAAACTCAAGCAACAGTAATAATTTCTGGAGACCCATGTTTTGGAGCATGCGACGTTAGCGATTACAAAAATGAAAGGTTCTGTTGATTTAATCGTTCATTATGGCCACACCCCCTTCCATTAAAATATGAAGTACCAACATTATTCATAGAAGCTTTTTTCTAATATTGATATCAAAAGACCTTGAAAAATGTCTTGAAAAGTTAGAAGACTATTCAAAAATAGCTCTTGTAACTACAACTCAACATCTACATTTGTTAAATGAAATTAAAGACTATTTAGAAGATAATGGCAAAGAGGTAGTTCTTGGATCATCTAAAAATACCAAAAAGGACAGGTTTTAGGCTGTAATTTCTCATCAATTAAAAACTTAGATGCCGAAGTTTACTTATTTTGTAGGCAGCGGAAATTTCCACCCTTTAGGAATCTATTTATTTACCAAATCACCAGTATTAGCCTTAGACCCCTATAACAGTGAAATAAGAGATATAAGTGCTTTTGCAGACAGAATATTAAGAATCAGATTTGCAAGAATTACAAAAGCAAAAGAAGCTAAAAAATGGGGAATATTGGTTTCTTCCAAGGAAGGACAGTACAGAATGAAACTAGCTAAAGAAATTAAGAAAATTTGGAAGACAATAACATGGAAGCCTATATCATAATGGCAGACAATATAAATCCAGAGATATTATTACCTTATATGGAATTAGATGCATTTGTTGTTTCAGCTTGTCCAAGAATAGCTATTGATGATTCCCAAATGTATAAAAAACCATTATTAACACCACAGGAACTTGAAATAGTTTTTAAACAAAAGACAATGGGAAAAGTACCAATTAGATGAAATTTTTATTCCATGAAAGGTACAAATAGTTTTAAATATTAATAAAAATAAAATTATTATATTAATATTAATAATTCCTTATTTTGGTGATTTGATTATGAGTATAAAAAAACGGGGCATTCGTAATGCCTGGAGATAAACTAGGGATAATTGAGCAGTATTTACTTGGAAAAGGTACCTATGAAGATAACGGCGAGATTAAATCATCAGTATTAGGAAATGTTCAAATTGATTCAAAAATGAGGACTATTACTGTAAAAGCCAAATCTGGCCAACCAGCTCTTTTAAAAAGTAGGTGACACCGTTTACGGACAAATCACAGATATAAAAACTCAAAGAGCTAATGTAAATATTGATTGTTTAACAAATAGTAGTAGACCTTTAGCACTTCCATATATGGGTGCAATTCATATATCCCAAGCAAAATCAGGATATTTAGACAAATTAACAGATGCTTTTAGAATTGAGACATTATAAAAGCAAAAGTAGTGAAAAATTACTGGAGATAATGTTGATTTATCTACAGTGGATGAAGATTGTGGAGTATTAAAAGCAATGTGTACCCGTTGCAGAGATTATATGAACACTACACAAAAAAGAAAATGAAGTCAATGTAGAACATGTAATAAAAAAAGAAAAACGTGAAGTTTCTATAAATTATGTTAATAGCTAATTAAGGTTGATATGATGGATAACAATACCAATATTGAAATTATTGAAGATAAAACATTAGAACTTGAATTTATTGTACATGGCGAAAGCCACGGAGTATGTAATGCACTTAGACACATCTTAATGCAAGATAGTGATGTCGAATATGCTGTTTACAATATTGATCATCCTCTTACTGGTGAACCAGATATGACCATCAAAAACAAAAAGAGGAAAAAAAAGACCTAGAAAAGTATTAAAAAAAGCAGCTAGCCAACTTAAAGATGATGCTGCAGACTTTAAAAACTTATTGAAGAAACCTTATAACTTCAATAAAAACTTATTTTATTTTTTTGAGGGAGGTATGATGAAAAATTATAAAATTCCTTCATTAACCACAGACATTTTTATTTTTGATGACAACACTAATTTTATTCTTATTAAAAGAAAAAATGATCCTTTTAAAAATTATTGGGCGCTTCCCGGAGGCTTTGTAGAATATGGTGAGAGTGTAGAAACAGCAGCTATTCGTGAAGCTAAAGAAGAAACCAGTATTGATGTAGAATTAATAGATTTGGTTAATGTTTACTCAAAACCTGACAGAGACCCCCCTGCGGACACACAATAACCATATCATATATAGCTAAAGGAAATATGGATAATAAAAAAAAGCAGATAGTGATGCTTGTGAAATAGGTGTTTTTTCCCCAAAAGATTTGGCCAACATTGAACTTGCTTTCGACCATGAAAAAAATTATTAAAGATTGTTTAAAGGCCGTTTCAAGTAAATTTCAATGTTAAAAAATAGTAAAAATATAAATAACTTAAGAATATAATTTAAAATGTTATAAAAAGTTTTAATGAGAAAAAATATATAAGGGGTTAAAAAAAAATGGAATTTTGTCCTGAATGTGGATCAATGTTACTTCCAACAGAAGATAATGACTTAAAATGTAGTTGCGGATATACTAAAAAATTATCTGAAGATAAATCTGAATATAATGTTAATGAAAAAATTAAAGAAACTGATAATGTTATTGAAAAAGGAGAAGACGTAAATACACTCCCAACTACAAAAGAGGTTTGTCCAGAATGTGGTCACACAGAAGCTTCATGGTGGATGCAACAAACCCGTAGTGCTGATGAAGCAGAAACACGTTTCTTTAAGTGTCTTAAATGCGGACACACCTGGAGAGAATACGATTAAGAGGATAGTTTATGAAAAAATCTAAAGAAAATGAGCATAGAATTTCTAATTTAAAGGATATGCTAAATAATGTCAAAGATGAAGATATAAACGAACCTAATGACAATTCAGAAGATGTATTCGACATAAAAGATGATGAAGAGTATGAAGAAGATAAAGAATTGCTTGCATACCTTCATGACACAGACAAAAGAATACGAAATAAATGATGAATTTATTTATCGCCCTGATTCTGATTCAACACCTCGGGAAAATTTAGAAAAAAAAAAGAAATAAATGAAGATTACATCATCAAAACTAAATTAGAGGATACTGAATTTTCTGAAGATAATGAAGAATACAATGACGAATCCTCTGATTTAGATGGAAGCATATCAGAAGGTTTCGATAATTTATTAAATACAAAAATAGGTGGAACACCAATAATTGGAATAATTAGTTTAGCTATAGGAATATTGTTGCTTATTGGATCACTTATTATGTTTACAGGAGCTAGTGATAGGGTTATTGATAATGTATCCTCTGGAGAACATAATAGTATTATGGTATTTACTATAATACTGGAATATTATTTGTAATAATAGGAGCATACAAAATATTTGGATTTAAACATGTAGATAAACTAGCGGATTCAATTAAAAATATAGATAATAAAGAAAAATCTGAAAAAGAAGAAATAAAAAAACCAAAAAAAAAATTATTCCAAAAAGTAATATTCCATTAGACAAAGAATCTTACAAAATTGGAGAATTTGACATTGGTGAATTTAAAGAAAAAACCTTAAAAACCTGTTTCTAAAATAAATGAATCTACCAAAACCAAACAGACAACATTAGATGATGTTCCTCCAGCTAAAGAAAGACCTGAAGAAGAAAAAGGACTTAGTCAAGAAGAAATTGAGGAAATAGAATACGAAAAAGCTAGTTTAGATAATGAATCTATTGATGATATTTTCTCAAATGTTGAAGAAATAGACGAAATTCCTATTGTTTCTGTTGATTCAAAAAAAGAAAAATAAAAAAAGAATAAATATAATCTGGGCCTGTAGTCTAGCCAGGAATGACGCAGGACTTCGGATCCTGAGGTCGGGGGTTCAAATCCCCCCAGGTCCGTACTTTTTTTAAAATGTTTTAATCTTTAAGCCTAACAATAGCTTCCTTAAAGAAATCAGAATTAGAGAGCGGTATAATGGGCTTTTAAGAATCATATTAATATCCGAATCTAAAACATAAGTATAACATGAATCATCTTCTGCACGCATTCCACGACCGTAAGCCTGCATAAGAGTCATTACCGTTTTATATGCATACCATTTTTGGTCTCTTTTACGTCTCATATTAACCTGCTTATCTCCAAGATAAGGGAAAGGAATCTTATAAATAATCTGGAATCTGCATTTATCATAAGGTAAATCCACACCTTCACTCATTGACGGAGATACCAAAACCAAAGGATTCTCATCTTTTTCAAAATAATTCAATACTTCTTCCCTATTTTTTTAAGTATGTGAGATTAACCTTGAATTAGGCAAATTCTGATTAATATACCTCTGACATTTATAACTGTTAGTATGAATCAGACCTTTGTCATTTTTATGTTTTTCAAGAATCTTTTTTGTAAAATAGGAATTGTTTTTTAGGTGCAGTATTTTTAATTCTGTTTGCAGACATTTTACCTGCCAAATCTAAAATAATAGGCCTTTTTTCTTTTGGAAAATGGACTGTCAACTTTAATATGATACACTTCATTAGGATTTAAACCTAACCATTTTGAAAAACATCTTATGGGAAAGAATAGTTGCACTCATAAAGATAACAACATCACCATATTTTAACAAATAATCATTAGCATAGTGATGAACTCTTAATGGCTTAAATGCAACACCTTTCTCATCAGAATCAATAACCCAGTTTTTAGGTTCTTTTTTTCAAGGTTATTTTTAAGTGATTTAAGTCTTCCAATAGTTGATCTTATTCTTTCTGCCTTATTTTTAGAAACATCTTTAATATTAATATCTTCATAGCTTTCTGTAATGGCTGCAATTTCCATTATCCAATCTTCAATCTCGCCATCTTCCAATGTTTCTTTAGAAATTACCTTATTAATATCCTTTTCTAAACTATGATTAAATAAATCAACTTCCCATTGTATTCATTAATTTGTTTTCAATATTGTGAGCCTCGTCTAAAATCAGTAAAGACCTTGTACCGAAATGTTTTACATAATTTAACTCTAAAATTCCATAATCATAGTTCATTAAAGTAATTGGAGAATTGACTGCATTTGCTTTTTGATTCCAATAATGGCAGTGCTGGCCAGACTGATAAAATACAGCCCCGCCATGAGAATCTTCAAAAGCCAATTCTGCATCCAAAGTTGGATTTTTAGCTACTCCATATGGGCAAAAAAGTTACTTGAAGTTGGAGATGTCTTACAAGTCCCCATATCACAGGTAGACTCCAAATTATCATTTAAACAGGCAAAATTCCGCCTACCTTTAACTAATGGGAAATCAAACTCATCAGCGTATTGGGCCTGTAACTGTTTTGTCATTGTTAAAATATAAGCAGAACCATACATTTTAGCTAGTGTTGTAGCTATTGCAGATTTACCTGTTCCAGTTCCTGCTTCTAAAAACGATGTATTTATATCCCCTGACGAATTGCATCATTAATATCCTGTATAATATCCAGCTGTCCCATCCTAGGTGTTTCAAAAAGGGAAATTTTCAATTATGTCTCTTTCAATGTGAGGGCATTTTCCTTGAAGATATGAAACTGTATCTTCATCTAATCTATGATCTTCAATAGAATAAACTTCAGGAATTTCATCATCTAAAATAGAAGAAGTTCTTGGCTTTTGAAAGCTAAATAAATCAACAGAATCCTCATCTGATGAAGAAACCTCATTATTTGAATGACTGCAAGTACAATTACTTTTTAACATACCACAATTTGGACAAAAATAGAATTAGACATCAAACAATATATTAGTTACAATACTATAAATAAATTATAGAAGTGCATATGAAAACTAATATTCACAAAAATTAAATCATAAAGATGATAATATTACCAATACTAAAAAAATATTATGAATGTGATAGTCACCACTGATTAGAAAGAAAAATTATTTATATACTTTATAAAAAATAAACAAAAACTGATTAATTAAATTAAAATTTATACACTTAACCATAAAATATTAATAGCTACTTTTAATTTAAAAGTGTAAAGTTTAATGTAAAGTTTTTAGTTTCATGCAAAGTTTTTTTATGGAAAATTTTATTTAACATAATATATGTAAGATCTGCCCTTTTTTACTTTATTAATCAAATTTAAACTCTCTAATTTATTTAAATCTTTTGAAGCAGTAACTCTAGATATTTCAAAACAATTTAAATAATTATTGATAGTGAAAGTTTTATTTTCATTAACCATTAATGCAAATGCTTTTTTATTTGTCTTTCATTTAAACCTAATTTATCCAAAGGGTTCCTATTATTTTTATATAATTCTGGATCAATAGTATTTTCATCCCTTGCCCATAATGTTACTTTAAAAAATTCCCCATTTCTTCAAATTTAGGTTCTTTTAAACCTTCCTCCAACATGGTTTTTTTTTCATTCTTGAAATACCGTCCCATAATGTTCCATATATCCTGTTTTTTTTGAAAATATATCACATATTATTTTATTTCTATGTAATGGATTAGCTGACTCTAAAGTGGCTATAGTTAATGGTGGAATTAATTTACCAGGACTTGTAATTTCTATCCTATTATCATATATATAAAATGTAATGGGTGATGAATTTATTTTATAGTCTCTATGTGCTACTGCATTTACAATAGCTTCTCTTACAACTTCAAATGGATACTCATTAAGGTCTATTCTATCCATACCTACTACCACAGAACTAGTTTTGTATTTCTACTGAAAAATAATCGAACATCCTCCATTAAATCAATTAACGTATTATATGAATTTTTTCTATCAATTATATCTGCCCTAGTTCCATTTTTAAATTTAGCCATTTTGATTTCATGAGGTATGTTAAATTTATTGATATTTTTTAGCAAAGAATAACGCACCAGCATTATTAAAATGAAATATATTATTTTTTCATACTACCTGCATTAATTATAGTTAACATTTCCTCAGGAGTTTTTTCTTCTTTTAATTGTTTTAAACTATTATTATTAACAGATTTAAAAAAAGATTATAAGAATCCATATCAATATCTTTAGAACTTGAATAATCAATTATTCTTTTATCAAAATCATTTTTCAACTATCTGATTATGGAGAAAATGCGTCAAACTTTTTTAATTTCTTTAATTAATACTTCAATAGTGCCAAAAATGGTTTATATATGTGATTATCACTTATCTTAGCAATAAATTTTTCAATTTTACCATCCCTTTTAACAGAATCTTTTTATAAAAATAAATACCTCATTTGATTTTTCATTAAATAAATCATATTCTGTTTCAGTAGGAGATAAACCCGTGTCTAATATTGTTCCATATTCAGACCCTATTAATCCAATATAAATATCTGAATCTAAAACATTTTTTCTCAAGTATCATTTGGTGATTGTCCAGAAGAAGGAATATTTTCAAAGACAAAAACTTTAAAAAAAATCATTAAGGAAATCATCGTTTTCAATCGTACTTACAATAGCTTCCCTTTCTTCTTTAAATTCGACCATATTACTGCTGATAAAAACTTTATATGCCATTTAAACCACCAAATATATTATATATTTTAATAATTTTAAAATTTTATTTTTATATACTAATTTTATTTATAGGAATAGATGAATATTATTCTCTACTACTTTTCAAATACAAAAGTGTATTATAAAACAATATTATAAATAAACTATAGAAGTGCATATGAAAACTAATATTCACAAAAAATTAAATCATAAAGATGATAATATGGCGAAAAAAGGAAAGTTAATTGGAATTGGTGTTGGACCTGGAGATACAGAATTACTTACTTTAAAGGCAGCTAAAGTTTTAGAAAGTGTGCCAGTAATATTCTCACCAAAATCAGCAAAAAAGAAAAAGAAAAGTATAGCATTATCAATTGTAACACCAATTTTAGAAAAAAGACAGGATTATAAAAGATTAATGGTTTGTAGAACCTTTATTCCCAATGATTGAAGATAAACAGGAGCTTGAAAAATATTGGAATAGTGCTGCAGAATTAATAGCTAACTATTTAGATGGCGGAAGGGATGTGGCTTTTATAACTCTTGGAGATCCTTCAATATTCAGTACTTATTCATATACTCAAAAGAAACTAGCTAATAATTATGAAATAGAAACAATACCTGAATTACTTCATTTACTGCTTGTGCAGCTGCTAAAAATGAACCGTTAGTTGAAAAAAAATGACATATTAACTATTGTTCCAAAAAATAGATGACAGACTAGACAATTTCCTGGAACACAGCGATTCAATTGTTTTAATGAAAGCTTCAAGAAATCCAAAAGAATTAGAATCAGCTATCGATGAAAAAAAAAACAGACCTAAAGAAGTATTTTCAGTGCAAAATTGTACCAGAGAAAATGAAAAAAAATAGTGGAAGGTTTCTCAACTGAAAAACCATACCTTACAACAACTATAATCAAATTTTACAGATGACTAAATTTCTTTAGGGTTTGAAAGGCTCAACTTCAAAAACACAGTTTTCATCACCCATTGTACAACATTGAATTTCGATTACACGAACAGGTAATCCGAAAAAATTCACTAAACAATGCTTGAAAAATACCTGTATCCAAATAACATGCAGGTTTTCCTGTTTTTGGAAGTAATTCGCATTCAAAACAGTCAGCAGCTGTGATTTTGATAATTTGACCCAATTTAAAAGATAATTTACCTAAACCTTTGGTTTCCCAAAATTCAGAAATATTTCCTATAAACACCTCCAAATCATCATCATACAACTTATTATATAAATATTGACCCATACGTATTCCTGTAGAATGCAATACTGGATCAATGTTTATTCCTTCCTGTATAAGCATTGATCTCAAAGTATGAAATAATAAAACTGTAAAATCTCCATCATTTTCAACAATATTCTCAATTAAATATTCTGCTCTTGTTTCTTCAATTTCATTTTTCTTTGATACATCTACAGAGCCAAGATATTTGGAATTTAAATAAAAAATTTTTTCTTTTTCTACTATCTGATTCACCTAATCTGTATGAAATTATTCCATCTTCTCGCAAAACTTTTTAAATGTACAGAAATTGTAGATTTTGATTTACCAGTATTTTTAACAATTTCATCAAACTCCATGTCATTACTACGAAGCATTTCCAAAATTGTAAGTTTAACTGGGCTTTTAACAACATCAATACCCATATCTGCATCTTTAGAAAATATTTGAAGTGGTTTTTGTTTAATCATTAAAAATATCTCCGTTTGTAACTATACTAACAAACTAAATTTATATAAGTATAATATAATATTCGTATCTAATAAAATTAACCCTTCTTTATAAAATGTTCAACTTAAGGAATATCTCAAAGACCCAATAAATTTATATATTAGTTCATACATAATACAATTCTAATCATGCGAATTATTCGTATGAAATAAAACAAAATTTAAAAAAGACATATAAGGCGATTCAAATGAAAGCAAATGCTCAAAAATCGGTGATGGAGTATATTGGATTGGTGTACTCGATTGGGACTTAAGAAGAAGCTTACCATGGATACACTTTAGACGGAACAACCTATAATGCATACATTGTATTTGGTGAAGACCACGTAGCTGTTATTGATAATGCTTACCCAGGTAAAACTCAGGAAAATGATGGCACGTATTGAAGATGCTTTCGCACAAGAAGGCAGAGATGAAGTAGTTGTAGATTACATTATTCAAAATCACGTTGAAAAAGATCACTCAGGAGTTCTTGTAGATTTACATAAAAAGATTCCCTGAAGCACCAATTTACTGTTCAGAAATTGCTGTAAAAGGTCTTTTAAAACATTACCCTGCATTAGAAGGTGCGGAATTTGTTACTGTAGGTACAGGAGACACTCTAGAAATGGATGGCAGAACCTTTGCATTTTTTAGATGCATTCTATTACACTGGCCTGACAGTATGTTTACTTTTACTTTGTAGAAGATGGAATTTTATTCCCAAATGATGCATTTGGTCAACATTTATGTTTCACAAAAAGATTCGACCACGAAATTCCGGAATATGTGTTAATGGATGCTGCACAAAAATTCTATGCCAACTTAATCACTCCACTTTCAAAACTTGTTCTTAAAAAAATTAAATGAAGTAGTAGAATTAGGTTTACTTGAACAAATCAAAATGATTGCACCATCTCACGGTCAAATCTGGACTGACCCAATGAAAATTATCGGCGCTTATACTGACTGGGCACAAGGTGTGTGTGAAGATAAAATTACAATTGTCTACGACACTATGCATTACTCTACCCAAAAAAATGGCTCACGAATTAGCTGAAGGTGCTATATCCGAAGGTTACGATGTTGAAATATTCTACTTACACGAAGATGAAAGAAGTGAAATCGTTAAAAGTATTTTAACCAGTAAAGGAATAGCTATCGGAGATCCTACCATTAATGATGAACCATACCCAAGTATCGGGGATATTATGTACTACCTGAAAGGTTTAAGATTTGATAAAAAACAAATATTAACAGAAAAGCAGTTACATTCGGTTCCATGGGTGGAAAAGGAGGAACTGCTAAAAACTCGCTGAAAAACTTGAAAATTACGGATTTGATGTAGTAGATACTCAGGAAATTTATTACATCCCAACTGAAGAAGAAAATATTGACAGCTATGATTTAGGAAAAACTTTAGCTAAAGCATGTAAAGAATTATAAAATATAAAATATAAATTTATTAAATACTAATCAATTGGAGGTTATTACTATGGTTAAATACGAACATAAAATAGGCAGTACTGTAGGTACTGGAGTAGAAAAAAAAGAAGTACAAAATAATTTTAATGGAGAAACCCAAGAAGTAGGTATGTACTTAGCTATGTCTAGACAAGCATCAAGGTCTGGTTACGGAGAATTAGCTGAAGTATTCAAAAGATTAGCTTGGGAAGAAGCAGAACACGCAGCAAAGATTCTGTGAAATGAACGGAATTATTAAAGATGATCTCAAAGCTAACATTGAAATGATGTTAGAAGGAGAAAAAATGGCTAACGCTGAAAAAGAGAAGCATCTGAAAAAGCTGCAGCTGAAGACCTCGAAGATGCAACTGATTTCTTCAAAGAAAGTTCCAAAGATGAAGGACGCCATTACAGAATCTTAGAAGGAATCTTAGAAAGATACTTCTAAATTTAGGAAAAGAATTTAATTATTCTTCCTTAATCTTTTTTAGCTTTAATATTTTTTAATTTAAATAATTTTACAATATCTATTTTTAATGACTTTTTCAGAATTCTCAAAAGTATTTAAGCTTTTTTATGAATAAATAATTCATTTTCATCTTTTTTTATATTGCATAACATAATGCGATGTGTGTTTTTTACATTATAATGGAATTTACATTACATTCATATGGGATGTTTTTTAAAGATATTAATTAAAGGTGAAATTATGACAAGTTTGCCATTAGGAAATGATAATGATTTAGATGATGCTCAGTTTTATAATAGAGTAGATGAAATTTCATTCCTCTCTGATAATTTAGAACTAACTAAAAAAGGATCAACTCCAACAATACTTCTTACTGGCATTAGAGGAGTGGGAAAAAAGTGCATTAATGAAAAAATTAAAAAAAAATCTCCAGAATGAATATTTAGTTGTTTATATGGACTTATCTGCAATAGACAAATATAAAAGAATTCATTAACCCGCTTTGATTTTATGAAATTATTCTACGAATCAATTATAAAATCATGTAGTGAATCAAAATATCATAACCATTGATACAAAAATTTTAAATATTTCAAAACTCGTAATTTTAAATTAGATAAAATTAATAAAATACCTCTACTCCCTCTTACAGAAGAGGATTACACTAAATTCACTACTTTTTGTAATGGATTTGCCTCAACAAATATATAGAAAATTATAAAAAGCAGATAAATGGAGTTTTAATATTTATGGATGAATTCCAGATTTTTAAAACAGCTTGATGAAGATGTTAAAGGGATTTCTATGGTATATCAGAAGTGTAATCCAATCACAAAATCATATAGGATATATCTTTTCTGGAAGTATGAGCGTTAAGGATGAATTAATTGCAGATATTGCCGGTCAAAAGGAGCTTTCGGTGGCAGAATATTAAATTTTTGAAATTACTACTTTCATTTGACACAACAAAAATTATTTGAAAGAAAAAGCAGATTATCTTAAATTTTTACAGATGATGGCTTTAAAAGATTTTATAAATGTACAAAGGGAATTTCATATTATATCAATAGTTTTGCAAGATTATTGCCTCAAATGAAGAATTAAATGAAGATAAAATAATTAGTGAATTTAGAAAATCCTTACCTTACCTATTAATCCATTTGACAAATGAATGGGTACAAAACTAAATAACCAGGAAAAAAAAAGAATCATCACATCACTTATTGAAAAACCACTGAAAAGAATTGAAATAGCAAATAA
>VOFJ01000280.1_pt1 | contig 54000 bp, 71 predicted proteins | sample 5384081 | NCBI WGS metagenome assembly VOFJ01 (sample SAMN12384729, study PRJNA508395) | human gut metagenome | isolation source: healthy gut I | host: Homo sapiens | reverse complement strand
ATATGTAAATCCATATACCGATTTTGGATTTAAACTGCTTTTTGGAACAGCTATGAATAAGGAGTTGTTAATTAGCTTTTTAAATGCGCTCTTATTCAAGGAGGAAGTAATCAAGGATGTAACTTATCTTAATGCAGAGCATCTTGGAACACAGGAATATGACCGTCGGGCCGTATTTGATGTATATTGTGAGAATGAGAAGGGAGAGAAGTTCCTGGTTGAAATGCAGCGTGGCGAGCAGCAGTTCTTTAAAGACCGCAGTGTGTATTATGCTACTTTCCCTATCCGTGAACAGTCCCAACGGGGAAAATGGGATTATGAGTTGAAAGCTGTCTATGTGGTGGGTATCCTGAATTTCTCCTTTGACAATTCGGATGAGGAGTATTTCCATCATGAGGTGAAACTGGTGGACCTTTACACGCATAAGGTATTCTATGATAAACTTACCTTTGTTTACCTCGAAATGCCTAAATTCAATAAGACTGAAGATGAGTTGGAGAGTATGTTTGACAAGTGGCTTTTTGTTCTGCGTAACCTTGCCTCTTTGCTTGAACGTCCCAGAGCATTACAGAATAGAGTTTTTGATCGTCTCTTTGAAACTGCGGAAATTGCTAAGTTTACCAAGACTGAATTAAGTGAATATTGGGACAGTCTGAAAAATTTCCGTGACTGGTATAGTGTTATATCTACGGCGGAAAAGAAAGGTCGGGAAGAAGGAAGAGAAGAAGGATTGAAAGAAGGAGTGAGAGAAGCTAATTTGAATAATGCTCGTAATCTGAAGAAACTAGGAGTAGCAATTGATGTAATTTCACAGGCTACAGGGGTTATCTAAAGAAGAAATTGAAGCATTATAATATAAATTTTGTGTATTGATAGGAAAAATTGGTTATTATTCTCTTGGAGTATTATAGAAGCTGATAATAGGGCAATTGTAAATGTAAAAGTAGCTATAATAATACCTGGTCATAAGTATTCTGCGGTAGTCTTGAAATAATTGCAGGATAATTCCTATCTTTATTCATTACTTTAAAATGAAGTATAATGAAAAAAGGAGATTGGTTTGTAATTGTGCTACTTTTGATATCACCAATATTGATAAATTATATTGTATTGGGGCAATCATTTGGGATAACTGTTAATGGTAGCATTGATGGGTGGTTAGGATTTTATGGAGCCTTTGTTGGTGCTATCATCCCTATGTTTATTCTATATCGTACAAGGATGTGGAATAAAGAGGATAATGATGAAACTCGAAAATCACTAAACAAAATATTGCAATATCAAGCCAAAAGAATATGGTTTCAAGGATTGAGGAAACAATTGGACGAGAATTATCGTATTTTGGATTTTCAAGGAGCTATTTTAGCCATAAATGAGATGGCATTAGGTAATTGTCAGACAGCAATGGAGTTGTTGATGCAATTAAATAAGAGTATTGAGATGCAAAGCCATAGTTTTGATTTGTATTTTTTTGCGGTAAAGATAGAACAGAAGAAGAGACCGTATATTTAATTTGTTATAATGAGGTGTTGCGAGAGTATGGTTGTTTTGTTAATGATTTAATTATTGTTTGTGGTCTAAAGATGAGAATCGAAAAGGGAGATGACATTGAATTATATATCACAGTTTCTATTCAAAAAATTAATGAGCTTCACGAAAAGATGAGAGTGTTATACTAAGTCACTTTTTGAAAGAATTGAAAGGATTAGTAGATGCAAAGCTACTGAAATGTGATTTAGAAAAGGTTTGTGAAAAGAGAATAGCTGATATTAGCATGATTCATTCGGAGAAAAATAAATTGGCACAAGTTACGAATGAGTTGTTGAAATTTGAAGAAAGAGAGATAGAGTCTATTTTACATTAATATTAGCTGCTAAGGGGATTTTTGTTTGATATTGTGTTAAAAAAACACTTCATTTTTATATTTAAGAGAAGTTGCAATGACAGTTACTGATGGCCATGTCATAGTTTCATCCTGCCTCCTAATAGTTAATTAGTGTTGTGAGTGCAAACAGATGTCCGTGCAGATTCTTGTTATTGCCCATAAGTTCGTGTATACCTTTTAAATTGTTACAAAGGATGAAAACTGCTGCAAAGGTAGCTAATTTGTCGTATGATTTGTTTATATTTGCCTTGATTAAAATTGAATATTATGGAACAACAGGGCAGACTATATCCAGCGGATCGAGATCAAAGGACTCTGGGGCCGCTTTAATATACAATGGGATTTGCGTCCGGATGTGAATATACTTTCCGGCATCAACGGAGTGGGGAAGACCACTATCCTGAACCGTTCGGTGGGATACCTCGAACAGCTTTCCGGCGACATACAGCTCTCCGGTGAAATGAAAAGCGACGCGAAGAACGGAGTACACCTCTTCTTTGATAATCCCGCAGCGACTTATATCCCCTATGATGTAATCCGCAGCTACGACCGCCCCTTATCATGGGCGACTTTACGGCACGCATGGCCGATGCCAACGTGAAGTCGGAACTGGACTGGCAGCTCTATCTGCTCCAGCGCCGTTATCTGGACTACCAGGTCAATATCGGCAATAAGATGATCGAAATGCTTTCCAGCAATGACGAGGAACAGCGCAGCAAAGCCGCCACCCCTGTCCCTTGCCAAACGTCGTTTTCAGGATATGATTGACGAGCTTTTCAGCTATACCCGCAAAAAGATAGACCGCCGTCGGAATGACATAGCCTTCTATCAGGACGGAGAATTGCTGTTTCCATATAAGCTCTCGTCCGGTGAAAAGCAAATGCTCGTGATTCTGCTGACAGTGCTCGTGCAGGACAACAGTCATTGTGTCCTTTTCATGGACGAGCCGGAAGCCTCCCTGCACATCGAATGGCAGCAGAAACTGATTTCAATGATTCGTGAACTGAATCCCAATGTGCAAATCATTCTGACCACCCATTCGCCCGCCGTCATCATGGAAGGCTGGCTGGATGCAGTGACAGAGGTGAGCGATATTTCCACCGAAGCGGACGGATTCAGACTCACCCCGACTATTAATTGTTAATGACAACTTCTACATGGCAACTTCACTACGCGATAATCTGACTTCTTCTTACTTCAATGCTGCCCACAAGCTGTATTCCAAAAAGGCTCGCCGGCGCATCATTGCTTACGTAGAGAGCTACGATGATGTTGCCTTCTGGCGCACATTACTCGAAGAGTTTGAAAATGACGAGCATTATTTTCAAGTGATGCTCCCTTCGGCCACCTCATTGGCAAAGGGTAAGAAGATGGTACTCATGAACACGCTGAACACCGCGGAACTGGGAAGAAGCCTGATTGCCTGTGTCGACAGTGACTATGATTTTCTGTTGCAGGGAGCCACGAACACTTCCCGAAAGATCAACCGGAACAAGTACATATTCCAGACCTACACATACGCCATCGAAAACTATCACTGCTTTGCCGAAAGTCTTCACGAAGTATGTGTGCAGGCCACATTGAACGACCGTTTTATACTGGATTTCAACGCTTATCTGAAACGGTATTCGGAAATTGTATACCCGCTTTTCCTGTGGAACGTGTGGTTTTATCGCCAACGGGATACGTATACTTTCCCGATGTACGACTTCCATACATATACCTCTTTGAGGGAGATCAGTCTGAAACATCCGGAACACAGCTTGGAAGCATTGCAACACCGGGTTAATCAGAAACTTTCTGAACTGAAGAAACGCTTCCCCGGTTCTGTCAACCAAGTGAACGGATTGCGGTCGGAATTAAAGGAACTGGGGCTCGTTCCCGAAACCACCTATTTATATATGCAGGGACATCACGTGATGGATAATGTCGTGATGAAACTTCTGATTCCCGTCTGTACCGCCCTGCGCCGGGAACGGGAACAGGAAATCAAACGACTGGCGGAACATAATGAACAATTCAGGAATGAATTGACTTGTTATCAGAACAGCCAGGTGAATGTCGAAATCATGTTGAAGAAGAACGTCGCCTATAAGCGACTCTTCCACTACGACTGGCTGAGGCAGGACATTCAGGAATATCTGGGCAAAGGAGAATAAACAAAAGGGAACTAACTAAATAAGGGAATAAACTAAAAGAGATACTATTTTATGAAAGAAGTGATTGATACAGTGAGTGTGGCATTGGCAAATGGAGATACGGAGAATGTTGGCAATGCCGTGATGCAGGAGGTCAACCGCTCGTTACTATCGGCAGGAGTGAACGAAGAATGGGCTGACAAGATTGACAATCTGATCGTATTGCTGTTTATTATCGGAATAGCTTTGTTGGCTAACATAATCTGCCGTAAAATCATTTTACGGGTGGTAGCCAAGTTGGTGAAGCAGACCAAAGCTACCTGGGACGACATTGTATTCAACCATAAAGTGATGGTGAATGTCAGCCGGATGGTAGCGCCTATCCTGATTTATATCGCCATTCCTATCGCATTCCCCGAGCATGCGGATTCTGATTTGCTCGATTTTCTGCGGCGTCTCTGTCTGATATATATCATTGCCGTTTTTCTTCGTTTCATCAGCGCTTTGTTTACGGCTGTCTATCAAGTCTACAGTGAGCGGGAGCAGTATCGGGACAAACCGTTGAAAGGACTTTTGCAGACGGCGCAAGTGATTCTTTTCTTTATAGGAGCCATCATTATTATAAGCATTCTGATCAATCAGAGCCCGATGGTCTTGCTGACCGGATTGGGAGCGTCTGCCGCTATTCTGATGTTGGTTTTCAAAGATAGTATCATGGGATTTGTATCCGGTATTCAGCTTTCTGCCAACAATATGCTGAAAGTGGGCGACTGGATTACCATGCCGAAATATGGTGCGGACGGCACAGTGATAGAAGTAACGCTGAATACCGTGAAAGTGCGCAACTTCGATAATACGATTACGACCATTCCGCCTTACCTGCTGGTTAGTGACTCTTTCCAGAACTGGCAGGGAATGCAGGAGTCCGGCGGCCGCCGGGTGAAACGCTCTATCAATCGATAGATGACAAGCGTGCGCTTTTGTACTCCCGAAATGCTGGAAAAATATCGCAAGATACAGTTGCTGGCAAATTACGTAGATGAAACGGAGAAAGTGGTAGAAGAATATAATAAGGAGCATGATATTGACAACTCCGTATTCGTGAATGGGCGTCGTCAGACAAATTTGGGCGTTTTTCGCGCTTACCTGACTAATTATCTGAAAAGCCTTCCTACCGTTAATCAGGAACTGACCTGCATGGTGCGCCAGCTCCAGCCGACGGAAACCGGCATTCCGCTGGAACTCTTATTTCTTTTCGGCCAACAAAGTCTGGGTTGCCTATGAAGGCATACAGGCAGACGTATTCGATCATGTGCTTGCCATTATTCCGGAATTTGATTTGCATGTCTTCCAGAATCCTTCGGGTGCCGACCTGCGCCGGATAGGAGTAAAAATAGAGAAATAAGTATTAGAACAATAAAACACTGTTAACTATCCATTGTCATGACTACACCTTACCAAATCAGATAATCCGCGAAATCACTCCTTATCAGACAAAGACTGTTTCTATATTGCAGAACGTTATAAGACGGAGTTTACTTATCCGATTCATAACCATTCTGAATTTGAACTGAACTTTACGGAAAAGGCCGCGGGAGTCAGGCGTGTAGTGGGAGATTCCTCCGAAGTGATAGGCGACTATGATTTGGTCTTGATAACAGGTAAAGACTTGGAACACGTATGGGAACAGAATGAATGCCGCTCCAAAGAGATACGGGAGATCACCATCCAATTCTCTTCCGACCTGTTCTTCAAGAGCTTTATCAATAAGAACCAGTTCGACTCTATCCGCCGGATGTTGGATAAGGCGCAGAAAGGACTTTGTTTCCCGATGTCCGCCATTCTTAAAATATATCCGTTGCTCGATACACTTGCTTCTGAGAAACAGGGATTCTATGCAGTAATCAAGTTTATGACGATTCTCTACGAACTCTCCCTTTTTGAAGAAGAAGCCCGCACATTGTCCAGTTCGTCTTTTGCTAAGATAGATATTCATTCGGACAGCCGCCGTGTGCAAAAGGTGCAGGGAGTATATCAATGCCCATTATCAGGAGGAGATTCGCCTGGGGCAGTTGGCAGCTATGGTTGGAATGACGGATGTGTCCTTCAGTCGGTTCTTCAAACTGCGGACTGGTAAGAATCTCTCCGACTATATCATTGATATACGTCTTGGTTTTGCTTCCCGCCTGTTGGTGGATTCTACCATGTCAATAGCCGAAATCTGCTATGAGTGCGGATTCAATAATCTTTCCAACTTCAACCGGATCTTCAAAAAGAAGAAGGCTTGCTCTCCTAAAGAATTTCGTGAGAACTACCGGAAAAAAAGAAGAAGCTGGTTTAAGGTCCGTACATCTCTTCCATTAGTTGTTCGCAAATCGCTTTCTGGAGATGTTCTGAGTGGGGGGGCTTGTCCACCGGTTGTCACAGTTGTTGCCATCGTGGTGTCACAGTTGTGCCAAGCCGATGTCACAGTTGTGACAGGCCGGTGTCATATCCTGGCACTGAGTTTGTCTGTCGTGTAATAATCTTGCAACCTATCTTTCAACCGATTGTATCTTCTCCGTATTACTGTTGTAACACCCACCCCCTACCTTTGCCCACGGATTTAAAACGTAGAGCAAAGTTCGATGAAAAAACTATTTCTTTTAAGATTTTCAGTTGCAGCCTTCTTTTGTTTGTTGTGTGTACTTCCCGCATTGGCTGCTAATATTAAGATTAAAGGTGCTGTGAAAGATAAACTTTCCAAAGAGCCTTTGATTGGAGCAACGATACGGTTGGTAGGAACTCCTGCCGGAGCCGTGACTGATATGGACGGTAATTTTGAATTGAATGCCAGTGGTGTTTTGGAAGGTTTGTATGATATAGAGATTAAAATATGTAGGATATAAAACGGAAGTACGTCGTAAGGTCCGTGTAGAGAACGGCAAACTGGTGATTCTGAATCTGGAACTGGAGACGGATGCACAGGAACTTGCGGATGTAGTAGTGGTAGCAAAGAAGAATCGTGAAAATGAGAATATGCTATTGCTCGAACAGCAGAAGGCGGTCATTGCCGTGCAGGCTGTAGCGTGAAAGAGCTTTCACGCAAAGGTGTTTCCGATGCGGAAGGGGCTGTAACCAAAGTGGCGGGAGTCTCCAAACAGGATGGAGTGAAGAATGTTTGTCCGTGGACTGGGCGACCGCTATAATGCGACTACCTTTAACGGATTTGCCGTTCCTTCGGAAGATCCGGAATATAAGAATATCTCTCTCGACTTCTTCGGTACGGACGTCATACAGTCCGTAGGTGTCAACAAAGCCTTCAACGCAGGTGGCAGCAGTGATGTCGGCGGCGCAACAATCGACATTGTTTCCAAAGAACTGATAGGTGGCGGAAACTTCGGTATCGGCATTTCCGGCGGACTGAACATGCAAACCTTGACAGCCGATTTCCTCAAAATGGACGGGGTGGACTTTATGGGTTTTGCCAACCGCACCGAACCTGCCGACGAAAACACTTGGGGATTTAAGAATAAACTCGACCCTACCGAAAAACATCTCCAGATAAACCGGAGTTACAGCATTTCCGGCGGAAAACGTTTCTATATAGGTAAGGACAAGAATCCGCTTTCTTTCTTCCTGACCGCCGGACATACAACAGATTATCAGTATACGGACGAAGTGATACGCAATACCACTACCAGCGGCACAATCTATAAAGATATGCAGGGAAAAAATATGCCGAGAATATCAGCCAACTGCTACTGGCCAACGTGGACTACGATATGAACAACCGTCACCACGTCAGCTATAACTTGATGATGATACACGCCGGCACGCAGTCGGTAGGCGACTACACCGGCAAGAATTCTATCTTTAGCGATGATTACGATAACTTGGGATTGACCCGCCGTCAGCAATCTAATGATAACCTTTTAATCGTCAATCAGTTGTTGACCAATTGGGGACTGACCAAATCATTAAGTCTGGATGCCAGTGCTTCCTACAATATGGTGAAAGGATACGAGCCGGACCGCCGCATCAACAATATCACGAAAGCGGAAAACGGATACACCTTGCTTCGGGGAAACTCTCAACAACGCTACTTCTCCGCACTGGACGAAGATGATATTAATGTAAAAGCAGGCTTGGTCTACCGCTTGAAAGACGATGTGGAAGAAATCTCTAATATACGCTTGGGCTATACAGGCCGATTTGTAGACGACAATTTCAAGGCTACGGAATACAACCTGACCGTGGAACATGCTTCCGACTTCCCTTCGCTGGATGGTTTCTCGCTTGATGATTACTATAATCGGGACAACTTATCTTCCGGCTGGTTCAAGATTCAGAAGAATGTGGACAAGTATACTGTCACCAAGAATATCCATTCGGCATACGCCGAAGCTACTTATCAGTTTACCCCGCGTTGGATTGTAAACTTGGGGTTGAAGTATGATTATGTAGATATCAATGTAGATTATAATGTGAATAGAGGCGGTTCCGAAGGAAGCAACACCATCCGGAAAGACTATTTCCCTGCCCAGCCTCAATCTGAAATATAATCTGAATGAGAAACATTCCCTCCGCTTGGGGGCAAGCAAGACCTATACGCTGCCGCAAGCCAAAGAAATATCTCCTTACCGCTATGTAGGCGTGAATTTCAACAGTCAGGGAAATCCGAATCTGAAACCCTCGGACAACTATAACTTCGACCTCAAATGGGACTTCAATCCCAGCCCGACGGAACTCGTTTCGCTGACAGCTTTCTATAAACATATCAAAGATCCGATCTCCCGCATTGAAGTGGCCAGTGCCGGTGGATATCTCTCATACGAGAATATTTCGGATCGTGCAACAGTTGCCGGAGTAGAGGTGGAAATACGTAAAAACCTGTTTGTCCGTCCGTTGAGCAGTGCTGCGAACGGCATGAACAAACTCTCCTTCGGACTGAACGGTTCCTACATTTACACCAATGCGAAGATGCCTTTGGCAACCGTCACCACCGGTTCGCAACTGGAAGGAGCTGCCCCGTGGATTGCCAACTTCGACCTTTCTCACCATTTCACCCGAGACGAACGCAGTTTTGTCAATACGCTGGTTCTTAATTATGTGAGCGATAAGATTTATACGATTGGAACGCAAGGATATCAGGACATCATGGAACGGGGACTTGTCACACTCGACTTCGTCTCGCAGGCCCGGTTGAACAAATATCTCTCCCTCAACCTGAAAGCTCGCAACCTGCTGAATCCTTCCCATAAATTGAGTCGCAAAGCCAATGAGAGTGGCGAAAAGGTAGTGCTCGGCGATTATAAAAAAAGGAATAAACATCAGCCTGGGAGTGTCGTGCACATTCTAAGTCCCGGCAATAGAAATAGAATAAGATAATTGATTACAGAACTTGATTATTAACTGATTACTGAATAGAATTATTAACTAATTATTGAAGCAAAATGAAAAGATTGTTTGTGAACTTTATGACGTGTGCCGCTATGGCAACTGCACTTACGTTGGCTGCATGTAGCAGTGACAGTGACGGAGAAGGTAATGGAAACGGTAATGGTGGAAACGGAGAGGGCACAGGTAGCTCTATCGTAGTGGGCGACAACATCCTGTCCGGAACACTGACCGGCGAACAGACGCTGGAATCTAAAGAATATATCCTGAACGGAACGGTAATCGTAGCCGACGGTGGCCGCCTCAATATCCCTGCCGGAACAACGATTAAAGCTCGTGAAGGTTTCAGCAGCTATCTTTTTAGTAGCACAGGGCGGTAAACTCTACGCTGATGGTACGGCAGACAAGCCGGTCATCTTTACTGCCAACACCACTTCACCCGTTTCCGGCTACTGGGGTGGTATCATTATCAATGGTAAGGCTCCTATCTCCGGTCAGAACGCCGATAAGAGCGATACGGGCTTGACGGAAATCGACAACAGTTTTAAATATGGAGGCAATGTAGATGATGATAACTCCGGTTCATTGACTTACGTGCAGATCTGTTATGCCGGAGCCCGTTCCACTGCCGATATCCGAACACAACGGTCTGACACTGAATGGTGTGGGTAGCGGTACAAAGATAGAAAATATCTATGTGCTCGAAAGTGCCGATGACGCTATCGAATTCTTCGGTGGAACAGTAAATGTGACTAATCTGCTGGCTGTCAATCCGGATGATGATATGTTCGATTTCACACAAAGGCTATTGCGGTACGCTGAAGAACTGCTATGGCGTTTGGGAAAGCGACTACACAAGTACGGAAGCCGATCCTCGCGGCATCGAAGCCGACGGTAATCTCGACGGCTTGTATCCTACCCATCTGCGCCAGTCTGATTTTCGCGTGGAAAACATGACGATTGTGAATAATGCAGCTGATAAGGCAGACAACGTAGACCGTATGCAGGATGTAATCAAGATTCGTCGCGGTGCGAAAGCTGCTATCGTCAACGCATTGGTAAAGGGTACGGGCGGTTCAATCGACCTGATTGATATGAGCGATAGCAAGGGTGCAGGTAATGCAGATTCCAGTGTCAGCATTACAAACTCACTGAACCTGACAGGAAAGAAACTGAACGGTACATTGAATACTTTTGCCGAACCGGCAGGCAACACAGGTACGGACGTTTCTCTGTTCACCTGGACGGGATATAATTTCTCCTCCCTCTGATTCTTGACTGCTCGAAGTCTGTTTTTCAGAAAGACATGAGAGGTGTGTCATAACTTAATAAGGTTACGATTGAGGTACCTTTGAGTTATGGCACATCTTTTTTATATTTGGTTTCTCCTTGTCAATTCCTCTGTTATTAGCAATTATTTCGTATATTATATAATCGGTCTGATTTTCTTTTTCGTATATTTGTTCCTTGTTATCCTATGATAAATAAAATATGCAAACAGACTACGAGCGGTATATTAAGATGTCTTCTAGCCCAAATTGGATGGTGGGAAGCGGATTTTGCGGCAGGGCATTATTTGTGTTCGGATTTTCTATGTGAACTCCTCGGATTGGAGGGGGGATACCATTTCTTTTTCAAGATTTCCAAAAGTTGATACGTGAAGATTATCGTGAGCAAATTATTCAGGAATTTCGTGCAAATGCGAATATTCATCGGAACTTTTATGAACAGACTTTCCCCATCCGTTCCCGGTATGGTGAGATTTGGTTGCATACCCGCCTGGCTCATCGTGAGAAAGGTACGGGAACCAATGGCGGTGATAAATCCTTCGGTGTCATTCAACGGGTGGAAGCCCCTAAGGAGTCAGAACAAAGAGACGCTTTGAGAAGGGTGAACAGTCTGCTTCGTCGTCAGAGTTTTATCTCCCAGTCTTTGCTCCGTTTCCTTCACGATGAAGAAGTAGACTCTTGTGTCATGGAGATATTGAACGACATTCTGAATCTTTACTACAGGGGAAGGTCGTGTCTATATTTTCGAATATGACGAAAATCACACTCACCAGAGTTGTATATACGAGGTCGTTTCCGAAGGGGTATCGTCGGAAAAAGGCAGTCAGCAGAATCTTCCTATTGACCAGGCAAAATGGTGGAGCAAGCAGATTCTTTCCGGTACGCCTATTCTGTTGAATTCGTTGAACCAGTTGCCAGAGGAAGCGGAAGACGAATATCGTTTCCTCAATGCACAAGGCATCTTGTCAATCATGGTGACTCCTTTAAGGGCGGGCGACCATATTTGGGGATATATGGGCATTGATCTGGTTAAGACTTATCACGAATGGAGTAATGAAGACTATCAATGGTTTTCTTCACTTGCCAATATTATAAGTATTTGTATCGAGTTGCGCAAAGCAAAGGATAAGGTTATCCGCGAACAGGTCTTTCTGAATAATTTGTTCCGTTTCATGCCTATGGGGTATTTGCGCTTGTCGATAATCCGTGATGAGCAGAATCGGCCTTGCGATTATAAGGTGACGGACGGAAATAGTTTAGTTGTTAAATTTTTCGGTAGTTCGATAAAAAGAATATATGGGATGTCCTGCCTCGAAGATACATCCTGACTATGTTTCGAAACTGGAGCTTCTGGTAGGTGTAATGCAAGGTAACACGTATAAGGAAGGAGATGATTATGTTGCCAAGACGGGCATTTATACTCACTGGATTGTCTATTCGCCGGAGGAAGATGAAGTGGTTGCTTTGTTCCTCGACACTACGCAGGCAGTGAAAGCCAATCGAGCAATGGACCGTAGCGAAAAACTGTTCCAGAATATATTTGCCAATATCCCGGCCGGTGTAGAAATCTACGACAAGGACGGCTATCTGGTTGATATGAACAACATGAATCTGGAAATATTCGGAGTGGTAAATAAATCGGAAGTAATCGGAGTGAACTTTTTTGAAAATCCGAATGTCCCTCAGCAAATCCGCGACCGTGTGCGGAATGAAGATTTGGTGGATTTCCGTCTTAACTACTCTTTCCGGCGTGCCGAAGGATATTATCTGACGAACCGTTCGGATATAATAGAGCTGTATACGAAAGTTACTAAGTTATATGACAATGAAGGGAACTTCAGCGGATATATATTGATTAACATTGATAATACCGAACGTATTGATGCCATAAACCGCATCCGCGACTTCGAGAATTTCTTCCTGTTGATTTCCGATTATGCCAAAGTGAGGTATGCCAAGCTGAACCTTATGAGTCGGAAAGGATATGCCATTAAACAATGGTATAAGAATGTGGGAGAGGAGGAAGATACGCCGTTGAGCGAAGTTGTTGGTATCTACCGCCACGTGCATCCGGATGATCGCCGATATATTCTCGACTTCTATGAGGAAGTGAAGAAGGGCAACAGACGCCATTTTCAGAAAGAAATGCGTGTTCGTCGCGTGGGAACCATAGACCAGTGGAACTGGGTGCGTTCTAATATTATGGTGACTAATTACAGGCCCGAGGAGAATGAAATTGAAATCATAGGTATCAACTACGACATCACGGAACTGAAAGAGACGGAAGCGGAACTGATTCTGGCACGTGACAGGGCAGAAATGGCAGGCCGTCTGAAAAGTGCTTTCCCTTGCTAATATGAGCCATGAAATCCGTACTCCGCTGAATGCCATTGTCGGCTTCTCGGATTTGTTGGTTGAGGCGGAAGATATTGAGGAACGGAAGGAATATGTCAAGATTGTCCGTAACAACAATGAACTGTTGTTGCAACTAATTACGGACATACTGGATCTCTCGAAAATTGAAGCCGGTACGTTTGATTTTACTTACGGAGATGTAAATGTGAATTTGCTGTGCGAGAATATTGTCCGTTCTATGGAAATGAAAGTGAGCGAAGGAGTAGCGTTGGTGTTCGATTCTAATCTTCCGCAATACCATCTCATTAGCGACCGTAATCGTCTGCATCAGGTAATCTCTAACTTTGTAAACAATGCGATTAAGTTTACTTCGCAGGGAAGTATCCGTGTAGGCTATCAGATGAAGGGGGAAGAACTGGAATTCTATGTGCAGGATACGGGAATAGGGATTGATAAGGAACAGCAGTTGCATATCTTTGAACGTTTCGTCAAACTCAACTCTTTTGTGCCCGGCACGGGCTTGGGACTTGCTATCTGCCAAAGTATCATAGAACAACTTGGCGGGCGGATAGGAGTTGATTCCGAACCGGGCAAAGGCTCACGGTTCTGGTTCAGACTGCCGGGGGGTGATTGTGGCGGAATGAGTGTACACCCTCTAATAATTTTTATCCCCGTCTCTATTGTCACAATAAATGCAGACTGGAGACGGGGATAACTTTTTTCTTTTCAATTATATTCCGAACGAGAATTTATCAATAGACTGATATACGATGCTTGCTATACCCAGTCCGATAATGCCCAACGTACAAAGCGCCAGTCCCCATTTGGTACAACGGTCGCTGCGGAAAGTAGGAATCGGATTATCGGAAGGAGTGATATACATTGCTTTCACAATCAGCAGGTAGTAATACAGTGAGATAACTGTATTCACCAGTGCAATGAATACCAGCAAGTGGAAACCTGCATCGAAGGCAGCCATGAAGATAAAGAACTTCGAGAAGAATCCGGCAAATGGCGGGATACCTGCCAATGAGAATAGGACAGGGTCATTAGGGAAAAGCCATTTTCGGATTCGTCTTGTAGAGTCCTGCGTAATCTTCGAGTGTAAACTTCTGACTGCGTAGTGCTACGATAGTAATAACGGCAAATACTCCGAGGTTGGCGGCTGCATATACAAGTACGTAATATACCAATGCTGTCATTCCCTGTGTCGTGCCTCCGATGACACCAAACATGATATATCCGGCTTGTGAGATACTGGAGAATGCCATGAGGCGTTTCAGATTCTGTTGGCGGATAGCGAATATATTGGCAATCGTGATAGAAGCGATAGTTACCCAGTAAAGTACTTCTTGCCAATCATGTATCATCGGTGCGAATACTTTGATCAGAATTGCCATCAGCACAAATGCTGCCGAGCCTTTGGAGATAACACTCAGATAGGCGGTAACCGTACTCGGTGCACCTTCGTAAACGTCTGCCGTCCATAAATGGAACGGAACCAGCGATAACTTGAACGCCATACCGGTAAAGAAGAATACAAAAGCCATGATTTGCAACGGATTTCCATCGATATGTGCGGGAAGATCATCGAAATACAGTGTTCCTGCGGAACCGTAAATCATTGACAGACCGAACAGCAACAGTGCGCTGGAGAAAAGTGCGGTAAGGATATACTTGGCACCGGCTTCAGCGGAGTTATGGCGGTATTTGTCGAAAGCGATCAAGGCTGCCATCGGGATGGAAGCTGTCTCCAGTCCGATGAAGAACATCAGGAAGTGTCCGGCGGAAATCATGAGATACATACCGAACAGGGTGGAGAGAGTAAGTACATAGAACTCTCCTTGCTTGAATGAAGTATCGTCGCGTTTCATCCATTCGTGTGCCATCAGGAAAACAATCAGCGTGCCTATGTTCAGGATTGATTTGACAACCGTGTGCATGGGTACATAGTGATACATACCACCAAATACGTCGGCGGCAGTTCCCCGGAATCAGGTTGATAGCTGTATGGACCGCCATCAGAATGACAGGTAGCATTGTGTTCAGTCGTGTCTTTCCCATCATTTTTGTGTGCGTCCGGGCTCATGAAGAGATCGGCCAGGAACAGCAATAGTAAGACAACTACGAGCGACAGCTCTTCCCGCATATGTAGAAATTGTGAATAATCCATATTGTTAATTACAAATTACTAGTTATTAATTACAGATTCCGGCTTATGGGATTAGTTGTGAGACAACAGGGAGTACACTTTCACCAATCATGTGGCTTACCCAGAAAGGAGCCATACCCAATCCGGCTACACAGGCGATGAGGCAGATAACAGCTACCCGTTCATCCCAGGTTGCGTCAGTCAGCGCGAGATGATGCTTGTTAGTGCAGGTGCCATAGAGAATCTTTCCTACCAGTCGCAGGATATAGACTGCTGTAATCACAATCGAGGAGCAGGCGATGATGGTCAATGTACGGTGGAATACATCGTTGGTTCTGGAAAGAACCTACGAAGATGGTCATTTCGGCAATGAAACCACTGAGTCCGGGCAATCCCAGATTGGCAAGACCGGCAATCACATAACATACGCTGAGGAACGGCATAATCTTCATCAGACCGGAGAGTTCGCGGACGTCACGCGTATGGGTACGTCCGTATATCATACCGATAAGGGCGAAGAACAAGGCTGTCATTAGTCCGTGGGGAAAGCATCTGGAGGATAGCTCCCGTTGCGGCAGCTGTCTGATTCAGCATCAGAATGGCGAAAAGTACCAATCCGCAGTGAGAAACGGAAGAGTAAGCGTTGATGTATTTCAAGTCTGTCTGTACGCAAGCGGAGAATGCTCCGTAAACAACAGAGATACCTGTTAATATCAGGAATATCCATGAAAGTTCGTTAGCTGCCTCCGGCATGAGGTACATGGCGATACGGAAACATCCGTAGCCCCCGAGTTTCATCAGTACTCCGGCGTGAAGCATGGATACCGCCGTCGGCGCGGAAGCGTGACCATCCGGACTCCATGTGTGGAACGGGAAAAGGGCACCCAGTACACCAACCCGAGGAATGTAAGTGGGAACCAGATGCATTGCTGTGCGAAAGGTATATTATGTAGCTGTGCGATTTCGAGAAGGTTCATCGTCGTTGCTCCCGAGCCGAAATAGATTCCGAGAATACCGATAAGCAGGAAGGCGGAGCCACCCATGAGCATCAGTGTCAGTTTCATGGCGGAGTACTCCTTGCGTCCCGACCCCCATACACCGATAAGCAGATACATGGGAATGAGGGCAACCTCGTAGAACATGAACATGGTGAACAGGTCTATCGAGATGAAGAACCCGAACACACCGATGGAGAGGAAGGTGAACCAAAGGAAATATTCTTTAGTCAGCGGTTGCAGCCTCCAGGAGGCGAATGTTCCGGTAAAGACAATGATAGCCGAAAGCAGCAGCATGGCTACTGAGATCCCATCGACACCTACCGAGTAGGAGATGCGGTGAAGCGGAGCATACCATAGGGTATCTGCGCGAAATAACATTTCTGCCGTGTTGCCGGCACTACGTTCTCCCAAGTACATAAAGGTCAGTACGATGGAGGCAATCAAAAGTGCAGATGCGCCGGTAACCATAACCCCTCGGATGGCTTTGATTCCTTGGGCTGCCCAAAGACCGGCCAGCATTAGTAAGGGGGATGAGTACGAATATTGATAAAAATTCATATCTATGATTTTACTGTTCTGTGCTTTATAAGATTAATAGTAGGATAAGTGCCAGTGCACCACAAAGGAACACATACGCATATTGCTGTACCTGACCGCTCTGCAAACCACGAATTTCGTCACTAGTGGTATTGGTAGCCCATGCCAGGAAGTTAAAGAATCCGTCCACTACATGACGGTCCCACCATGCAATAGGAGTAGAGATGCAACGGAAGATAATCTTATGTGTAATGAACTGGTATATATCATCAATATAGAAACGATTGATAGGCAGCTTTGTGCAGATCCTTTGAACTGTTGAGCCAGCGAATCGGCAACAGGCTGTTTGGCATTCTTATACATCCATGTAGCGATTGCAATGGAAATAATCGCAATAACGACACTTGTGATAGCTACCGACGGATCGAGATGAATAGAATAGGATTCTCCATTTGAACTGATGAAATGTCCGAAAGGAATAAATCCGGCTCCACAAGTTACCGCAGCCAGGAACATCAGAGGGAATGTCATAGCTAACGGACTTTCATGCGGGTGGCAAGGTGCCGCTTCCAAGTTCTTATCCGAATGGGAACTTGCCCGTTCGCTCCCCCAGAAGATACCATAGTAGAGACGGAACATATAGAAAGCAGTCATTGCAGCAATTACTGTCATCACCCAACCCATAACAGAACTGTATTGGAAGCAGCAAGCGGCCAAAATCTCTCATCTTTTGAGAAGAAACCGGAGAACGGGGGAATACCTGCAATGGCAAGACAAGCAATCAGGAATGTCCAGTGTGTGATAGGCATATATTTACGTAATCCTCCCATTGCCGACATTTCGTTGGAGTGTACCGCATGGATAATGCTACCTGCACCGAGGAATAACAGCGCTTTAAACATAGCGTGTGTGAAAAGGTGGAACATGGATGCCATGTATCCCAATCCGCCTTCGTGCGGGTTCATGGAAGTACAAACCCCCAAAGCTACCATCATAAAACCAATCTGCGAGATAGTAGAGAAAGCGAGCACACGTTTGATATCCGATTGTACACAAGCTACGCTTGCTGCATAAAAGCAGTAAATGCACCAACCCAGGCTACCATATGCAAGGTATCCGGTGCGTAAGCAATGAAAAGCGGGAACATACGGGCTACCAGATAAACACCGGCAACCACCATTGTAGCCGCATGAATCAAAGCGCTGACAGGAGTCGGACCTTCCATTGCATCCGGCAACCAGATATGTAATGGGAACATTGCACTCTTGCTGGCACCACCCACAAACAACAATCCGAGAGCTAACGGAAGCAAAGAAGCACCACCCCTAATCAATGATACCGTATCCGGAGTGAAACCGAACGTCCCGCCATAATATCCGTAAATCAGGATACCGATCAGGAAACCTAAGTCAGCAAAACGAGTGACAATAAATGCTTTTTTTGGAAGCAGAGATTGCAGCCGGTTTGGTGTAGTAGAATCCGATTAATAAGTATGAACTTACACCTACCAGCTCCCAAAAAGAGATACATCTGGAAGATATTTGTTGCAACGACCAATCCCAGCATTGACATTGTAAACAGGGACAGGAAAGCGTAATAACGTTGGAAACCGACTTCGCCTTTCATCTAACCGAAGGAGTAGATATGTACCATTAGTGATACAGTAGATATGACAATCAACATCATTACGGATATGGGATCGAGTAGGATACCCAGGTCGAAGTGTAAAGTTTCTGTAAAAGGAAGCCACGTGAAGTTGTAAGGTATCAGTGTGGCAAAAGTTCCGTCTTCCAGTCGCGGGAGCGGAGAAATATTGGAAAGCCGTAACGTATGATAGCACTGCTACTGCTCCCAGTACCAGCGTACCGATTGTACCCGCTGTCCGATGAGACATCCATTTACCTCCGATTCCCAATAGGAGAAAGGAGAAGAAAGGAAGAAGGAGTATTAGAATTGTTAGTTCCATACAGTTTTATTTAATTACTTGTTTTATTGTTACTTATACTATAATATCTTGCGGAATCATCCGAATGGAAACCGGGAAGTGGCATCTTGCCACCGCCTTGGTACTACCATTTTAGTTCGTCAAGGTTGCGGACTTGGATGCTTCGGATGTTACGGTAGATGTTAATCATGATGGCTATTGCTATTGCGGTTTCAGCAGCCGAAATGGCGATAGAGAATAATGCAAAGAAATAGCCCTCCATTCCTCCCGGAAAGATAAAACGGTTGAACACGGCGAAGTTGATGTCCGTGGCGTTCAGCATTAGCTCCACAGAAATCAGGATAGCCAGTGTATTCCGGCGGGTAAAGAATCCATAGATTCCTGCAAACATCATGATAGTAGAAACTACCAGATAATATTCCATGTGTATCATAATGGTATACTTTTTAATTTCTAATCTTTAATTTTAATTCTCCTTATCTCTTACGTGCAATCATAATACCACCGATGATACAGGCCAGTAATAAGATACTGACTGCTTCGAAAGGCAATATATAACCGTATTTGTCGCTACTTAGCAGGGCATGACCGATAGAGTGGATGTTTATCTCCTGTGGAGCCAGATTGTTGGTTTGCAGGAAGTTATGCTTTTAGCGTGATAAACAGGATAATTGCTGCGCCGGCAACCATTGTAAAGAGTCCCGCGAAGAACCTGCTTCGTTTCAGTTTCTCTGCGCGGTCACCCCCTCTCCACTGGTCAGCAGATTGGAGAATACATAAAGAACGACGATACCACCGGCATAAACCATAATTTGGACAGAACCCAAGAAAGTGTAACCCAGCAGGAAATAAATGCCGGCCGTACCGAAAAGCACGAACAACAGATAAGTAGCTGAGCGGACGATACGTTGGGTGGTCACCGTCATAATGGACATAGCAATAATAAATGCTGCCAAAAAGTAGAATACTACTGTTTCAAGTGTTGATCCCATATCTTAAACTTCTTTTTTCTTCTTTTTCTATTACTTTACTACCGTCGTGGTTCAACTTCAGGACAAGTTTCGTCCGGTCGAAGACTGCATGTTCGAAGTTCTGGTCGAACGTGATGGCATCGTGCGGACAAGCATTGACACAGAGCTGGCAGAACATACAAGCACCCAGGTCATATTCATATCTTGCCAGGATTTTCTTCTTCTTGCCGTCCTCTGTCTCGATGGTTTCGCTGATAACCTTGATGGTGTCATTCGGACAGGCCATTTGACACAAACCGCAGGCTACACAGCGATGTTCGTTATTCTCATTATGGGGCATGTTCAGTGTGCCGCGGAACCGGTCGAACATTTTCAGCTTCTTTCCGGTTTTCGGGATATTGCTCGGTTACTTTCTTACGAAAATACACCTTGATACTGGTCTTCATACCCGTTGCCAGTGTACTGATGCCGTGCACCAGACCACCTAAGTACGTATATTTTTTTATCTTTATATTCCATAATCTAATCTGCTAGAAATGAAAGCCGAAGGCTACACAACATGCCATTATTAATAAGTTTACCATAGAAATAGGAACCAGATATTTCCATTCCAGATTCAGAATCTGATCAATACGCAGACGGGGAAAGTCCATTTAATCCACATCAATAGAAATACCACAAAGAATGCTTTGCCGAAAAACCAGATAAATCCGGGAATATAGTCCATTACGGCATTAAATCCGTCCAGCCCTACGATATGCAACGGCATCCAACCACCCAGAAAAATAGTAGCAGCAACGCTGGCTACAATAAACAGATTCAGATATTCCGCCAGATAGAAAAAACCGAAACCCATCCCCGAATATTCTGTATGATATCCGGCGGTCAACTCACTTTCCGCTTCGGGAAGGTCGAACGGACCACGGTTACATTCGGCGTTTCCGGCAATCAGATAGATAATGAAGGCAATCACCGCGGGAATGTGTCCTTTGAAGATAAACCAGCCATTAGCTTGTCCCTCTACAATTTCGGAGAATTGCATGGTTCCCATAAGCACTACCATAGTCATGATACTCATACCTACGGAAAGCTCATAACTGATAATCTGTGCACCACTTCGCATCGCACCAATCAGCGAGAACTTATTATTACTGCCCCAGCCTGCAAGCAGAATACCGACAACTCCGATACTGGAAGCTGCCAACAGGAAGAATACGCCTACGTTGAAGTTCAGAATCTCCGCACCTTTATTAAAAGGAATACAAGCGAAAGTAAGGAACGAAGCGATAATCACCATAAACGGAGCCAGATTGTAGAGGAAATGGTCGGCGCCCTTCGGCATGAAGATTTCCTTAGTCATCATTTTAAGCACGTCGCAGATCACCTGGATAGAACCCCATTTACCGACACGGTTCGGACCGAGACGGCATTGGAAGAATCCGCAGACTTTGCGCTCCATGTAAATCAATATGATAGCCAGTATGGCATATAATGCAACGATGCACACACCGATAGCCACACATTCTATAAATACGGCTACTCCTTCCGGCATAATGGAGAGAAGCAGCTCATGTATCCAGTTTGTTACTATACTAAAGTCGAACATATAATTTAAAATACTTGATACTTATTACTTGTTTATCTATCAATATCCGGGACCACATAATCCAACGTTCCGCCAATAGTAATCAAGTCGGCAATCTTCGCTCCACGGCAGATTGTGTCAATTGCAGCAACAAGCGGTAGTCCCGTGGCACGGTAGTGCAGGCGATAAGGCATCTTGTCACCCTGGCTTTCGAGGAAAACACCGAACTCACCACGGCTTCCTTCCACGGCAGCATAATAACTACCTTCGGGAACACGGATGATCGGTTTCAATTTTCTCTTGGTAGGGGCCTTCGGGAATATTGTCGATTAATTGTTCGATGATGTTCAGACTCTCCATTATTTCGTCCATACGTACCAGGTAACGGGCGAAACAGTCACCTTCCGTATAAACAATTTCTTTGAAATCTACTTTGTCGTATACTCCATACGGTATCCGTTTGCGCACGTCGCAAGCCCAACCCGAAGCACGTCCTGTACCTCCTGTACAGCCGAAAGAGATAGCGTCTTCGCGGCTCAGTACACCTACGCCTTTCAAGCGGCTTTGGGCAATGACATTACCTGTAAATATGTCGTGGTATTCGTGAATGATTCCTCTCATATACGGGATAAATTCTTTCACCCGTTTGACAAAATTCGGGTGAAGGTCAGCTTGCACACCGCCAATCGTGTTGTAATTCATAATCAGGCGTCCGCCGCAAGTTTCCTCAAAAATATCGAGAATCTTTTCACGGTCACGGAATCCGTAGAAGAAAGCTGTCAGCGCTCCGAGGTCCATGGCAAGGGCGGAAAAAGAACAATAAGTGGAGTCGATACGTTGTAGCTCATCCATAATCGTACGGATATATTGTACGCGTTCGCTAACTTCGACACCCATTGCTTTCTCAATACACATGCATAGTGCATGACGATTCTGATGGGCACCCAGGTAATCAAGACGGTCTGTCAGAGCCAATGTTTGAGGGTAAGTGAGGCTTTCATTCATTTTCTCGATGCCTCGGTGGATATACCCGCAGTTCGCATCAATCTTACGAATAATTTCACCTTCCAGAGAAACACGGAAGCGCATTACACCATGGGTAGCAGGGTGTTGCGGACCGATGTTGACTACATATTCTTCTTCGCCGAACAGTTTCGTCTCTTTGTTCTTGATGGTTCCGTCCGGGTTCAGTTCTATTTCTCGAGTCGTGTCAAACGTCTCTTCGTTTGTCATACAAAGCGGATTATCTTTCTCCGGGTCATTGTCTTTCCGCATCGGATAACCTATCCAGTCATTGCGCAGATAAAGACGGCGCATATCAGGATGACCGACAAAGGTGATGCCATAAAAATCAAAAACTTCCCGTTCATAGAAGTCGGCTATTTTCCATATATCGCTGACAGACGGGATTTCCGGTAGTTCGCGGTTGGTTGTCGCTGTTTTCAGTGCTATCCGTTCGCCCGTAATGGTAGATTCCAGATGGTAGACTACGCCTAAGCCGCGGAGTTTTTCCGGAGCGTCTTTCTCATCTGCTGCTCCCCAGTCCATGCCGGTGAGGCTCTCGAGGAAGTCCATCTGTTTTTCATTCCGCAAGCGCAGCATCTCGTCGTGTAATGCTACGGGGGCTATAAATTGTATTTCTTGCATAAATCCTTTAAATTAAGAATGTAAGATTACTCTTCGTTCTTTATATAATCCGGTTTCTTCTCTTTTCTGTTCACTCCACCAAAGAACTTTTCTATTTTCACCTTTGCGTTGCAATTGCATCATGCCATAATAGAAAGCCTCGGGACGCGGCGGACATCCGGGGATATATACATCTACCGGAAGAATCTTGTCTACCCGTTCACTACGTGGTAAGACTTTTTGAAAGGGCCTCCGCTGACTGCGCATCCCCCCCACGGCCACCACATACTTCGGGTCGGGCATTTGGTCGTAAAGTCGTTTCAGTACCGGAGCCATTTTATTGGTGATTGTTCCGCATACCATGATCATATCTGCCTGACGCGGGCTGGCACGGGCTACCTCAAATCCGAAACGCGCCATGTCATAGCGCGCGGCACCCAGTGCCATGAACTCGATACCGCAACAACTTGTTGCAAACGTAAGCGGCCACAGCGAATTACTGCGTCCCCAGTTGATGAAATCGTCCAATACTCCGAGAGCGACGTTTGCGCCTCCGGCATTAAGCTCTTTGACCAACTTTTCCAATGATTCATTGTCAATGAACTCCTCATACGGAATTGATTTTATTTTTGGCTTTTTGGTTATTTCCATTCCAAAGCTCCTTTCCTCCAGGCATAAGCAAGACCCAGAACTAAAATAATAAAGAAGAAGAGAATACTAATAAGTCCTTGTGGTCCCATGTCACGCATCACTACTGCCCACGGAAACAGAAAAGCTGTTTCAACGTCGAACATCAGGAACAGGATGGCAAACAGGTAATAGCCCACACGGAACTGCATCCATGATTTACCACGTGTCGGGATACCACATTCGTAAGCCTCGAATTTTTGTGCGTTGTACGAACGGGGAGAGATAGCGCGTGAAAGAGCTATCACCACACCGACAAAAGCAAGCGCTGTCAGTAAAACAACAACTAAAAATGTAAAATTCATAATTCAATAGCTGTTTAGATTGAATATTATAGAAATAAACAACAAACCCTTCACCCACCGGAGAAGAGGTTGATTGCCTGAAATAAATCGAATAAAAAAAAATAGTGCCCTGGCTTGTCTAAATGACAATCTTCCTTAAACCATATATATAATGGGTAACAGGATCATAAAAGGTAGTTGGGAGTGTGAAGCGAAGATGAGTAAGGCGGACTTTGCAATTTATAATGTTCGCAGAAATAGGCGATCAGTAATAACATGCTCTTGTCTGTCGGAACATGGGCGACGTCCGTATGGCTCATATCGCACGATTGGGTGGAGTATAGATTATAAAGACGCTCAATCGCATTATGAATCGGATGGTCTTGGGATACGTAGCATTTCTCCTGCCGATAAGTCGGGGAGGAAACTTTGCAAATATCTTCCATTGCTCCGTTAGTTGCGCAATGGATGAGCAAAGCCAACACTAAAAGTAGTCCGAATTTTAAGCTTTGTTTCATCTTTCTCCTTTAACGGCTGCAAATATAGAACTAATATTTATACTTTTTGCAAACTCTAAGTAGCAAAAAAGTTTTTTAGCACTCCAATTGATCTATGTCAATACTCGTTTAGTTCTTTTTCCAGAAATCGGAACTGAAGAGCAGTAATACCGTAAATAATTCCAAACGTCCGAGGAGCATAAGGAAAGAAAGTAGCCATTTTGCAGCGTCGGGTAACTCACTCCACGAATAGGCCGGGCCACAGGTACCGAGGCCCGGTCCCATATTACCCATACTTGAAACAACGGTTCCGATTGACTCGAGAAATCCTACTCCGAAACCCAACATAATGAGTATGCTGATAATGGCGATAACTGCATACAGAAATGTGAATGCCAGTACCGTTGATTGAATCGAAGGAGAGATTACCTGTTTATTAACCCGTACCGGTAGTACGGCGTTAGGATGCAGGATATGTTTGAACTCATTCTTTGCTACTTTAAAGAGAATCACCATACGAATACATTTGATACCTCCTGTCGTGCTGCCTGCACAAGCTCCTATCAACATAACCACAATCAGGCACCCCCAAAGAATGGAGGGCCAAAGCATATAATCCGCTGTGGCAAAACCGGTAGAAGTCTGTAATGAAATCACTTGAAACAATGATTTACGGAAAGCTTCCTCTATTCTCCCATATCACAGGTTCGATAGAGCCAGAAGGCAATGAATATTGTGAAAAAAGATACACAGATAAAATAAAACTTCAGCTCTGCGTCATGGATGAATTTCTTGATCTTTCCGTTGAACATCAACAACAATAAAGTGAAGTTGATACCTGAAAGAAACATGAAAATGGATATTACGTAATCTATATAAGGAGAGTGGTAATATTCAATGCTAGCTTGTTTGGTCGAGAATCCTCCGGTACTGGTCGTCGTGAAAGCATGACAAATACTGTCAAATACACTCATGCCGCCGAATACGAGCAATACAATCAGCGTTCCTGTCATTCCGGCATAGATACCCCATATCCATTTGGCGGTAACGCCGATACGGGGATGTACTTTGTCATGAGTAGGACCGCTGGCTTCGGCAGCGAATACCTGAATTCCGCCCACACCGAAAATCGGCAGAACGGCAATGGTGAAGAATACAATACCCAAACCACCTATCCATTGCGTCATAGCCCGCCAGAAAAGTATTCCGTGGGGCATTGATTCAATGTTGTTCATAATGGTAGCTCCCGTACTACTGAATCCGGACATCGTTTCGAAAAAAGCGTCCGTAATACTCGGGATATATCCACCTATATAATAAGGTAACATTCCGAAAAGCGAGAATGCAATCCAGGCAGTACTGACAATGACATATCCGTCACGACGGTTGAGCGACTTTTCCGCACCTTTGCCAATTGCAAGCATCAATATACCGACGCCTGTGGTGATAGCGGATGAAATCAGGAAACTCTGCAAATCGTTTTCTTTGTAGAAAAGAGAGACAGCTCCACAACATAGCAGCATAGCTGTTTCTATCAGAAGCAGGAATCCTATGATGCGGTATATCATCTTTGAGTTAATCATAAACAAGCTGCGGTTAATACTTAAAACCTAATACTTAATTAAAGAATTTCTCAATCTTTTTAATCATCATACTCAGGCAGAACACAACGACATGGTCGCCCGGACGGTTGTATCAGCGTGTCACCGGTTACAAGTACTCCTTCACCATTACGAATCATACCTCCGATAGTGGTTCCTTTCGGAAGGCCAAGGTCTTTGATAAAATGTTTGGTAATCTTGGCACCTGCCGGCACGGTGAATTCCGCTACATCTGCATTGGCAAAAGTAAGACATTTCACATTAGACACATCGGCATCCAACATCATTTGGTAAATATGGCTGGCGGCAATCATTTTTTTATTGATAACAGTACCGATGTCAAGGCTTTCCGCCATACCGATATAATCGATATTCTCCACTTCTGCCACTGTCTTTTCCACGCCCATACGTTTAGCGGCAAGACAGGCAAGAATGTTGGTTTCGGAATTTCCGGTCAGGGCGACGAAGGCTTCTGTATTCTTCAACCCTTCTTCAATCAGAAGATCCATGTCACGGCCGTCTCCGTTGATAATCATTGTCTTGTCATCCAATAACTCGGTCAGGCGGTTGCAACGGTTCAGATCGTTATCTACGATTTTCACCTGCATATAGTCCGGTACGTATTGTGCAGTACGGACAGCAATGCGGCTTCCGCCCATAATCATCACATTACGCACATCGGCGTAATCTTCTTTACCGGCAATTTTCCGGATATAAGGGATATATTTGCGGGTGGTCGTAAAAATAAACAATATCATGCAATTTGATAACGTCATCTCCACGCGGGATAATTGTTTCTGTTCCACGCTTAATGGCTACCACATGGTAGGGGGATATTCCGGGCCACCTAATTCATAGAGTGGAATATTCAGAATCTCCGCTTTTTTCACGCATCTTGGTACCTATTAAGATCAGAGCACCTCCACAAAACTCCCACCATTGGCGTACCCAACTCATACGTATGGAGGATACGATTTCTTTTAGCTGCAAGCATTTCCGGATAAATCAGTGAATCTACACCCAGTTTCTGAAGAATTCTTTATTTTTGGGTAGAAGGTATTCGTAATTGTCGATGCGGGCAACTGTCTTTTTCGCACCAAGGTTGGTAGCCAACATACATGCGGTCATGTTACGGCTCTCGTCCGGGGTGACGGCAATGAACAAGTCGGCTTCTTTCACACCTACTTCCTTTAAACCGGAAATAGAAGAAGGGGAGGCGGTGACCGTCAGCAAATCGAAGTTGGAACTAAGTGCGGTTAGTTTTTCCTCGTCATCGTCCATTAGGATGATATCCTGTTTTTCCCGGACAATAGTTTAGCCAGGTGGGTGCCTACGTTACCGGCCCCTGCAATAATAATCTTCATTTTCAGTTGGTTAATTCTTTAACTCCACTCATGCTTAGCTGAAGTGCGCATTGCTTTAAAAGTTCTTTAGTGATGCTGTCTTCATCCATTCCGCAGAGTTGGTATAGTTGTGCTATTGTGCCATGTTGAACGAATTTATCCGGGATTCCGATACGTTTCACGGTCGGAGTATATTCATGGTCGGCCATAAATTCGAGTACGGCACTTCCCATTCCTCCCTGAATCACCCATCTCTCTATGGTAACGATGTGGCGGAACTTCCGGCCTACCTCGTGCAGCACTCCTTCATCCAGTGGTTTGAGGAATCTTAAATCGTAATGTGCAATGCTTTTGCCCGATTCGGTTTCGGCACGGGCAATGGCAGTAGCCGCTTTATTTCCGATAGGACCTATGCTGATAACTGCGAGGTCTTTACCGTCCTTCAATTTCCGTCCCTTACCTACGGGAATTTCTTCGAGCGGACATTTCCAGTCGACTAATACTCCGCGACCTCTGGGGTAACGTATGGCAAACGGACCTTTGTCAGGCAGTTGGGCTGTGTACATCAGACGGCGTAATTCATGTTCATCCATAGGCGATGCAATCGTCAGGTTAGGTATCGGACGCAGATAAGCCATGTCAAAAAAACTCCGTGATGAGTAGGCCCGTCTTCGCCTACCAGTCCGGCGCGGTCGAGGCACAAAACAACAGGGAGATTCTGAATCGCTACGTCGTGGATGATATTATCATGCGCCCGTTGCATAAAAGAAGAATAGATATTGCAGAATGGTTGCAGTCCGTCTTTTGCCATACCTCCTGAGAAGGTTGCGGCATGTCCTTCAGCAATTCCTACATCAAACGCACGTTTGGGCATTTTCTCCATCAGTATATTCATCGAACAGCCACTGGGCATGGCCGGGGTAACGCCTACAATTTTAGGATTGGCTTCGGCCAGTTCCACAAGCGTATTTCCGAAAACATCCTGAAAGAGAGGAGGCATTCCTTCAGTGTTGGCAATGAAACGTTCGCCGGTGACCGGATCGAATTTGCCGGGAGCATGCCATTCGGTAGCGTGTTTCTCCGCCGGACCGAATCCTTTTCCTTTGATAGTATGTAGATGCAGGATTTTAGGTCCTTGCAGGTCTTTTTTATATCTCGTAATATGCGGGCGAGGTTCTTTACGTCGTGTCCGTCGATAGGACCGAAGTAGCGGATGTTCATCCCCTCGAAGATGTTTTGTTGCTGTGCAGCCATTGATTTCAGGCTGTTCCCGAAACGTATGAGCGCTTTGCGACGTTCTTCGTTTAGGATGCCGAGCTTGAATAACATGCGCGAGAGCTTGAAACGTAACTGATTATAGCGGTTGGAAGTTGTCATGTTGAAAAGATACTGTTTCATACCGCCTACACTACGGTCAATGGCCATATCATTGTCATTCAGGATAATGAGCAGGTTGTTCGACGTGGCAGATGCATTGTTCAGCCCTTCAAAAGCCAGTCCGCCACTCATGGAACCGTCGCCGATGACAGCTATGACATGACGGTTGGAATCTCCGTTCTGAGCAGCGGCAACTGCCATGCCGAGAGCAGCAGAAATAGAATTGGATGCATGTCCGCAGGTGAAAGTATCATATTCACTTTCTTCCGGTGACGGGAAAGGGCGGATTCCTCCCAACTTCCGGTTGGTGGAGAAAGCTTCCCGTCGTCCCGTAAGAATCTTGTGTCCGTATGCCCTGATGACCTACGTCCCACACAATACGGTCATAAGGCGTATTGTAGACGTAGTGTAAGGCTACGGTCAATTCCACTGTCCCCAAACTCGCAGCGAAATGTCCCGGATTGCAGCATAGCTCTTTTAATAATGTCTTGCCTCAGTTCATTGCATACTTCCGGTAGTTGTTCTACGTTTAGTTTCCGTAGGTCTTCGGGGTAATCAATAGTGTTTAGCAAGTTATATATCGGTTCATTCTTCATGATTCTAGGAAATTTAGTGCAAAAATACGAAAAGAATGTGGAACCTGAAATGGAATACACATCTTTATTGTACTTTTGCTTCGTGAAAAAATTAATAAGGAGAAAAAAATATATGGATTTTCGAACGAAGGTTGAACTGCCCGCAAGCTTGCCGCCTGTTACTCATGCCGGACAAATACTTCTGCTGGGCTCCTGTTTTGCAGAAAACATGGGTAGGCAACTGGCGGAAAACAAATTCAGGGTAGATGTGAATCCTTTTGGTATTCTCTACAATCCCTTTTCTGTTTCAACAGCCTTAGTTGAAATATTAAAAGAAGGTGTATCAGGAGGAAAGATTTATTTGCTTATAAGGAGTGTTGGCATAGCCCGATGCATCATGGCTCATTCTCCGCAGCTACGGCGGGCGAGGTCATCCGGAATATAAATCATCGTTTGCAGCAGGCCCATAAGACGGTTCATCAACTGGATTGGTTGATGTTGACTTTCGGCACCGCCTACGTCTATGAACAGAAAGAAACGGGGAGGGTAGTGTCCAACTGCCACAAGCTGCCGGAAAGCAATTTTAACCGCCGGCTCCTGTCAGTCGACGAGATTGTGAACGAATACACTTCATTGATTGCCGGTATGACGGCACGTAATCCGAATCTGAAGGTTCTCTTTTTACAGTCAGCCCGATCCGGCATATTCGCGACGGAATGCATGCCAATCAACTTAGTAAATCGACCCTGTTGCTTACAATCGACCGCTTGCAAAGCAATTGTTTCCGAAGCAGGTTTTCTACTTTCCTGCTTACGAGATAGTACTTGACGAATTGCGCGATTACCGGTTTTATGCCGATGATATGTTGCATCCGTCTCCATTGGCCGTGAACTACCTGTGGAAATGCTTTTCTGATTCCTTTTTTTCTTGCTGAAACAAAGCAGGTTATGACAGAAGTGGAGGATATCCGCAAAGATATGGCGCATAAACCCTTTCATCCCGAATCGGAAGCGTATCAACGCTTTTTAGGACAAATAGTGTTAAAAATAGAACGACTTATCGGAAAATACCCGTACTTAGATTTTCAAAAAGAAACAGAACTATGTCATATACGATTGAATCCATAGCCGAATGTATCGGTGCCCGCCGTGTGGGCGAATGCGAAGCGACGATTGATTGGCTACTGACAGACAGCCGCTCTCTTAGTTTCCCGGAAGAAACTCTTTTCTTTGCCCTGACTACGAAACGTAACAGTGGGAGCCCGCTATATCCCCGATTTATATGACCGGGGGAGTGCGTAACTTTGTGGTTACTGAAGAAGACTTTGAGAAATTTAAGAATGGAGAACTTCTAGGCAGGATGAAGCTCTCCACCCTCAATTTCCTCATCGTTGCCAATCCGTTAAAGGCTTTGCAGAAGCTGGCTGAAATACATCGGGAGGAGTTTAAAATTCCGATTATCGGTATAACAGGGAGCAATGGAAAAACCATTGTGAAAGAGTGGTTGCACCAGTTACTTAGTCCGGATCGTTGTATCGTCCGTTCTCCGCGTAGCTATAATTCACAGATTGGTGTACCTTTATCGGTCTGGCAACTGAATGAAGAAGCAGAATTGGGCATATTCGAAGCCGGTATTTCTGAAATGGGAGAGATGAATGCTTTGAAGCGGATGATAAAGCCGACTATTGGCATACTGACTAATATTGGTGGTGCTCATCAGGAAAACTTCTTCTCATTGCAAGAGAAATGCATGGAGAAACTGACTCTTTTTAAAGATTTGTGATGTCGTAATTTATAACGGAGATAACGAGCCTATCAGCAATTGTGTAGCAAAGTCGATGTTGACAGCTCGTGAAATAGCATGGAGCCGTAAGGATATTGAACGTCCGTTATATATTAGCCGGGTGACTAAGAAAGAAGATCATACTGTTATTTCCTACCGTTATCTGGATATGGATAATACTTTCTGCATCCCGTTTATTGATGACGCTTCCATAGAGAATGTACTGAACTGTCTGGCAGCCTGCCTCTATTTAATGACCCCCGCCGATCAGATAACAGAACGTATGGCACGTCTTGAACCGATTGCCATGCGTTTGGAAGTAAAAGAAGGAAAGAACAATTGTGTATTGATTAATGATAGTTATAACTCGGACTTGGCTTCATTGGATATCGCTCTTGATTTTTTGGTACGTCGTTCGGAGAAGAAAGGATTGAAACGTACATTAATCTTGTCGGATATTTTAGAAACAGGACAAAGTACCGCTACACTTTAATCGTCGTGTGGCACAGTTGGTACAGAGTCGTGGAATAGACAAACTGATTGGCGTAGGAGCAGAGATTTCTTCCTGTACCGCTCGTTTTGACGATGCGTTGGAACGTTATTTCTTCCCGAATACAGAAGCTCTTCTGGCTTCGAATCTGCTGAAATCACTTCATTCGGAAGTAATTCTGGTAAAAGGTTCGCGCGTGTTCAACTTTGATTTGGTATCCGAAGAACTTGAATTGAAGGTGCATGAAACGATTCTGGAAGTAAATCTCGGTGCAATGGTGGAGAACCTGAATCATTATCGTGCGATGCTTCGCCATCCGGAAACAAAGGTGATCTGTATGGTGAAAGCATCCGCTTACGGAGCCGGTTCGTATGAGATTGCCAAGACACTACAGGAACATCATGTCGACTATCTGGCTGTGGCTGTGGCCGACGAAGGTTCCGAACTTCGCAAAGCAGGTATTACCGCCTCTATTATAATTATGGATCCGGAGCTTACGGCATTCAAAACCATGTTCGATTATAAGCTGGAACCGGAAGTCTATAATTTCCACCTGCTCGATGCTTTGATTAAAGCAGCCGAGAAAGAAGGAATCACCAACTTCCCGATTCATGTAAAATTGGATACGGGTATGCATCGGCTGGGTTTTGGCATTGATGAGATTCCCTTGCTGATTCGTCGCTTGAAAGCTCAGAACGCTGTGATTGCCCGTTCGGTGTTCTCTCATTTTGTAGGTAGTGATTCGCCTCAATTCGATTCTTTTACACGTCAGCAGATAGAATTATTTGAGAAAGGTTCGCAGGAGTTGCAAGCCGCTTTCTCACATAAGATTCTCCGTCATATCTGTAATACGGCAGGAATCGAGCGTTTCCCTGATGCACAATTTGATATGGTGCGCTTGGGAATCGGACTTTATGGAGTTAGCCCGATAGACAATTCGATTATACACAATGTAAGTACTCTCAAGACAACGATTCTTCAGATTCGGGACGTGCCTGCAGAAGATACGGTAGGATATAGCCGAAAGGGACATTTGGAACGTCCTTCACGCATTGCTGCTATTCCTATCGGCTATGCGGATGGATTGAACCGCCATTTGGGACGTGGAAACGCTTACTGTCTGGTGAACGGCAAGAAAAGCCCCTTATGTGGGCAATATCTGCATGGATGTCTGTATGATTGATGTAACGGACATCGACTGCCGTGAGGGTGACCAGGCGATTATCTTCGGTGATGATCTTCCGATTACTGTCCTTTCTGATAAACTGGATACGATTCCGTACGAAGTGCTGACTAGCATATCGACGCGGGTGAAACGGATATATTATCAGGATTAGTTCATAACAGAGCAACACTGAGTTTCACAGGGTGGGCAAAATAATAAAAAACTCCGTGGAACTCTGTGCTACTCTGTGGCGAAAATGATTATATTTGCAGCAACTATTAAAAACCTCTTATATCAAATAAACTTATGACAAACTTATTATTGTTAGGCTTTTTGCCTAGTGGTTCCGAATGGATTATTATCGCTTTGGTTATCCTTCTTCTTTTTGGTGGAAAGAAAATACCTGAACTGATGCGTGGCTTGGGTAAAAGGAGTGAAGAGCTTCAAAGACGGTGTGAATGATGCGAAAGAGGAAATAAATAAGGCAAAAGACGAAATTGACAAAACCGGCAGATTCAGCTAAGAACTAAAGAAGAAAGTTCGAATGGCAGAAATGACCTTTTGGGATCATTTGGACGAACTGCGTAAGGTACTTTTTCGGGTGATTGGAGTTTGGTTCGTATTGGCAATAGGCTATTTTATAGCTATGCCCTACCTTTTCGATCATGTGATACTGGCACCTTGCCACAATGATTTCATATTCTACGATTTATTACGATACATCGGACAGAAATTCGATCTGACTGATGATTTTTTTACGCAAGATTTTCATGTGAAGTTAGTCAATATTAACTTGGCTGCTCCTTTTTTTTTATCCATCTGTCAACGGCTTATTATGTTGTCGGTAGTGACTGCCATACCCTATCTCTTTTTTTTTGAAATATGGCGTTTCATTAGTCCTGCCCTTTATCCCAATGAACGTAAAGGGAGTACGGAAAGCCCTGACAATAGGTACATTCATGTTCTTTATCGGTGTTTTGTTGGGGTATTTTATGGTCTACCCGTTGACACTTCGCTTCCTTTCTACTTACCAATTAAGTTCAGAAGTAGAAAACATTCTCTCGCTCAATTCATACATTGACAATTTTATGATGTTGATTCTCTGTATGGGACTTGCTTTTGAACTTCCGCTGGTGACTTGGTTACTCTCTTTGTTGGGAATAGTCAACAAGTCTTTCTTGCGGAAATATCGTCGTCACGCTGTTGTTGTCATCGTGATAGCAGCTGCTATTATTACTCCGACAGGCGATCCCTTTACGTTGAGTGTGGTAGCTATTCCTCTTTATCTGTTGTATGAAATGAGTATTTTGATGATAAAAGACAAGAAGGAAGAAAGATATAACAGAAGAAGTTTAAACATCGTCGGGTATTTGAAGGCACTCATTTGCATAAGAATTAAGATTTATCACGTACCTTTGTTTTATGGAAGCAAATGAAGGAATAGAATCTTATGAACTACTGCTGGCTGTTTGCCGGGAGAAAGGTGTGGAATTGGTTGTTGGCTATAAACAAATGCGTGATTTGTTGGAACGTATTTGTCGTTCGGAGATGCAGAATGAGAGTCTGCAAATGACCGACCTTTCCGCCAGAATCAGTTTTGTAGGTGCCAAAACCGGACTTACTTATGCAGAGCAGAATCGTTTGCATACATTCCGTCTGACTTCTAATCGGGTTTTGAATCACCAGCTTGTTCCTACCCGGGAGAATCTTTTGCGAGACGTCAAGACATTGGCTTTTCTTATCCGTAAATTGTCCGGTGAAGATGTTCCTGTTGAATTATACCGTTTGCTACCCCGTACCGATGCAACTTATCTGGTTGCACCTCCTGCCCTTAATGAACGTGTGCAACGGATGCGCGTCTGCTTTCAGTATGCCGATAAACAATATTTATATGTAACTCCGTTGGATGAAGTATCGGAGAAACCTTATTTGGTTCGCTATAACATTCCTCAGATAAACGAAGAATTTGCTGAAACCTGCCGGCTGCTATGGCAATATGCCCAAATAAATCTATTAGACGTTGCGGTAGATGAAGCGGGCGTATTGACCCCTTCATTTATCGTTCTCGAACCGGATTACCTGCTTGACATCAGTTCCCTTGCCGAATGTTTCCGCGACTACGGGCATCATCCGGCAAACTATGTTCTTTCCCGCCTTCAGCCGATTGAGAATGCACGCCCTTTGTTGCTGGGAAACATTGCCAACCTTTTTCTGGATGAATGGATTCATGCACAGGAAGAAGAAATTGATTACCGTGCGTGTATGCAGAAAGCTTTCCGGCGCTATCCTATCGAATTGGCAGCCTGTCCCGATTTGCGTGACAAGGAAAAAGGAACGCCGGTTCTTCGATGACTGTAAACTTCACTTTGAGCATATCCGTGAAACGGTAAACGATACTTTCCATGCTGCCGGATACGAACTGGATAAGACAGATGCCGTGCTCGAACCGTCTTATATTTGCGAAGCACTCGGACTGCAAGGGCGTCTCGACTATATGCAACGGGATATGTCCTCCTTTATCGAAATGAAATCGGGTAAGGCTGACGAATATGCTATCCGTGGCAAAGTGGAGCCGAAAGAGAATAATAAAGTGCAAATGTTGCTTTATCAGGCAGTCCTGCAATATTCTATGGGAATGGACCACCGGAAAGTGAAAGCTTATCTGCTATACACCCGCTATCCGTTGCTTTATCCTTCCCCGTCCTTCCTGGGCACTGGTGCGTCGGGTGATCGACTTGCGCAACCGCATTGTTGCTGATGAATATGGAATTCAGTTACGGAATAGTCTGGAGTATACCGCGCAGAAACTAGAAGGCATCAATTCCTTCACCTTGAACGAGCGAGGTTTGAAAGGGCATTTTTGGGAAACCTACCTGCGTCCTTCCATTGACAATTTCAGTCGAAATTGAAAGCACTCTCTCCTTTGGAGAAAAAATATTTCTATGCAATATATAACTTTATAACAAAAGAACTTTATACCTCAAATCCGGAGATGTGGATTATGAGGGACGCACCGGAGCCGCTTCCTTTGTGGCTTTCCACTTTGGCGGAGAAATGCGAAGCAGGAGAGATTCTTTATGATTTGAGAATTAAGGAGAATCATGCAGCCGATGAACATAAAGCCGGTCTTACGTTGGCCTTCCCTCCGGAAGAGAAGGTGGGAGGAGAAAGAACTTTTCTCCCTAATTTCCGTCAAGGCGATGCCATAATTCTTTACGAACGGAACTCTGATACAGATAATGTAACCAATAAAATGGTATTCAAAGGCAATATCGAACATCTGACCGATCATGAAGTCGGAATCCGTTTACGTGCTACACAGCAAAAATCCTTCCGTACTTCCTGCCCGGAGTCTTTATGCCATAGAGCATGATACAATGGATACGACATTCCGTTCGATGTATCAAGGATTATATGCTTATCTGTTCTGCTACGCAGGAACGGCGCGATTTATTGCTCTCAGCGCCCGCCGGAGTTTGACGAATCATTGGATATACTCATAGCTCAAGCGGAAGACGACTTCACCCGCGTTGCATTGAAAGCGAAAGCTGCAAAAGATTACTTCCTGTTAGTCGGTCCTCCGGGGACGGGTAAGACCTCCTGTGCCCTGAAGAAAATGGTGGAGACTTTCCATGCCGATAAAGACTCACAAATTCTTCTACTTTCGTATACCAATCGTGCTGTTGATGAAATATGCAAGTCGCTTGCTTCGATTCGTCCTGCTGTCGACTTTATCCGTGTAGGGAGCGAATTATCCTGTGATGAAGCATATCGCGGACATCTGATCGAAAACGAGTTGGCATCCTGTACACGCCGTGCCGATGTTTATGAACGTATACGTAATTGCCGTATCATGGTAGGAACTGTGGCCGCCATTTCGGGAAAGCCCGAACTCTTTCGGTTGAAGCACTTTGATGTAGCTATCGTCGATGAGGCTACTCAGATATTGGAACCGCAATTGTTAGGTATTCTTTGTGCACACGGCGAAGGCGACAGGAATGCGATAGATAAGTTTATCCTGATCGGTGATCATAAACAACTTCCTGCCGTTGTCCTGCAAAAAGCGGAGCAATCTGCTATCTATGACGAAACATTGTTGGCTATCGGGCTGACTAACCTGAAAGACTCTTTGTTTGAACGTCTTTATCGGAATTGCCCTGCCGTTCACCGTTCACACGATATGCTCTGTCGTCAGGGACGTATGCATCCCAAAGTCGCCTTGTTTGCCAACCGGGCTTTCTATGGCGGACATCTGATACCGGTAGGCCTGCCGCATCAGACTGAGTCATCCGAACACATTTCCCGTCTTGCTTTTTATCCTTCACAGCCGGAGAAGGCGGGAGGGTCGGCCAAGATAAATTATTCCGAAGCCCGTATTGTCGCAGGTCTGGCAGCTCAAATCTATGAATCTCACCGGACAGACTTTGACGATTCCCGTACTTTGGGGAGTTATCACCCCTTATCGCAGTCAGATAGCACTTATAAAAAAAAATAGAAGCGTTAGGTATCCCGGCGCTCAATCGGATATTGGTTGATACTGTCGAACGTTTTCAAGGTAGCGAGCGGGATGTGATTATTTATTCCTGTTGTATTAATAGTTATTATCAGTTAAAATTTGTGTCGAATTTAACAGAAGAGAATGGAGTGCTGATAGACCGGAAATTGAACGTAGCCCTTACTCGTGCAAGGAAACAGATGTTTGTGACAGGAGTCCCGAAATACCTGAAGTCCAATCCACTCTACGAAAGTTTATTAAATTTAATGGAGTATAAAGAGTAATTCGCTAATTTTTGCAGATGTTAGTTTTTATTCTCTCTTTATGCAATTCATTTAACACCTCAATAATGAACAAACGCCTATATTTTGCAACACATTTTTTTCATAGAGATTTAGATTTAAGGTTAGAAGAATTGTGGAAGTCGTGAGACTTCCCTTTTTTCATCTTAACGTTTACTATCCTCCATTATTAGAATGCTTCTTTTTCATTTTAAAAAATTGCAGGAAGATAATGTAGAATAAGTAATCCTAAAAAGCCTTCTTCGTGAGAAGAGGCTTTTTTGTTTTACTAGAATATTTTGTTTTTTTACGAAAAACAGGAAGGTATTATTAATTGGATACCTTCCTGTTTCATTTTATATCAGATGATAGATTAATCCAATACGATAGGTTTGTATTTCGGAACTAATGCCTTCATGATGACCCAGCCAAGCAGATAAGCTACTGCACACACACAGAAAATAATGAAATATCCGGCAGGCTTGCCTTCGAATCCCATAAATGTCATGTGCGTTTCATCGGCATGAACAAACAGCAGACCTGCACCGAACTGCCTTCTCTGCATCAACATGGAACCCACACCACCGGCCATGCCACCGATACCTGTAATACTTGCAATAGCCGTTTTCGGAAACATATCACCTACAGTAGAGAAGATGTTAGCCGACCAAGATTGGTGGGCAGCACCGCCGATACCGATTAAAATAACCGGGAACCATGGAGAAATCGTACCCAACGGCTGCGCCAACAATACCACCAAAGGAAAGAAAGCAAAAATCAACATCGCTTTCATACGGGCAGCATACGGGTTCATACCTGTCTTATTAATAAAGATAGTCGGAAGTTTACCACCGTAGATAGACAACATTGTTACGGCATAAAGGGTGAAAATCAATGCCATCCCCAATCCATCGGATGTCTTAATATCAAATTGGGTGTTCAGATAAGACGGAGTCCAGAACAGGAAGAACCACCACACACCGTCGGTCATAAACTTGCCGGCAGCGAAAGCCCATGTCTGCTTGTATGTGAAGCATTGGAGGAAAGACATCTTCTTTTCTTCTTTCTTTTCACCTCTTCAATCACAGGGGCGGCGCCTTCTTCATATTTATCCTGTTCGATATAATCAAGTTCGGCTTTGTTGACGTGTTTACTCTTTGAAGGAGCATCATACATGAATACCCACATACCCATCCAGACAAAACCAAGCGCACCGATTACGATAAATGCCATTTCCCAGCCCCATGCTTTTGCAATCAACGGAATGGAAACGGGAGCGATCAAGGCACCGATAGAGGCACCGGCGTTAAAGATAGAAGTAGCGTAAGCGCGGTCCTTTTAGGGAAGTATTCAGCCGTTACTTTGATAGCAGCCGGGAAGTTGCCCGCTTCACCGAGTGCAAGGATACAGCGAGCGGCAAGGAAGCAGTACATACTGACGGTAGCCAGTACAACAACCACGTCACCGGTAGCAGCCATTAGTTCGGCTGCGCTGTGCATACCTACGTATTGCTCGGTTACGATTCCGCAAAGTGCGTGCATACAAGCACCTGCCGACCATACACCGATAGCCCAAAGAAATCCTTTCTTAGTTCCCATCCAGTCGACAAAGCGACCTGCAAACAACATGCAGACTGCATATACAATAGAGAAAACAGAAGTGATTGTACCGTAGTGTACTTCATCCCAATGAAACTCCGGTTTGATAAATTCGTCCCAGGTCAATGAAAGAACCTGGCGATCGAGGTAATTCACTGTTGTTGCAAAAAATAACATCGCACAGATGGTCCATCTGTAGTTTGTCATTTTCTCACTTGCTTTTTGAAATGTGTTCATGATAATGGATTTAATAGATTTTGATTTGCTGACAAAGGTCGGTATTTCGAATGAAAGTTATTTGTAATAATTGGTCAAAATCATGTATAATTCGTTGCATTATAGGATGATTTTGTTGCATAGTATATGTCAGGTGTTACATTTGTATTCTTTGGGGAGAAGAATATGATAAATCCGGAAAAACTTCATTCTTTCCTTATACAGAGGAATGAATGAAGTTTCTCTTATCGGATTGTTTATATGGTTGCAGAGATGCGCAATGATTAGCGCATTTCTGTATATTTGATCTTGTCCATGTCTCCGTAGTCGAGGTTTTCACCTGCCATACCCCAGATAAACATGTAGTTGCTTGTTCCGGCAGCAGCGTGGATAGACCATTCCGGTGACATGATAGCTTGTTCGTTCTGCATCCATACGACGCGTTCTTCTTGAGGTTCGCCCATGAAGTGGCAGATAGAGTTGCCGGTCGGTACATTGAAGTAGAAGTATGCCTCGATGCGGCGGCTGTGAGTATGTGCAGGCATCGTGTTCCATACGCTACCCGGTTTCAGTTCCGTCAATCCCATTTGCAGTTGGCAAGGACCTTCTTCAAGTACATTGTTTACAATCAACTGGTTGATTACGCGGTCGTTGCTCTCTTCCAATTTTCCGGCAGGGAAAAGAGTTGGCTTTCAGAGAACCTTTACGTCCGTCGATAGTAATCAATTGAGTCTTGTATTCCTTGTGGGCAGTAGCCGAGTTGATGTAGAATTTGGCAGGATTGCTTGGAATCTTTGCTCTTGAAAGTCACTTTCTGCTTGCCTCTACCTACGTACAGTGCATCTTTGAATTTCAGCGTATATTCTTTACCGTCTACGGTTACGATTCCTTCGTCACCTACGTTGATAACACCTAGTTCGCGGCGCTCAAGGAAAAACTTTAGCTTTCAGCGGATCGATTGTTTCCAGTACCAGTTCTTTTTTGTTGTAGGCACGGCACCACCGAAGATAAAACGGTCGTACATAGAATAAGTAACGTTGATTTCGTTCGGAACCATTACTTTTTCCATCAGGAAGCTACTGCGCAAGCGGTTTGTATCATACGTTTTTCACGTCTTGCGGATTGCAAGCCACTTGCATCTTGTAATTCACCTGGGCGGAGGCAGACATTGCTGCGATACCCAACATCATTGCAATTGCTAATTTTTTCATCTTTCGAGTTTTTTATTGAGTTATATATTATGTTATTCTACTACTTGTTGTTCAATGCTTCTTTTGCATCATTTCTCGTCATGCGGATACGGTTGTAGATAGCCATTCCGAGTGCGAGTACCACGAGGATTGCCGGGCCGATAATCTTCAGGCTGTAAGTCAGGTGGAAGATACCCCAGCAGAAAAGACTGGAAGCAAAGTCGAGTGCGCCGCCTTCAAAGCCTGCGGGGATATTCACTGTCGGGTCGCCCGTAGCAGCATATACGTCTTTGCGGCCAGGGTGAAGAAAACCTGCCAGTTCCGTTACGAAATACAAACCTACGATTAATGCTACCAGTCCGATAATAAACGATTTCACTACATTACCTTTCGTGATAGGCAGAATCATCGGGAACAGGTAGAACATACCCGCCAGAGATGCCAGCGGAAGGAACCGGTTGCCCGGCAGAATGACTGCAAGGAATATAGTTACGGGAATCAAAAGCAGGGATACCACCAGTGTCGTCGGGTGTCCGATAACCAAAGCGGGGCTCATACCGATATACTCAGTCCGGCACTGTTCTTATATTTTTTTTGCGATCAGTTCGCGGGTAGCGTCAGAGATCGGTTTCAACCCTTCGATAAAAAGGCTGGTGATACGTGGAATCAATTCCATCACCGCACCCATTTTGATACCCAGACCCAATATGCTCGGAATGCTGTCTACCACTTCTTTCCAGCTTCCGCAACCCAGCGCACCGATACCGCAACCAATTACGATACCCAGAAACAAGGGTTCACCCATCAATCCGAATTTCTTTTTCATACCTTCAGAATCGATATTCAGCTTGTCGAATCCCGGAATTTTATCCAATAGTTTATTGATTACAATAGCAAACGGAACGAAACTTTGGCAGAACGGCTGAGGAATAGAGATACCGTCCATTTTGTCATAGAACTTCTGGAAAGCAGGAGCAGTCATATCAGCCATTACCAGTGTAATGATGTAACAGATGATGGCAGCGAAGAATCCCCAATAGATATTGTCGGAAGCGAAGTAGGTATACGATAGCGCCGATAAATGCAAAGTGCCAGTAGTTCCAAAGGTCGATATTAACGGTACGGGTTGTTTTGGTCAGCAACATTAATAAATTGACTCCCAAGCAAACAGGGATGATGAAAGCACCGACTGAAGTGTTGTAAGCTACCGCCGCAGCAGAAGGCCAACCCATGTCGAAAATTCCTAATTCCAATCCGTAGATTTCTACCATTTTACTCAGTGCAGGACCCAGACTGCTGGTGAGCAATGCCGTCACTACTGACAAACCAACAAAACCGACACCTACCAATAAACCGCTTTTCAGCGCTTTCGGTAGTTTAATACCGATACATACTCCTAAAATCGTGAAAATGGTTGGCATCATTACTGCCGCTCAAGACCGATAATGTACTTAAATACTTCTTCCATTCTGTTCTATTTTTCTCTGTTTTAATGATAATTTACTGTGTTTCCCCAGAGGGCATTAGTTGTAAACCGTGCCAAAAGTAAGACCTTTTTTGCTTTCTTCCAAAACGAAACTCTTAATTTATGAGATATTGCATCAAAAATGGACATTTTTGACGTTTGCGTGCACAAAATTAGTCGTTTCCGTGCACGAAAAACAAAAAATGCACCTAGTTGATTAAAAAATTCCTATCCGGTTTGGAGGAAAAACACTACTTTCGTACCGTGAAAAAAGACTATGTTGAATCCTTAAAATAACAAACCATGAGACGAACCCTTGCATCTGTATAATTTTTTATATTGCTTACACTGGCTGCAATCATTCTCCCGATGTCGGCGCAGCAGGTAGATAAAAACTCCCCTGGTCTGTGCGACTGACTGAATCGGAAATGATCCGTTGGCCGGAATCCTGGCAACTCGACTTTCAGCCCAAGCTAAAGTGGGATTATTGTCACGGTCTTGAATTGGGAGCCATGCTTGATGTCTATGATACGTATGGCGACAAGAAAATTAGCGATTACGCCATCGCGTATGCGGATACAATGGTGCACGAAGACGGAAGCATTACCGCCTATAAATTAACCGATTACAGTCTGGATCGCATCAATTCCGGGAAAATCCTTTTCCGTATCTATGAGCAGACCAAGAATCCTAAATACAAGAAAGCGCTCGACCTGCTTTATAGCCAGTTTGAAGGACAACCGCGTAATGATGATGGCGGTTTCTGGCACAAAAAATTTATCCGCATCAGATGTGGCTGGACGGACTTTACATGGGAGCTCCTTTCTACGCGGAATATGCATTCCGTAATAATCTTCCGCAGGACTATGCAGATGTAATTAACCAGTTTGTCACTTGCGCCCGCCATACTTACGACCCGAAGAACGGTCTTTACCGTCATGCGTGTGATGTCAGTCGCACCGAACGTTGGGCGGATCCGGTCACCGGGCAGTCGAAGCACTGCTGGGGACGTGCTATGGGCTGGTATGCAATGGCATTTGTAGATGCGTTGGATTTTTATTCCGAAGCACGAAACAGGGGAGGGATTCGCTGCTTGCTATTCTGAATAATATTGCTGTGCAGGTAAAGAAACTGCAAGACCCGAAAACCGGAGGCTGGTATCAGGTCATGGATAGAAGCGGAGATCAAGGATAATTATGTCGAATCGTCCTGTTCCGCCATGTTTATCTACTCCTTGTTTAAGGCTGTCCGCAAGGGATATATTGATAAATCTTATCTGGATGTAGCGTTGAAGGGCTATAAAGGTTTCCTTGATAATTTTATCGAAGTGGATAGGAACGGCCTGGTAACCATAACCAAGGCTTGTGCAGTAGCCGGGTTGGGAGGAAAAGTATATCGTTCCGGTGATTACGACTATTATATTAATGAAACAATCCGTAATAACGACCCCAAAGTTGTGGGGCCATTTATCATGGCTAGCTTGGAATATGAACGTTTACAAAAGTAATTTATGCCGATGAAAGGGACTATTTTTAAAGGGATATTGCTAATTCTCTTTCTTGGTGTAGGAGAGACGGCAGTTTATTCGCAACAACAGCAGCGCAAAGATACGTTGGTCGTCACACGCGACGGGACAGGAGATTACCGCAATATTCAGGAAGCAGTGGAAGCGGTCCGCGCTTTTATGGATTACACGGTGACAATTTATATCAAGAACGGCACGTATAAAGAGAAGCTGGTAATTCCCTCTTGGGTCAAGAACGTTCAGTTGGTAGGCGAAAGCGCCGAAAATACGATTATCACCTACGACGACCATGCCAATATTAACAAAATGGGAACATTCCGTACGTACACCGTCAAGGTATCGGGCAACGATATTACTTTCAAGGACTTAACGATTGAAAATAATGCGGCTCCTTTGGGACAGGCCGTGGCACTTCATACCGAGGGTGACCGGCTGATGTTCATAAACTGCCGTTTTCTGGGAAATCAGGACACTATCTATACCGGTTCGGAAGGGGCACGGCTCTTATTTACCAACTGTTACATCGAAGGTACTACCGACTTTATCTTCGGACCGTCCACTGCACTTTTCGAATACTGTGAGCTGCATAGCAAACGTGATTCGTATATCACTGCCGCTTCCACTCCTCAAAGTGAAGAATTCGGTTATGTTTTCAAAAACTGTAAGTTGACGGCCGCTCCGGGAGTGAAAAAAGGTATATTTAGGTCGTCCGTGGCGTCCGTATGCAGCGACAGCTTTTATTAACTGTGAGTTTGGAAACCATATCCGTCCCGAAGGTTGGCACAACTGGAAGAATCCAGAGAATGAAAAAACAGCCCGTTATGCCGAATTTGGCAATACGGGCGAAGGCGCAAAGACTGAAGGACGTGTGGCATGGGCCGAACAGCTTACAAAAAGAAAGATGTATTGAAGTATACACCGGAGAATATCTTTAAAGAAGATAGCAATTGGTATCCTTATAAATAGGAACAGATAAGATGTCCGATCGGTTGGGGAGCTTGAAGCTTTTGTTTCCTAAGCTCGAAATCCTGGTTCCGAGGCGGAAACTGTAGTTTCTCTATGTGGGAACTGGAGTTTCTGCGTGTGGAAACTAGAGTTTCTAACGCTTGAAACTAAAGTTTCAGAGCCTTGAAACTGAACTTGTTCAGGTGCAAGACAAAAATGTTGCAGGTGGCAGATAAAACGAAGAAGAACTAAAAGAGAGCGTGAAGAATATGAAAACACTAGGGGCTAAAATGATAGGATTACTGGTAGCAGCCTTTATCCTCTGTTCCGCATTTCGTGCAGACAAACCGGTCGTCACTATCTTTATGATAGGTGATTCGACAATGGCTAACAAGAAAATAGACGGAGGAAATCCCGAACGTGGTTGGGGAATGGTACTTCCCGGATTCTTCTCCGAGAATATCAGGATAGATAATCATGCTGCCAATGGTCGAAGTTCCAGAAGTTTTATCAGTGAAGGCCGCTGGGAAAAAAGTCATTTCTAAGGTGAAAAAGGGAGATTATGTCTTTATCCAGTTCGGGCACAATGATGAAAAAAGCTGATCCCACCCGCCATACCGATCCCGGAACCACCTTCGATGATCATCTCCGTCGCTACGTGAACGAGACTCGAGCCAAAGGGGAATCCCCGTATTGTTCAATTCCATTGTCCGCCGTAACTTTGTTCAGCCTAAGGACACTTCCATTTCAAAAGATGTCCGCCGGACACCGGGGAAAGTGAACCGCCCAAAGAAGGAACCGTTTTATTCGATACTCACGGAGCTTATCTGGATTCTCCGCGTAATGTGGCGAAAGAACTCAGAGTTGCATTTATTGATATGAATAAGATAACACACGACTTGGTGGAAGGACTCGGCCCGGTAGAGTCAAAGAAACTGTTCATGTTCGTCGAACCGGATCAGGTTCCCGCCTTCCCGAAAGGCCGCGAAGACAATACTCATCTGAATGTGTATGGTGCACGTGTGATTGCCGGGTTGGCAGTAGAGGCAATCGGCAAAAGCAGTTCCGGAACTGGCACCATATATCCGCCACTATGATTACGTGGTGGCACAAGACGGAAGCGGTGATTTCTTCACCGTTCAGGAAGCGATTAATGCGGTTCCCGATTTCCGTAAGAACATCCGCACCACGATTCTGATACGTAAAGGTACTTATAAAGAGAAGCTCATCATCCCCGAAAGCAAGATTAATGTCTCCTTGATCGGAGAAGAAGGCGCGACGTTGACCAATGACGACTTCGCCAACAAGAAAAATGTATTTGGCGAGAACATGGGAACTTCCGGTTCGTCCAGCTGTTACATCTATGCCCCCGATTTTTATGCAGAGAATATCACTTTTGAGAACTCCGCCGGTCCCGTCGGGCAAGGCAGTTGCCTGCTTTGTCTCCGCCGACCGTGCCTTCTTCAAGAACTGCCGCTTTTTTTAGGTTTTCAGGATACCCTCTATACTTACGGCAAGCAAAGTCGTCAATATTATGAGGACTGTTACATCGAAGGAACAGTTGATTTCATTTTCGGTTGGTCTACGGCTGTCTTTAACCGTTGCCACATTCACAGCAAACGGGACGGCTATGTGACCGCACCTTCTACCGACCAAGGGAAAAAGGTATATGGCTACGTCTTCTATGATTGTAAGCTCACCGCATCACCTGAAGCGAAGAAAGTATATCTCTCCGTCCCTGGCGTCCGTATGCACAAGCCGTATTTGTCCGTTGCGAACTGGGACAGCACGTCCTTCCCTGAAGGCTGGAACAACTGGGGGAAGAAGGAAAACGAGAAAACTGCTTTTTATGCAGAGTATGACAGTCGTGGCGAAGGTGCCAATCCGAAGGCACGTGCCGCTTTCTCCCATCAGTTGAAAACTCTTAAAGGATATGAGATAGAAACAGTGCTGGCCGGTGATGACGGGTGGAATCCGGTAAAAACGGAAATCATCTGTTAGATGTAAAACGTTGAACTCTTATGCCTGAAACTGAAAACTTGTTTTATTGAATAACCTGTTTCTGCTAAATAGCTGGTAAAGATAGTATTAAAATCCTGTTATTTTTCTATCTTTACGCCACAGAACCGAGTGATATGATGAAGAAAACTTTACTTTCAGTGATTCTCCTGCTAGCTATTGTGTTCACGGCACATACACAGCAGCATTGCTTTTTTCACCCACTACTCTACAGAGGACGGATTGTCGCAGAACACAGTCATGAGCATCCTTCAGGACCATAAAGACAATTTGTGGTTTGCTACTTGGGATGGTATTAACCGTTTTGACGGCTACACTTTCAAAACTTACAAGGCACGACAGGGAAATTACATCAGTCTGACCAATAATCGGGCGGACCGTATGTATGAAGACCGTTACGGTTTTCTCTGGCTGTTGACCTATGACAACCGCGTTCATCGCTTTGATCCGAAAACGGAAACTTTCGAGCAAGTGCCCGCAGCCGGTGAGGAGGGGAGTGCATTCAATGTACATACCATTGAAGTAATGCCGAACGGAACTGTCTGGCTGCTGACAGAAAACGACGGTGCTATCCGCATTCTGACTCATCCCGACTGAGAATCATCGGCTGACATGGGATATTTATTCCAATAAGACGGAACTGTTTCCCTCTTTACATGTATTCAAAGTACATCAGGACAAAGCCGGTAATGACTGGCTGCTGACAGACAACGGGTTGGGCATGATTCGTCCAGGAGACAAAGAACCTGTTTCTTATTTTACGGAAACCAAAGGAAAGCTTAGCGAAATGAACCAGGCTTTCTATGCCGTGCAGGAACGTGATGAGGATATTTGCTTTGCTTCGGACCACGGACGTGTCTGGGTATATCAGAAAAAGAAGCGGAGAATTTGTATTGCTCGAACTTCCGACCAAAGGGCGGATCACCTCCATTCATACGGTTGCACCGGATATGTCGGTCATCACTACGGATTCGGACGGTTTCTTTACCTGTAATCTGAAAACGAAAGCATCGGTACACTATTCATTTCTGACTTGCAAGGAGTTACCTGCCAAACCCATTCTATCGGCTTATGTAGACCGTTCTTCGGAAGTGTGGTTCGAGCAGGAAGAACCGGGTGTTGTAGCCCATTTTAATCCCTCGACCAGAGTGGTGACCCGTGAACAGATTCTTATTGAATACAGTAATCCTGAACGTTCACGTCCTGCTTTTCATATCCATGAAGATGTAAACGGGTATCTTTGGGTACACCCTTATGGAGGAGGTTTCTCATATTTTGATCCTCAGAAGAAGCGGCTGGTTCCTTTTTTATAATGGACTGGGTAGTCGTGACTGGCGTTTTTCCAATAAGATTCATTCGGCTTTCTCCGACAAACAAGGTAATTTATGGCTTTGCACCCACTCCAAGGGATTGGAGAAGGTGACTTATCGGAATGTACCTTTTGCGATGATGACTCCCGTGCCGCAGGAATATGAATCACTGCATAATGAGATACGTGCCCTCTGTGAAGACAAACAGGGGAATCTCTGGGTCGGTGTGAAGGACGGTATACTTCGTATATATGACGCCGATCGAACTTATAAGGGATATCTGACGGAAAACGGCATAATTTCCACTGTCGGCACTCCCGTGAAGGGAACAGCCTATTTTATCATTCAGGATTCGAAAGGAGTGATCTGGATTGCGACAAAAGGTGACGGGCTGATCCGTGCCGAGGCAACCTCTCCTTCGGGAATGTCGTACAAGCTGACCCGTTATCTTCACCAAGAGGATGATATGTATAGCTTGAGCGATAACAATGTGTATTGTGTGTACGAAGATCATAACGGGAGAATCTGGGCGGCTACCTTTGCCGGTGGTATCAATTATCTCACGGAGAATGAGGACGGAAAGGTTTTGTTTATCAATCACCGTAACCATTTGAAAGGGTTATCCTATTGATCCTTGCTATAAAGCGCGCTTCATTACTTCCGACAATAACGGTCGCCTGTGGGTGGGAACGACGACGGGTGCCGTAGCTTTTTGACGAGAACTTTCGAGAAACCGGAAGATGTGCAGTTTTATCATTTCTACCGTATGCCGAACGATACGCAAAGTCTGAGTAATAATGATGTCCATTGGATTATTTCCACTAAGAATAAAGGAACTGTATCTGGCTACTTTCGGTGGCGGACTCAACAAACTGATCTCTATCAGTGAAGACGGACATGGGGCGTTTAAGTCTTACTCGGTGCAGGACGGGCTTCCTTCGGATGTACTGCTTTCCATTCGCGAGGACGATAAACAGAACTTATGGATTAGTACGGAGAATGGAATCTGTAAATTCATCCCCTCCGAAGAACGGTTTGAAAGTTATGATGAGCGTAGTATAACTTTCCCGGTACGTTTTAGTGAGGCGGCTTCCACATTGACCGCGAAAGGCAATATGCTGTTCGGTGCCAGTGGAGGGGTTTTTATCTTCAACCCGGATTCTATCCGTAAGAGTAGTTATGTGCCTCCGATCGTGTTTTCTAAATTAACAGTAGCCAATGAGGATGTTGTGCCCGGGGAACAATCGTTGTTGTTGCAGGCAGATATTGATGATACGGAGCAGCTGGTGCTTTCGCACGATGAGAATATCTTCTCTGTACAGTTTGCAGCGCTCGATTATACCAATCCGCAGAATGTGCAGTATGCCTACATTTTGGACGGATTTGAAAAACAATGGACCTTTGCCGACAAGCAACGTAGTGTGACTTATACGAATCTTCCGAAAGGGGAGTATGTGCTTCGTGTCCGTTCTACAAACAGTGATGGTGTGTGGGTGGAGAATGAACGTGTGCTGGATATTGTCATTCTTCCCTCGTTTTGGGAAACTCCGGTGGCATACGTACTCTATGTGCTGTTGATTCTAGTTTATCATTCTTGTGGCAGTTTATATCCTGTTTACTATTTATCGGTTGAAGCATGAGGTATCCATAGAACAGCAGATTTCGGATATAAAGCTGCGTTTCTTTACTAATATTTCCCATGAACTTCGTACGCCGCTGACGCTGATTGCGGGTCCCGTTGAACAAGTCTTGAAGAATGATAAGTTACCGGAGGACGTCCGTGAACAGTTGGGTGGTGGTAGAGACGGAATACTAACCGTATGCTTCGTCTTGTCAATCAGATTCTGGACTTCCGCAAGATTCAGAACAAGAAGATGAAGATGCAGGTGCAACGTGTGGATGTCGTGTCCTTTGTCCGTAAGGTCATGGATAATTTCGAAGCCGTAGCCGAGGAACATCGGATTGATTTCCTGTTTGAGACGGAGAAACAGCATTTGTTTCTTTGGGTGGATGTGGATAAGTTGGAAAAGATTGTGTTTAACCTGCTTTCCAATGCTTTCAAATATACGCCGAACGGCAAGATGATTACGATTTTTATTCGTGAAGATGAGAATACCGTTTCGATCGGTGTACAGGACCAGGGGAATCGGTATAGCCGAGAACAAGAAGAAATCGCTGTTTGTCCGCTTTGAGAATCTGGTGGATAAGAATCTTTTCAATCAGGCGAGCACAGGTATCGGGCTCTCGCTGGTGAAGGAACTCGTAGAGATGCATCAGGCTACAATTTCCGTTGACAGCCGTTTGGGAGAGGGCAGTCGTTTTAAAGTGGATTTCCTGAAAGGGAAAAGAACATTATGACGAAGAAGTCGAATTTATCCTTGACGATGCGGAAGCTCCGGTAAGAATGGGGCAGGTGGTGGACATTGCCAATGCATCGCTTCAATCTGAAACTCTTGTAACGGCAGCTGGTCCGGAGTTTGAGAAATCGTCTTCGGAGGAAGAACCGTTAGCGGAAGATACTTCTAAAGAGTTAATGTTGTTAGTCGAAGATAATCAGGAGTTGCGTGAGTTTCTTGCGCAGCATCTTTTTACTCCGGTATACAGGGTGGTGGAGGCGGCCGACGGAATGGAAGGCTGGAGTAAAGCGTTGAAGTATTTGCCGGATATTATTATCAGTGATGTGATGATGCCTGAAAAGGATGGTATCGAAATGACACGTGAACTGCGTGCGGATATGATGACCAGCCATATACCTATTATTCTGCTTACTGCCAAGACTACTATCGAAAGCAAATTAGAAGGACTGGAGTACGGTGCAGATGACTATATCACGAAACCTTTCAGTGCTACCTATCTGCAAGCCCGTGTAGAAAACTTGTTGATACAGCGCAAGAAACTGCAAAGTTTCTATCGCGATAGCCTGATGCATATCAACATGGCTGCTGTTCCTGAAGATCTGCCTGTATCGGCAGATATGGGGGAATCAAGAGAAGAAAACAGGACTGAACCGGAAGGAAGCACAACCTGCTGTTCCCGATATGTCTCCCAACGATCGTAAGTTTATGGATAAGTTGGTCGGAACTGATGGAAAAGAATATGGATAACGGAGAGTTGGTTGTCGATGATCTGGTCAGTGAACTGGCAGTCAGCCGTTCGGTATTCTTTAAGAAACTGAAAATGCCTACCGGATTAGCGCCTATCGAGTTTATCAAAGAAATCCGTATTAAACGTGCTACACAATTGATTGAAACCGGATAGTTTAATATGACACAGATTTCATACATGGTCGGGATCCAATGATCCGCGATATTTCAGCAAATGTTTCAAGGCGCAGGTGGGGATGACGCCGACGGAGTATAAAGAGAAAGTGGGGGAGATAATACGAGTTTAGGCACAGAGTTCTTCCTTCATGTGAAGATACTAAAAGAGAGGTCACTTCATCGGAATGAAGTGACCTCTCTTTAGTATCTATGTTGTTCGTGATTTATGGCAGCCAGCGCGGGTCACCAAAACCATAACTCTGATAAAGTTCATCAGTGATAGTGAAATCAGCCTTGTCCGGGTTGGCGAACGGATTGTTCTCAAGAACATTTCCTTCTGTGTCGAAGCACGTTACTGTTGTGTCCGTATTGCCTTCAGCCAATGAGATCAAGTTCTTACAGTTGTAGTAATAATTGTTCGAGTAGGTTGGCTTTCCTACGGCACTTGAGTTGGCAAAGCCGCGTTTGTTGTTGAAGTTGGCAATTACGTTGTTGGTAAACGTGTTGGTGTTACCCTTGAATCGCAGATAGAAGAAGCGATAGTTGGCTTCACCGTTACCTACATTATAGAATGTACATTTATCAATCGAAGTTACCATGTTTGCAGTTACGCTGTTTGATGCGTCATCGGCACGTAGTACGTCCCGCTTGGAGGCGGAGTTATAGATTGTGGAACTTGAAATGGTGAGATTGTTCCAACCACCTTTACGGCTATCAATAAAGTCACCACCGTCACACACGATATCATGAATGAGGGAGTTTTCTATCTTGATAGTATTTGGTACTGCTGCAACATTGATGTAAATAAGTCCTTTAATATAGTTTCTTATTTCACACCCGTTAATGGTAAGGTCACCGAATCCTCCTTCCTTTTTGTATTCAATAGCCTGACTGCCATCAGTATTCGTTCCATCTAACACAACCTGATAGAGATAGAGTGAAGCGCCGTTATAGATATGGATACAAGTGTTGATTACCGGTGGCTCGGCAGAATTCTTAGCAGCAATGACTACATTATTATTAATTTGTAATTTGTGGCTGCTGTCAGCACATATTCACCGGGTGTAAGAGCAAATTTACTGCCTGGTGTTGCATCTTGAATAGCAGAAACCCAATCGTCAGCAGGAGTAAGTTCGATAGCATCACTCAAATCCAGATTAGTGGTGAAAGTAGAATAACCACGAGTCTTTTCACCTAACTTCAATGTAGCTCTGTAATTGGTTTCCGGTGTAAGACCTGTGATAGTGGCGGAGCCGGAAGATATGTCGGTTGAATTCAGCGTATACGTCACAGTATTGGCACTGGAGTTTGCGGTAGTAGGAGCACAGATGACAGCATCGACCTCAATACCCGGTGTCCATGTTACTTTTACAGAAGTGCTCTGAATGTCGCCGGCTTTTTACCTTTTTCATGTTCTGTTCGGGGTTGGTTGTACGCTTGATGTCAACCCATTTGGATGTGCGGGAAGAATTGTTTTCATCAATGGCTCTTACGCGGATGTAATAATCAGTCTCTCCGATAAGATTGGTTAAAAAGTCTTTTCGGTTAAAGTTGTGGTATATGAGGCATCCGGTGTACGTTGGTCATAGTCGGGACTGTCCGCATAAACTTCAAGTTCGTAAGAGGTAGCTCCTGACATTTCATTCCAACTGACAATGATGTTTACTTCCTGTGAAATACGTGCAGTGATGCCGGTTGGCGACAAGACACGATTAAGAACTAAATCATTGATATCATCTGGTTCACTACATGATGTCACTGCAACACTACCCAGGCAAACGGCAGCTAATGTACAAATTGATAGTATATATTTTTTTCATTGTTGTTTAATCATTTAGTTAGTTAATACCACTCGTAATTAGAAAGATTAGGATTATCATTCAAGTTGACGTTAAAGATAGGCCAGTATTGATATTTGTCCGGGTCGCGAACATAGAGATAGTCAATAACATCTTCCAGGGCATTATCTTTGATCCAAGTGGATGCTTCGCCCTTACTGTCTGAAAATTCGGTATAGCCTTCCGGATTAATATATCCATTTCACCATAGTTCAGACCGTAAAGGTTCAGTTTTGCATCCTTTTCGGTAGTCTCTATACCATTACGAGTCCAGGTATATGCGCTCATTTTATAATATGCATGGCCTGATAGCTGGCTGTAAGGATGTTTAGAATCATAATCGGTCAAACTCACAATAGCTTTCATCTTGTTTTTTGTCTCGTCCATTTTACTTTTCAACATTCCCCAACGGATAAGATCAGCTTTACGGATCAGTTCTCCGGCAAACTCATAAGCTCTCTCGTCAACAATTGCCTGGAACATCTTTTCTTTACTGAGAGCTGCTTCTGCAACATAAGCTGTAACTTCTGTTGCACGGTCGGAGGTCGCAAAAGCGCGGTTGCGAATCTTAGTCAGGTAAGGAACGGCAGCAGATGCACCATTCAACTCGTTTTCCAGTTCGGCGCGCATCAGTACGATGTCGGCATAACGCATATATTGTCTGTTGATACCGTCATCGTTTCCGGTAGGAATCATACGGTTCGTCCATTCATAACGCAACTTTCCGAAACTCCAGCTTTTGAAAGACTGAAGAGTTTGTACGCCTTTTGTCCATTGGAATGGGCAGCAAGTTATATCACGGCGCAAGTCCTTTACTGAATAGTCAAAGAAGAAAGTTGGTGTAGGACCAACCTGGCTTCCCTGAAGCATGGTTGTCATATTGTCGGCAGTGGTATGCTTGATACCGAAAGTGTACATGATACGTCCGCGTGCGGGGTTATTGCTATAACCTATCTCGAACAATGATTCACTGCCTGCATTGATAACATCTCCTGAGATTCCGTTGTTGTTGAAGATATCTTCAAAATTTGATTTTAAAGCCACGTAAGTGCCTTCCTGTTCCATTACATCTTTACAAGCTTGCAGTGCGATAGGGTAGAGACGTGCTGATAGTTCCGGATCCATAACGGATCTTGCAGGCATACGCTTATTATAACTCAGGGGTTTCTATATGAACATGATTTAGGTAATAGTACA
>VOFJ01000244.1_pt1 | contig 54000 bp, 38 predicted proteins | sample 5384081 | NCBI WGS metagenome assembly VOFJ01 (sample SAMN12384729, study PRJNA508395) | human gut metagenome | isolation source: healthy gut I | host: Homo sapiens | reverse complement strand
GTTTTTCAGTCAGATAGCGGAACTGTTCATCCTGATAGACGGGCAGCTTCCCCAGCCTAAGACTGATTTCTTGGGGCGGTAATACGCCCCCTTTTCCACCCGTACCAGTACCCCTTTTCGGTTCTGCTCCGAGAGCAGAACCGAAACATTGGCGGTCTTTTCCGTATCGAATGACAAATCCCGGAATGTGAATATACGCCCGGCATCTATCCGTTCTATTTGCTGCCAATATCTCTTTTCTGAATGAAGCCATATTCATATTCTTTTTTTCTATCTGCAAAGATAGTATATTATGTAATTACCTGCAAAAACATAACAAATATTTTACCGAAGATGTTTTCTTTTTTGTCACCTGATAATAGGAGAATAACGGAAACTCAATCAAAAGGCTTTGCCAAACGCTTCACAAATGGCTCACAAGTATAATGCGATTTTTGTAAAACGTTGATTATAAGCCGAAAACAATATATACAAATATAGCATATTTAGTGGCTATCTTTGGGCGGGACTATTCCCGTAACCACTAAAATTCCAATTATTTATGGCAAACAGAATGACCCCGCCCGCAGAGGGGCAGGAAAAAGACGTGCTGCTGGTCTTGGATAAACAGCAGGGCAAGGTGAGTGCCGTCAAGGGTATCGACAAGGAGGGCAATTTGCAGACCGTATCGCCGACACACGGCGGCGAGTTCATGCAGGTGGACAAGAACAGCGATGTGTTCAGCAACTTCCTTTCCAATTTCTTCCGCAAGTTTCAGGACACTTCCGGGCTGGAACTTTTCAGCGTAAAGGCATCCGAAGCGGAACAGCAGGCAAAGGCAATCGAGGACAACCACCGCAACCCTACACCGGAGGGCGACAAGCGGGCTGAAATGCTTCGAGTGCCGAAGCCCGACTTCCACGAGTTCAAGCAGGGCTACCGCTTCGACCCGGCAAAAATCGACTGGGAGAACCTGAAAAAAGTCGGCATTACCGCCGACACCCTGAAAAACACGAAAGACTTCGACCGGGTGATGCGTGGCTACAAGTCCCGCAACATTTACACCGTTTCGGGGACGGTAGGCGGCTTTTACCTCAAACCTACCGATGTCAAGCTCTCTTTCTATCAGGCAAAGGACGGTACGGTAGTACCCAAGCTACATGGCGTACAGCAGGATGAAAAGCTGTTGCAACGCCCGTTCCATGAACACGACTTCACCAAGCAGGAACAGGGCAACTTGCAGGGTACTGGCAACTTGGGCGGCATCGCACAAATCAAAGACCCGAAAAGCGGCGAACAAATCCCCGTGTTCGTCAGCCGGGACAGGTACACGCACGAACTGGAATACATGCGGGCAGACAAATGGAAATGCCCCGATACAATCTGTAACGTGAAAGTCAGCCCGGAACAGAAAGCCGCCTTTGAAGCCGGGCAAGCGGTCAAAATGGAAAACCTGCAATTCAGGGACGGCACACGGCGCAGTGCCTATCTACAGGTCAGCGCAGTGGAGCGTGGCTTGGAGTTCCTGCCCCGTGCCGCCGTCCAGTTCTTACAGCAGGGACAGCAGCAGGTAGCCGGACTAAAGGACGGACAGGGCGTTGAGTTCAACGGTCATGTGCAGTCCGGCGCACAGGGCAAATCACCCGACAAGGTGCAGCCGAAAGACGTTACCCCCGCCGCCGAGAGCCGGACACAGGTAGCGGTCAATACAGAGGGCAAGACCAACGAGGCCACCAAGCAGGGCAAAGAGCCGTTGAAACAGGGGCAGCAAAAGCCTACCGCCAAACAGAAAGAGAAGCAGAACAAGGCGCAAGACAAGAGCCTGAAAGCGGACAAGCCCAAAAAGTCCAAAGGAATGAAAATGTAGTACCCACCCTTAAAAAGTAAAGAATTATGATTGCATTGATAGCAGAGAAGCCCAGCGTGGCAAAAGACATCGCCCGCATCATCGGAGCGACACAGAAGAATGGCGGTTATCTTTCCGGCAACGGGTATATGGTGACATGGGCGTTCGGCCACTTAATCCAGCTTGCCATGCCGGAAGCCTACGGCGTGGCGAACTTCCGCAGGGAGAGCCTGCCCATACTGCCGCCCGATTTCCAGCTAATCCCCCGTCAGGTGAAAGCCGAGAAAGGCTACAAGGCAGACCCCGGCGTGTTGAAACAGTTGAAAGTGATTAAAGAGGTATTCGACCAGTGCGACAAGATTATTGTCGCCACCGATGCCGGGCGTGAGGGCGAATTGATACACCGCTATATATAACTATTTAGGTTGTACCAAGCCCTTTGTACGCCTGTGGATAAGCAGCCTTACCGACAGGGCAATCCGTGAGGGGCTGGATAACTTGCAGCCGGGAGAGCGTTACGATAACCTCTATCTTTCTGCCAAGTCCCGCAGCGAAGCCGACTGGCTGATAGGGATAAATGCCACCCAAGCGTTGAGCGTGGCAGCCGGGCAGGGCGTGTTCTCGCTGGGTAGGGTGCAGACACCCACGCTCGTGATGATATGCAACCGCTATTTGGAAAACAAGAACTTTGTCCCGACCAAGTTTTGGCAACTCAAAGCCGATACCGCCAGCGGTAGAACCAGTTTCACCGCCCAATCTACCGCCAAGTGGGAGCTGCAGCCCGAAGCCATAGCCGCCCTGCAACGGGTAAAGGATGCCGGGCAGCTTGCGGTGAAGTCCGTTGAAAGGAAAGAAACCAGCCAAGAACCGCCCCTTTTGTATGACCTTACCACGCTACAAAAGGAAGCGAACACGAAACTGAACTTTTCGGCGGACAAGACCCTTTCCATAGCGCAAAGCCTGTACGAAAAGAAAGTGATGTCATACCCCCGAACCGGGAGCCGCTATATCCCGGAGGACGTTTTCGATGAAATGCCGGAACGTGTCGCCATGCTGGGGCAGTACCCCCGCTTTGCCGGATATGCCGCCGGATTGAACGGCGTAACGCTGAACCGCCGTAGCGTGAATGACGGCAAAGTGACCGACCACCACGCCTTAATCGTGACTGAAAACCTGCCCGGTGAACTCTCCAAAGACGAACGGGCGGTTTACGAACTGGTAGCCGGGCGTATGCTGGAAGCCTTTTCGGGCAGGTGCGTGAAAGACGTAACCACCGCTGTGCTGTCTGCCGGAGATACCGACTTCACGGTGAAAGGGTCGGTGATGAAAGAAGCCGGGTGGCGTGCCGTATTCAGCGAGCAGGAAAACGGGAGAGGCTGAAGAAACCGCCAGCCTGCCGCCACTCCAAAAGGGCGAAAACCTGCTTATTTCCAACGTGGAACTGTTGGAGAAACAGACCAAGCCGAAACCGCTGCACACGGAAAGCAGCCTGCTTGCCGCAATGGAAAACGCAGGCAAGGAACTGGAGGATGCCGAACTGAAAGCCAGCTTGAAAGATGCCGGGATAGGTACACCCGCCACCCGTGCGGCGATTATCGAAACGCTGTTCACCCGCCAATACATCGTGCGTGAGAAGAAGAACCTTGTACCCACCGACAAGGGGCTTGCCGTTTACAGGATTGTCAAGGACAAGAAGATTGCCGATGTCGAAATGACGGGTATGTGGGAAACCGCCCTTTCCAAGATAGAAGCGGGAAACATGGATGCCGACACGTTCCGAAAGGGTATCGAGGTGTACGCCGCCCAAATCACGGCGGAACTGCTTTCGGTACAATTATCTGTTGTGGGCAGTGAAACCTGTCCCTGCCCCAAATGCAATAACGGGCGCATCCTGTTCTACCCGAAAGTGGCGAAGTGTTCCAACGTGGACTGTACGCTTACCATATTCCGCAACAAGTGCGACAAGCAGCTTTCCGACAAACAGATTGTCGAGCTGGTGACGAAACGCAAGACCGGGCTAATCAAGGGGTTCAAGGGCAAGAACGGCAAGGCTTTCGATGCTTCGCTGGTGCTGGACGAACAGTTCAATGTCGCCTTTTCATTTCCCGAAAAGAAAGGAAAACCGAAGAAATAGCCTATCTTTACCGCTGAAATTTCATTGTGATAAGTTTTGCCGCTTATGATAATTGAAATTTTAGTGGTTGCGCCCGGAGGGAAACCGGGCGCATTTTTAATGCTTCTTTACTTGTTACAAACTCCCGTCAAACAGGTAGGTAGAACGGATAACCCCGTTGTCCAGCACCCCGCTTTCCGCCAGCTTCCACTGCGAGCCGAGCGTTTCACCGATAAAGCCGATGCCTTTGCCCACCATGACCGGGACGGTGTAGATAGTCAGGCTGTCCAACAGTCCGGCTTTTACCAGCGAGGTAAGCAGCTTGCCGCCACCCACCACCAGCATGTCATTTTCCTGTTTCAGTTCATAGACCCTTTGCAGCGGTTCTTCGGTCAGGAACTCCACGCCGCAGTCCGGTGTAACATTGGTGTCGTAGTGTGACACCACAAAAGACCGCCTGCTTTTGTGCGGCCACCCGCCCCAGTGTTCAAAGATGTAGTTGTAGGTGTTCGCTCCCATAAGCAGACAGTCCGCTTCCAAGTATTGCTTGCCAACGATATTTTTTATTTCACGGGGCAGCCAGTCCAGTTCCTTGTCTAAAGTGGCTGTATGTCCGTCAAGAGATACGGCGATATGCGCTTTAATTTGTTTCATCCTATCAGGTATTAAACAGTTGATAATTCTTATTCAAACTATTCACCAGTATGCCTAAAAAAGAAGCGTGGTTCTCACACTGCTTCAAAGCGAGGTACTGGCATACCCAAAGAGACGAAACAGGCAAGACCACGCTATGATAAAACATAGCATATCCTGCGCTGAATATCCCCTCATTTTGAAAAGTGCCAGTTTTCGCTTTGGGACGTTCGGCGAACGTATATGTTATATATAAAGACGAAATCACAACCGGAGTTGTTCAATCGCCGTTATTCTCTTATGTTACTTTTGCAAAAGTAGCAAAAATCACCGGAATAACCTTGTAAATAACAGAAATCCTGCCATATCACAATAATACGACAGGATAACGGAAAGTATAAGCACTCAAATTGTGCTTATTCAATCTGTACGTTCACGAATTAACTTGTGAATGTCACTTGCCCGGTAGAAGTATTTTCCGTCCAGCATTATATAGGGCAATATGCCTTTCTTGCGGTAACGCTGCAAGGTCTTGGTACTCACTTTCAGCATGAAGCATAAATCCTGATTGTCAAGCAATTTTTCACCGTTCAGATAGTTGTGTTCACTTAACAAGCGGTCTATCTTTCTTTCCTGCATATCGAACCTGTCCATGATACGCTCCATCCATGCTACGAAATTTTCTTTATCTATATACATAATGCTATCGGATTAAATAAGACCTATCATAAAATAGCTTTGGTTTGCCGGGTCTTTAACGATAATGTCCCGTTCACGCATGAAGCGGATATAACTCTTTGCGGTACGCTCCTTTACGTCCAAGACCTGCTGCAACTGTTCGCAAAGGTCTATGTAGGTGATATGTGTCTGCCGCCCGAAGATGTCACGGGCTACGTTCACCAGTTCCCTTTCCTTGCGCTTCTCCTTTTCCTCACGGGGCTTTTCCCCCTTGTACACGTGCATCCCGGCTTTCTTGTCCCACGCAAAGAGCATCAGCGGAACGTCCAGCGGACTACCGTCCCTTACTTTCAGGGCTTTCACCACCGACTGCGTGGGTTCTTCGTCTTTCTCTATTGAAAGGATAGTAGCCGCCTTGCGTTGCAGTTCGCTACCCAAATGTCCCCGTAACTTTAAACCGTTGGGGACGAAGTGCAGCACACACAGAATACACGTGTTATAGATGCCAGCCAACCGATAGAGTTCATCTATCACCGCCACGCTTTCAGCTTCATCGTTGGCACTCTTAACAAGGTCGGCGATGCCGTCAATGACGACTAACTGGATGCCACCGTACTGGTAGTAGAACTTATCCATGCTCTGCACAATGGCGTGTAAACGCTCCTTGCGGGACATACCCGTCAGGCAGAACGCTTTCAGTTCTTCCGGTTTGTCCTGCTGTTTGGCTCTTGCCAGCAGGTTGCTTACATTCTTGAACAGCTGCACTTCCGACTGTTCGGTGTCATAGAGCAAGACCGCCTTGTGCCTGCCGTTGGTCGTTACCTGTATGCCCAGTGTATCAGTTTCCGTACCAGCCGGGCAGATGCAGCCCGCCACGATTGCGGCTACATAGTTGCTCTTTCCCGTTCCCTCGCCCCCGGTGATGCCGAACAGGTTGCCTTGTGTTCCCAATGGAACATCGCCCGCCGAAATAATCACTTGCGCTTTGGCGGGCGGGTTGTTGAAATCTATCTCGCACGATTTTAGCATAATCAATGTGTCGCTATATAGCTTGTCTAAAAATTCGATAAACAGTTTCAGGAAATCTTCACGGGTGTTCCCGGCTTTGAAGTAGTCGGAAATGTCCTTTTCCTCTTTCGTCCCCGGAAGTGGGAGAAGCAGGCGTTTCACACCAAATTCTTCCAATAACTTTTCCTGCCTGCATGAACTTTCCCTGCCCGTCTTGTCCATATCGAAAAGCAGGACGATATGCTTGAAGCGGAACGTCAGCCGATAGACCAGCGTGGGTGGTATCGTCACCGTTTCGCTGTTGAAGCAGATAGCGTGGAAGCCGTGTGCCGCCAAAGAAAGCACGTCTTTCTCGCCGCCCGTGATGAATAGTGTATCGCCTTTGGCGGGCAGTTGCTCCAGCCCGAAGCAGTAGTTCTCGCCGAAGCTGCCTCCATAGAGAAAGCGGGGCGTGGAGAATGGGCGGTACAGCTTGATGTGCTGCCTGCCCTTGTAGCCGTACATGGGTTCTGCCACCGATGAAGTATAGGTGTACGGCTTGCCCTCTGCCGTTTCGCTATGGTATTCCCGGAGCGAACAGACCTTGTAATGCTCCAGCAGTTCGGGCGTGATGCCGTACTGCTGCCAGTACACCAGTTCGGCAAGCGGGAATTTCTGTTCCCGAAACTGGTAGGGTTTGACGGGCTTTTCTGGTGCTTCTTCGGTTTTGTCCGATACCGCCCGGCGGACGCTTGCCGTAGGAATGGAAACAGGAGTGCCGGAAGCCAGCCCCAATCCCAAATCCCGGTCGATAATCTCCAGTATCTCCACGAAGTCAGCCGCCCGGTTGCAGTCCAGCCCCTTTAACTGCCCAACGAAGAAAAAGCAGTCGCCGCTGTAACTGTCGTTGCCGAAGTCCTTCATCTTATACATACCGCTATGACGGTCGAAGTAGATGTTGCACGATGCTTTCTTATCCTGATAAAACGGATTAAGAAAATTACGACCTATGCGCCAGTTGCCGGGCAGGTAGTGCTTGAACACGGACAATCCACTATTTGTCCTGCTTAGAATTTCTTCTTTCTTTAACATAAGCCTCGTGATTTGCTGCTAAATTCCGCATACATTCATCATTGCTTTTTATCAGCCGTTCTTCCAACAGGCGTTTTAACTCGCCTATCTTGTAATAACAACGCCCTCCAATATTGGAATAAGCGATAGTTCCATTAGCCCGTAAGCGTTGCAGGGTACGGTCGCTGATTTGAAGAAAGGTGCAAACCTCGTAACTGTCCACCCAAATTTCATCCTCATTCGTCCTGCTTTCGTCCAACTGGTTGAAGATGAAGTTTGCAATGGCGGTAATCTTATTGTCCAGTTCCTTGTAGGCTTTGGACTCGAATGTTATAATCTCCATATTGCTAACTTATTGATTTGCAGCAAAGTTCGGAAGAAGAAATAACCTAAAAGTCATGGTTGTACCTATCATGGTATTACTTTTTTTGAAGCTATTTTAGGGGAATATCGGCGTAAAAGCTTCCAAAAAATGTCATTTTCAAAGTATATTTCACCATAAAAAGAAAATACCATATTGGGGTGAACATGGTACTTCTACATATTGAAATACAGTAATTTATAGTTCATATCATTTTCATCCTTTTTTGAACCAACGTGAAATTGTCAAGAAACGGTTGCTAATATCTTGTAAGTATCGTATTTGCTTCTTGGATGTCATATAAAAACATCCATGTCGTTTTTATACAATTTGATACGAACCAAGTTAAGTAACTTTGCCGGATAAATGAAATGAGTATGAATATTACCTATATATCAATTTATAAAACCAGTCTGCCAGTATTGGTTAGTTTATTAATGGAATACTTGATAGGTTTTACCGATACAGCCTATTTAGGTAGAGTTGGAGAAACCGAATTGGCTGCATCAGCTATAGCTGGTACTTATTATATGATTATATACATGATTGGATTTGGGTTCAGCATAGGAGCGCAAATCTTAATAGCCCAATATAATGGAAACCAACAGTATAAAGAAGCTGGAAAAATTCTCTCACAAGGCATATTGTTTTTGCTGATAATTGCAGCAATAGTAATATTGCTTTCTTCTATAATTTCACCAATTATATTAAAATCGATTATAGATTCCGAATCTGTACTCCAAGCAGTTTTGCAATATCTTGATTGGAGAATCTATGGTTTCTTTTTTTCTTTTACAATTATCATGTTTAGAGCTTTCTATATCGGAATAATACACACTTCCGCATTAATGCTCAATTCCATAACTATGGTAGCAATTAATGTTATTCTGAATTATATCTTAATATTTGGAGCATTAGGTATTCCCGCATTAGGTATTCCCGCATTAGGCATTTCTGGAGCAGCCATAGCGTCAGTCATTTCCGAAGCGGTTGCGGTAATTCATTTTATCATATATACCCAAAAGAACGTAAGTTCTTGCAAATATGGATTAAAAAGGCGAATAACCATAGATTGTACAATATTAAAAAAGATACTATCTATTTCTATTTGGATGATGTTACAGCATGGATTAGTATTTGGCAGTTGGTTCGTTTTCTTCATTACAATAGAGCATTTTGGGGAGAGGGCATTAGCTATTACGAATATTGTGAGAAATATTTCGTCCTTTCTTTTTCTTTTCGTACAAGCTTTTGCATCTGTTGCTAGTTCTTTGGTTGGAAATCTCATAGGAGGGAATAAAAGTAACTCTATTCTATATGTGTGTAAAAAAGTAATATTCTTATGTTATATGACTATTTTACCGATAATGTTACTGTTCCTGTTTTTCCCTTCATCTGTTTTGCGGATTTATAGTGACAATACAATATTGGTGTTTGAGGCTATCCCTACATTAAAAGTTATGCTAACTTCTTACTTGATTGCTGTACCTACATTCGTATTTTTTAGTGCAGTTTCGGGAATAGGTCATACTGTCGCTTCTTTATTGATAGCATTTATATCTTTAGTCGTTTACATAGTATATGTGGAAACAATTAGTCATTTTAGTTCGAGTGTCCCACTATTGTGGACATCGGAGCATATTTACTTTTCATGCGTGTTTATACTTTCTCTTTATTATATACACCATTGGTGGATGAACTTTATCAATCAAGACAAAAAATTAATCACTAATGTTTCTTAGAATCAGAGTTGATAATTATCTTTGTTATATGTATAAAGAGTATTCCCCATGTAGCGTATTAGCTCCTTTTATCTATCACTTTTGGGAATATAAAGGAGAAACAAGAAGTGGATTGAAATTCAACATTCCACCTCATGGTTGTTCTGACTTTGTTTTCATCGTGGGCAATGCCGCAGATTGCATCAGGGATAGCCTGATAATGAAACCTTATCATTCCTATTTCTTTGGACCGATGAATACATTTACAGAATTGGTTGCTCACACAAACTTCATTCATATTATAGGAGTACGGTTTCGCCCATGCGGACTTTTTCAATTTATAGAGATTCCGTTAAACGAATTGGCAAATCAAGGGATTGACAGCCAAGAATTTCCAGTTCTTTTTAGTCAATCTTTCATATATCAACTCTGCGAATCCAATCAAAATCCGATTGATATTATTGAACATGAATTGGTTAGACAAGTGTACAAAAACAACATGGACACAGAAAAGCAAATATCTTATGCTGTTTCCTTGATTAGTAGGCAGAAAGGTATTGTTTCGATTAAGGAGTTGGCAACAGAAGCATGCTTATGCCTACGACAATTTGAGCGGAAGTTTAAATTTTACACAGGTTATTCGCCCAAAGAATATAGTAGAATCATCAAGTTTTGGAACGCTATTCACCTTTTAAAATCCAATACTTCATTCGATAACCTTTTGTCTGTCGCTATCCAAGCGGGATATTATGATACACCGCACCTATATAGGGAAGTAAAAAGACTTTCAGGCAATACGCCCAATGCTTTTCTTTCACTCCCAACAAATGAAAAAGTAGAAGTGTTGCATTTTGAATTATAGAAATACAGCAACAATGCTTTTTGTAATTATTTGTTGTGCTAACATTTCATATCATCCTCATTCATTCGTTTAATCAGGCTATCTATAAGATGATGAAGATATGCCGTCCGGTCTTTTCTCTCTTTCATGGCTATATAAGAAGCATAGTAATCGCCTAAATCTACTTGAAATACCGTACTAAGAAATTTCATCATTTCCTTTATTTCTACATTGCCGTTATTGATGTCGCCCGAAGATACAAGAGAATATCCTAATTCTATCAAAAAGACTTTTTTACCCGTGAAACGGAAAGGATATTTCAGATACTTTTGAAGATTGTCTTCTATCTGATTGTTAGTTTCCAGTTTCACTAATCGTTTGTTCAGATAAATACGCAGCATTTCATTGGCTATAATTTTAGCCACCTTATAGTCATATCCGGTTGAGAAATTCGGGTCTTTATCGAATTGTGCGCTATCGGTACATAGGCGTAAATCAGACTTTCCACGAACAAAATAATATTCATCGTACACCGTTGAATGTGAACGGTAATATTGGTAAAAGTCCAAATTACGATTGAAGAAAAAGGTCAGATTATCCAGTTCCCGATTGATATAACTTCTCATCACTTCATCGCTACCATTAGGGCATTGTGTTTCTATCCGATAAATCTTATAGAAGAATAATAATCGGGCAAGTATTTCCGGTTTCTGCGTCTTGAAGAATAGTATTTCATCCTCTTTGGTTGGAAAAACATAGGTTTGAACTCTCATCCTTAAATCATTAAGTATGCTTTGTAACTTATGCACCATTGAAAGAGAAGTTTCGATAATGTCATAGCCGTAGAGGTCGATTTCTGATATATCGACCTCTATTTGCTCTAATATCTTATCTACTTCTTCTTTCAATGTATAAGTAGTTCAGTTCATTCAATTACTGTTCTTTTGATATATAAGGAGGATAATCATCTTTAGACAATCTTTTTTCCAATGTGTCAGGGGATATATCCCAAAGCGTTGGCAAATATTCAAATATGACTTTCCCGTTATCAAGATAAAAACGAACTTTGGAATGAAAGGCGACTGGTTTATATTTATCTTCTCCTATGGGATTATCTCTATATAGCAACTGGTTTTCTTGCCATTTCAGTTCTTTCCCGTCAAAAGTCACATCAAATATTCCACAAACTACGGCTTCCATTGTGGAATCTTGAACTGTTGTTGAAACACAGCGCATATAACCTGTGATTTGCTTTGTGCTTTTCCGCATTGCCAATTCATAACAAAACACACTTGTTCCTGTGTAATCTTTGGCAATGGCGGTTCTTGCTCCTTTATCATCCAAATTGTAAACCAGTTCTTGGGTGACAGTTGTCATATTGAACTTAAAGCCGTTTTCCGTTGTCACCAAATTTGAGAATGTCATTTTGTCGCTATACACGCCTTCTAAATTTCCGTTCTCTAATTTATAGACTGCACTAGTAAGCAATGTTTTGCCAATGATATTCTCTCTTAAAAATTGAATTATTTCGTTTTTCATTTTATCTTTTGTTTTGCTTCAATGGGTAAATAAATTTCTGTCATTAATTCTTCCGTGCTGGTTTTATCGGGAGTATTGGCATATAATTCAAAAGTCATTTGTTCTCTTAAACGATACTTGCTATTTGGCAGCCAATCAAGGTAAATATTCCGGTAAATTTTGTTTAATTCTTGGTAGTTCCCTTTTATGTTGAATACAGAATATAACCCTGCTCGTATGTTCAAAGTCCCAAAGCCTTTAGGGATTTCCATTGAATAGGGAACAGTTACCCCTATCAAAAATCGGCATTTATCTATTTCCGTAATATCAAGACTATCCAAACTGATACTAACGTATTTGAAGCCTTTATCTGCCAAATTGTATTTCTTGGCAAATTCTATTATCTGACCCCACAAAGTAGAATATCCTTGCTTATTTCTATGTGTTCGCTCAAATTTCAAATATGCAACTTTGAATTCTTTAATCCTCTTTATTGAACAGTCAGGCTGTTTTATAATCTTATTTTCACAAGCAACATTTGAATATGCTTTCCTGAAAACAGGAATAGACATTTGGAAATGCTTTTTAAATGCCCTTGACAAAGTGTGTTTATTGTGAAAATTTATCTGTTCAAGCAGTTCCGATACCCTTGTGTTTGTTGAAATAAGTTTGAAAGCAATATATTCCAACCTTAACCTCTGGATATAATCACCGACATTCTCTCCCACAACATCTTTGAATACTCTCCGAAAGTGATATATCGACATACAAGCGACACGAGATAATTTGTCAGAGTTTAAGTCCTCAAATAAATGCCGATTGATATATTCCTGAACATTTATTATAAGGGCATAATGTATATGGGCAGTGTTTATTTTTTGCTTCCACCGCTTTAGATTAGGCAATCTGTTGGATAAAACATTTCTTAATTCCTCGCTGTTATAATTCGTACCTGCAATTTGATTATAGGAATCAGGGAAAAGCCCCCAAAGATAAATGAGGTATTCCATTGAGAAATCAAAAAGATATTTGCCGGAGTTTAAACAACAGGAACAAAATTCCTGATTGAACGTACTGTCAGAATTTGTTCCATATTCTGAAATACCCTCAATGTCTAATGGCATACCACAACTTTGGCAATATTTCTTTTCGTTATCTATATCCATAGTTCTCTTATTTGAAAGCAAATATACGGAATAAGCCAGAGAAAAAGTTACCCTAAATAGCTATTCTTGTTTTCGTATGATAAGACAAACTTTTCATACGAAAACAAGAATGCTATATTATAACACGATGCGCTCAAATTTCCTGTCTATCCACAAAACTGCTTCTTCCGTATGAAAACAAAGAATGCAATAATCCGGGTCGTTTACACCTTGCGGGAAATAGTGCAGCATATAGTCTTGCCAAAAGCTCTGACGGGTTTCCGCATCAGTAAGTATTTCTATTTTTCCGGTTAGAGTAACACTGTCTGCCTCGTGAACAAAGCAAACTCCGGCTTTTGAATTTTGTCTGATATGTTTTACCTTTTCTGTGGATAAGGCTGTTGTCATCCATAAAGTTGATATACCGGTATGGCGCAATAGGTCGATAGCTACCGGACGAGGATAACCATTTTCACTGATAGTGGAAAGTGTGATGTAGCCGCATTGTTCAAGTACCCATTCAGCCTGCTGTCTGATAGGCATCCAGCGTTTAAGCGTAGGCAGGAACTTCCGTAGCCCTTCGATAGCTTCTTCTTTGGTAAAATGGCATCCCGACGATTTGTTAAATGCTGCCAGACTTTCGGGTTGGGTATTCAGTTCGATTTGTTCCTCCAATGAATTATTGGTGAAAAATCCTTTTTGGAAGCAGTGGCAGCAATATTCGGTACACAAACATCCGTTACCGTGAGTTCCTAACAAATCATCAGTGGGCATGGACATGCCACAGCTTTGGCAAATTCTCTGTTTCATATTTACTACTTGTTTTCTAATGCTACTATATTATTTGTCTCTATGAATTTGCAAAATTACTACTATGGATATCTGTTCTGTTGTATAAAAACGACTTTATGGCGAAAACATACGTCAGAGTAACATCTTCGTCTTGTGGAACAACAAGAAAAGAGTTTGGTGTACACCCTGAAAGTCTTTTTACCTCCCGTGACAAATGGGGAACATCATAGTAACCGGAATAGATCGCAACTGACAGTAAGCTGTCAAAAGTTGGTTTTCTCAACAGGTTTATTGCATTCTTGAATTGCGCAATACGGCTGTATTCTTTGGGTGTAAATCCAGTGAATTGTTTAAACTTCCGCTCAAAATGCCGTTGACAAAGACAGATTTTATCAACAAGATTTTGAATAGGCAATACCCCATAAGAGAGGTCTATTTGCCTAACCGCATAGCGAATATTTTTATCAACTTCATAGTAATTGCGGTAAAGGTAGTTTTGCAAAAATCGTTCAATGAAAGCAATTTGTTCTTCAACGGTTTCTTTTTCACATAAAATATCGGTTAGAGTATCTGTAAAAATTGTCTGTAAGTCAGCTGTATGTATTCTTGTATTTGAGAGTTCATATAACGGTTGCCGAATGAAAGAAGCGACACCACATGGAAGAAAGCGGATAGCGAATTGGTGTACACAATCTGTTTCTGCTACCAATGTTGAAAATTTCGTCATGTTCCCTACAAAATAGGAACGGTACAGACGAATATAAAATGGATTTTCCACCGTATTCAGAGCCCCACCCAATGTAAATACAAAATCAGTACAGCCATCCGGTAGGATGTTGAAGCGAGTACCTTTTGTTACATTACCCTTAAATACCCAATACTTATCTATATATGAAGACAGTTGGGAACATGGAGAATATTCACGGTATAAATCCATACAGCTATTTTTTACATTATCTGTCAGTATGCAAAGTTATTCTATTATCTGATGCCAAGAGATAATCAGATAAGGACGGTATCGAACAAAATACATTTTTAGGGTTACTGCTTTCTAAGGTTGTCACTTCATTTTGTGGAATACTCCAAGCGGCAGACAGGCACATTACATTGGCTTTCCTGCACTCCGTTATATCTGAAAGCGCATCCCCGACATATACAATTTCATTTGCAGCCAAATGATAATCATGTAAGAGACCTTTCAATGCTTCCGACTTGATGTTCCTTTCTGCATTTCCCGTAATGACCTTTGCAAAGCAAGTCTTCATCTTGAATTGCTTTAAGGTTATATCACAACTGTTCATCCCCTTTCCGGTGACAAGCACCACAATGATACCCTTTTGCTTTAACAAGGCTATCAACTCACGTATTCCCTCGAAAGGTGTCGGACACATTTCCTGATGCAGTTCCTTATAAATCACATAAAAGTCATTCAATACCTGTTGTCGATAGGGTTCATCAACGACACACCCAATCATGCCTTCTTCATTCAAGCCAAAAGTATGAACCACTTCTTCGTCCGACAATTTATGTCCGATATATGGTTGTGTGGCTTTCTTGAAAGCCTGTATGCACATTGGCAAGGTATTGCCTATCGTGCCGTCCAAATCGAAAGCGACTAATTTAATCATAGCTATATGGATGTATTGATTTTCCGAATTACTTTACATGGATTTCCTACGGCAAGGCTGTTTGCCGGAATGGATTTGGTGACAACACTTCCCGCCCCGATAACGCTTCCCCGACCGATAGTAACACCCGGCAGGATAATGACACCGCCGCCAATCCAACAACCGTCCTCAATGGTAACAGGCAGGGCATACGTGTGACGGATATATGCTGTCCCGCTTTCCGTTTCTGTCGGTGTCAGCCGCTCATTCAAATCAACAGGGTGGGTAGCCGTATAGATTTGCACATTGGGGGCTATCAATACATTGTTGCCGATAATGATTTTGTTACAGTCCACAAAGGTGCATCCGGTGTTTATGCTGACATTGTTACCTATGCTGATGTTACAGCCATAATCACAGATAAAAGAATGTCCTACTGAAACTTTCTTGCCGATACTTTCAAACATTTCTTTCAGTATGACATACTTCTCTTCCTTACACTCATACGACAAAGAATTGTATTTCAGCAACAACTCATGCGTTTTTCTTTTAAACCCCATAAATACGGGAGCATGGCAATCATACCATTCGCCCGACAAGCATTTTTCCAGTTCATTCTTCATACCTAATCATGATAAAAGTTACTGCTTTATCTTATTTGCAGCAAAGTTATACATATCTAAGCACAAATAGATGTATTATTTTTCTTTTTATCTGTATCTTTGCGCTCGAATAACAAAACACATAAGATGAAAAGGGAAAATCTACACCAACCGTTTGAAATCTGTTTCAGTGAACTGGACGAATCGCAATTAAAGGAACACGACCATACTTTTTTTGAACTGGTCTATATTCTATCGGGAACAGGTATTCAGTGGATAAACAACAACAAATTTCCGTATCATGACGGACATCTTTTTATGATTACTCCCGGTGACATACATTCTTTCGACATTCACACTACGACAAAGTTCGTATATATAAAGTTCAATGACATCTATATTCATTCGGCTGTTTTTGGAGCGGAGAACATTCAACGGTTGGAATTTATATTGCAACACGCCAATCACCGTCCCGGTTGCATCTTGCGCAATCAAACCGATAAATTGCTGGTAAAGCCGATGATAGAAGCGATTATCCGTGAATATGTGAACAGGAACATATACAGCAGTGAAATTATTACGCAGTTAATCAATACGATTGTGATTGTTGTCGCCCGCAACATTGCCATGTTCCTGCCTGAACAGATAAATGAAAATTCGGAAGAAAAGTCGCTGAACATCTTGCAATATATCCAGTCCAACATTTGCTATCCCGAAAAGATAAAAGCCAAAGCGATAAGCCAGCATTTTGGTATTTCACCCAATTATCTTGGGAGATACTTCAAAAAGCAGACCAACGAAACCATGCAGCAGTATATCTTAAACTATAAGATGAAAATGGTGGAAAGTCGGCTTTTACACAGTGAAATGAGAATCAGCGAAATTGTGGAAGAACTGGGATTTACGGATGAAAGCCATTTGAATAGGCTATTCAAGAGATACAAAGATTGCAACCCTACTGATTTTAGAAAGAAACATAGGGGACAATAAGGACAATTTTTTAGTGCAAGGTGCAAGTATATATCTATATATATAGCTTGCACCTTGCACTAACCTAAAAACATTTATTATCAATGATTTGCGAGTTTCAAAATAAAGTTGTATCTTTGAACCGAAGATAAAGGCAGACACAATACCGACAAGGGAAGCCAAATGTTCTTTGAAAAAAGTGTCTAATTCGTACCCCCTAAAAGATTGTGGTACGCTAAAATATTGATTTTAAGACTTGTGAACTGCCCGGTTCAAGACCCAGGCGGATCACCAATAAAATAAGCCAAATTGCTAATTCATAGCAATTTGGCTTATTTATTTCTCTAAAATTGTCAACATGTTGGAATTCTACAAGTCGTCTTTTCAGCCTACTTTCTTTTTTTTGCAATTAGTCCACATTTTGTCAACAAAGCTGCGCTGTCAACGGATTTTTGGAGTCAGCGGATTTTCTATGTGGGTGGCTTGGGTGGATCAATAGGATAGTCTTGTAATTGTATTCATGGCTTTGGTTGCTCAAAATTGATAATACCCACGTCGATATTGAATAAAATAGGGCTATTTTATTCAACACAGCGATTTGATTGAATAAAATTCACTATATTTGCAGTCTAAAACAGACTGTAATGAAAACAACTATACTCAATCAGCGGTCGGAGCGTGACGAACTGATGTCGCGTCCATATCAGCAACGGCATACCAAGTATGACGCTGACAAACTTTTGCAAAATCCGCTTATAAAACTTATAACCGGCCCTCGCCGCGTAGGTAAATCAGTTTTTGCCCTGCTGATGTTACAAGGCAAGAATTTTGCCTACCTAAATTTTGACGATAATCAGTTGCTTGAAAAATGGGAGGAGGATCTGGCAATGTCAGCACTTGATGATGTCTATCCCGATTATGATTTCATGCTGCTTGATGAAATTCAGAATCTTCCTGATTGGGATTTGTGGGTAAGCAAGCTTTACCGTCGGGGAAAGAATCTGATAATAACCGGCAGTAATGCAAAGATGTTGAGCAGTGAAATGGCGACGGTTCTGACGGGGCGTTATCTCCAGATTGAGATGTTGCCTTTCAGCCTTGAAGAAACCATGAGTTGGAAAAACATCAGCCCAGACCGGGAAGAGCAGGCGGCACAGGCAATAATGCTGGCTGATGATTATATGCGAAACGGCGGGTATCCTGAAACTATTCCGGCTCGTAGCATAACAAAAAGCTATCTTTCCACTCTGTTTGATTCAATCCTGCTGAAAGATGTCGCGCAACGTCATAAAGTAAGGAACACCTCTGACCTATACAACGTTGCCTCATATCTGCTGTCAAACTTCTGCAACCCGATTTCAGCCAACGAACTTGCCGGAGAACTGGGATTGTCAAGTGTGGCGACAACAAAGAAATTCTGCGACTATCTCAACGAGCCTTACCTGTTCTTCTATTTGCCGCGTTTCAACAACAAGCTGAAACTGATGAACAAGGCTCCGAAAAAAGTATATGTAGTTGACAACGGTTTTGTGCAAAGCACAGCGTTCAATCTTAGTGAGAACCTCGGCCGCCTGTTGGAAAACCAAGTATTTGTAGAACTCCTGCGCCGTGGTTATATTCCCGGTCAAACGCTGTTCTATTACCGCACCCGCAACGATAAAGAGATAGATTTTGTCACCCGTAAAGGTACAAAGGTAGAGCAACTAATCCAAGTCTGCTACGACATGACCTCCGAGAAAACCCGCAAACGCGAACTCGACGCCCTCGTCGAAGCCGCCGAAGAACTCCACTGCGACAATTTGCTTGTAATTACCAACAACCAAGAGGAAGAAATCGAGTGGAAGGATAAGGGAATAGTAGTAAAACCAGTTAGTCAATTTTAATTAAAAATGGACGCTATTTTATATGGTAATGGATTTAATCTGTTATCGGAAAATTGCCCTTCATGGCAAGAGCTTCTAACCAATATCTCTGATAAAGATCAGTCTCCAATCCTTAATGGGATTCCTCCAACACTTCAGTACGAGCAAGTATATTTGGCTCCTCATTCTTCATTTTCCAATATTTCTGATGGAGAAGATGAAACCAAATTGAAAGAAACTGTCAAAAGAAGATTAAGTGCGATTAAATCAAATGAGTTCTATGACAGGCTATTGAAATTAGGCGTTACCTCTTTTCTAACAACCAACTACGATCATGCTATATACGATAATGTCGAGAACCGTGTCATAGATAAAAATTATGCAGAAAAGATATATAGCATTAAACGATGGAAAAAAGTTAATATCAATAATTTAGATTATACGATTTTTCAATTCCACGGTGATATAACCAATGTAAGAAGTATTATGTTGGGTTGAGACCACTATGGTGGAGCATTGGCAAGAATACAAGATTATGTAAAAGGGTATTTCACAGAGAAAATCGAAGACAAGAAGAAGCGTGTAAACTCAGAAGGAGAGTTTAGTATTGCCAAAAGATTGACAACACAAATAGAGTTCGATCCAATTAAGTACGGCTTTACGGATAATGGGACACAACTGGTTAGTTGGATAGATGCTTTTTTCTTTGCAAATTTACATATTATTGGTATTACATTAGATTTTTCCGAAATTGATATATGGTGGCTATTATCAAGGAGAGCAAGATTGCTTAAAAATGGATATATAAAGAATCAAGTCTATTATTATCCAACGTTTCCTATGTCCGAGATCCATTATCATTTGCCAAAACTTAGATTATTGGAACGAATGGGAGTTAAAGTCGTATACCACAAGCAAACTTTAGATATTGAGAAAGGATATACCGATTATCCTAAAATATATAATGAGCAAATTGATAATATGGAAAGATTGGTTAATATATTTCCATAAACTATATTTTATCAATATAAATTTGTATCTTTGTATTATCCCAACGGAAACAATGGGGAAGAACATTGAAATAGTGCCGTGTGCAATTCGTGAACAACGGATAGTGCGGCATTACAATATTCTGAAAACAACTTAGTTACAACGATATTGTCCGGCTCCAGGCGGATCACTTAAAGATTTATCAAATTGCATAAAACCTCTGAAAATCAATGATTTCAGAGGTTTTTGTTTTATGTCTCTACCGCAAATCGGCGCAATAATGGGGACTGGTGCAAAGGCGGAGTGAAATGTTAAAAAGGGTCAGCTGCAAAAAGGGGGTCAGCTGCAAAAAAACGGTCAGGTGCAACCCCATGTGGCCATTTCTATCCGAGCAAATCAACTGATTGTCAGGAAAGTGCGAGATGGCGTGGGTGCGAATCGTGTCCTTTGGTGGAAGTTGGAAGAAAGGCGTGGCAATCCATTTGTGATTGTTGTCTCAAGTAAGTGGTCTTTAACCATCTAAGCTTATCTGCAATACATTCCCCCCTTCCACAGGAAGGCAACGAGTGAACTACCCCACTCTCCGTACGTCAACCTTGCACCTGACTTATGACCCGCATTTCGTCTGTGTGCATGAAACCCCGTGGGCGGTGGCCAGTTACCGGAGGCACAGCAACCGCCGGGGTTGTCTTATCCTGTTGTTCAGTATTCAATCTGCAGATATCCGCTCAAGGGGATTGCTACCCGTTGCACCCCCTTGACGATTTCAGGTGCGGCAGCCTCATGGCCATACACATCGTATGCCACGACACGCCGGGCGGCCGCGGGCATATCCAGCACCAACGACGGCGCTCCCGAGGCATTGATTATGTAGGTGCGTTTTCCGGATGTCTTCATCTCTGGCACACTCATGTCATCGTATACGGCCACTATCAGTTCATCGTCACTTTCAGCCTCGATGACCGGGTAACATTTCTCCGGATGATAAGGGCGAAATTCTGACTTGAGCAATGTCTCGCGGTGTTTTTGTGAGAAATCAAGCCAATGCCTTATCACTTTAGTATGATTTTCGGGCAGCTCTCCGAGCATCAACGAATACTGTACAACACCAAACAGAGCCGAAAGTATGTGGCGTGCGGCATTCTCCGGGGTCTCGGCCAGGTTCCATTCCAGCATATCGGAATGTACTGCGCTCTCTCCCGAGGTCAGACGCAGGTTGGCTATACGCTGGCGGTTGCCTTGCATATCTGCGGGACAGTCTCCTGCGCGGAACATGTTGCCATACTGACGCATTGCCGGCCCTATGTATCGCTGACGGAATTCTATCAGCACATCCGGTCTGATGGCGCTTAACCGCCTGTATATTTCTTTCATCAGGACATCAATGGCCGCAGGCAGCGATTTTATATCGCGTCCGGCATAATTATCGGCTTCTGCTGGATCCGCGTTGTCAAAACGGAAGCTATCGATAAAATCGAGTTTGAATCCGTCAAGACCGTATTCTTTCATAGCATTCTCATAGGTGGAGCAGAGAAACTCTCTCACCTCCGGAAATCGTGGGTCGAGCACACCGACTTCTGCCGATTCAGAAAGATACTTTCCTTTGAAACGCTCGTAATTGCTGCTTTTTTTGCCAACATAAGGAACCGAATACCAGACCATATACTTCATGCCCATGTCCTGCACCCGTTTCACATGCGCAGCAAAATCCGGAAAGCGGTTAGGGCTCACCTGCCAGTCGCCGCAGAACGCATATCCGCGGTTGTTGTCATCCGTCTGCCATCCGTCGTCAAGGATAATGGTCTTCATCCCCATCTGCGATGCCTCAAGGCATTCCCGCTCTATGCGGTCGGCCGTGACATTCTGATGGAAATTATACCATGTGGAATAGAGGGGGGCAAACGCCTCTTCATGAGCTGCCACAGGTTCCAGAGCGGCCTCGGCCGTCATCCACTCCGAAGCCTCTTTAATCGCTTCGCTCCACATTACTGGGCGCGGGTCGAGCATAATTTTGGTCTCATAGCGTGTCATCTGAGTCTGTGGTCCGTTGAAATAGCTGAGTTTTCCCAACAGGGTACTCCCCTCCTCGACCAGACCGAACTGAGCATCTACACTCCGCAGCGATTCACTTGCTGCTACTGTCAGCCGGTTGCCGTTGTTGCTGTTGATAAAGGCATAAAGAGGCATATCGAAGGCAAGATTACTCGAATAATATCCCATCCAGTCGGGGCGCAGCTGGCAGCGGTCCATATCGCCGGGACGCCATAGATGGTGAATATCAAGCTGGGGCACCGATATGATGACATCAAACCGAGGGGGCTGCCGCAGGCTGTCGGACGTCAGCCCGACAGCGAGAATCTCTTTGCCGTCAATCGAGTCTACATGCAGTTCAAACTTCCAGTCGCCTGGTTGCTGACAAACAATCTTGATGTCACCGGCACATGCGGTTCTTACCTGCCATTCAGCGGCCGGTGTATTCACAATGCCAAATAACGCCGACAAGGCGGCTACAAATATTTTCTTCATAAAGTTTAACGAAAACCATCAGCGCCGCACATTTTTACGCATATGTTCAAATGTACGGCGCCGAGATAACCTGAATATTGATGAAACGTCTGTCAGTCAGACATAATTGTCATTTTTATAAATTTATCACATCGCTACTTTTCTGACAGTTGATCCCTGCTTGACGATGTAAATCTGACCGGCTGCAGGAGTTGTAATCCTCATTCCCTGCAGGTTGTAGTATTCCACCGGAGCGTTGTCAGAATCTGCCACGACTGATGTTACAGACGTCTGGAGCATGTGGGTAAGGGGGTGAAGTTGTCGGCACGGAACCAGGCACCGTTGTCGGCCACGAAGTTGCCATTCTCGTCGCCACCGGTGACTCCGAGATTGAGCTGTTGAGAGGGAGCGAGCTCAAACCGTACCTCAACAGGATAGAACACACCTTCGTTTGAATCCGCCGGAATAGTCACACCCTGATGGGAGTCATTAGCAAAGATATAAATCGTGCTGTTGGCGGGAGCCGAGACTTTTACAGTCGCCGTATAAGTGCCGGCGGGAAGGCCGTCGATTGTCTGTGAAATTGCGTGTCCTTTCGCATTATCCCATGTGTTATAGAGATATTTGCCGTCGCCGCCTTCGGTTGCCTTGCCATCTTTATTTTCTGCTACGACTGTGTCACCGCCGGTATCAAATGTCCAGCCCCATGCCCCAAGCTCGAAACTTGGATTAAGGATAGCATATGTCATGTCGGCAGGTACCACACCCTGTTTTTTGCATGCGGCAGCAAGAGCTTCGTAGGTCATATGAACTTCTTCGCTGCCGTCGCCTGTGATTCTATGGTTATCCCAACGGTCCTGAACTTCGCTGTTGTTGAAACCTTTGAGACCCAGACGTGTTGCGATAGCCTCGGCATCGGTCATGGCTTCCTTGACATTTTTGTACATGACGTTATAGGCGTCGCCACCTTTATTGCCGATATAAAGCAGATCGAAGTTGTCGAAGTAGAGCGCTGTCGGGTTGGCATCTGCCCCCTTCACAAACTTGACTTCGAGTTTGCCGTCGGTAACATTCACGGGAATTGAAACCTTGTAGCGTCCTTCGTAAACAGCCGTGCCGAAATCTATGGCACTGTAAGTGCCCCAGTCGCCAACGTGTGGATAGGTCACATCGAGGCCGTTGACGGTCATTACCGGGCTTGCCCCGTCTGAAACCACATATGCCGTCATCACATAGGCGCCGGCAGGCAGTCCTTCGGCGGAATTCGTAATTGTGTATGCGGTTGTGGCGCCATCCTCTACCTGATTGTTATAAGATTTGTAAACGCGGGTAAAACGCCATGCATCATCATTGTTGGTGGCAGAAGCCAGCTCGAAGAGAGCGTTTTCGCCGGCATCGGTGCGCACCCATCTGGCGTTTTCCGAACTGTTGGGGATGATAGATGCCCCGGGGAAAAGGAATGTGGCGTTCATCGGATTGTCAACGTCGGCGTCGGCAAGCTGTTGAATCAGCTCTTCGCGGGTGAAAAGCTCCCACTGCTGGGCTGCATCTCCGGTGTTGATGGCCACATCGTTGATATACATGTCTCCATCCATGCCAACGGCCTTTTCCTGACCTTCAACTGTATATTTGAACACGAACTGCCCATTCCCGTCAGTCTCCGCAGTCCATACGCAAGACTGATCCACCGGCTTGTCGAGATACATGTCTCTTGCCTGAAAATAGCCGGCGGGGGTCATTGCGCGAAACTCGTTGGCGCCTCCGGCAGCCTCGAATGTCACAGGCAGTCCCGACTCCCCGACAATAGCGTGAGTGCCCCACCAGCCACCTGCGGTTAGAAACTTTCCATTAGCCACGTTGCGCATGTAGTAGGGTGTGCCGGGCACAATCCCGGTAGTGGCGAAAGCCGGAAGCCCGGCCATGCAAAACAGTAGTAAAATACTTTTCTTCATAAATGATATGATAGATTTAGAGGTTAATATTAATAGATTTATAGGTTAATATTATAATAACGTCATCATCGGGAATCCCTACTCAAACTTTAGCCGGGAAATACAATCTGTCACTAAAAAAGTTCCGCAGCACTCCTCCTGAAGCCGTAGGAGATATTATTTAAGTCTCAGGGTATTCCCGGTCTCCACTATCTCAAACAGCCGCATACGTTCCGCGCCCTCCGGACTGTTGGGCTGATGCAGCGCCAGTCTCAGGACACCGCCGAAATCCCTGAAAATCATGCCGTGTCCTCCGTCGCGGGAAAATACAGGCTCGGGATCCTGAATCCAAGGGCCGGTTATGCGCCCTGTTTTCGAACGGGCCACCCCGAGCGCGTAGCCGTCAGCGCTCATTCCCGACCAGATCATGTAAAGGTTGCCAGACTGCGGCGATTTATACAGGAACACCCCGTCGGTCACATAACACATCTCATTGCCGGACAGCCATCCCGACGCCCATGCCGGGGCCGAACCGCAGAACAGTCGCACCGGAAACGTCACAGCCTTCATTTCTGCATCAAGCTCCACCATTTCTACCGTTCCGTCGGACATCTCTACCCATTCATGGCAATACACCATATAGTTGCGTCCGTCCTCCCGGTAGAAGGTGCCGTCGAGACACATCTGGCCTGCCGGGGTGGCCGGAAGTCTGTCGCCGACCGGCACGAAAGGGCCTAACGGTGAATCTGCGACAAAAATCTGGGTGCCCCTCTGCTCAAATTTCCTGCCGTTTTGCGGCGCTTTCCAGGATATGGAGTCATTGACAGTGGCGAACATATAAAACCGCCCGTCGATTTCATGCATCTCAGGCGCCCATATAGTGCCCGTTGCCCAGTTATCAGCCGGAATTTCAAGAACCTGCACCGGTTCGGACCACGTTTTCAGGTCGCGGCTCGTCAACACCTGCACCCCACCCCTCTCGGCTGCGATGTCCCAAGCAGGACTTTTGGAGCGATAGAGATAATAGGTGGAGTCCGCCCCGTTGGCGAAGATGAATGGATCGCGCACATTAATATCGTCAATGTCAAGTGCCATTGCCGTCAATCCTGCCGATAGAGTCAGCAGCGATATAATTATTGATCTCATGCGTAGCTATGTGTTAGTTATATGTGTTACATCACTTCACCACTGTCTGAACCGACAACGACCCGACACTGACCACATAAAAGCCCGCAGGCATGTCAAGAACCACGGTCTCACCCGGAGAAGTGTCGGAATATACACAGACTCCCCGCACATTGTAGATTCGGAGGGGACCGCTATGTCCGCTGAGAGATTCCACCGTCATCCTCCCGGGGATATCGGTCAGTACGCGCACTGTCGCGGGAGGAAGGACGCCCGCAATACATTTGGAGGTTCCGCCGGAAGAGATGCCGTTCTGCGGAAGTTCTATCAGCGACCATTGCCGGTGCACAGGCGCGTCCGGAGTATCGTCATACCTCCACAGTCCCACACGCGTATTGACCGAAGATGATTCTCCCTCGAGGTCAAAAGCTCTGGAGCCGTCGGCATTTGTGATGTAATAATGGACCGGATCAATACGGTTTAGCCTGAACCCCTGGCTACCGGTCTTGTAATCCTCTCTGTCGAGATAGTAATTGTTCTCATCGGTCTCTGTCAGAATCTGGCCGGAGAGGTTTGTGAACTCATACAGGTCGCCGCTGCGCGTGATTCTCCACTGCTGGGCCGGACTCATTTCCATCTGTTTCAGACGCACACCGTCGTCATCGGCCGTGACCAGCACATCTGAGGCGGTGCGAGGACAGAGCAGGTAAGATGCATCAGGGTTTATCTTGTCAGTGAGCGGCCGGGTGGTCACCGGCACAATCAGTGTTGCCACTGATGTCGGAGGCAGAGAAAACGTCAGTGTGGTGCCTCCGAGTTCATAATCACTGAACAAGGCCATATCGTGCGACGGATCGGTGATGTAAGCCGCAACCGGCGTCTGTACAGATTCGAACGCAGAGAGGTCCGCCCTATGAATGATGCCGGCCGGAGAGGTATTCAGTGCCACAATCACAAGACGGTCTCCATCAGGGGTCAGCGCCGCGAGAGTATTGGGATTGAGCGACGTGATTACAGTCGAACCGGGCTCGATGAAACGGCTGAACTGCGAACGCACAAAATAATTCTTCGTACGCCACGCATCGCCATTGAGATAGTCATTTGTCGTCACCAATCCCCACTGATCATGATTTTCCTCGATATACTGCCAGTCAATCCAAGCCGACGGCATCATGAAACGGATATCATCGACAAGTCGCCGGGCAAGATTCAGATTTCCACGTATTCCTGAACCGTCTGCCCCGACCTCGCTCATCCACAGACGTATGGAGGCTTCATTACATAAAGAACTGAGTTTGGCACGCGAAAAATCATCGGCGCTGTAGCTGTGTGTATTCCACTGTCCTACCATATCCAGAACGCCGGCATCGCGGTAGGCTATAAAATCAAGCACAGACTGATTAACCGCTGTCTCGTCGGATACAGCGACGGTGGTTGAAAGCCCCGACTGGCGGAGTTTCGGGGCCAGTACCTTGAGGAAGTTTATCTGCGACCCGACGTCGAAATGGCATCCCTCTTGTTCGCCACCGGCATACCAGTAGTCGGTCATAGGCTCGTTGAAGGGTTCAAGCGTGCGGAATTCTATGCCGTACTCATCCTTGTAATGGCGGCATACATCTATGAGGTAGTCTGCAAACTCTCCGTAACATTCCGGACGGAGATTGTCGGACTTACGGTCATGATTGCCGGCAACGCATCCGCTGTATGTCATATAGTATGGGGCGGAATTGCTGAACGCCTCGAATATGGCATCTGGACGTTTTTCCTTGATTTTGAGCATTATCTTGCGCTGCGCCTCGTCTCGGCTCCATAGGTACGGGCCGGAAGAAGAATCCTTGAATCCCTCCATCTCGGCCCGCGCCCCCTTGCCGTCGCGCATATGGTGCTCGCGGCAGTTGGCATAGGAGGGATCGTCACCCACCAATATTATAGCGGAAGATGTTATAGTTCAGCCCGTCAGGACTGACAAGCCAGTCTATGATTCTGTCGATTTTGTCATCGCTCCATTTTCCGCACATGTTGGCCCACCAGCAAAGCGACACTCCCCAACCTTCGAACTGATGCCGTCGCCCTCCGGGCGCGACGATATATGAACACTCGTCAAAAGCCGGAGCTTGCGCAGGGTCGCTGGACAGGTACCAATAGTCTGGCTCCTCCTTATTTGAATAAGCCCACGAGCCGGACGACGTGTTGTCTACGCCGACATACTTGCCGTTTGCCCTGCAACGCAGTGTGACATAGAAATCTGACACAGCCTCGATAGCGTACTGGGCGTTATATGACGAGGCATCGCTGAGAAAGCAGGCGTCGTAGTCACCACTGAGTGACAGCACGGAACCGTCATGAGCGAAGATATTGTAATATCCGTCGGAAGCAGAGGTAATCGTGAGCATCTGCGGACCGGTCACATCCGGGTTCTCCAGGGCTGCGTGGCCCTGCCCGTCCTTGACCATATGCAGTCCGCTCGAATGCATAAGGAAACATGTGGCCGGCAAATCCACAGCACTGGCACCGGCCGATATCGATATGACAGCAGCCAGTATGGCAAGACGAACTGCTTTGTTGGTTATTATATTTGGTCGCATATCTTTATCCAGTTATTTCAGTTCAAAACGGACCGAGCTGAGATGCTTTGAATCAGGGCCTGCCATCAGCTCGAATTCTCCGGGCTCCCAGACGTATTCAAGTTCGGAATTATAGAAACGCAACATGTCGGGGGTGACAGTGAAGGTTACTTCACGGCTTTCTCCGGGTTCAAGGGTGATTCGTCTGAAACCTTTCAGCTCTTTAACCGGACGGGCAAGCGATGCATAGATATCGCGTGTGTAGAGCTGCACTGTCTCTGTAGCCCTGCAGTGGCCCGTGTTGGTAACCTTTACCGAAGCCGTAATTGAATCGCCGGCCGTAAGTGTCGTTTTGTCGAGGCTCACGGCGCCATATTCAAATGTGGCATAGCTGAGTCCGTAGCCGAAGGGATACAGTTCTTCGTTGCTCTCGTCGATATAGTTGCTGGTGTAGCGGTTGAATACTTTCGCATCCGGATCGGGGCGGCTGGTGTTCATATGATTGTAATACAAAGGTATCTGTCCGGCATGACGCGGAAAAGTCGTAGTCAGTTTACCGGACGGGCACACCCTGCCGAAGACCACGTCGCAGATAGCTCCGGCGGCCTCGCTGCCCCCGAACCAGACATTGAGTATGGCGTCGACATTGGCATCTTCCCAGGTGAGGACAAGCGGACGGCCTGTGAACAGGAGAAGCACCACAGGCTTGCCGGTAGCGGCCAGGCTTCGCAACAGTTTTTGCTGCACATCGGGGAGCTGTATGTCGGCACGCGATGCCGATTCCCCGCTCATTTCTGCCGACTCACCCAGGGCGGCAACGATTACATCGGCCTTTGAGGCTGCGGCCAAAGCCGGTCGCAGCAGCGTCTCATCGTTGCCGCGCGCTATCGGTCTGATGCCGTTGGCATTGTTCTCCACAGTCTCATCCGCATAGATATTGCACCCTTTCGAATAGATCAGTTCTGCTTTCCCCTGAAGTTCTTCGGTCATAGCAGCGAGCAGCGACTCATGGGCAGAAGGGGTGCAGGTCATGCTCCACATGCCACACATGTTGTTGGCGGCATCGGCCATAGGCCCGATCAGCGCTATCCTCCCCTTCGGCGCCAGCGGCAGGGTCTGATTGACATTTTTGAGCAACACAAACGTCTCTGTGGCGATTTCGCGGGCCACACGTCTGTGTTCGGGCGTGTAGATCTTTCCGGCCACCGATGCAGTGTCGCAATATTTGTAGGGGTCCTCAAACAGTCCGAGCCGGTATTTCGCCTCAAGCACGCGCCGACAGGCTTTGTCAATCATCGCCATTGTCACTGCCTTATTGTCAAGCGCCTGCTTCAGCGTCGTGAAGTATCCCGACGAAACCATATCCATGTCTGTGCCGGCCTCAAGAGCCTTCACCGAGGCCTCTGGAAGCGGGGCATAGCCGTGGGCCGACATCTCGGAAATCACATCGTAGTCGGTCACGAGCAGGCCGTCGAATCCCCACCGGTCGCGAAGCACGTCGACCATAAGCCATCTGTTGGCTGCCGCCGGAATTCCATCGACAAGATTAAATGAATTCATCACGCTGGCCGCGCCGCTGCGGATGGCTGCTTCATAAGGGGGAAAATATTCGTTGAACATGCGCTGACGGCTCATGTCTACAGTGTTATAGTCTCGTCCACCTTCCACGGCCCCGTAGAGAGCGAAATGTTTCACACAAGCCATTATCTCATCTTTTCCCGACATATCTTTACCCTGATAGCCGCGCACATATGCCGGTCCGAGAACCGAACCCAGATAAGGATCTTCGCCATTTCCTTCGGCGATGCGCCCCCAACGCGGGTCACGACAGATATCCACCATAGGGCTATACGTCCAGTTGATGCCTGATGCGCTTGCCTCAATGGCCGATATACGGGCCATTTTTTCAATCGCAACCGGATCCCAGCTGCACGACAACGCCAGAGGAATGGGAAATATGGTCTCGTAGCCGTGAATTATGTCGGCTCCGACAAGCAAAGGTATGCCGAGCTCTGTTTCCTCCACAGCGATGCGCTGCAGCTCGAGAATTTTTTCGGCACCTTTTACATTGAATACGCCGCCGATCTCCTCGCCGCGTATCAGCTTTTCAAGTTCATTGGTCATTACATGGCCCGTGACCATGTCGCCTCCGGTGACGAGGTTCATCTGTCCGAGTTTCTGCTCAATGGTCATGCGTCCCATCAGCTCGTCGATAAACCGGTCCATCCGGTTCTCGGTATCATTACCTTGCTGACCGCAAGAGCACATCAGTGCCATGCAGGCCAGAGGGATTAAAGCTCTGATCTGTTTTTTCATGATTTTAAGATTTCGAGTCTAAGTAAGTAGTCAAAATTATTTTATATCACTGACGAGAGTATTTTCGAGGGATTTTCGCTCGATGAAAAAGGAGTGTAGCAAGCTACACGACTGATGAAGAGAGTGAAAAGCTACGAAAAGACTCCGGCGGGGATATAAAGCTTTTAAAATCTCCATATGCGTAATAATTTTGAATACTTACTTATGATTAAATAAGCGGAGCCTGATGCGATATAAACAACCTATTGGAAAAATGAGATTCGCATCACGGCTCCGCTAAAATAATCAAAATACCTAAAAACTGTCTTATAAGTAAGTATTCTAAATTATTTTATATCACTGACGAGAGTATTTTCGAGGGATTTTCGCTCGATGAAAAAGGAGTGTAGCGAGCTACACGACTGATGAAGATAGTGAAAAGCACCGAAAAGACTCCGGCGGGGATATAAAGTTTTTTAAATATTCATATGCGTAATAATTTTGAATACTTACTTATTCTTTCGGGAATTAATGTTTAGTTATGCCTTTGACGATTAATGATGTCCGTGGCCGTCGAGCAGCACAGGCGTCACAACAATGGGACTCTGGTTAGTATCAATCACCAGACGGTAGGTGCCGTATTCCTGGCCGATATCGCCGACTGTACATCCGAAGTTGGCATCATTGCCCACGCCGTCCTGCCATGCGAATGAACGTCCGAAAGAACTTGTGTCGGTGATGGTGACCTCACTCGACATTATCCGCTTGTCCCAGCCGCGGTTTCCGTATAGGGTCAGCTGCGACCAGCTGCTGTGGACAAGGAACGTGGTTTCATATACTCCGGGAGCGGTCTCGGCACAGCAGAGATATTGGCGCGGATTGTCCCAGCTCCAGCCCTTGGATATATAGATCGAATTGTCGTGATATCCGACATCCCATCCGCCGGTGCGGCCGTGGCCGAAATATTGTCCGGTGATCCAGAGGCCGTCGTCTGATGTTCGCTCAGTCCAGATGTGTTCTGTGCCATCGACGTCGTAGAGCACGCGGTATTCGCCGCTCATGGCGTTGAAGGTGTAGGAACCGTCGTCGTTGCGTACAAAATATTCCGGCTGAAGCATATAGTCAATACACTGGAAGTTCTCGAAGCTGACGCGTTCGCCCTTGGTGAGACTGACGGTAGCCTCCAGAAACTCTGCATAGCGGCCGGCCTTCAGCGACACTCCGTTGACCTTATAGTCGACCGGCCGGATTTTGTCCTGAGGAGTCATCTCGGTCAGATACACTATCTTGTTATTGAAATCCACGCGGACAGTATAGCTTCCTGCGGTAAAGTCCGGGCCGGGGAGTAGATCTCCGGTGAACATACAGTAATCGGGAGTTCCTGCAACGCCTTTCGCGAGCAGATCGGCGGGTACAGGCTCGAACAGCTGGGTTGAGCGTGCGCTTCCCCAGTCGCGGGCACGATAGAATTTCACATCGAAATCGCGGGCAAGATACATCGATGTCTCATAAACGCCTTCGGCCACTTTGACCATCTGGAATGAACCTGCCGCTTCGGTCAGCTTCCACGCTCCCACCGTTGCGCGGCCGGCCTTCGGATGACCGAATCCTGAACCGGTAACCCACATTGCGGTGCCGTCGTATTCGTTCATCGACGGGCACTCGGCATAAATGAGCATGCCTCCCGCGTCAAAATAGAGGTCATATTCTCCCGTAGGACCGATGAATTCAGCACGCCCCTCGACGTCGGAAATGACTTTGAAGAACTGAGGCTGCACCATGTCGGCGATACCCCCGAAATTGCCGAACACCACTTCCTGACCTTGTAAGGGTCTGACGGGTATGGAGAAACGCTCCGGAGGGCTCCATCAGCACACCGTTGACATAATAATCTTCCTGCTGGACCGGCACACGGCTCTCGATATCGAAAGTCTTTGCCGTCAGATCAACAGTGATGTCATACACTCCGGCCTGAAACAGCGGACCGGCACAGAAGTCGCCTGTACCTGTAACGAGAGTCGGCTGGTTGATGGTGAGATCTTCGGCCCATATCTCGATTTCCTCATGCGAGCCCCACCCGTGGTGGCGGAAAAACTTGAACTTGAAGCCTTGTGCAAGATACAGGCTGATCTCAAACTTGTCGGGCGCCACGCGTCGGCAGCTCTGCACATTGTCGGGAGCGTCGATTGACCAGAATGTCGATATGGCTTCTGTTGCGCCAGAGTGACCGAGTTGTTCACCGATCACATAGAGCGCTTCAGGATATTCAGCCTCTGGCTGCTCGAGATAGAGCAGGCCGTTGAGATGATCGTAAATCACGTCGTAATTGCCCGTCGCGCCTTTGAACACAGCCTGACCGGCCGATGTCACATCCCAGAAATGGCTCTGCAACGTGTATTGCAGCTTGTCAATCCCGGCGAAATCTACGGTCTGCCCCTGTGTGAGCGAGAGCTTGGTGCCGTTGAAAGTAGTGTAATAGGTGTCGGTCAGTTCAAGTCCGTTGACTTTCACCACGGCTTTTGCCGGCCATTCAGGCCACTCATCCGGACGAGTGACCTCGTCAGAGCACGAGCTTGCCAGACACATGCCTGCCACCAATATGGCAGAGTATATCGTTCTGTTCATGATAGATGATTCTCAGTGTTAGCGTTTGTAAGCGTTTATGATGGCCTGGTATTCGGTTTCGTTGACACGAACCATACAACCATGGCGGGCTTTGGGACCTGCGAAATAGCGTTCTGTCCAGGGGCCGTCGAGCGATTGGGCCTCAAACATATCGTATTGCAGGGGGTAGTTCTCGGTGAACAGGTAAAATCCTTTTCCGTCTACCGTTGGAACTACAATCGGAGCCTCATGCCAGCGGTCAAGGTCGGTGATGCGGGGACCGGGATTGGCATAGGGGCCTGTGAGAGCCGGAGCCTTTGCTATGCGTATGGTCTTGCCGGTTTCAGGCGCCACATCCTGAGTGCGTTCGTCCTTAAAGATGGCATAATATGAGTCGCCGGAATGGCGTATGATTACGTCGATGGTGGCCATGTTCTCATCGCTGCCGGTGAAGTTAAACAGCAGTTTTGGATCCGAGAAACTCTTGAAATCCTTGGTTAGGATATAGAATGTCCGTTTTGTTTCCCATTCGCCCGTGTCAGCGTCGTTGCCTGTCTTGCCGGCGTGCCAGGTTATCATATACTGGTCGCTCGGTTGGTCGTAAAACATTTTCGGGGCACCGTAATATGTCTCCTCGTTGACATGGCCATACAGCTCCTTGATTTTGTTGAATATCGATTTGGCCAGCTTGGTGTATTCCCAGTTGACCAGGTCGGTCGAATGCCACAGCAGGGGTATGCCTGAGCCTTTCTTTACGCTGATCATATAGTAGCCGTCACGCCCTTTGCAGATGTCGGGATGGCCGCAATAGGCCGGAAGAACGGTGCGCCCGTCGTTGAGTGTTTCCCAGTTATAGGCGTCGCGCGACACGCTGTAGAACAGCGAGCCATAGTTGTCATCGGTCATATGGGCGAAGAGATAACCGCCGTCGGTAGCTTCAACCGGTTTTTCTGGTACCGGTGTGGGGTCTTCATCAGAATTGCAGCCCATGGTGGCCAGTCCCAGAAGAAGGCAGCCGAATATGTTCATGAGATATATTGATTTCTTCATAATCTGTTGTTTCTTTTTGAGGAGTTTTACATGCCTTGGGCCTGACTGTAGTCAACATCCCAGCCCGGACGCGAATAGAACTGGTCGAGCTTGCAGCCGTCGGCGGCTGCAGCTTCAACCGCGTAGTTGGGGAGCGGCACATACTGGCGTGTGGGCACTTCTCCTTTCACTTTCGAAGTTTCGCGGGCATAGCGGTTAAACCTGATCAGGTCTATTTTACGGCAGCCTTCGTAATAAAGCTCATGGCCGCGCTCAGCAAGGATGGCGGTGAGAAAGTTGTCGGCCGACGAGGTGGCTGCGGCGTCGAGCTCACCGAGATTGGCGCGACGGCGCACCTGATTGACAGCATCAATGGCGGTGGCCGACGGGGCGCTGTTGGTTTTGCGTACCGACAGCTCCGCATACATCAGCAGCGCATCGGCCCAGCGGGCGATGGGAATGTCGGTGCCCTGGAACGAACCGGAGGTCTCAATGGGGAATTTGTTGCAGATGAAGCCGTCCCAGCGTGTGCCCAGGTCGTTGGCGGTGACTTTCTCGCCGCTCTTGTTCCACCACTCGGTGACGATAAGATCGCGGCGGCGGTCGCCGGTCTCGAAACTGTCGTAGAATTTCTTGGCGACATTATAGAACGCCTGCCAGCCACCGTTCTGAGGGTAGAAGACTGTCGGATTGCCGTTGGGGTCGAGTGCGGCGGCATCCCAGGGCACGGTGCACATGGAGAGGATGTTGGCATTGCCATGCTTCGGGGGAGCCGTCCGCGAGCGGATCGCAGCTAACGGCCATGATAATCTCGCTGTTGAACTTGTTGGCGTTCTTGTAAAGATCGGCACAAGGATTGTCCCCCTGGGTAAAAAGCTGGTATTTGCCCTCGAGTTCGGAGAACATCTCAAGTCCCGTGTCATAATAGCCGGGCATATGCGAACCTTCGTTCAGACAATGACGCATCAGGCAGAAACGGGCGTAATCACGCGTATAGCGCCCTTTCTCGGTCTGCACCTCCGGGGCGTGACGGGCTGCGAACAGGAGGTCATCGTAGATGTATCCGCACATTTCGTCGAGTGTCGGGCGCGTGGTGTTACGCTGTGCTTCGTCGTCAAACACCTTGTCGGGGTCTACAATTACGGGAACCGGACCGAACACATGCATGAGATAGTACATCATCATACCGCGGCACAGGCGAACCTCTCCCAGAAGGGCGTCACGAGTCTCTTCCGACAACACATTGGCCGGGGCGTTCTGCAGAACGTCCACGATATTGGTGAAACGGGTTATTTCCGCGGTCTTCATGAAATGGTTGGGATTGCTGTCATCGACCACCCAGCCACGCCAGTAGTGGATGCAGTTTTCGTAGTTGGCTTTGGAGAGCTGAAGCCATTCTCCGCCACAGCGCGTGTATCCGGGAGCCATTATATCCGAGGTGGAGTCGAAGAAACGGATGTCGCCGCCGGTGGCGATATACCAGCCGTGCATACCTGTCCCCTCGTTTATAGTGTAGGTGAAGGGCGTGGTGAACGGAAGATAGCAAATCATCATGTATGACACATATTCGCTCTCAGTCGAGGGATATTTGCCCTGAAGAAGCTCTCCGTAGATCTTGGCGTCGAAATTATCTTCACATGAAGAGGTCGTGAAGAGCATCAGCGCCGCCATTAAGGAGCATAATATTTTGGTTTTCATATAGCGATTGGCTGTAATATTTTTTTAGAAGATGATTTTTGCGCCGAACGAGTATGACCTCAACTGTGGATAGTTGCAACCCGACAGCAAGCTTGAGGCATGACAATTTCAGGGTCATCGCCGGTGAATCCGGTGAAAGTGAACGGGTTCTGAACATCGACATAGAGCCGCAGGCTCTGCATGTAGCCCTTGAAACACTTCCATTTGCGGGCATCGAAAGTGTAGCCCAGCGTGATGTTGCGCACACGCAGAAAGTCTGCCTTCTCATAGAAGAGCTATGCCGGCGTTGCCGGGCATTGTCACATCTTTTGTGGCCACACCGGGAGTCGTGCCGTTGGGATTGGTCTGGGAGTTCCATGCGGTAAAGGCGTAGTCCGTAGGATTGGCTGCGCTTATGCCGCTTGAAAGATTGCCGGCCGAGCAGTTGGCCGCCTTGGTGTTGTTGTATTTCTCCACACCGAGCTGCCCGTACATGTATATGTCAAGATCCCAGTTCTTGTAGATGAACGTATTGCCGAAACCGTAATAGAGTTTTGGCAGAAGGTCGTCCATGTAGATGTCGCCTTCGTCTATCACGCCGTTGCCATTGCGGTCATCGATGATGGGGAAACCTGGTTTCTGGGCATCAATCGGAAGAGAACGCTGTGATTCGGGCATATTGCTGCGGTCGGCGTTGATTATTCCGGTGGTGTTGTAGTAATAGTAGGCGCTCATCGGCTCGTTTTCACGCTGCTGGTAGGTCTTATAGTCGTAGTTTGGCATACGCTCCACCCAGTTGGCGCGATAGTGAGAGAGGGCGAGCGAGGTTGTCCAGGTAAAGTCGGAGGTGCGTATGTTTTCTGAATTCAGCGAAAGTTCCACACCGGTGCGCTTGTAGTGGGCGCCGTTGACCGGACGGGTAGGATACATATTGAGCAGCGATGTGTAGGCAGTTCCGAGCATGTTGGTCACGTCGTTGCGGAAGATGTCGAAGCTACCCGACAGGCGGTTGTTGAGAACTACGAAGTCGATACCGAAGTTTTTCATTGTAGTCTTCTGCCATGTCACGTCGTCATAACTGCCTCCCAGAAGAACGAACGGCACATAAGTCACGCTGCCGTTAGAGAATTTGATGTCTTCGCGCGACACACCGACGGTACCGTAGAGTGACGTCCCCAGGTTGTCGCTGCCGGTGACACCATAGCTGGCACGCACTTTGAGGAGATTGAGCCAGGTGAGGTTACGGAGGAATTTCTCCTGAGAGACTTTCCATGCACCCGACACGGAAGGGAACCAGGAGTATTTCTTGTTGTCGAAAAACTTATCCGTGCCGTCGCGGCGCACTGTCGCTGCCAGCACATATTTGTCGAAGAGAATGAACGACGCGCGTGCGAACTGTGAGCGCTTCTCGTTCTCATATTTATACGACGAGGGGACGAAAGGGCCGTCGGCAGCGCCAAGATTTGTATCCTGAATCATGTCGTTGGCATTCTGGTAAGATACGGTCATACCGTTACCTTTGTCGACGTAGCGGCCCATACCGACCACTGCATTGAAATCAAGGGCATTCCAGAAATTGTGGTTGAAATTGATCATCCCCTCCATAGTCTCATACTGCCGCTCTACATATCCGAGGCTGCCGCGCGACTTTTTCACCAGTCCGAAGTAAACGTCTTTGGGAATATACGATGTGCGGCGGCCGGTTTCGTGGTTCAGACCGTAGACCAGACGCACCGACAGCATGTTTTTTATTATATCGACATCCATGGCGAAGTTGGCATAGTAACTGCTCTGGCGCGATTCGTCGATGATGTCAAGGGTGGCTACAGGGTTAGGTACACGGCCGAAGATGGTGTATTCTCCGTTTTTGTCGTAGACAGGCAGATATGTCGGGTAATGCAACGCCGAATATAACGAACCCGATGCCGAATTGCCCTGATTGCCGGTATCGCCCCCGACAAGTCCGTTCTCATATTTGTTTTTGTTGAGGTTGATGATTGTCGAGAGTCTTAGAAAAGGGAAAAGCTGTGTGGTCACATTTGTGCGCAGAGAGTAGCGTTCCATGCCGGCGTTGCGAATGATACCGTCTTCATTGAAATAATTCACGCCGAGATAATACTTGAACTTCTGCGTTCCGCCGCTGATTGTCAGGGAATGGTTGTTGATATGGCCTGTCTTGAGCACATAATCCTGCCAGTTGGTGTCAGTGGCGTTGTCAATCTGGTCCTGTGAGAACACGGGAGTCCATTTGCCGTCGTAGGCAAGGTTGCCGTAGGGATACTGGTTGTTGTTGAGCAGATATTTTTCTTTGTCAAACACATTGACAAGATTCATATACTCGACACTATTCAGGCGGTTGAGCCCGTAGTTATAGCGTTTCTGGATTGAGTAGCTGCCTTCATAGGTGATTGTGGGCTTTCCTTCGGCGCCTTTCTTGGTGGTGATGAGCACCACACCGTCGGCGGCTCCGATGCCGTAGATGGCAGCCGACGCGTCCTTGAGGATTTCAATCGACTCGATGTCGCCCGGGTTAAGACCTGCCAGAGCCGAGCGCTTCACATTGTCGGGCAGACCGGTCTCCCCGCTGCCGGCTTCGAGCGAAGAGTTGGGCATGATCACACCGTCGACAACATATATAGGGTTGCCACCGCCGCGGATAGAGATATTGATGTCGCCCCCTGGCTGAGTGCTGCTCACTGTGGCCTGCAGACCGGCCGCACGGCCAAGCAGCATACTTGACACGCTGCTGTTGGCGGCTTTGGAGATTTTGTCGGTTTTTACGGTGGCGATTGATGTGGTCAGGTTTTTTCGTGTAGTGGTGCCATAGCCGACCACCACGACCTCGTCAAGCACGTTGGTGTCGGGCTTTAGGCGCACCGTCAGCTCATTTTTGTCTCCGGGCTTCACAGTTGCGGGCTGAAACCCCAGATATGAGATGTAGAGTTGCCCGTCGGCAGGCATTTCGATCGAGAAATAACCGTCGATATCAGTTACCACCCCCGGAGTGTTCTTGTCGAAAGTCACAGGAGCACCAATCAGCGGCTCGTCATTTGAGGCGTCAACCACAGTGCCGGTCACCCGGCGTTTTGCCGGCGACGCTTTGGAAGGGGCCGACGATGCGGCGGCTTCATCGGCTTTTTTCAACGCAATCTGATATCCGTCTATATCATACTTCACGTTTGTGTTCTTGAAAATCTGGTCGAGCAGAGTGGTTACAGGCTGGGTGGAAACACTTACGCTCACCTTGCGTTTGGTGTCAATCGACCCGCTGGTGTAGAAGAAAATGTATTTACTGTTGTTCTCGATGTAATCAAGAACATCTTTCACCGAAGCGTTTTGCATTTCCACGGTAAAAGTTTTGGTGTTGACGTAGCTTCCGCTCGTGGCGGCCTGTGATGATAAAGCAGCCAGACTCAGCCATAGCAACAGGATTATGCGCGACAGCTCTTTCCTCGCATTAATCATGCGGACGTATTTATCCATTACAGTGCATTGGTTTAAGGTTTTCTAATCTTGGACTTGGTTTAGATCGCGAGTTTAAACTCTGTCCGTTATATAATTACACAATCGATTATTCGTCGGAATACGCTGAATGATCAGGGCGCAGTCCCCTCACATCCGGTTTTGAAGACATATATGCTGTCTCCGCGCTCCTCATATCTCACCGGGGCAGAGAAAGCGATGGCGTGAAGCACATCTTCGATATCGTCTTTCAGATACAGCTTGCCGGTGACCTTGATGTCAGTCACATCGGATGACAGGACAAACTCCCGTCCATAGCAGATATTAAGTCTGGAGAACACATCGGCAAGTGGCTTGTCGCTGTACACCAGCAGATTGTCTTTCCAGCTCACATAAGAAGTCACATCGACACGCCTGGGTGAGCTGATTGCAGAGCCGGTGACGTCAACCAGTTGTCCGGGGCTCATCGTCACTGTCCCGTCGGAAGAATTGTCCACATCGACTTTACCGGAGACAAGCACAACCTGAGAAGGAGCACCGTTGCCGTAGGCCATAATGTTGAACGAAGTCCCGAGAACAGTCACGTTGAAATCCTTGTTCCTGACTATAAAAGGATGATTTTTGTCGGGAGCGACATCAAGATACACCTCGCCGGACACATATATTTCACGCGTGTCTCCCGAGAACTCCTGAGGATAGACCACCCTCGAATCGGAGTTAACCCAGATGTGGGTGCCGTCGGCAAACACAATCTCGGCCCGGCGTCCTTTCGGAACCGCCAGCTGACAATATCTGTCGGCGGACGGATTGCCTGCGGCTCCGGATACAGAGTGGCCGTTGACCAGAACCGTGCCATTTGCGAGACAGCTGATGCTGGCTCGGTTCTGGTCAACCTCGGTAGTATCACAGCCCGGCACCATATTGATAATGTGCCCGGATGTCATGGGCACCTCGGTGTTGAGGGCATACGTTGTAATGTCTTGTATTGCCGTCAGACCGGGAGCATCCGCTTGGCCTGCACCATCCGGCCACAACATCAGGATCACAACCGCAGCTGCAGCTGCAGCTCCCGACCATATAGAGATTCTCCGACGCATGGCGTTCCTGTAGGCGGCGCGTTTTATCCGCCGTTCACAGTCCTCCCATGACTTGTCGATTTCAGAAATGGGAAATACCTTTTCTCGCTTCCTGAAGATGTCCACAACGCCATAAAGCAGTTTGCTGATATCTGTATTTCGGGGAGTCATCGCAAAAAAATTGACGGGTTTACATATATATTAACGGAATCCTTCAGAATTCCTACTCACAAAATCTTACTTATGACAATAACATGCATAAATAAATCAGGAACGGAGTTGCTCCCATCTCTGCCCGAAGAGATTTGAGAGCCCTGGACACAAGATTCATCGCAGACTGCGGATTCATTTCCATCACAGCGGCAATCTCCTTGTACGACAGACCGCGGACATACCTGAGGTAAACGGACACCCGCTGATTATATGTCAGAGAATTGTAAGCCATGACAAGCCGGCGTCCCAGCATACGCGAGTCATCGTCATCCTTGAAAAGCTGCTCAATTCCGGAGTCATTGTCATCAATCTCAAACAGCCGTCCGGTGATTGACACATCATCGTGTGCAGAGGCGACCCGGTCAAAAATCATGTTACGCAATGATGTCAGAAGGTAGGACCTCACATAGGGAGTTGAAGAAAGTTTCCGGCTGCTGCATATCTTGACGAATACATCCTGAATGCAGTCTTTGACAAATTCCTCATCGGAAACGAACCTCATCCCCCAGTTAAACAACAGGTTATAGTTCTGCTTATACAACAGCGACAAAGCTGTCATATCACCGCTCAAGACCTTGCTCCATAATTCAGCCTCATTCATCATTCAAAACACCTGGTTATAGATTTAAAGCGAATGGGAATTTGATATCCGGTAATATTGTACTAATCTGCATCTAAATATAACGGAACTTCTTCTAAAAACTAATCACTATATCCAAAAAAATATGCGCAGATTCCACCGTCAAATGCGCCAAATGCAAATAACGGTCCGCTACACCGGCCATTCCAATATACGCGGCTTGACCCTCCCTCCTATGTGGCAATCGGAGCCAACGACGGCATAGCAAGTCCTTCTGTGATGCGTAAGGCATTGAAAACTGAAATGATAATGTTTTGAGAAACAAGCCGGATACTACGGGGATATTGACTACCTTTGCAGCGCAAAACCTGCGAGTATGTTTGCATGTGTCTAAATCCGCATTGCGCCAACCCATGTCCCAACGGCTACGGACATTTTGCTTAAAATAATTTAATGCCTAATTTTACAGCATCAATTTGTTTCATTACCAATATTCCGACATGAATCCATTTAAATTGAAATATATGTCCGGCAAAGCGTTTGCTTTGTGGCTGGCTGTGATATGCATTGTCGTCCAGATTCCACCACTGTTCATGGGAGTGGAATTGTGCGACTCCGGATTCTATCTGACATTCTACGACAACATCTATTCCCATCCCGAATGTGTTGAGTACAATTTCATGTACTATCTCAGCGGCCTGACGGGAGGTGCGCTTCTGAAGATTATGCATACAGCGTTGGGAATGCGCATAGTTGGCGCAGCGGTCAATGTGTTGTGTGCTCTATGCATTGCGGCTGCATTTCCGGCACGCCGGTTCCGCAGCGCCGTGGCCGGCTCATCCCTGCTTATGATTGTCGGAAGCTGGTGGCTTCCGCTCACATTCTCCTACGACCATCTCACATCGCTGCTGACATGTGTGGGACTTTTGCTCATCATGAGAAGCGTTACAGCCCGCAACCGCACAGGCGCCATATGTCTGGCCCTCGCCTCCGGCCTTGTGCTTGGCATGAATACCTTCGCCCGCATCCCCAATGTCCTCGGCTTCGCTTGCATCCTGCTCATTCCCATCGGCGCTGCCATTTACCGCCGGAAACACATGTGGCAATCTGTAGCCGCATCTTTTGCAGCAGGATGGATTGCCGGAGTGGCACTTGTCCTAGCTGCCATGCTGGCACTCAACCATTTCAGCATTTTCGCCAGTAACATGTCCGACCTGTTCGGGATAGCCTCGTCAGCCGACGGCGAGGCCTCACACGGAATCAGCCACCTGATCCGTGCCCAGATTGATTCCTATCTCATTGTCGGCAGAGTGGCAGCCAAACTGCTTGCCATAGGGATAATGCTATGGTGTACCTACAAGTTCGTGCCACACAGCCGCCTCATCAGGAGCACTGCTTGGATAATTGCTTTCTGTGGCATGGGATACTTGGTGGCCCGTACCGGCAGCACATATTTACTCGATGCATTATTTCTCGTTGGCTCAATAGGGAGCATCATTTCCGGCTCGCAGCGCATGCGTCTTGCCGGTTGGACCGGACTTGCCATGCTGTTGATATTTCCGTTGGGAAGCGACAACGGCATCTCCAACAACGGACCTGCAGCCATGTGGATGGCCGGTGTGCCGGCTTTGGTGTTCTACACACGTTTTTTGCAACGCCGCACGCATCTGTCGCTGCGACACGCCTCATTGGCCGTGGCTGTCGTTGTGCTGCTTGTGCTGGCCAATTGCTGCCGGTTGGCCGTGAGAAGCGGCCTCTATTTCGATGCCACCGCACCGTCAGGTTGCACCATGCAACTTAAAAGCCCTTTGATGCGCTGCATCCTCACATCGCCGGAACGGGCTCATATAATCGACGCCACTGCCGACGGGGTGCAGACCATCGCTCCTGCCGGCAGCGAAGTGTTGATCTACGGCAGCGCACCAATGCTGCATTACCTCACATCCACCAGGCCTGTACTGGGTAATTCCTGGCCGGAACAGCTTTCGACCGAAAGCCTCCTTCGCAAACTCGACCTACATCTGAACGGCGCACCGGTGATAATCCTTAAATACAATACCATCGGAAACGATTTCGGCACCCCCTCGGAAGCGTTCATGCTCGGCACCGAGGCCGAAACCGCCAACATCTACCACAACGCCGAAAAAAGCGGCGCACTGCTCAGCTATCTGCATTCCAAAGGCTACAAGTGCACAAAAGCTACCGCCCTCTACAACGTCTACGAGTTGCCTCCCAGTCCGGCCGGCGCCATCAGTCAATGTGCAGCAGGGTCTTGAAGCAGGCCACGGTTGCGGCATCGCCGGTATATTTTCCCTTGTCCTCGCTCAGTTTGCAGGTTTGGCAATAGAACGGCCACGACTCTGTGATTTTCACCGAGGTAAGCTTTATGACTATGTTCATCGGCTCCACATCGGCGAAATCGTTGGTGAAGTGCGTGCCGATGCCGAACGACGGCAGGCATTTCCCCTCGGCATAGCGCTGAATCCGTATGGCCCGGTCCACGTCGAGCCCGTTGCTGAACACCACCTGCTTGGTGGCAGGGTCAATGTTGAGCGAACGGTATTTCTCCACAATCAGGTCGAGCTGCTCGAAATTGTCGCCGCTGTCCACCCTAAGCCCCTTGAACATGTTGGCGTAATCCTCCGAAAAGTTCAGGCTGAAAATGTGCCACCCGTATGTGTCGTAAAGAAACGTGCCCAACGCGCCGCGATAGGTGTGCGACCACGTGCGCATGGCCAGATAATTGGCCATCTGCGGCCCGTACATCCCCGCAATGGCGCACACCAGTTCGTGCGCCATTGTTCCCACGGGAGTCAGCCCATATTTCATTGCGAAATACACATTGCTCGTGCCGATGAAGCGCCCCGGTGCACCGGCATTGTCCCGTCCGCATGCCGTCATGGCGCGCATCACGGTGTCCTGCGCGGCAAACGAGGCACGCCGCCGGGTGCCGAAATCGCTGAACACGCATCCGGCCTCTATGAGCCGGCGCGCCTTCTCATACGATGCGGCATAATACTCGTCCAGGCCATGTTCAATGCGCTGCGCCTGCCCCGTCATCTCATAATAAAGCTCTGAGATTATGGCAAGCACTTTCACCTCAAGCAGAATGGTGTCGCACCAATACCCCTCGAACTCCACCGACAGGTGCCCCTCCGCGTCCTGGGTAGCTGTGACCCAGCGCCGGTCGTAACGGAACCCTCGCAGAAAGCTGTAGAACCACAGTGGGATATAGCGGCACCGCCGCTGCATGAACTCCACCTCCTCGTCGGTGATCACCACCTCCTCGAGCATGGAGATCTGCCGCATCAGCTCGTCGGCGAAACCGGGGGGGATAGACCGTATTGTTGCGGTCGAAAAAACGATATTTCACCCGCGTGCGCGGATAGTTCTCTATCACAGCGCAGCACATGGTGAATTTATACAGGTCGTCATCGGTGAAATGTGTTATTATAGGGCGCATGATTCCAACTAATAGCATTCTGTTAAACAATGGTTAAATAAACAACGGACCGGCAGCCTCGATGGTTCGTTGCTACCGGTCTGTTTTAGATTATAGTCAGACACGGACCTGATATTAATCGGTCAGGTTCAACAGATTGTCATGTGCGTCACTGCGCAATGAGCGAGAGGGCGAAACCGCCGCCGCGCGCCATCTTCACGGGAAGTTTAGAATCCGAAGTGGCGTCGAACGTTGTGATAACGTAAGCCTCCGGATTGTCGTAGCAGTCGGCATCGGGAGCGTCGGCATAAAGGGTTGCCTTGTAGGTGCGTCCCGGCTCAAGGAAATCGAGCGAAATCTCGCTTTCGCGGGCCTCGTTGGCCACACCGCCCACAAACCAGTTGTCCGTGCCTTTCCCCTGACGCGCGGCGATGATGAATTCACCCGGTTCGGCGTCGAGATAGACCGAACGGCTCCAGTCGGCGGGAACATCCTTGATGAACTGGAATGCATCGGCCTTCTCGGCATAATGCTCGGGCATGTCGGCTGCCATCTGCAGCGGCGAGTACATGGTAACATACAGGGCAAGCTGATTGGCCACCGTGGCTTTCTTGTGGTCCTTGCTTCCGGGCACGAATTTGCTCATGTCCATGCAGAAAATGCCGGGAGTGAAGTCCATCGGGCCGCCGATGAGGCGGGTGAACGGCAGAATGGTCACATGCTGGGGCGACATTTCGCGGTACTCCGTGCCCATCGCGCTCTCGTTGCCCACAAGATTGGGATATGTACGGCACAGACCGGTGGGACGCACAGCCTCGTGGCCGTTGACCATGATGTGATGGTCGGCGGCACGCTTCACCGCGTCAAGATAGTGGTTCACCATGCGCTGGCTGTAGTGGGTGTCGCCCTTGGGGAGGATATGGCCCACATAGCCGCTCTTCACGGCATCGTAGCCGTAACGGTTCATGAGGTCGTAGGCGGCCTCCATGTGCTTTTCGTAGTTGCCCACAGAGCCGGAGGTCTCGTGGTGCATCATCAGCTTGATGCCCTTGCTGTGGGCATAGTCGTTGAGCGCCTTGATGTCGAAATCGGGATAGGGGGTGACGAAGTCGAACACGAAGTCCTTCTCCTTGCCGAACCAGTCCTCCCAGCCCACGTTCCAGCCTTCGATGAGCAGCTGGTCGAAGCCGTTCTCGGCTGCGAAATCTATGTAGCGGCGCACATTCTCGTTGTTGGCGCCATGCTGTCCGTGGGGCTTGGCCTTGGAATAGTCGAAGGTGGCCAGGTCGAAGTTCTCGGCGTTGGTGTAGCTCCACTGCGATTTGCCGGTGATCATCTCCCACCACACGCCCATGTACTTCGTGGGATGTATCCACGATGTGTCGTCGAGTGCGCAGGGGTCGTTGAGGTTGAGCACCATTGCCGACGCGAGGATGTCGGTGGCCTTGTCGCCGAGCATGATCACACGCCAGGGTGTGGCGCGCGGCAGTGCCAGCGTGGCCTTTGCCTCGGGGATGCCCGGGGTGAGATGGCTCACAAACGTCATGGTGGTGTCGTTGAGGTTGAGGTGCATGGCCGGATAATCCACCAGCGCGGCCTCATGGAGATTGATGTACACGCCGTCGTCGTTCTTGAGCATCAGCGATGTCTGCACCCCCCTGGGTGAGAAGCCTGTCTGGGCGGCATTGCCTATGCGCATCCCCTCGCTGAGGTTGCGTATCTCGCTCAGGCGCGATTTGGTGTACTCATATTCCTGGGTGTCATAGTCGCCCGAAATCCACCAGGCCGTCAGGTCCTCGCCCATGGCGAACTCCGAAAGCTCCTCGGCCACAAGCAGCGTGTCGACAGCCTGCTCGGGGAACACATAGCGGAAGCCCACACCGTCGTTGAACGCGCGGAACTCCACATTCATCCGTCCCGAAGCGTTCGACAGATAAACCGTAAGGTCGTTGTAGGTGTTGTCGATCGAATCGTTCTCGCCCCACACCGGCGCCCACACCTCGTGGAACGAACCGGCCACAACCGAGTCAACCTTGAAGCCGCTGCGGAAGTTGAGCGAATCGTTGAGAGTGGCGAAACCGAGACGCGACTTCTCCACGATGTCCTTTCCGTGGAATTTTACTGCATAAGTGGGCGTGCCGTCGCCGTCGAGGGCAAACTCCACCTTGATTTCGCCGTCGGGCGAGGCAAGCGTCTCGCCGCCCTTATGCGAACAGCTTCCGAGCGCCATGGCGGCAACGGGAAGCCAGCACAATGTTGAAATTTTCATGATGAGATAGATGTATGAGGGTAAATAAGATACATGCAAATATACGCAAATCCCCTCAATCCGGCAAATCCCCCTCCGCAATCACCCCCCGAACATCACTTTAGATTTATGTCACAAATGACAGCTTTCTAAAGCAAATATATGCATTAATGGATCAAGCTGAAATACGGGTACATGGAAATCAACATTTCTCCATGACAATACTTGCGTCAACTTGTAGGGTCGCGACCTGTCGCGACTGCAGGCGGGATGTTGCAAATGAATGCCTGATGCTCAAATATGTTACGCAGGATTGCAGTCGCGACAGGTCGCGACCCTACAAGTTGATGGATGCGATTTTCCACCGACTTCACCGCCCGAACATCCCCAGCACGTGGCCCAGCGTGCCGTCCTTGAGCTGCACGCGGCCCTCGGCGTCAAGGAGGTAGAACGACGGCGTCAGCCCTATGTTGTACAGCTCCCGGCGGTCCACCGCCCGTTCGGCATCAATTCCCACAAGCCATTCCTGCGGCAACGTGGCGGCATGCTCCTCCCACAGCTTGCGGTCCTCGCCCACATACACGGCCAGCATCTGCAGCTCGCCCTCGGCAATGGCGCGCCCAAGCTCAGGCACTCCGCGCAACGCCCTCTCAGCCTCATGGCATTGCGAGCAGTCCGGCTCATAGAACATCAGCAGCACCGGCGTGCCGCGAAGCGCCTTCAGCGCCGACCGCCCCCCACCGCGCAGTTCGAAGGCAAAATCGGCGGCCACGGTGCCCACACGGTTCTTCATTATGTCGGCACGCCGCTCCTGCGCCACATCGGCGTAATATCCGCGCGCTATGGCCCAGTCGGCAAACGGCAGAAACGACTCCTGATTGTACATCGGCGACTCCGGATTGTACAGATAGTTCACCGCCACGGCATAGAGGAAATCGATCTGCTCCTCCCCCGCCTTCCGGGCGGCATCGAGCAGCAACGCCACCCCGTCCTCACGCCCCGTGGGAGTGGCATAAGGTAGCACCGAGGCGAAATTGGCGAAATTCTGCTCCACGAAAGCCGAATCGAGCGCACGGCGGCGGTCCGTGAAATCCATCCCGTCCCAGAAGTGCGCCACCACGAAGTCCGCACGCTCCGCAGGCTCGCGCAGCGTTTCAGGCACCGCAGGCAGCGGAAGCTCCTCCACCGCTTCAGCGGCACTCCCGCTATCGCCGTTGCCCTGCACGGCGGCCGCAGCCTCACCGTCCGAAGCTACAGCCGCTCCACTCTCCCCTTTTGAATGGCCGCAGGCGACGAGGCCAAGCCCCGCCGCCAGCGCAAAAACCAATATTCTCATTCTTCCAAATAATCTCATTCTACATCCTTAATCCACATCGCGCACACACCTGAAATATAAGCTGTTGCGTATGCTACTATAATTCATCTGTGTGGATTTTCCATCAGAATTTACGCACATTATATAAAAATTGTCAGAATCCCAATTCTGATTGACTTCCTAAGGCATTTCCGGAACGGTTATAATGAGAGAATGTCGCAGAAGGAATAATCCCGGCACTCGATCTGATATCAAGAGTATTCATAATCGATATCTCTTTCTGATTAGGGATACGCCACCCAGAGCCCGACAATGAATTTCCAGACCAATCCCGTACATTCTCGCATGGATTAACTGTTCGCAACCATGTTGCCCAATTATCCCCGTAATCCCATATGCCGTTCATAAAATAATATGCAAATTCCGCACTATATTGAAATGCTTTATAAACACGATTATAATCCTGATTAGCAATATCATGCGGCAACATCTGCGTCAATTTCTCCTGACGTACCGACTTTGCATCGTAATAAATCATTTCAATTATATCACTACTGGCAGTTCTCCGACGATAGGCCGGCTTAACTTTCTCGGTGTCGTCAATTGTGTTCAAATTTGAACCGAGATTGCGTACACAACGCACATTCCAGGCGGCACCATCGTGATATTCATGCCAGGATGAAATGGAAATACCCTCCATGGCCCATACATCTCTGCCATCCGACCCATACAACATCAGACTGGTAACAAAGTCATTTTTGGTATACGAACCGGTTGGTGATTGCAATTTGGGATTGGCATCATAATCCATCAGAGGTGTATTAAGCGATCGCCGACCCAATATTACACGTATATACTGATTGGCCGTCGGCACATACCAACGTAATTCATTAGCATCAATTTTGCCATCTCCGTCAAGATCCCTGTTTCGGTTCATACATGCAGTTACTGCTTCTATATACCGCGCATTCGCCGACTGGTCAGGGTCATATCTCTCATCGGCTTTATACGTGTCATTATCGTTTGGTCTTGTATAGGGGTCATATTTAGCGTCATCTTTATTTACCTCCCTTATGGCAGGAACTGGATGGGGTGAATCTTGTGTGACGGCATCCTTGTTTACACCTTGACGATTCTCAATTGCATTGACAAGTTGAGGTGTTTCTGAATTTACTACGCTGCTCCAAAATAAAGCATTGTCAACCCATGTAAATTTAGATGTAAAATTTCTTGTAGGATTACCATACAGAAACATAGCAGTGTTAAAACGCCCGTTATCTTTATTTGCGCCGTCCAACTGAGGTATAATATCATGCAAATCACCATTTTGAGCAATCCCGTTGTCTATTGAATTATAGAAGGAATTTCGGAGATTCAGGCCATAGCTTTCGTTCACATGCTCAACACCAAGTGCGTTCTTGGTTTCAGCGTTTGTATTGTAGTATGTCTGGATTGAACGCTGTGAGAAAGCATATTTGGAATTGTAATAGGAGCTTTCACCATCAGTCGACTGGTCGACAAGCACGCGGATCCACACCGTGCGGTTATGTTTGTTCACATAATCGTGCCAGGCAGTGCTGTCTTCTTCATCGCCGTCTGTTGCGGTCTCATAGACATACTCGTTGAAAAACACCGTATAGTAACCGGCTTTGATGGTTCTTGCATCTTTGTTTTCATTTCCAGCGCTGACCTTCTCCCAGAATTCATGGATGGTCATTGTGGGATTAGCGGAATCTGCATGCGGCCCCGTACGCGGCTTATACTCCGCCAATTTTGTGGCATTGTCGGCGCGGCGTATCTCCACCCAATCGAGATATTTACGCCTTTCCGAATTCTCAGACGGCACAGTCCCCGGCTCGCGGCTGTCAATATCCACCGGTTGGTTATTCTCGTCGTAACAACGTATCATATAGTCGAACGATCGGTTAGCTATCGTGGGATACAAATCTTCATCGGAAAGATAGATGTTATAGACGCCGTAATGGGCATCAAGTTCCACATATTTTTCGGTCACGTCCGACACCATACCCTCGCCGCCGGGCGTAGGCTCGCCCTCCTTGCGCGCTTCCACAAGGATGTCGTTAACGTTGTTGATGGTGACGCTGTAGGTGTACTTGCTGTTGCGGCGGCAGTTGAAATCCTGTGCTTTCGATTTCCCTGACCCTTCGCAGTAGCCCAAATGCACGGTGTAAACACCGTCGACCACACGACTACTAATCGGCTGCCCGTTTTCATCCACAAGAGGCTGCCCGTTTTCTTTCACCTTCAGGGTCATGCGCACCCTCAGCTCCACAAAAGTGGCGTTGTTGTTGCTTAGGTCCTCGGCATCAACCGCAGTCACCAGCGATTTGTATTTACCGGTGTTAAGTCCGGCATCCGTCTTGAACTCCTCCTCGCGGTAGCTGTAATAGTCGCCTTTCTTGTTGTGCGATTCAGGCGGTTCAAGGCCGGTGCGTTTGTTCTCAACCTGCCACCAGTCAAAACTGTATTTGTTGCCGTCGTGCGTCACCACGTTGGTAGTCGGAGTATGCTGATATGAGCCTTTCGTACCTACCGTGCGGAGGTCGCCCGCATTCAGTGTTCCCCCTGTATGTTCATATACCCAACACTGATTAGGCACATTATGCACCGTCCATCCCACAATCTCGAAATCCTCGATGTTGTCGGGGTTATAGGTGACATTGAAGCGCACCTGCGAGATGGTTCTGCGCAGATGTATTGCCCCGGGCAACGTACCTGTGGCGGGAATCGTTACGGCCTCTATCTGCGTATGGTCGCCGTTGGCATGTGTACCGTCAATATAATGGCCGCTCATGAGCAGCACGTTCAGGGGAACATCGGCATTGATGTCACCATCAGTGTCGAACATGGTTGAAAGATTGTTGAACTTCTCCCAGGTGTCGGCGTCGGAAAGTGCCTGCTCCAGACTCACCACTTCTGTGCCATTGTGGGCGCTTCTCCCCTCAAAGTTGGCCACCGCCACGATGTAGCTGCGGCCGGTCAGCGCATCAATCTTCACCGACTCCATATTCTCATGCGTCGGCGATGCATTAAGGTCCTTATTGCTGTACTCGCCGGTTCTTTTTTGTGACGATGCACTGTATACACCAATCCACAGCGACTCCACACGGCCGTCGAGTCCGGCAGCCATGTCAGAGCGCGAGATGCGCGTCATTTCCGGCAGTCTTACGTTCACACTCAATGTGACCGGACGGCCTGCGCCCTCATCATCCGGATATTCTATCTCATCGGTACACCCCGAGAAAACCACGACAATCAGAGCGACTATCCACAGGGCTGATTTATATATGTTTCTGAAACTCTTCATTATTTTTGTTCCTGAAATCTGGCACTTTTTCTACGGCATTACACCGACATTTTCAAACCTCAAATCAATTGAACGGAGGGATAACAGCGGTATGTAGGGACCACGGACACACGGCATACTTCACCTGAAGCTCGACAGGCTGTGTGGGATCTTCCTCTTTTACACCCGTAACCACCACCTGATAGATGTGATTGCGGGCAAAATCCGCATCCACCGTCTTGCCGTCGGCATCCTGCCGTTCCGCAGGAAATTTGTAATCGTAAGTCCGCGTTGTGTTTTTATCGTTATCAAGCACTTCAATATGAAGGGTCGGCCCCTGCGTTCCGGCGTCGAGCACTGCCCGGTCAAATTCCGGCACATAGATGCGGTAAGCATCATACTGCTTATTGACGCCCAGACCCACGTAGTTCTGCTCGTCTGTATATGTTACTGCAGCCGACGGAAGTTCGGTCGCCGCATTCCACCATTCCTTCAATGCCGTGCCGTATTCCACCACGGATGTTTCTTTTGCCCACGGCGAAACATCAGTAAGCAGGGGCAGATAGGCACCCCGGCTGTTGAATCCGGCCAGAGTGACTTTCTCAATCTTGTGCTTGGTGTCTCCGTTGGCCGCAAGAGCGTCGACAAGCCGCACCTTCGCCATGGAGCGCTGAATGTAAATGTCTGGAAGATTAAGGGCTTTATCCTTGGTCGAAGCGTCATTCAGCTCCGAGCGTTTCACACTCATTGCCGCCACCCCGGCCATAGGTATCAGGCGATTATTTGTGCCGAGCGAAGGTTGCCACGGCGAATTATTGCCCATAAGCCCCGTGTATGGGAATCCACGGTAACTCTTCGAAAGCTCCTGAATGGTATTGAAGAGATAATTCTCGCCGAAAGCCCCGTCGGCTCCGGATATGCCGTTGAGATTCGCGATAAAAAGCAGCGAGAAATCCACCATGTCGGTCGGCTCCTTACCTGCGTAAGCGAAATAATCTGTATGTATTTTCAGGGTGAGACTGTACTTGCCGTCCGCTCCCGTCACTTCATAATCCTCGCTGCCGAATGTGCGGATTACCCGCCGGTTGTGGTCAAGCAGCATTATGTTGAGGTCGGAAGTGTCCACATAATTTTCTGCCTGAGTTGCATCCTCTTCGGGATGCTTGTCGCCGTCGTCCGGCTCAGAGGCACGCGAGGACACATTGCGCCCCGACACCTCCATGTTACGGAGATCGACCGACAGCCACATGTCACCGCTGCGCGCAGGCACAACAGGCGCTACAGGGTGTGGCTCATCGGCGCACGGGTCGGCATCGTTGATGCACGACACAGCAACCATGCCTGCCGCGGCCACCACGACCGCAACAACCATCCTGCGACAAATCCGGTTAAAATCCATATGTTTCATTTCCTATATCCAGTGTTTTTGTCACTACTCAACGGGAGTGACCACCCGCACTATGCGCCAGTCATTGATCACAATCACGGTGCTCACCCACTCGTTGTTCTTGTCGAGGAAGAAAGTCATGTTATATTCGTCCTGACGGTCAAGATATTCCTGAGGACCCATAGCCTTGTTGTGCATTCCCATCACCAGCAGTGCGTAATCGCGCACGTTCACTTTGAGCACCGTGCTGCCGTCCTGACGGGTGATGTGCAGGATGGGATCGGTCTCGGTGGTGAGGCGCGACACGGTGAATTCAGCCAGCGCGGCGCCAAGCACATTGTCGGAGGGCATTTCGGCGGGAACCATGTTGCCCGGCATGTCGGTGGGTTTGGAATTGACATCAACAACGCCCGAGAACTGATGCCATGGATGATATGTCACCTCCTCGCGCGAACGCAGCGTGTTGTCGTGGTTGAGCCAGCCGTTGCCGTCGGTGATGGTCATGTTGAAGTTGGCTATGTCCACCGGATTGCCCGACATCTGCTGAAGCACCACGCGCACCACATTGGTGTCCTTTTTCATAGGCACCGTGATGTAGTTCGGCACAGAAGGTGAGGCATAGGGAAGCTCTGCGTGAATCATGCCATGGAACAGCGGAGCGAGGTCGTCGCGGCTATGCCCCCTCCCCTCCTCAATGCTGCGGCGCAGATAGGCGTGGAACTCTTCGAGTGTCGATTCACCCACTTTGCCGGCGGCTATGTCGAACGACTTGGAGTGTTCGCCACCCCACACCAGCAGATCGTAGCTGCCCGGCTCCACGTCGAGCACCATCTCGTTGTTGGGCGTAAGCTCCGACTGCGGAGCGTCGATGCGCTTCACAAGTCGCCCCGTCTTGCTGTTGAATGCAAGCAGCGTCACCTGCTTCACCTCCGGGGTGAACGCGTCGGCAAACTTCATGTTGTAGTCGTATGTGAAACGCACGAGGTTGTAGCTTGCCACGCAGTCGCTCTCGTCCTTGATCATGTCGCAGCTTGAAAGCGCGCAGCATGCCGCCACGACGGCAAGCACATACGGTGTTATGCGATGTTTGATAGCGTTAAGCATATTTGCCTGTATATTGTCTGATTATTTATTCAAGGTTAAAAGATTCCGGATTGCCGGAACCGGGGGGAAGATATGTTGACGCCGCAAGCGGCGGTTATTGTCTGAATTAAAAAGTTGATGCCTTTTCGGCGGCATCGGGCTTTTCCGGCCATTTTTGAGCTTCCGATCCCGGAGCGGCCGCCTCCGCATCGTAACTGTCACTCACAGCCGCTACCTCTCCGAGGTGCGCTTCACCCTTGCTACCGACCACCCCATTATGCGCTGCGCTTTCATGGGGTTAACCACGGTATATCGCCTCTGGCGATAGCGCATACATTGTGATGATGGCTCGGTGTCAAAGAGATAGCCGGAGCTTCAGTAAACCGGGATTGCATCATGTTGTAGGGTCGCGACCTGTCGCGACTGCTATCCGCGAAACAAA